>Ga0157369_10000143_pt1 | contig 101152 bp, 89 predicted proteins | sample C25metaG_FD_113461 | JGI IMG/M metagenome (GOLD analysis project Ga0157369, IMG submission 113461) | Corn rhizosphere microbial communities from Kellogg Biological Station, Michigan, USA - C2-5 metaG | ecosystem: Host-associated > Plants > Roots > Rhizosphere > Soil | place: USA: Michigan... | reverse complement strand
TTCGGCGCAAGCTGCGATGTCTGGCCGGCCGATCCTGGTTTCGCCGCGGCGCGCGCGCTCGATGCGGCCAGCGAGCAGGGCGACAAGCAAGCGGTGCTGCGCTACGCGCGTGAGGCCGTTGCGGCCGCGCCCGAGAGCGCGCCGCATCGTGTCGCGCTCATCGATGCGCTCGAGGATAGCGGGCAAACGCACGAAGCGGCGCGCGAGGCGCGGGCGATGATCGACGAGGGTCTGCTCGATTCGCTGCCGGCGCTCGACGCTGCCTACGTCGCGCGGCAAGCGGGCGACGATGCGCGTGCGCTGGCTTTGTTTCAGCGAGCCGATGCGCAACACAAGTTGGCCGGCCCATCGTTGGGCGATGCGGGCTATGCGGCAGCGGCGGCCAATCGCGACGCCGATTCGGCGCGCTACTTCGAACGGGCCATCGATGCGCTATCGGCCGAACGTCGACATCCCGCGCGCGAGCCGAGCAAAGCTGCGGGGGGCGACGAAATCGAAGCGCTGCGCTCGGCGCATTCCGAGGCCACGCGCAAGTGGGGCTTCGACGTTTCGTTGGACTACCGCGGCGCCGGCTTGCAATCGGGCTATGCGACGACGCCCAACGCGAGCATGAACGACAACTGGCAAGCCGGTGCGGAAGTCTACTGGCGCCCGCTGGGCAGTCTCGGCGATCGCATGCTCGAACTCTATGCACGCGGCTACGAAAGCTTCGGCGTGGCAGGCGGCGGGGCGAGCGGCGCGAGTTCGCTCGAGGCCGCGTTCGGCGTACGCGGCAAGCCGTTCGCGAACATCGACGCCATCGCCGCCTTCGAGCGGATCGTGCCGATCGGCTCGCAGGCGCAAGGCGATTGGCTCGCGCGGCTAGCGTACTCGGGCGGGGTCGGCACCGAGCGGCGCGTGGACGTGCCGTCGTGGTGGACGGTGTCGGCCTACGCCGAAGGCGGCCACTACGTCACTCGTAATTCGAACTACGCCACGGCGCTCGTCGAAGCGGGACGCACCTATCGGCTCGATCGCATCAGCCCGCGCTTGACGGTGTTTCCGTATGCCGTTGTGGGAGCCGATTACGACTCGACGATCAATCAAACCGTGCCGATCGGCGCGGGCGTCGGCGTGTCCACCCGCTACGGATTTCGCGACGGCCCATACGACTCGTTGCGCTCCTCGGTCGAACTGTCGATCCAATACCGGTGGAAGGTAACGGGCGACGACCGCGCGCGCGGCGTGTTCTGCAGCGCGCTGTTTGCTTACTGAGGAGCGAACGCATGCGACGTCTTTCTTGCCAACTTCTCGACCTCAATCTTGACCTCGACCCGCTACGACCGATGAATAACCGAATCGCCCGTCTTCAAACGGCATCGCATAGGAAAGCTTGCAGCGCGCACGTACGTGCCTTCGCGCTCTCATGCATGTTCATCGCCGCATTCGGCGCACCGAGCGCGGCGCATGCCGCGGCCGACGATGTCGCCAGCCTGTACGGCCCTCAACCGCCCGCCGATGCGACCTACTTGCGCGTCGTCAACCTGTCGAGGCGCACGGCCAAAGTGGCGCTACCGAACGGTGCTCGCGTCTCCGAACTGCCCCCGGGCGCCGCAACCGCGCTCGACGTGTTGCGCCCCGGCGCGTCGCTCAACATCGAAGTGGACGGCGCCACGCTCGCGCACCAGGCCGGCGCCGTCGCCGTCGCGAGCGGCGAGACGGCCGGCGCGACGATCATTGTCGCCATCGACCGCGATGGGGCGAGCGGCTGGCGTTCGCGCAGCGTCGCCGCGGCGGCGGCGAGCACCGACGCGTTGCGCGCGCAGCTTCGTCTCGTCAATTTCGTCGACGGCTGCGACGGCAAGGTCACGCTCGACGGAAGCGCGGCGTCGGTCGTCTTCGAGCATGTGATGCAGGGGCATGCCGCGGCGCGCTCGATCAACCCGGTGGCCGCGACGCTCGTTGCGCGCTGCGCCGATAGCGTTTCGGCGCCGTTCGCGCTGCCTCGGCTAGCGGCCGGCCGCAGCTACACGCTGATCCTGTCGGGCACGCCAGCGCGGCCGGTGCTGGGCGGCGCGCCCGACACGCTCGACTGGCCGGGCGCCCATTGATTTACCCACGATATTCGCGATGAGACCTACTTACTTTGCTCGTGATCCGGGCGCCGCCATTTGCGCGCGCCGTCGTCGTCTATTGCTCGCCTTGGCCGCCGCGCCGCTCGCAGCCGGCCTGTCGATCGCGCCCCGCACGGCGCGCGCGGCCCAGGGTGTGATCGAAGGCCGCGATCGATGGCTGTTCCCCGCCTGGGAAAGTTTAACCACCGACGATACGGCCTCATGCATGGCGATTGTCGATCTGATCGGCAAAGCCGTCGGCAAAATGAGCGCGCGCGGCGTGCGCTGCACTGTCGTTGTAGCCCCGTTGAAGGCGCGCGCCGCCGCCGACAAACTGCGCGACGGCGCTGCGCTGTCGCCGGCCGTCGCGCAGCGCTACGCGGCGATGCTTGAGCATGCCAAAGCGACAGGGCTCGATTTCGTCGATGCCGTCGCCGCCCTCGCCAGCGTCGATACGCACGAAGACAGCACCTACATCCGCGCGGACTACCACTGGTCGGCGCACACGGCCGAAGCCGTGGCCGATGCGACAGCCGAGCATCTCACGGCCGCCGGCGGGCTGGCCGGCGGGGCCGCTGCACCAAGCACGCTCGGCGAGTGGACCGAGGAGATGGAGTACGGCGATTTGGCCGCGCTGCTGCCGCCCGAGCGCAAACGCGCGATCGGCAAGGACCGCTTCATCGTGCGCGAAGCGATCGATGGCGCGGGCAACGGCGGCTTGTTGGCCGACGCGGCGCCGCTCGTCCAAGTCGTCGGCAATAGCATGGTTCAGCCTTATCTGGGCTTCCCGCAGCGGCTCTCGCATACGCTGGCGCGCCCGGTCGGATTGACTTGGAAGTTCGGCGATACGGGCCCGTGGAAGACGTTGCTCGATTACCTCGAATCGCCGGGCTTCGCCCAGCAAAAACCGCAGGCGATCGTCTGGCAATTCAACGAAGGACAAATGGCGTATGGCCCCGGTGCATCGGGTCAGTGGGATGCCTCGTCGATCATCGCCGAAGCGGCTTGGCTCGACCGCGTCGAAAGGGCGCTCGCGCGATGAGCGAAACCGTCGTCGATACGCGTACACGAACCGATGCGGGCCGAGCGCTAGCGGCGGCAGAAGCCGAGCGGGGCCACCGCCCGATGGCGGCGTGTCTGCTCGTCTTGCTCGCCTGTGCGTTCGCGCTATCGATCGCTTCGCTCATCACGCGCGCGAAGACCGACGCTACGCTCGGCCTCGGCGAGATCGACGCATGGCGCAGCGGGGAAGCGATGCACCGGATCGACCGCGCGCTCGACGTGCCGTACGCCGCCGCGGTTCGCACCACGAGCGCCGCGCTGCGCTATCGGTTGCTCGGCGATCTCGGGCCCCAAGTGCGCGAGGGCTGTCCTGGCTGGCTGTTCTACGGCGCGGGACTGCGGCCCGAACCGTCGGCGGGGGCGGGGGCGGGCGCGGGCGTGGCGATGCACGATCGCCTCGCCACCCTCGGCGCGTATGCCGACACATTGCGGCGCGCAGGTATTACGCTTGTCGTCGTTACCGTGCCGGACAAGGCGCGAGTCGAGACGCAAGCGCTCTGCGGGCTGCGCCAGGACCCGCTGATGACCGCCCGTTGGAATGCATGGAATCAGGCGCTCACGCAAGCCAACATTGCGCATGTCGACTTGCTAACGCCGCTCGCCGCCGCACGCCCGGTTTTTTATCGCACCGATGTGCATTGGAACGCGCGAGGGGCGCAGGTGGCGGCCGATGCGGTGGCGGCGATCGTACGCGCGTCGATCGTACGCGCGTCGATCGGCGGCGACGGCGATCAGCGCTTCCTCGTCGAGCACGATTCGGGCGTGCGCGCCCGCGTCGGGGATTTGCTTCGACTCGCCGGGCTCGCCGATGCGCCCGATGGCTGGCGGCCCGCGCCCGACATCGAGATGCCCGAGACGATTCGGCCCGTGCCGTCGGGCGGCTTGCTCGATGAAACGCCGCCCGCGCAAGTGTTGCTGGCGGGCAGCTCGTTTTCTCGGCGCAGCGGGTTTGCCGATCGGCTCGGCCGTGCGTTGGGGCGCGAAGTGTGGAACGTCAGCGTCGACGATGGCCGCTTCGACCGCGCCCTCGCAGCGAGTTGGGCACAGCGTACACATTGGCCGTCCAGCCTTCGTGTCGTGATCTGGGAAATGTCGGAAGACGCGCTGTCCGATGCGTCCGATACCGGGCCGGCTTCGGCTTCGACAATCGCACCTGCGGCGCCGGGCCCCGTTGCCGCAATTACCGCCCCTGCGCCGGGCAACCTCGGCAACCGATAACGCGCCATGCTCTTCAATTCGTTTATTTTCCTGGCGCTGTTTCTGCCCATCGCGCTGACGGTGTACTACGCAGCCGGCGCGCGCTCGCCGCGCCTTGCCGCGCTCTGGCTGTGCATAGCGTCGCTCGTGTTCTACGGCGCGTGGGCGCCGGCGTTCGTCGCGCTGCTCGTCGCCTCGATCGCGTTCAACTACGGCATGAGCCGTGCGATTCTCGCGGCGGCGCCCGGTTCCGCGCGTGGGCGCCTATGGCTGACCGCCGCCATCGGCGTCGATATCGGCGTGCTCGTGCGCTACAAGTATTTGTCCGCGATGGCGAGCGCGCTCGTGCAATGGTTCGGTCTGTCGCCGCACGGCGTATTCGCGCAGGCGTCTACGTCGATGGTGCTGCCGCTTGGCGTGTCGTTCTTCACGTTCACGCAGATCGGCTATCTGCTCGATTGCCGCGCCCGCATCGTGAAGCGTTCCGACGCGCTCGGCTTCGTGCAGTTCGTCACGTTCTTTCCGCACTTGATCGCAGGGCCGATCCTGCATCACAAGGAGATGATGACGCAGTTCGCGCAAGCCGAAACGTATCGCTTGCGAGCGGAAAACATCTCGATCGGCGCGAGCGTCTTCGCGATGGGGCTGGCGAAGAAGCTGCTGTTCGCCGATTCGATCGCACCATACGCCGATGCGGGCTTCGCCGCGCCGTCGGCCCTTGGCGGCTGGGCGGCGTGGGGCGCGGCGCTTGCATACGCGCTGCAGCTCTACTTCGACTTCTCCGGCTATTCGGACATGGCCGTCGGGTTGGCCAAGATGTTCGGTGTGCGCTTTCCGCTGAACTTCAATTCGCCGTTCAAAGCCACGAGCATCATCGATTTCTGGCAGCGCTGGCACATGACGCTGACGCGCTATTTGAGCGCGTATCTCTACTACCCGCTGTCGATGCGAATCAACCGTTGGCGAGCACAACGCGGCTTGCCGATCGGGCGCGCCGCGCAGGCCTCGACGCAGGGCTTTCTCGCGACGGTGGCCGTGCCGACGGTCTACACGATGGGGTTGGCCGGCATCTGGCACGGCGCGGGGCTGCAGTACTTGATCTACGGGCTGTTGCACGCGGGCTACCTGGTGATTAATCACGCGTGGCGCAACGCTCGTGCGCGCAAGTCACCCACTGAGCCGGCCCCGCCGCGCCAATCCGTCGCCACAACGCGCGTATGGCGCATCGCGAGCGTCTTGACGACGTTCCTGGCCGCGCTCGTGGCGTTCGTATTCTTCCGTGCGCATGGCGTTGGCGATGCCTGCGCGATGCTCAAAGCGATGATTGGCCTGCGCGGCTTCGAGCCGATTCCTTGGCCAGCTCTCCATGTCGATTCAAACGCCCTCTCATGGCTGCGGCTCGCGATGGGCCGCATCATGCCTGCGCCGTACTTGGCGTTGCTGCTCGCCATCGCATGGTTCGCGCCGAACTCGCATGAATGGATGGGCCGCTTCTCGCCTGCGCTCGAACGTGCATCGGGGGCGGCGCCTAGGGCGCTGCGCTGGTCGCCGTCCTGGCGCTGGACGGCGGCGGTCGTCGTCGTGCTGCTTGTTTGTGCGGCGCAATTGCACGGCGAAGTGCGATTCCTGTATTTCCAGTTTTGACCATTTGTTTCGAAGGAGATGTCGATGACGTCAATCCAACCCAACCTGCTCGAACGCACCCGGGCACTCGTGGAATCGGTGGTGATGCGAAGGGTCGAGCTCGACACGCCGCTGATCGAATCCGGTCTTGTCGATTCGGTGCTGGCCGTCGAGATCGTGCTGCATGTCGAGACCGAGTTCGGCGTCGCGCTTCCGCCCACGGAGATCGCCGAGCATCTGGCGAGCGTTTCGACGCTCGCGGCGTTTATCGCCGACCGCGATTCCAACCGCCATTCCAACCAATAGGCGGCGGCGATGCGCTTCGACCTAGCCGAGAGCCGCTTTGTCGAGACGGACGTGCGGCCGGATGCACCGGCCGTCATCGCGGCCGATAGAACGTTGACCTGGCGCGAGCTTGCCGCCGCTTCGATTGCTTGGCGCGACGCCGCGATCGCGCAGGGCATCGGGCCCGATGTGCCCGTGATCGTGCGCGGGCACAAGGAAGCCGATTTCTTCGTCGCGATCACAGGTGCGCTGCTGCTTGGCGCGCCGTTCGTGCCGATCGATACCGTTTATCCCGAGGAGCGAATGCGCCGTATCGCGCGCACGCTCGACGCTTCGATCTACTTTGATGCGCGTCGAGCGAGTTTCGAGCGCTTGGGGCGAGTCGAAGCGACGTCGCAGGTATCGCCCGCACTCTCTCCGTTGCAGGAAAAGAACCTCGCTTACGTGTTGTTTACCTCGGGCACGACGGGCGAACCGAAGGGCGTGCAGATCGGGCGCGAGAGCGTGGCGTCGTTGGCCGAGTGGATGGCGGCCGATTTCGCGCTCGGCGCGGCGCCGGTCTTTCTGAACCAAGCGCCGTTCAGCTTCGATTTGTCGATGTACGAAGTGTTCGGCACGTTGGCGCTCGGCGGGACGATCGTGATGATGTCGCGCGCGGCGAGTTTGCCGGGCCAAGCGTTTATCGACGCGCTCGCACGCGCGCAAGTCAGCGTGTGGGTGTCGACGCCGTCATTCGCGCAGCAACAATTGCTCGAGCCGCGCCTGGCGCAGGCGTCGCTGCCGTCGGTACGCACGTTTTTGTTTTGCGGCGAGGCGCTGCCTGTCTCGCTTGCACGACGATTGCGCCAACGCTTCCCGGACGCACGCATCGTCAACACCTACGGCCCGACGGAGGCGACGGTGGCGGCCAGTTGGATCGTCGTCGACGATGCCGTGCTGGCCGCGCATCCCGAGCGCTTGCCGATTGGATTCGCGCGACGTGGCGGCGAGGTGTTCGTCGAAGGCGGCGAGCTCTGTATCGCCGGGCCGTATGTGATGCGCGGTTACCTGAACCGAAAAGACCTGAACGCGACGCGGATGTTTTCGCGCGAGGGGCAGCGGGCATTCCGCACGGGCGATCTCGGCAGCACAGACGCCGACGGGTTGCTGTTCTGCCACGGCCGCATCGACGATCAGGTCAAGCTGAACGGCTATCGGATCGAACTGGCCGAAATCGATGCGGCGCTCGCCGCGATGCCTGGCGGCATTCATGCGGTGGCGGTGCCGTTGCGGCGCATGGACGGCTCCGTTGCGCGCATCGTGGCCTTTGTGGAAACCGGCGCGAATGACGAACGAGGCGCGCAGCTCGCGTTGCCGGCGGATTGGCGCGCGCGCTTGGGCGAGCGCTTGCCGCCGTACATGATTCCTTCGGAGCTGATCGCTTGCCGCATGTTGCCGTTGACCGTCAACGCAAAAATCGATCGGGCCCGTTTGGCCGACGATTACCGGAACGCGGTGATGGAATCGTTGGCGCGTGGCGATGCGCGATAGGGTGCCGGGCGATGCGGGGTTGTGCTTGTTAGTTCGACGGCGAGCGACATGGGGCGCCACGTGCAAGCGAGTGGCCGCATCGGCTTTGACTTCAGCGTTCGCTTTGACATTCGCCTTCGCCACAACGTCCACCCCATGCGTTGCGGCTATGCCATCTATCATCGAGCAAGCGGCGTACGCGCAAGGGATCGTCTGGCAACCCGACGCGGCCCATGCGAATCCGCACGGCGATTGGGATGCGCTTGGCGTGCGCGATTTGCTTGTGCAATGGACAGCGGTGAACGACGAAGCGCTCATCCCGGGCGCTGGTCTGCCGACGGCGGCGCGGCTGCCTGACTGGAAGCGCATCGGCCGCGAACCATGGGCGCGCGACGTGATCGTGGGATTGGCGGGCCGTTTCGACGAAACGCAGGCGCGCGGCAGCGCTTCGCAGCTTGCGGTGCAATCGGTTGCATTGGCCTCGGCGAAGTGGCCGATGCACGTAGCGGGTTGGTATTTTCCGGTCGAGGTGGATCCAACGTGGACGAATGCCGCTTCGCTTGCACCGGTGCTGGCGCGTTTGCCGAGGCCGCTGTGGATCAGCGTCTATGACAATTCGAACATCGGCGGGCCGGCGCTTGCGGCCTGGCTCGACGCGTGGCTGCCGCATGATGTCGGCGTGTTCTTCCAGGACGGCTGCGGGGATTACGTCCGCGAGCCGGCGGTGGCGCGCGGCTATGCCGATGCGCTCTCCACGCGCTTAGGCGCGGCGCGGGTGAGGATCATCGCGGAGGCGTTTCGCGCCAAACCGGGCGGTGGTTTTCGTGCGGCGACGGCGGGCGAGTTGAAGCCTCAGCTAGAGGCTTATCGCGGGTACCGCGTCTATCTGTTCGATGGGCCGCACTATGTGTCGCCGGCGGTGGTGCGGGGGGTGGTTTCGACGGCAACGCCCTAGTACGTCGTTAGTTGGACTGAAAATCTTGTTCCTTCGATGCTTGTGAATCGGGTCACGCATATCATCGCGAATCCCGGTTCGGTCCTACTCCTTGCCGACATCGTGAAACGCGTGCCTATCGTTGGAGAGCAAGTGAAGAAATTCGGCGCAATCCGTTTGAATTCAAGCATACAGGTCATCAATGTGATTCCCTATGCCGACTACGTGGAGGCTGGACGCCGTTCTTGCGATTTAATCCCGCACGAGGTTGTTAGCCTCACGGTCGATGGCGCCACGCCGTTGCGTGCTTGGAGGGAATTCCTTGGCTTCACTCAGGCGCAAGTTGCGGAGCGACTCGGCGTCGCGACGTCTGTTTACGCTATACAGGAGCAGCGCGCGCGCCTGAGCAAGTCTTCCCGCGAAAAGATCGCGCCGGCGCTCGGCATTACTGCAGCCCAGCTTGATTTTTGAAAACATGATGGGCGGCCGGTGAGAGCATCATGTGAAGGATATGACCAACCGTTTGCCACATGCGGCGGCGTATTTGCGCAGCGTCGAGAAGGATGGCGAATGCTTTTCACTTGACAGTGAACCTTCGAGCCGTGAAACGGCAGATGCGGTCGTGCCCATCCGCTGCGCCACTTGCGCCTGCGTCAATCCCGCGTTACGTCGGGCGGTAAGCAGTGCTCGCAGCGCCGCATACTCGTCTTCCAACGCTGCGTATTCGGCTTTGACCAAGGGATCAGCAAGCAGGCGTTCTGTGTCGACCTCCGTATGCGGTACGGGATCGAATCGCTCCGAGGCGTTGCGGTTCTGTGGCGTTCTAGGCATTGTGTACCTCTTTGAGACGAGCGCGCGCACGACGCAACTCATGCGTGGGAGTCTCCTTCGTTTTCTTGACAATCGAGTGCAAAACGACGATCTGTGCTCCAACGTGCGCGCAGTAAAAAATTCGACCGATGCCTTCTCGCCCTTTCGCACGCAGCTCAAATAGGCCATCACCCATGGCGCGCGAATGGGGCATCCGTAGATCTGCTCCGAATTCCTGCATCAATCCGAGCAGGCGAAGGTAATCAGCCAATATCCCAGCTGGCAGCGCGTACACGTCGCGTTTGACTCGGTCGTTGTAATAGGTAACGGTCCAGACGGATTGCATGTTAGCAAATTTGCTATATTGTTGCAAACGTCCGAAGAGAATGAGCGCGCCTTCGGACGTTGGAAATGACGGGTCTGATCTGCCGCAGCATCAGTTGCGCTGATACGCAAGCCCACGTCGCCGGAAATCAGAAAGTGCTTGCCATCAACGGCGCGCGCACTATGGGCGAAATGAGTCGCTTTGTGTCGATTTCCGTCAAAAACCAGACGAACAGCCAATCAAGCGCCGCCGCCGCGTCCCTCGCGAGTACTCCCGACCACCACAAAAAAAAACAGCGACCGGCGGGGATCTCCCGCCGGTCGCCGCTCACTGCTACTGCGTCCTGGTCTCGGTCAGTCCGCAGCTTAGAAGCGATGCACGATACCCGCGCCCGCCGCGAACATGCTGCGCGACGAAGAAGGCGTGCCGTTGAAGCCGTCGCCGACCGTGGCCGTCGCATCGATCACGCCGCCGTTCGCATTGAGCGTCTGCCCGTTCGCGCGCGTGTAACCTTCGAGCACATAGAACGCCGTGCGCTTGGACAGTGAGTAGTACTGCGAGAACACGATCTGCTGATACTGCGCGCCGTCGGTCACGCCGTTGGCCTTCGCCGCCTTCGTGTAGCTATAGCCGCCGGCCAGATCCAACGCAGGCGTCGCCTTCCAATGCAGCACCGCGCCGTACGTGTTGAACACAGCCTCGCTCGCGAACTTCGAGTTCACACCCGGGACGTACTGAACGTTCGTGTACGACACCGACACATCGAACGTCGGCGTGAATTGCCAGCCGCCCGTCACGCCGATGCGCTGCTGCCCTTGCGCCAACTGATAACCGTTGTTCAGCGCCGACACGGCCGGTTGGCTACCGGCGTTGCTCACCGTCGAGAACGCACCCCAAGCGCCGCCGCCGGCGGCCGAGTTGTTCACGCGCTGAATCCCCGCGGCAACACCGAGCGGGCCGTTCTTGTACTGCGCCGCCGCGCTCCAGGTTGAACCGGCGTTGAAGCTGCCGGCTTCGCCGCCCATCGAGTACGAGCCGCTAACGGTCAGGCCGTTGATCGTCGGCGAGGTATAGACGAACGAGTTGTTCGCGCGGTAGTTCGTATCGAGCGAATCGATATCGCCCGGATGCGCGCCGAATGCGCCCGTCAGCCACGTGGTCGGGCTCCAAGGCGAGAGCAGCGTGTAGTACGACGTGTATTGACGGCCGAGCGCGAACGTACCGAAGCGCTCCTGCGTGAGGCCGACGTAGGCTTGGCGATTGAACGCCAGGCCCGGCACGCTTTGCGCGCCCGTGGCGCTATTGAAGCCTTCTTCGAGCACGAAGATCGCCTTCAGCCCGCCGCCCAAATCTTCGTTGCCCTTGAGGCCAAAGCGGCTGCCGGACCAAATGCCGTTGATCATTTTCGTGACGGACTTGCCGCCCGAGGTCGCCCCGAGCGACGCCGAATTGCTCTGATAGCCGATACCCGTATCGACGATCCCGTACAACGTCACGCTGCTTTGCGCCTGCGCGGCGCCCGCTGCCAGCCCAACCGCCAACGCGGCGGCCGTCATTTTCCATGCGCGCTTATTCATTGAATCTCCGTGGTTGATGTTCGCATCGCTAACCCGACGGCGTCGGCACGGCCGCCGCTCGCCCAAATTTCGGTCGCCGCCGTTGTCGGAGAGTGATCTCGTATGTCATCGTACAACTAGCGGTGAGACGCATTGTCACCAGGGGAGCCGCGGATTTATTAGTAGGGAAAGTACCAGGGAGACGCAGGCTGGCGTGTCGTATACCGAGTTGTACGATGACTGTAACGAATTGAAATGGTGCTGCGGCGGCCGCGGAGCGACTGCCGCAGTCATGGCATGCGGATGGACATGGCTGCCCACCAGCCGAGAAACGTCGCGTTAACGACAAAAAAACAACGCGCCGGGCGTCAACGCGCGTTATTCGTTCCCGCTTGCGTGCTTGTAGGCGCGGCGAAGGCGCTCGCGGCTGTTCGACAGGTGCATCCGCATGGCGGCGCGCGCGCTTTCGGCGTCGTGCCGAGCGATCGCATCGAAGATGCTTTCGTGCTCGCGATTGACGTGGGAAAGATAGGCTTGTGGATCTTCGTCGGCGATGCCAGCCGAATCGATCCGCTCGCGCGGGATCAGCGCGGTGCCGAGCTGGGTGAGGATATCGACAAAGTAGCGGTTGCCCGTGGCGCGGGCCACGGCGATATGAAACTTCAGATCGGAATCGACGCTGGCTCGCCCCGCATCGTTGGCGGCGTTCAGGGCATCGAGCGCGGTTCGAATGCGCGCGATGTCGTCGGACTGGGCGCGTTGCGCAGCGAGGCCCGCGCATTCGGTTTCGAGGCTGATGCGCAACTCGAGAATCGAGAGCACGTCGCGCAGCGTGGTGGCCGGGATCATGTCGATATCGAGCCGCTCGGCGCGCGATTCGAGCACGAAGCTGCCGATGCCATGGCGCGTTTCGATCATCTTCGCGGCCTGCAGGCGCGAGATCGCCTCGCGGATCACCGTGCGGCTCACGTGCATCGTTTCCATCAACTGCGTTTCGGTCGGCAGCTTGTCGCCGGGCTTGAGCGCGCTCGTTTCGATCTGCTCCGTGATTCGGCCGACCACGAATTCAGCGAGATTACGGGCGCGCCGCGGCTGGGCGGCGAGGGGCGATGCGGACATCGGTTACCTCTGGGAGACGGCTGGGTACGAAATCGCACTCATTATAGCCGTGTGGTTACGGGGGCCGGACGAGGGCTCGCCGGTGAGAGCGCATCCTCATATACTCCGTTCGACGGTTTTGTGAGGCTTGCCTCGCGATTTGGCTCGTTTTATCGCTTGTTCTCAATCATCGATCATGAATACTCTCGATCCCCAACGTACCGCCCTTGTCCTCATTGATCTGCAGCAGGGCATCCTGCCGTATGCGAAAGGCCCGCGCACGAGCGAGGCGGTGCTCGACGCCAGCGCGCGGCTCATCCAGCGCTTTCGCGAGCGGGGCGCGCCGATCGTGTTCGTCCGCGTGGGCCCAAGCCCCGATTTCGGCGATGCATTGCGGCAAAGCGTCGATCAACCGACGCCCGTGCCGGCCAACGGCCTACCGGCGAATTGGTGGACGTTTCCAGATGAATTGCGCGTGAGCGAGCGCGACATCTTGATCACGAAGCGTCAATGGAACGCGTTCTACGGCACCGAACTCGATTTGCAACTGCGTCGGCGCGGGATTCAGACGATCGTGCTCGGCGGCATCTCGACCAATATCGGCGTCGAATCGACAGCGCGGGCAGCGTTCGAGCGCAACTATTCGCTCGTGCTCGTCGAAGACGCGATGAGCTGCGCCTCGGCCGAGCAGCATGAGGCGTCGGTGAAGTTCATTTTTCCGCGCCTCGGACACGTGCGGAAAACCGATGAAGTCGTCGCGGCGATGAAGGGTTAAGCCCCCCGCGCGGCTAGCCAGTGCGCCATGATGTCGCGTGCGACGGGGGCGGCGGCGCGCCCCCAGCCGCCGTTTTCGATGATGACCGCGACGGCGATCCTCGGCTTATCGGCGGGCGCATACCCGACATACAGCGCGTGATCGCGCAACCGTTCGGCCACAGCGTCGCGCCGATACTGCGCGCCGCGCAGCGAGAACACTTGTGACGTGCCGGTCTTGCCGGCCGACGAGAAGGGCGCATCCTTGAACGTTCTATAGGCGGTGCCCGCCCTCGTCATGTTGACGGTTTGCATGGCGTTCTTGACGATGTCGAGATCCTGCTGCTTCACGTCGATCCGCGTGCGTTCCTCCGGTGCGAGCGTGCGTCGCTTGCCGGAAGCGGGCTCTTCGATCGCGCGCACGAAGCGCGGCGTCATCGCCACTCCATCGTTCGCAAGCGTGGCTACCGCGTGGGCAAGTTGCAAGATGGTGGATGCGTTGTAGCCCTGACCGTTTCCGAGGCTGACGGTGTCGCCTTGGTACCAGTGCGGCTGGCGCGGAAACGCTTGTCGTTTCCATTCGGTGGATGGCAATACACCGCGCGCTTCGCCGGCGATATCGATGCCGGTCGGTTGCCCGAAGCCCCAAGGCCGCATGAAATCCGCGATGGCGTCGGCCCCCATCTCGTGCGCGAGCCGATAAAAATAGGTGTTGTTCGACACGGTGATGGCGCGCGTCATATCCACCCGTCCGTGGCCCGTCGGTACATCGTTACGAAACACCTGCCTTCCGACCGCGTAGTACCCGGGATCGACGAAGGACCATTGCGGCGTACGCACGCCAAGCGTGAGCGCCGCGAGCGCCATAAACGGTTTGTAGGTCGAGCCCGGCGGATAAATGCCTTGCAATGGGCGATTGAGCAGCGGGCGATCGGGCGAGCGATTGAGTGCGTCCCAGGTCGCTTGGTCGATGCCGCCCACGAATGCGTTCGGATCGAAGCTTGGCGCGGAGACGAATGCGAGGACTTCGCCCGTCGCCGGTTCAAGCGCGACCAGCGCGCCGCGTTGGCCGGCCAGCGCCTGCTCGGCGCGCTGCTGCAAGCCGATATCGAGCGACAGGATGAGCGTGTTGCCGGCTGTGGCGTCGGTGCGCGCCAACGTGCGTACGGGGCGACCGCCCGCGCTCGTCTCGACCTGCTCCATCCCGCTCAATCCACGCAGTTCCGCTTCGTAGCGCTGCTCGATCCCGGTTTTACCGATACTGTCGGCGCCCTTGTAATTGTTCGCATCGAGGCGTGGATCATAAGCGCCCGGCTCGCTTTCGTTGCGCTCGCCGAGCGTGGCGATGCGCGCGCGATCGAGTTCGGAGATCCCGCCGACGTAGCCGACCACGTGGGCGGCCGTGGTCCCAAGCGGATATTGGCGGACTGCCTGCGTGCCGATGTCGACGCCCGGGAAGCGGAATCGCTGTGCGATGAAGCGCGCGACTTCCTCGTCCGTGAGCCCGGTACGGATCGAGATGCCCTCCACGCGCTTGGAATCGTGACGCCGCCGGTTGAAGCGCGTTCTATCCGCCTCGCTGATGGGGATCACGCGCGCCAACTCATCGATGACGAGATCGAGTGGACGATCGAGCCGTGACACGGTGATCTCGAGTGTAGGCGTGAATGCGTTGCGCGCGAGCTCAACGCCGTTGCGATCGACGATGGCGCCTCGTGCCGGGGCGATGGGTGCGACGGCGATGCGATTGTCGTCGGCCTGCAACGCATAACGCTGCGACTGGATGACCTGAAGCTGAACCATCCGCCACCCGATCAACCCGAAGCCTAGGAACGCGAACACGCCGGCGATGACGACGCGGGAACGAAACGCCGATGAAGGCGCAGCCGTTTCGTTAGGACAATGCACGCGTGAGGCTCCTCCTTCGGGATGGGTGCGGCGCAGCCGCCAGTCATTGGGCCGGCGATTCTAGCAATCGACCCTCTGTCCCAAATAGGTCGGTCCTCAGTCGATGAACGAATTGATCCAGATCAACCCTCCGCACGATCGGTCATCGATACCGATCCTCCGAAGCATTTTCGCTGCGTCCCCGTTTATTCAGTGAAAACTCGCCCTTTAGCTATCGCGTCATCGCGCCGTTAGCAAGGCATGAACGAATATCAGGCCTCGCTGCGCGGCCGTCATCGGTAACCCGTTACCGCCTTCGTCGAGTCGCATCCCTTCGAACATCGATAGGAGTACGAACGATTCGTTCGTCGCGGGCTCGCGCGCGTGTCGTTCGCGCCTGAAGCGCAGCTTGGAGCTTTTGGAGAAATTATGTTTGTCGCAATCGGATGGATCATGGTGCTCGGCGCCGTGATCGGTAGTTTCGTCGGCGAGGGCGGGCATCTGTTCGCGCTGCTTCAGCCGTTCGAGCTGATGTGCATTTTCGGCGCGGCGTTCGGCGCGTTCGTCGTCGCCAATCCCGTCACCACGCTCAAGAAGACGATCAAGAGCTTGCCCGCTTGCTTCAAGGGGCCGCGTTACGACAAGGCGAAGTACTTGGAATTGATCGCGCTGCTTTACGAGCTGATGCAAAAGGCCCGCAAGGAAGGGATGATGGCGCTCGAAGGCGATGTCGACGCGCCCGATCAAAGCCCGCTGTTTCAAAAGTATCCGACCATCTCGGCCGATCATCATCTGCTCGATTTCATCACCGACTATCTGCGCATGATGTCGACGGGGAACATCAATGTCCTCGAAATGCAGGACTTGATGGACGAAGAACTGACGACGCATCACGCCGAAGAATCGGTCGTCGCCAACGCGCTGCAAAAAATGGCCGACGGCCTGCCGGCGTTCGGCATCGTCGCGGCGGTGATGGGCGTGGTGCATACGATGGCGTCGGTCGGTGCGCCGCCCGCGGTGCTCGGCGAGATGATCGCCGCGGCCCTCGTCGGCACCTTCCTCGGCATCTTGCTGTCGTATGGGTTCATCGGGCCGCTCGCCGATTTGCTTCATGCAAAGGGACGCGCCGCATCCAAACCGTTCCAGTGCGTGAAGGCGGTTTTGCTCGCCTCGTTGAGCGGCTATGCACCGTCGGTTGCGGTCGAGTTTGGCCGCAAGGTGCTGTTTACGAGCGATCGCCCCACCTTCCAAGAACTCGACGATACCGTGCGCGCGACCAAGGTCTCGAAGCCGGCCGCTTCGGCTTAATCACGGGCGGGTTTAGCAATGGGTGACAGACTCTCCAAAGAGGCCGCCGACAAGCGGCCGATGAGCATCGTCGTTCGACGCCGGAAGGGCGGCGACCATGATGGACATCACGGCGGCGCGTGGAAGATCGCGTACGCCGATTTCGTGACGGCGATGATGGCGTTTTTTCTGCTGATGTGGCTGCTGGGATCGACGTCGAAGTACGACAAGGAAGGTATTTCCGAGTACTTCAACACGCCGCTCTCCGCATTGTTCTCGGGCAAGGAAAGCTCCGACGCGACGCGACCGAGCGTCGTCAACGGCGGCGGGCACGACATCTCCGATACGCGTCCGGGCGTGGGCGCGATGGCGCAGCCGAGCCCCGCCGCCGCGCAAGCCCCCACGCCTGCGCCGAGCCAGGACGATTTGCAGAAGCTGCAGCAGTTGAAGCAGAAGCTGACGTCCTTGATCGAGCATGTTCCCGCGCTGAATGCCTACAAGGACCAGATCCGCATTTCGATCACGGCCGAAGGGCTGCGCATCGAGATCGTCGATTCGCAAAAGCGGCCGATGTTCGCGCTCGGCAGCACGAGGCTGCAGCCCTACGCTGTGATGATCCTCACGCAGATCGGTGGGGCGTTGAACGATGTGCAGAATCACATCTCCATCGCCGGCCATACCGACGACGTGCCGTATGGCGGCGGCGAAGACGGATATACGAATTGGGAGCTGTCGTCGGAGCGGGCCAATGCGGCGCGCCGTGCGCTCGTCACGGGCGGCATGCGGATCGAAAAGGTGCTGCAAGTGCGCGGCCTCGCCGATGTGCAGCCGCTGCAAGGCAACGATCCCAATGCCCCGACCAACCGCCGCATCAGCATTCTCGTCATGAATCGGGCAGCCGAACAGGCGTTCTTTAAAGATGGCGGAAGGGCGACGTCGATCGACGATTCGCTGCCGGCCGCGCCGGCGTTGCAGAATGCGGTGAAGCCGGTGGCCATGCAGCGGCCGGTGGTGGCGGGCAAGGCCTCCTAACCGCCGAATCCGCGCAATTGACGCCCAATTTCCAGTCTGTTCGAGCGATCACCTCGATCGTTCCCCCGCTAAGCTTGCAGCGTCGAAAAAACCGCGTACGCCGCGGCGGCGGCCCGCTTTCCTAAAAGGCCGGTAGCGCCGCGCGGCCCCTGAATGGGCGAGGATCGCTTGAATGCAGACTGGACACCGGGCAGCCGTGAGGCTGCCCCACACCGCTCTACCGCCGCGCCGATGAGTGCGCCGGCGGGTGCGCCCGTGCTTGCTGGATGGCTCGATCAGGCCAGCCCGAATAGCGTGACAGGATGGGCCGCCGACACGGCTCGGCCCGATGCGCCGGTCACACTTGCTTTCTTCATCAACGACGAGAAAGTAACCGTCGCCACCTGCGACAAGCCTCGCGCCGACGCCGTCGCGGCGGGATTCGCGGGTGCGCGCGCCTTTGCGGTCAACCTTCAGCCTTGGCTTAAAGACGGCTCGAACGCGCTCGAAGTGCGCGCGGAATCATCGGGCGCTGTGCTGCCCAACGGACGCCAATTCGTCAACGTCGGACGCTCAGCCGAGATCGGCGGCTATTGGTCGACGCAATACAGCCAGGCCAGCACGTACACAACGCGTTGGTGGGAGTGCGATTACATCGTCAAACGCATCAATCGGAATGTGTGCGGCGAGGCATTGCCGGGGATGTCCGCGGGCCTGCATCGCGTGGCCGCCGAGCGCTTCGCCGATCGGCTTCCGTTTGCGCGTGGCGTCTCGATCGGTTGCGGAACGGGCTCGAAAGAGCGTCATGTCATTCGAAGCGGGCTGGTGGAGCATTTCACGCTATTCGAATTGTCGTCGGTGGCGGTCGAGCAGGGGCGGATGCAGGCCGAGCAGCACGGCCTTGCGCGGAATATGACGTTCCGCATGGAGGACGGGCTGACCGCCGAGACAGGCGAGGGCGTCTACGATCTCGTCTACTGGAACAATGCGCTGCACCACATGTTCGACGTGAGGGCCGCGCTCGAATGGAGCCGGCGCGTGCTGCGCAAAGGCGGTGTGCTGCTGATGGACGATTTCGTCGGGCCGGACCGCATGCAGTGGTCCGATCGTTTGCTGGACATCAATACGGCGGTACTCACCGCGCTGCCGAGAGATTATTTGCGTCATCCCATGCGGCCGGGTTTTTGGATTTCGCCCCGCGCCGAGCGGTCGCCTGTTGAGGCTGTCATCGCAACGGATCCTTCCGAGTGCGTGGATTCGGCCAATATCCTCCCCGAACTGACGCGCGTTTTTCCCGATGCCTGGGTGCGCAAGACAGGCGGGGGCATCTATCACGTGGCGCTGAACGACGTGTTGCACAACGTCATCGCAGCGCAAGACTATGCCTTGCTCGAGAAGCTGCTCGAGCTCGACGATCAATGCATCGAGATCGGCGAAACCCATTACGCCGTGGCGATCGCAGTCAAATAGCCGCCCGAGCGCAGCATTGGAAGCGTGGTTTCGATCACGGCAGAGGCCGGCCTATCGCGGCGGCGCCTATTCGGCCGTCGAAAATCGTTCGAGACAAGCCTGCAGAATTGCCTCCACCGGCGCTGACCAGTTGCCCGCTCGCGGCTGCTGGAAGACGCGCATCGTCTTCGGGTACCAAGGCGAGTCGCTGCGCCCATGCAGCCAGCGCCAATCCGGATCGTGATGGGGAAGCAGAACCCAGCACGGCTTGCCGAGCGAAGCGGCCAGATGCGCCGTGGACGTATCGACCGACACGACGAGATCGAGCCCATCGATCAATGCGGCCGTATCGGCGAAGTCGGTTAATTCGTGTCCTAACGCGAGCAACGGCTGGAACGCCGAAGGCTGCGACGCTTCGTCTTCTCCTTGTCCCTTTTGCAGGCTCACGAACGATGCGCCGGGGATGCTCCACAAAGGCAGCAGCAACGCGAGCGATGTCAAAGAACGATGCGCATCGTTGTGATGGCGCGGGTTGCCCTTCCAAACAAGACCGATGCGCGGCCCCGGCGGCAGGTGGGCGAGGCGATCGCGCCAGTAGGCGGCTCGTAGTGGATCGACGCGAAGATAGTTTGCAGCGGGGATCGTCGAGAGCGAGGTGCGCAGGTGCGTCGGTGCGCTGAGCAGGCTCGTCCAGCAGTCGTAGTCGCCCGTCTGTTCCATCGCCGCATCGTGCGTGAGCAACGTATCGACCCCGTCCACGTTTGCCAACAGCCGATGCAGCGAAGGCGCGCACACCACACCAATGCGAGATGCGCCGGCGGCTTTCAGCAGCGGCAGATAGCGGCCGAACTGAATCGTGTCGCCGAGGCCGTCCTCCTGCCAGACGAGCAGCGAGCGGTTCTGCAACGATTCGCCTTGCCACTGCGGCAGCGGCAACGTCGCTTTCGTTTTGCAGTGTACAAAGCGGGGCAGCGCATAGCGCGATTCGAACAAGGGCCAGCCTTCATCGAATTCGCCCAGGCTCAACAAAAGCGTGCCTAGGCCAAACTGCGCGTCGAAGTAGTCGGGTTGCAGGGCGAGGGCCTGCCGGTAGTGTGGCTCGGCGTCATGTGGACGGTCGAGTGCGCGCAGTGCGGTGGCGAGGTTGTAGTGGCTCGGCGCCGCCGCCGGGCTCAGCGCGAGCGCCTGCTCGTAGACGTCGGCGGCCTCTTGCGGCCGCCCCGTTTGCTGCAGCACGTTGCCGAGGTTGTTGTAGGCGGCGACTGCATCGGGGCGCAATTTCAACGCCTCTCGATAGGCCGCCTCGGCTTCGCCAAAGCGCGCCGTCTTTTCCAAAACGATACCCAGATTGAAGTGGGTGTCGGCATAGTCGGGGTGTTTTGCAAGCGCATTGCGCAGCGTGGCTTCCGCTTCGGGAACGCGCCCGAGATCGAGCAACGTACAGGCGAGGTCGACCTGCGCCTCGACGTAATCGGGCCGAATCGTGACGGCCAAGTGTGAGGCCAACGCAGCTTCTTGCAGACGCTGCTGAGCATGCAGTGCGCGGCCGAGATTGGCGAGTACGTCGGCGTCCTGCGGATTCAGCGTCAAGGCGTGTTTGTAGGCCTGCTCGGCATCGAAAAAGCGGCTTTGCTGCAGCAGTAGGTTGCCTAGCACCTTGTGCGCCTCAAAGCGCTCCGGATGTTGCGCGAGCGACGCCCGATAAGCGGCTTCGGCTTCGGCTAAGCGCCCCTGTTCGTGCAGCAGTAGGCCAAGCGCGAACTGGGCCTCGGCATCGTCGTCCGCGGCGAGCAGCGCCAACGCCTCGGCGAAGCGGTTCTCGGCGCACAGGGCGAGAGCCGCTTGCGCGGGTTCTGAAGGGCGAGGCGAGTGGTCGAGCATCGGTAGTTTCGGTGGTGGGCGGCTCGGCATGGGCGAACAGGGGGCGTCGAGACCGATGCGGCGATTGCCGATCGGCGATGAGGCAACGGCTGTTTTACCGGACGCAGGCCGGGCAGCGTGGATTGGAGCTTAAGGCCCGTTCGCGCTTGGTCAAGGCGAGATTAGCGGGAAAGGATCGGCTTTGTTCGAGATATTGCGATCCGCGGTTGTCCGGTAACCTTGGCCGTCAATGCGCGGAAAATGCGCGAAACGCATCGCGCCATCGCCTTCGCGATAAATTCACTCGACCGCGCGTCGCTAGCACCGGCTGTGAATGAGAATGGAAAAAAACACGCAATCCACGATCAAAATCGACGCCAATGGGCAGTCGGCATCCGTCACCACGTCGCTGTCGCTCGACGATCTCGATAGGAACGGCGTTGGCTGGTGCGAGCCCGTCCAAGCGCTGCAAGCAGAGGCGAGCCCGCTCGTTCACATCGGCACGTATCTCAACATCGCGCAAATCTGCCTCGAAAACGGTCGGCTTCTCGAGGCGCTCGGCGTGCTTCGTCGCGTCGCGCGCCAGTTCGGCCGCCAGCTTGGCAACGTGTCCCAGCGCGTCGAGGCGCTCGCCAACGGCGGATTGCCGATGCCGGAATTGCCTACTCACTGGTCGATCGTCGCTGTCGATCGCGATGAGGCTCGGTTCAAAGCATTGGCCGGCATCGACGGCCCTATCTTTTCGAACTTCTGGCATCCGGGGGCGAAGTACGGCGGGCTGGCCGGCACGCCGGGGCTCGAAGGGTTGGCGCCCGATCAGACGCTGGACAACGCGTCGTTTCACGTCTGCTTCAAGGGAGCGGTGGTCGCGACTGTCCCGGTAGTCGTCGACGCGACCCACACGGCCGCATGGGTCACCAATCACCCGTCATCAGGCTATATGCCGATCGAAGTGCATTTCACCGACGCTCATGCCGACGGGCATATCGACCGACGCGACGTCTATAAAGTCGTCGTCGCGTATCTGAAACATCTGACCCGAGTGTTCGGCGCGAGCCAATTCGCGATCGCGGAGCCGCCCTCCGATAACTTCACGCTCTATAAGCAGATCCTCAAGAAAGCGCGCTCCTATTCGGCGCAGATTTGGGATCGGCCCTACGTCGATCTCACCCTGCCCGACGCCGCCGTTTTCTCAGGCATCCGCAAATCGTATCGATCGCATATCAATTGGTGCGCCAAAAATCTGACGGTCGAATATTTGAGCGGCGATCAAATCAAGGGCGACAAAGCGAACGAGATCTATGCCGTCATCCAGGAGGTGAAAAGCGACATGCTCGCCAAGTACACCGACGGCATGACGCTCGAGTTGTTCATGCACCCGATTCTCATGTGCCGCAACGGCAAGGGCGAGGTGGCGATCACCCGTACGCCGCAGGGCGCGCCAGTCGGCGTCACGGTCACCACGTACGAAAATGGCGTCGCCTACTACGCGATCGGCGGGTCGAAGGTGTACGAAGGCAAGAATGCCGGACACTTCGTGCTCTACGACGCCATCATGCGGGCGAAGGCGAAAGGGGTGCGCCGGTACTTGATGAATCGTCTGTTTCCGGCTAGCGTCGCGACCGACAAAGCCGCCGTGCGGCTCATGGTCGAGCGCAACATCACCATCACATTCTTCAAGCGTGGGTTTTCGGACGATTGCGAATTCGTGAACGTCTACAACGTGCTCGTTTAACGGGCGCCGGCGCATGCATGGGCTTTCCGGCCCCCGCATCCCTGGATGCGAGCGGCTCCTTCGCTCGTGCGCGCCTCGCCCGCTCAAGCGACAAACTAACGCCGAAATCGCGGGTTATTTGACGGATTGACGTGGACTGACCCCGGGTAATCTCTGACCATCGCAAAGACCGTGGTTCGCCCGGCGCCGATTGCGCCGTTTTCAAGGCGCAGGGCGCCCCGCCCCACGGCCCCCAATTCATCGAAGGACCGCTTAATGCCAACCGTCAGCATTCTGATCCCCGCCCGTCGTGCCGAGTTCGTCGGACGGGCCATTCTCAGTGCGCAGCGTCAAACGTTCGAGGACGTCGAAATCCTCATCGGCGACGATACGCCCGAGGGCGTGCTCGAGGCGATCAGTAAGCGGCCGGACGATCCGCGCGTCCGCTACTTCCGTCACGGATTCGAAGACGGCTTGCGCAACGCCCGCGCATTGTGGGCGCAGGCGAAGGGCCAATATGTGAAGTGGCTCGACGGCGACGACATCCTGATGCCCGGCTCCGTCGCCGCGCTGGTCGGTGCGTTGCGCGCTCATCCGCAAGCCGTGCTGGCTTTTCACGAGCGCGTGTTGACGGACGAAAGCGACGCGATCGTGCAGACGCCGCCTGCGCTGCAGCCGGCGGGGCAAGTGTCGTTGGTCGATCGGCAATTCCTCGTCGATAATCTCGTCGCCAACGCGCACAACGTGATCGGCGAGCTGAGCAATACGATGCTCGTGCGCGAGCGCGTCGATATCGAGCGCTTGTTCGCCTATCGTTCCCAGCCGCTCGATGCGCTGGCCGATGTGGCGATGTTCTTGAACTGCGCGGACGCGGCGCCGATCGTCGCCGTGGGCGGCTATGAGAGCGCGCGCCGGCAATCGGGCCAAGCCGCCGAAGCGGCCGACGCCACCTTCAGCGCGGCGCTTTACGAATGGGAAGTGATCGTGCGCGGCGAGGCGGCGGCGGGCCACCTCGCGGGCGCGACGCTGGCCTTGGCGAAAAGCACGCTAAAGCGGCTCTATGCGCAGCATTCGGCGGCGCTGCCCGAAATTTCACGGCTACTCGCCAATCTGGATGAGTTGAGCCAAGCGAACACGCAGGGAATCGATGCCTCGCCGCGGTATCGCGCCGATCTCACGCATGCACGGGCGGCGGTGGCGGCGCGCGTGCAGCGCCGCCGCAATGGGCCCGCTAGCCTTCAACAGAAATTTTGTGTGATCTGCGAGCAGCCTGTGGCGGGCTGGCTGCCGCATCCGCATGTGGGCCGGATGGATCGGACCTTCGCATTGCAAATCGAATCGGTCGGCTCCACGCTGCAAAACCATCTGTGCCCGAGCTGCGCCTGTAACGATCGCGAACGGCATCTCTGGTTGTACCTCGCCTATTCGCGCGTGCTCGAGGATGCAAGCAGCAAGCGCATTCTGCATATCGCGCCCGAGCGTGGCGTCGAGCCGCGCATTCGACGGCTGCAGCCGCGCGAATATATCGTCGGCGATCTGTTCCCGAGCCAAGCGCATCATCGCAAGATCGATGTGGAAAACCTCGACTTCGCCGACGGCGCCTTCGATCTGATCATTTGCAACCACGTGCTGGAGCATGTCGAGCACCCGCGCAAAGCGCTGGCCGAATTCCATCGCTGCTTGACGCCCAACGGCCACCTCATCGCTCAAACGCCGTATTCGCCCGTGCTCCGTCATACGTTCGAGATGACGAAAGCGGCCCCCGAGCCATTCGCCGTCTATTACTACGGTCAAAACGATCACGTGCGGCTGTTCGGCTCCGATATCGTCGACTATTTCCGCGAGGCGGGCTTCGCCGGCGATCTCTATCCGCATACGTCCGTGCTCGGCGCCATCGAGCCGGACACCTACGGTTGCAACGGGCGCGAGCCGTTCTTCTTCTTCGCGAAGGGGGACGCACCGGTGTTCGTCGAATAAATCGGACCTATCGATCCATCCCCGAACCGAGTCGATCATGAACGCTGTCGCCCCGCTTCACGCCGTGCCTGCCCAGACAGAGGACGAACGCATTTTCGTCACGCAGCCGCATCTCGCGCCGCTCGAAGAGTTCATCCCGTATCTGGAGAAGATATGGGAAAGCAAGGTGCTGACCAATCGCGGCCCGTTTCATCGGCAGCTCGAAGACGCGCTGTGCGAATACCTTGGCGTGCCGCATCTGGCGCTGTTCGCCAACGGCACGCTCGCGCTCGTCACGGCGCTACAAGCGCTGCGCATTACCGGTGAAGTCATCACGACGCCGTACTCGTTCGTCGCCACGGCGCATTCGCTGCTGTGGAACGGAATCAAACCCGTGTTCGTCGACGTCGATCCGCACACGCTCAATCTCGATCCGGCTCGGATCGAAGCCGCGATTACGCCGCAGACGACCGCGATCATGCCCGTGCATTGCTATGGGCACCCGTGCGACGTCGAGGCGATTCGCAAGATTGCCGACGTCTACAACCTGAAGGTGATCTACGATGCGGCGCATGCGTTCGGCGTGCGCAACGAAGGCGGCAGCGTGCTGACCCACGGCGATCTCTCGGTGCTGAGCTTTCATGCGACGAAGGTGTTCAATACCTTCGAAGGCGGCGCGGTGATCTGCCCCGACGCGAAGACGAAGCAGCGCATCGATCATCTGAAGAACTTTGGCTATGTCGATGAAGTGACGGTGGTCGCGCCGGGCATCAATGGCAAGATGAGCGAAATCAACGCCGCGTTCGGCTTGCTGCAACTGAAGCATGTCGATGAAGCGATCGCACGGCGTCAACACATCGATGCGATGTACCGCGAACGTCTGCGCGACGTGCGCGGGATTCGCTGCTTGCAAGATGCCGGCGAAACAACCGCGAACTACGCGTATTTTCCGATTCTCGTGGAAGGCGACTACCCGCTCTCGCGCGACGCGTTGTTCGAAACGCTGCGCTCGCATGGGATTGTCGCGCGGCGCTATTTCTATCCGCTGATTTCCGACTTCCCGATGTATCGCGGGTTGCCTTCGGCCAGCCGCGACAACCTGCCCGTCGCCAACGAGGCGGCGCTCAAAGTGCTCTGCTTGCCGATCTATCCGGCGCTGACGGATGCGCAACTCGAGCGCATCGTCGGCATCATCGCCGACGCGGCCTGAGCCCGTACCTGAGCCGCTACCGATGCGAGCACCCGGAATGAAGCGATGACGCTTGATGCGATCGGCGGCTACTTCGAGCTCGAACTGCCCCCTGGAAACGGTGAGTTGTACCCGCACGCGCGGCGCTTTCAATCGGCGCGCGCGGCGTTTCTCGCGTTGCTTTTGGCAGGGCGACCGAAGCGGATTTGGATGCCGTGGTACAACTGCGAAACGATGCTCGAACCGCCCGCGATGGCGGGGATTCCCGTGCGGCACTATCGAATCGACGAGCGCTTCGATATCGTCGACGACATTGCGCTCGGCGATGACGACTGGCTGCTGGCCGTCAACTACTTCGGCATCGGCGAAGCCGCGCTCGCGCGCACCCTCGCACGCTTCGGCCCGGAACGGACCGTCGTCGATCATTCGCAAGCGCTGTTCTGCCCGCCCCCCGATTGTTTGGCGACACTCTATTCACCGCGCAAATTCTTCGGCATTCCGGACGGCGGCTATCTGATCACCGAACGTCATGTAACGATGCCGCAAGAGCAGGACGGCGGCTCGATCGCGCGCTTCGAGCCGCTGATCATGCGGCTCGATCGTGGGCCGGAGGCCGGTTACGAGGGGATTCGCGCCGCGCGTGCGACGCTGCGCGGACAGCCGCCGCGGCGCATGTCCGCACTGACTCAGCGGTTGCTGGAGCATATCGACTACCGGTCTGCGGAGGAGCGGCGCTTGCGGAACTACGCGCGCTATCATCGCGCGCTCGGCGGGGAGAACGCGTTGCCCGCGCCGGCCGATCCGGCTCACGCGCCGCTTTGTTATCCGTTTTGGAATCACCGCGCCGATTTGCACGCGGCGTTGGCCGCTCAGCGCATCTTCGTCGCCAAGTATTGGCCCAATATCCGCGGCGAAAGCGGCACACCCGAGGATCTCGAATACCGGCTATCGACGCAATGCCTGGCGTTGCCTTGCGATCAGCGATATGGCGATGCCGAGATCGATCGAGTGATCGAGGCATTGCGCAAGGCCATGGTTTAAATCACGGCGCGACCAGCGTCGTGCCTTGCTTGATCATCTGCGTCACCGTTTCCGGCGCGTTCCACATCAACACATCGAGAATCGACAGGCCCGGCTCGAAGCGATAAGCGCCGGCCTCGTACACCGGATGGTCGAACGACAGAAACTGCAGCGCGATATCGCGTGAAGAGAAATCGCTCGGATCGAACAGCTCGCGGCCGCCGATCGGATTGACGTAGCCGCTTGCGCCCAGCGCCGCACAAATCGCCGGAGCCCAGCCGCCGGGCGGCAAGGTGTCGGGCAGCGGCAGATCGAGTTCGGAGCAGATTCGATAATCGAACGGCAGCCCGAGGTAGCGGCAAACGGCGTCGAGCCCCCGCACGTTCAGTTTGACGAGCGAGGAATCGCCGTGCTCGGCCATGGCTTCCTGCACGAGCGCTTCCACGGCCTTGTAGTAGGGCGCGCGGCGGTAATGCGTGAGTTTGCCGAGGACGCTGCGTCGCGCCTCGTCGAGGTTCAACACCTGGGCTTCGTGCGTCTTGATCGAGATGCTTGAATTCGCGAGCGGCACGCTCACATAGTTCCAGCCCTCTTTCGGATGCAGCACGCGATTGCGGTTCATCCACGTCTTCGGCGTGTACTGGGTCACGTCGAACACGATCCAGGCATCGGTATGCGCAATCAGCGCGAAATGCCCCAAGTACGGGAAGAAATACGGCTGCATGATGCCGAGCTTCACGTCACGCTCCAAGCTTGGCCGCGATATCGGCGGCATGCCGCTGCGCCAGGCGAACCCGTGCGGCGATGCGCTCCACGACGCCTTCGTCCATGTCCGCGCCGAGCGGCAACTGCAACACCGATTCGCACCAATGCTGCGCATTCGCGAGCGTATGACCCGCCGCCGCGGCTTCATGGCGGCATACGCCCAGGCCGCGATCGCCGCGCGCCTCGATGTTCTCCGCGGCGAGCACGGCGATCAATGCATCGCGCGTGAGGCCGAATGCTTGCTCATCGATGCGGCATACGAGGCTTTCGTGATTGCTGCGGCTGACGCCGGCGGGTGCGGCGAGGCTAAGCCCGGGGATGTCGGTCAAATGGGCGCCGTACGCATCGAAAAGCCGTTGGTTGCGCGCCATCAGTTCGGGCATGTCGTCGAGATTCATCAGCGCGACGGCGGCCTGCGCTTCCGAGAGGCGCCCATTGCTGGTCTTGCCCACCGGTACCGGACGGCCGCTGCCGTAGTTGCTGCGAATGTTGCGCACATGGGCGGCCAGATCATCGTCATCGGTACACATGACGGCCCCTTCGGCGGCGCCGAGAATATGGGCCGCGTGGAACGAGATCACTTCGAGACGCCCGAAGCCGCCGATCGGTTTGCCCGCGATTTCGCAGGCGAACCCGTGCGACGAATCGATATAGAGTGCAATGCCTTCCCGCTCGGCCAGACGCGAGACGCCTTCGACAGCGAACGCGCCGCCCCATAGATTGACGCCGAGGATCCCCGTGACATCTTTCGATAACAGCGGCTCGACCGTAGCGGCGGTGATGTGGCCGGTCTCGCGCGAGACGTCGCAAAACGCCGGGGTGAGATGGGCCCAAGCGAGCGACTGCGCCGTGCCGACGAAGCTAAGCGCCGGCACGACGACTTTTCCCTTCAAGCCGAGCGCCTGCGCGGCAAGCGCCAAGCCGATACCGGCCGTGGTGACGCACATGGCGTGACGGACATTGAGCTGCTCGGCAAGGCGCGCCTCGAGCGCTTGCGCGAGCGGCCCATGATTCGTGTAGTACTGGCGCGCGAAGATGTCGCGAAACGCGGCTTCATACCGCGCCCAGTTCGGAAAATTGCGTTGGCCGAGCGGCAGCCGCCGCGACAGCAGAGGCTGCGCGCCGAATAGCGCGAGGCCGGAAGTGGAAACGGTGCTCATTGTGCAATACGCTCGTTGATGGCGTCGGCATGCGCATGGATGAAGCGCAGCAACGCGACGATCGATTCGATATCGGCCTCGCTGACGAAGTGGCCGCACGGCAGCATGAGAAAGCGCTGGGAGAGGCGATCGGTGGCGCTCAAATCGCCGGCGATCGTCGCGTACTCGGTGCGCTTCTGATGCAGCGCCGGGAAGTAATAAGGCCGCGACAGCATATGCTCGGCATGCAGAATCGCCAGCACATGCTCGCGTTTCACCGGCCATCCGTCGAGCAGTTCCACCACGATGTTCTTAAAGCCACAGCGCTCGCTCTCGTCGAACGTCAGCAGGCGCATGTCCGGCACCGTCGGGATCAGCCGCCGGTAAGCGTAATAGCGGCGACGATTGCGCTCCACCTGATCGTCGACATCATCGAGCGCGGCCAACGCCATGGCCGCGTGAATCTCGTTTTGGTTCGTATCGAAGCCGAGCGGCCCGAGCGTACCGTCTTCGCGCAATCCGTGATCGCGCGCTTCGCGCAAACGTGCGGCCAGCTCGGCGTCGTTGGTCGTGACGTAGCCGCCTTCGAATGCGTTGAAGAGCTTGCTCGACTGCATCGAAAAGCACTCGGCGCGGCCGCACGAGCCGATTTTGCGGCCACGATACGTTTCATAGACCGATTCGACGGCGTCGAACAGCAACGGTACGCCTGTTTGCTCGGAAAGCCGCTCCAGCCCCTCGACATCGCAGCAGTTGACGATCGGATGCACGCCGAGGATCAACGCGGTGTTCTCGTTGATGTGGGGCGTGGCCTTTTCGGCCGTGATGCACAGCAAATCCGGATCGACTTCGCAGTAGTGCGGCGTGAGGCCTGCCCAAGCGACGATATCGGCCAGACGCCGGTAGGTCAGCGAAGGCATGACGACTTCCGTGCGGCCCGGCAGCGCCAAGCATTTGATCGCGAACACGAGGCCCCAGAAGCCGCCCGCGAACGAGACGCAGTGTTCGACTTGGTGAAACTGCGCGGCGCGGCGTTCGAATTCGCGTTCGACGGCCCCGTGATCGGTGTATTGACCGGCGTCGTGAAAGATCTTCGAGTGCGCGAGAAAGCGTTCGACGTCAGGCTGCACGAGATTCGAGATCGACCTGATCGTATCGAACAACGGCTGTCCGCCGAATAGCGCGAGATCGGCCGGATCGGTCTTGGGGAACATGGAAAACGTAGCTCCGTTCGGTAGAGGCGTCAGCGCGCGCGAGCGTGGCCGACAACTGTCGGATGAGACGATAGGCGGCGTGCCGGGACGAACATCGGCGAGCGATGGATCAAGCCGCCGCGGCGCGCGCGAGCGCGGCTTGCTGCTTGCGCGCGGCGACGCGCTCCGCGACGTTCGCGCGGGCGAAGGCGAAATCGGCCTGAAACTGCGGCGAGTTCAGCAATTCGGCCGGGGCGCGCGTGGTCAGCTCGCCGAGATTCGCATAGAGGCGGGCGATTTCGGGCAGCGCATCGACAAACGAGCGATAGAGGCTCTGCAGGCGTTGCTGCGCAATCGCCAGGTGCGGGCCGTGCAAATTCCCGGCTGCCGCTTCGCAGCGCACCATGAGCTCCCATTCATAGAGGCCCGCGCTGAAATTCGAGCTCAACACACGCGACGCTTGCCCGTCGTGCCGACGAAACGCGCTCAAATATCCGCCCACGGCGACCAGCGGGGCTTTCTCGGCGATATTGAGGAACATCGACACATCGCTGCCGAGAAAATCCAGGACCATCCCACGGTAATCGACGATGCGCTCGACATCCACGCGCTCGCGATCGAGCATGACATTGCTCGGCTCGCCGATGAAGTTGTTGAGGCCGGCGACCATGTTCTGGACGAGGAACGTCCGATCGACGAGGCCCGTCTGGCCTTGCTGCAAGAGCGGCTGCGGCGTATGCGCGACGTTATTGTCGCCGTCGATAAACACGCGGTCATGAAAGGCGAGCAACGAGTCGGGATTGACCGAGAGGGCGGACGAGAGCACTTCGCACGAGGCGGGCATCAGGAGGTCGTCGTCGCACAGCCACTTGACATACTTGCCGCTCGCGCGGCGCCACAGCGCTTGGAAGTTGCGCGTGCCCTTCTGAAAACCGTGGTGAAAGTAGCGAATCCGAGGATCGTCGAAACTTTCGACGACGGGGGCGAGCGCCGCTTCGGGCGTGTCGTCCCCGATGAGGATCTCGATGTCCTGCAGGGTTTGTCCGATCGCGCTGACGATCGCTTGTCGCAGGTACTGGGCCTTATAAGCCGGTATCAAGATGCTGACCAAAGCCATTGCGGCCAATCCTTTTCGATGCGGGTTTCGACGTTTCTGCGGGCGCTTAAGGGGTGGGCGCACCTTTCAATGTGCCGAAGGTTAGCACCGGGGCGCAACGGTCAATCGATCAAATAGGCCCGGGTTTGTCCTTCATTCCTCGAGTTTCCCGTCCGCCGGCGATTCGGCCGGGGCCGGCCGCGAGCCGTTAGGGCGACCGGATTCGGAGGCCTGTTACGGCGACCTGTTACGGAGACAATTGAACGGAAAACCCGACCCTGTTCGTTCGATTGAAAACGGTGGCGCGACGATAAGATGCCTGCCATTGTCCGATGCTGCGCCGTCGCGCATCGCTCGCACCGACTGAAACATTCTTTCTCGCCCATGAAGCCGATTCGACTCGTTTGCGGTACCCGGCACAGCGAAGCGCAATTCGTCACCGAATCCGCCCTCGGCCGCTCCTTGAAGCTGTACGACTACGTTCCCGGGCAGCAATTGCTGCTGTTCGACAACAATCGAGACGGCTTGTCGACGATCTATAACCGGGCGATCGACCACGCCAAGGATCACCCCGCCATCCTCGTGTTCATTCACGACGATATTTCGATCTGCGATTTCCATTGGGTCGATCGGATTCGGGAAGGGCTTAAAAGTTTCGACGTGCTCGGGCTCGCGGGCAATACGCGCCGCATGCCGCGTCAGCCTTCGTGGGCGTTCACGCCGGAGATGAAGTGGGATCAGCGCGAATTTTTGAGCGGCACGGTCGGCCACGGCGATGGCTTCCCGGCCAACGTCGTATCGCATTTCGGGCCCGCCGGGCAAAGCTGCAAGCTGCTCGATGGCCTACTGCTCGCAGCCGATAGCGAGCGTCTCGCGCAAAGCGGTTTGCGCTTCGACGAGCAATTCGATTTTCACTTCTACGATTTGGATTTCTGCCGCCAAGCCGAGTTGAAAGGCGTCTCGATGGGCACCTGGCCGATCAGCGTCGTGCATCAAAGCGGCGGGGCCTACGGCAAGCCCGATTGGCGCGCCGCTTACGAGCGCTATCTGCGCAAATACGGCGAGTGACGCACCGATGCAGCCTTTGACGCCTTCCGTGGCGCCCCCGATCGAAACCGGTCTTGCGCTGTTGCAGGCGGGCCGTTTAGGCGATGCGGCCGCGGTGTTTCGGCAGATCCTCGCCGTCCAGCCCGCTCACGCCGACGCCCTGCATTTGCTGGGGCTCGTCGCCTACTACGAAGGCAACTACGGCGCCGCCGTCGATCTCATCATGACGGCGTTGACGCACCATACGAGCGAGATCTTCTACGGCAATCTCGGCAACGCATTCGCGGGGCTGGGCAAGCGCGCTGCGGCGATCGAATGCTTCCGTCAAGCGATCGCACTCAAGCCCGATTACATCCAAGCGCACAACAACCTCGGCAATCAGCTGCGCGACCAGGGCGACTTCGCCGACGCGGTGCAGTGCTTTTGCGCCGTGATCGCGCTGAAGCCCGACTACGCGGAAGCCCATAACAACCTCGCGAACGCGCTGGTCGATCTCGGCGATCTCGACGCCGCGATCGAAGCGTACCGCCGCGCGATTGCGCTGAAGCCCGGGCTTTTAGAGGCGCGCAGCAATCTGCTGTTTATCCTCAGCTATCGCGACGATCTAAGTCAGGCCGATTATTTGGCCGAAGCCGTCGAATTCGGACGCATCGCCACCGCGCAAGCGACGCCGTTTCGCGATTGGCTCGTGTCGCTCACGCCGCGCGAAGGCGCTTTTGACCATCCTCGCCCTTTACGCGTAGGCCTCGTCTCAGGCGATCTAAAGACGCACCCCACGGGCCACTTCCTCGAAAGCATCCTCGCGCATATCGATCGCAGCAAAATCGAGCTCGTCGCCTATCCCACGCGCCGCTTCGAAGATGCGCTGACCGCACGGATCAAGCCGTTTTTCTCGGCATGGACGCCGCTCGCTTCGATGAACGATCAGCAGGCCGCCGCGCGCATCCGCGACGATCGCATCGATCTCCTGCTCGATCTCTCGGGGCATATGAATTTCAATCGCTTGCCGTTGTTCGCATGGCGCCCCGCGCCGGTGCAAGCGAGTTGGCTGGGCTATTTCGCGAGCACGGGCTTGCCGGCGATGGACTATCTGCTCGGCGATCCTCACGTGTTGCCGCCGGATGCGCAAACGTACTACACCGAGCGGCTTTGGCGTTTGCCCGACAGCTATCTGTGCTTCACGCCGCCCGCGGAACGCGTCGACATCGGGCCGTTGCCACTGGCGACGCAAGGACACATCACATTCGGTTGCTTCAATCATCTGATGAAGATGAACGACGGCGTCGTCGATGTCTGGGCGCGGATCCTTCGTGCTGTCCCCCACTCGCGCTTGTTTCTCAAAGCGAAGCAACTCGACGATGCCCCCACGCGCGAGACGACGCTCGCGCGTTTTGCCGCACATGGCGTCGAGCCCTCTCGCTTGATCCTCGAAGGCCGCTCGCCGCGCGCCGAATACTTCGCCGCCTACAATCGCATCGATATCGCGCTGAGTCCCTTCCCGTATCCGGGCGGCACCACAAGCGTCGAGGGACTGTGGATGGGCGTGCCCGTGCTGTGCCGGCGCGGCGATCGATTTCTGTCGAACATCTGCACGAGCATGTTGCACTCGGCCGGTTTGGCGGATTGGATCGCGCAAGATAGCGACGACTACGTGGCCAAGGCCGTCGCATTCGCCGCCGATGCGCCGCGCCTGGCCGCGCTTCGCACATCGCTGCGCGCCACGGTGCTCGCGTCGCCGCTATGCGACGCCGCGCGTTACGCCCGCCACCTCGAAGCCGCGTTCCAAGCGATGTGGCGCGACGGCATGGCGCGATACGAGCGCGCACCGTCGGCGGTAACGACATAACGGCGGCATAAAGGCGTCGCGCTCTCGAACCACCGCGTCGCTTTGCTCTAAACGGAACGAACATGCAAGACATCGCCCAGTTGCTCAACGCAGCCTTGGCGCATCATCAAGCAGGGCGTCTCGCCGAGGCGAAGGCGCTCTATACGCGCATCCTCGCGCAGCAGCCCAGGCATGCCGACGCGCTCCATTTCATGGGCCTGCTTGCCTGTCAGATCGGCCAGCGCGAGGCGGGCATCACGCTGATGCGCGAATCGATCGCGACGCATCCTAGCCCGATCTACTACAACAATCTCGGCAACGCGCTGCGTGAGACGGGGGCGCTTGACGAAGCTGTCGATGCCTATCGCCGGGCGGTCGAACTCAAGGCCGACTACGTCGAAGCGCACAACAATCTAGGCAACGCCTTGCGCGAGCGGGGCGAGCCCGCGGCTGCCCTAACGAGCTGCGCGCGTGCGATCGAGTTGCGGCCCGGCTATGCCGAGGCGTACAACAATCTCGGCAATGCATTGAAGGATCTCGGCGAACTCGACGCCGCGATCGCCGCGTACGGCAAGGCGATCGAAGCGAAACGCGGCTTTGCCGAAGCGCATTTGAACCTGGGCATCGCCATGCAGGCGAAAGGCCACGGCGAGGCGGCGCTGGAATGTCTGCGCGAAAGCGTGAGGCTTGCGCCGGAACTGGCCGTCGCTCACGACAAGCTCGCCAGTATCTCGATGCATCGCGGCGATATTGACGGCGCTATCGACGAATATCGGCGCGTGGCCGAACTCACGCCTGATTCGGCACACGCCTACAACACGCTCGGCAATGCGTTGAACGGCGCCGGGCGCGTGCCGGAAGCCGTGCCTTGCTACGAACGCGCAATCGCACTTGATCCTCAGTTTGCGGACGCCTATCACAATCTCGCCAATGCGTTGCGACGCCTAGGCGCGCCGGAGCGTGCGCTGGGCTATGCGCGCCGCGCGATCGAGTTGCGCGCCGATACGCCGTCGTTCCACAACAACCTCGGGACGATTCTCGCGGATCTCGGCGAGCCCGAGGGCGCACTGGTGTGCTACCGCGAAGCGTTGGCGCTGAACCCCGATTTCGGCGAATCGCATACGTGCGTGTTGTTCGGGCAATCGTACATCCCCGATTGGTCGGAACACACGCATCTCGCCGATGCGCGCTACTTCGGCGAACGCATGCGCGCACGCGCGACGCCTTACACGCAGTGGCCGGCGTTCAGCGAGGGCGCGCAACGCGCCGGGGGGGCGTTGCGCGTGGGCTTCGTCTCCGCGGATTTACGCAAGCATCCGGTCGGCTACTTCTTCGAATCGGTGCTCGCCCAACTCGATCGCGCCCGAATCGAGCCGATCGCCTACTCGAACGCGATCCATAGCGACGAACTGACAGCGCGGATCAAGCCACGCTTCGCGTTATGGCGGCACGTGGCCGAGATGGATGATGCGACGCTGGCGCAGCGCATCCATGACGACCGCATCGATGTGCTCGTCGATCTATCGGGCCACACGGGACGCAATCGCCTGCCGATGTTCGCCTGGCGGCCCGCGCCGTTGCAGGTGAGCTGGCTCGGCTATTTCGCGACGACAGGCCTATCCGAAATCGACTACGTGCTGGCCGATCCGCACGTCGTGCCGGCAGGTGAAGAGGCGCAATACACGGAACGGATCTGGCGCTTGCCCGACAGCTATCTGTGTTTCACGCTGCCCACCGATGCCGTGAACGCGGGTCCGCTACCGGCGCTCACGCACGGTAGCTTCACGTTCGGTTGCCTGAACAATCACAAAAAATTGAACGACGGCGTACTCGAAGTCTGGTCGCAGATTCTGCATGCGGCGCCGAATTCGCGGCTGCTGCTCAAGAACCATCAACTCGGCGAAGCTTCGATCATGCGGGAAACCTTCGAACGCTTCGCGATGTTCGGCATCGATGAAAGCCGACTGATACTCGAAGGGCCGTCTTCGCGCGAGCAGTATTTTTCGACTTACCATCGCGTCGATCTCGCGCTCGATCCATTCCCGTATCCGGGCGGCACGACGAGCGTCGAAGGCTTGTGGATGGGCGTACCCGTGCTGGCTTTGCGCGGCGATCGTTTCCTGTCGCATCTCGGCGAAATGGTGTTGAAGACGGTGGGCCTATCCGATTGGATCGCGGCCGACATCGACGACTACATCGCGCGCGCCGTGGCCGCGACGCGCGATCTGCCTGCATTGGCCGCGCTGCGCACGACGCTGCGCGAACGCATCGAACATTCGCCGTTGACCGACGCGCCGCGCTTCGCTCAGCACTGGATGACGGCGATCGAGGATATGTGGCGGATGAAATTGAAGGAAATGAAGGAATTGAAGGAATTGAAGGAGAGGGTGCAATGACGGCCATCGATCAGGGCGCCTATGCATTAGTCGAAGAGGGTCTCGTTCATCATCGAAGCGGACGTCTTCAAGAAGCACGCGCACGCTACGAAGCGGCGCTTGCGCGCATGCCGCGCCATGCCGACGCTTGGCATTTGCTCGGTGTCGTCGCGATGCAAGAGCAGCGCCACGCCGATGCGCTCGACCTCATCGGCCGTGCGATCGAAATCAGTCCGCAAGCGACGTATTTCGACAATCTCGGGAGCGCGCTCAGAAGCTGGGGCAAACATGCGGCGGCGGTGGAGAGCCATGAGCAGGCCATCGCACTCGATCCGAATCACTTCCGTGCGCATAACAATCTCGGCATGGTGATGATGGATATGCGTCTGCCTGCAGCGGCGGCAGCCAGCTTTCGGCAGTCAGTAGCGATCAACCCGAATTTCGCCGAGGCGCATAGCAACCTCGGCAATGTGCTGCGCGAACTGGGTGAGCTAGACGCCGCAGCCGATCACTGCCGCAAAGCGATCGCGTTGCAGCCAGGCTTCGGCCAAGCGCATAACAATCTCGGCAATGCGTTAAAGACGCAGGGCAAGCTGGCCGAGGCGGCCGCGTGCTACGAACAAGCGCGCGCGTTGCTGCCGCATGAGCCGCAAGTCGTGTTGAACCTGGGCATCGTGCGGCGCGAGACCGGCGATCATGCGGCGGCGATCGAAGCGTTCCGCCACGCGATCTCGCTGCGGCCCACGTGGGGCGAGGCATGGAGCAACTTGCTGTTCACGCTGAGCTTCGCGCACGATGTGGCGCCGCGCGATTACTTGGCCGAAGCGCAGGCTTGCGGCCGGATGGCTAGCGCGCAAGCGCGGCCGTTTACAGATTGGTTGGTCGATCGGACAGCCGGCGCGCCGCTTCGCATCGGCTTCGTGTCGGGCGATTTGCGTACCCATCCGGTGGGATTCTTTCTCGAAGGCGTGCTTGGCCACCTCGATCCGGCGCGTGTGCAATTGTTCGCCTACTCGACGCGCCCGTTCGAAGATGCGCTGACGCAACGCCTGAAGCCACGCTTTGCACAATGGCGATCGTTGGTCGGGCTGACCGACGAGGCAGCGGCCACGACGATACGCAACGACGGCGTGCATATCCTATTCGACATGGCCGGCCATACCGACAGCAATCGTCTGCCTGTCTTCGCCTGGAAGCCGGCGCCGGTGCAAGTGAGTTGGATCGGCTATTTCGCTTCCACCGGCTTGCCGGCGATCGATTACATCCTCGGCGACGAATGGGTGCTGCCGTCCGATGAGGCGCAACACTTCATCGAGCGGCCGTGGCGTTTGCCGCATGGCTACCTTTGCTTCACGCCGCCTGAGCCGGCTGTGCCGATCGACTTCGCGGCGATCAACGGTTCCTCACGCGCGTTGACGTTCGGCTGCTTTAGCGATCTCGTGAAAGTCAACGATCGCGTCGTTTCGGTGTGGTCGCGCATCCTGCGCGCCGTGCCGGAGGCGCGGCTCTTCTTGAAGGCGCAGCAACTTGCGGATGAATCGCAGAGAGCGGCTACGTTGGCGCGCTTCGCCCAACACGGCGTGGCGCCCGAACGCATCGTGATGGAAGGGCCTTCGCCGCGGGCGGAGTATCTGGCGGCGTACAACCGAATCGATATTTCCCTGAGCCCGTTCCCGTACCCGGGCGGCACGACGACGGCCGAGAGCCTATGGATGGGGGTGCCGGTGTTGTGTCGGCATGGTGATCGCTTCCTCGGGCACTTGTGCGAGAGCGTGGTCCATAGCGTCGATCTTGGCGATTGGATCGCGGCCGATGACGACGACTATGTCGCCAAGGCGGTCACGTTTGCGCAGGGGCGGCAAGCGCTGGCGGCGCTGCGCGGCGGATTGCGCGAACGTGTGTTGGGCTCGTCGCTGTGCCAGCCGGATCGGTTCGCCCGCACGCTCGAAGCGGAATTCGAACGGATGTGGCGGGCGCGAAGCGGGGCGGTATAGCGGTCGCGTGCCGGAGCAGGAGAGCAACCGGGGCGCGCATAATCGTCATTTAAATGGCAGTTATCGGCCAAATTCGGCTTTAACTGTCATAAAAATGGTGCTTAACCCAGCCCCGCGGCCTGCATCCCGTTAGCCCGACGCGCCGTATCGAGCAGCGTGTTCCTCACCTGCTGAAACATCGTCAAGTAGTTCTCATGGCCCGTCTCGATCGCCGCCGTCTTGAGCGCGTCGAGCACGAGCAAATCGGCCGGATATCCGCTCACGATCGAGCCCGACATCGGTAGGCGCAGCGGATCGTAATGCTTCACGCGCCAGTGCCGCTCGCCGAGCAAGAGCAGCGACACGATGCGTTCCTGCACGAAAACCTTCGCCGGCACAAAGCCATTGGCATAGGGAATCGGACCGTTCAGCAATTGCGCAAGCGCGCTCGCGCCGGCCTCGGCGGCCGAAAACAAAACCTCGTTCACGGCCAGCCAGCGCCGCCAGAATGCAGCTGTCGCCACAAAATAATTGCAAAAGATGCTGTGCCGCGAATCCATCACGACCGTGCGTGGATTGATCCCCGGGGCCACAAACGAAACCACCTGTTCGAAGACGGGCCAGCTGTTCCCATGATTGGTGGCCGCCTGCTCGAATGTATTTAAGTGGACCGCGCCTTGATCGAAAAACGGCGAGAACCCCATGACATCGATATCTCGCGGCACCGTGGCGAGAAATTCAAATACGGTGGTGGCGCTCAGCGTCGTCTTCTGGCCGAACTTAGGGGAAAAGAAGCCGTAAAGCGTGTTTTCGTCGAGCGTATGGTTTTGCAAGAAGCTGCGCATCGGCCAGTACTCGCGCCAATCGGGGCGCTGGCCGCAATTGTCGAGCGGGATGAAGCCGGGATCGAGCTGCTGACGCGTTTCTTCGGAGTAGAAGATCTGGCGAATCTCGACGCGGCGGCTGTTGCCTGTTGTGCGCGACGGTGCTTGCATGAAGGGTTCTCTATCGATTTAGCGGCTATGGCCGGCATCGGCCAAGAGGGGTGCGCACGCTCGGCCGCAAGTTCACAGTGTGCTCCGTCGCCCAGGAATCGCAATGATCGAATAACGCGTGAAATCCGGCCTAATTTCGCGGCTGCGACACCCGCCGAAGGCAGGCTTGCGCGCCGCGCAAAAAAACAAGCCGCATCGCTGCGGCTTCGAGGGTGATACACCGCTGCGGCTACCAGCGGTTCTTGTTGCTTGTTCGATCCGAGCTGACGCCAATCCGGCGCCGGGTTGGCGATCGATCAGCGCAATTGTCCGGCCACCACGTATTGGTGCGCCGCCGAGACCCGCTGCTGCGCCTGGTTGAAGGTGGACGAGATCGCGTCGCGCGCCGTCGACGCTTTGTCCATGATCGTGGCGTTCATCGCAACGATCTCGCGGATCATCGTCAGATCTTCATCCGTCTGCGCTTGGTCGCGCGAGAGGGACATGACGAGCGGCGAGCGCTCGTCGGAGAGGTCCGCCGCCAAGCTCAGGTCGCCGGCTTCCAGCGCCGCCACGAGCGTGCGCGTCAACTCGTAGACGCGCGTAATTGATTCGTCCGACATCTCGGCCAACTCCTATTTCATGTTGCCGGGTTACTTCTTGTTCAGCGTGCCCGAGGCGCCGCCGCCGCCGAACAGCTGATTCAAGTACGTCGTGTTGCTTTGCGCTTGCGCCATGATCGTATTGAGCTGCGTGAATTCAGCTTGGTATTGCGACGTGAGCGAGGCTTGATAGGCCGACAGCGTCGATTGCGCTTGCGTCTGCGTCGTCAGATCGGCGTTGAGCGTCGATTGACGTTGCGCGATTTGGCCGGTCACCGAGGTCGTGTACGAACTGATGAATGCGGTCAGTTGCTCGCCGATGCCGTTGGTGCCGTTGAACACGTTCGAGGCCATCGAGGGCGTCGTCGCCAGCGTCGATTGTAGCGTCGACGAGGTGAACGTGACCGTGCCGTCGTGGTTCAGGTCGAGGCCCAACTGCGCGAGGCTATAGGTCGTGCTGCCGACCACCACGCCGCTCGCCATGATCGATCCGATGCCGTTGACGATCGAGTTCGTCATCGCATCGCCAAGCAAGGGGCCCGCCGCGTTGCTCGCGCTGCTGTACGAGGTCAGTGCGTTGACCGTCGAAATATAGGCGTTGTACGCGGAGGCGAAGTTCTGCACGGCCGTGACGACGTTCGACGTATTCGTTGCAACGGAAAGCGTCTGTGTCGTGCCGACCGAGGCCGAGGTGAGGCTCAAGGTTACGCCTGACAACGCCGTGCTGACGACATTGCTCGCGCTGGTGACGGCGTTTCCGCTGATGGTCAACTTCGCATCTTGCGCGGCCGTCACCTGCGCGAAACTGGCGGTGGCCATGCCCGTATCGACGGTCGGATCGGCGGATACCGACACGGTGTTGGCCGCGCCGGTTTGCGTCGAGGTCAGCACGAGGTGCTGACCGTCGGTGGCAGTGACGACGGAAGCGGTCACGCCTGGATTATTCGTTGCGCTGTTGATGGCGGAGGCGATGCCCGCCAGCGTGTTGTTCGACGACGTCAGCGCGATCGTCATCGAGCTGGAGCCTACGCCGATATTCAGATTGCCCGTGCCGAGCGTCGCGTTCGCCGCGTACGCCTTCGAGGAAATCTGATTGGCGGTGGCGATCTGCTGCACGCTCACCGAATAGGAGCCTGCCGCGGCGCCGGTGGCGGTCGTCGCGGTGATGCCCGTGCCGCTCATCGTGGCCGACAGTTGCGAGAAGATGCTGCCGTCGGACAGGCCGTTGAGCGAGCTCGTCAGCGACGAGAGCGTCGATTGCATCGAGCCGAGCGCGGAAAGCGTCGTGTTGTCGCTCGAGGCAGCGGTCGCGATCTGTTGTGCTTGTCCCGCCGTTTTCGCGGTCACGAGCGCCGAGACGAGCGTGTTCACATCGAGCGTCGAGTTCGTCGCGCCGCTCAGGATCGACTGCGCCGCTTGCTGGAGAAGCGCAGAGGTGTTGCTCGAAGATACCGTACTCATGCCAGGCTCCGTGTCAGGCCGCGGAAGATGGAATCGAAGCGGGGCCGTTCATGCTGGAGACCGGCCAACTACCAATGCGTAGCGGGAGGCATGCCTCCCGCTGAACGCTTGAATCTTGCGTGAATCTTTTTTTGCCGGATGCGTTCGAGGCGGGTGCATCGAACGCATCTCGGGCGGCGCGGCGAGATCGTACGGACCCTCGTCGCGCCATGCTCATTTTTAGCCGAGGAGCTTGAGCACTTGTTGCGGCAGCGAGTTCGCTTGCGCGAGCACCGAGATACCGGCTTGTTGCAGCACTTGCGCCTTCGACAGGTTGGCCGTTTCTTGCGCGAAGTCGGCGCTGACGATCTGCGATTGCGCGGACGTCAGGTTCGTCGACGTCGTTTGCGAGCTCGTGATAGCAGCCGAGAACGTGTTTTGCGTTGCACCCAGCGTTGCTTGGAAGTTGTTCACTTGCGTGAGCGCAGCGTCGATTGCCGTGATCGCGTTTTGCGCGCCCGACGTCGAGGAGATGTCGACACCCGACACGCCCAGGCCCGTCGTCGTCCACGCCGTCGTGCCGAAGCTCGCCGTGATCGTTTGGTTGGCGCTCGCGCCGATTTGGAAGTTCACGCTGCCCAGGCCGCTCAGCACGTTTTGACCGTTGAACGACGTTTGCGATTCGACGCGGTTAATTTCCGTCAGACGCGTCGAAACTTCCGTTTGCAGGTTCGCTTGAGCGGCCGTGCCGAGCGAGCCGTCGCCCGATTCGACTGCCAGCTGGCGGATACGCTGCAAGTTGGCGACGGTCGATGCGATCGCGCCGGCAGCCGTTTGCACCATCGAGATGCCGTTGTTCGCGTTCATCACGCCTTGGTTCAGGGCGTTGATGGCGGCGGTTTGCGTCGTGGCGATCGCGAGGCCGGCGGCATCGTCGGCAGCGGTGTTGATGCGCTTGCCCGACGAGAGGCGGTTGATGGCTTGCGACAGCGCGCTTTGCGAACCTTCGAGGTTCGTTTGCGTTTGCAGCGACAGAATGTTGGTGTTGATGTTCAGCATTTTGCTTCCTCGTTTGGAATACGGTCCAGGGACTAGGCTGGTTTTGGGGTTCGGCGTCGCGCTTTCGCGAGTGGCGCTGCCCGCCTGTCCTGGTTGTCGGCGAGGCCGAGAAAAAACTTTAGGGACCGAACGACGAATTCGTGTGTTTTGAGGCGAGGATTGGCTGAAATCCCTTGTCGCACAAGGCTCGAAGAAAAAATAAACGTTTGCGAAATCGTGCGATTTTTGTGTTGTTTGGAGCCGTCGGTCGTGCGCTCACCGATCTCGCGCCCGCCGAAAAGTGGTTGACTTTGCGTTTTCCTGATATCATCGCGGGTCGAATTGAGATCGCTGCCGTTTTCATTTGGGATCTGCCGCCCTTTCGTCGCATCGGCTACTGGCTGCCTTCATGTCGTAAGGCGCCATTGGTCATATCGCGGCGGGCTCGCGGTCACTTCGCGAGCGGCATAGGCATGGTTCATCCGGCAGTCAAACGCGGCGTCGGTCTGAAGTACCGGCCGGCGTGCGCGGTGAACTCTCCGCACTCTCTTTTCAGGCCTGTCCGAACGTGGCCATGTCCGCGCCGCCTGTCGCGCGACATGGTGCGGCGTCCATCTGGCCGGCGCGTGCGCGAAAGCGCGCTACGCATTTGAACGTAACTTTGGGATATCCATGACGACCATCCAACTGAAGGAAAACGAGCCGTTCGAAGTGGCGATCCGCCGCTTCCGTCGCGCTATCGAAAAGAACGGCCTCATCGCCGAACTGCGCGAACGCCAATCGTACGAAAAGCCCACGGCTGTTCGTAAGCGCAAGAAGGCCGCTGCGGTCAAGCGCCTGCACAAGCGCCTGCGCAGCCAAATGCTGCCGAAGAAGCTCCACTAAGCGCGAAGCCGCGCTCTCACGGCAAGCTGGCTTCAAAAGCAAACGGCGGTGTGCTTCGAAAGAAGCCACACCGCCGTTTGCATTTGGGTGCATTGGGGAGATTCGCGATCCTCGCGCAAGGTCGCGGCCTTCGCGCCCGCGCGTTAGGCCACGCCCCTCGCGTGCTCCTAAGCCGCGTGCTCGCCTAAGCCGCGTGCTTTTCGAGCCGGACGGCCGATAGGCCGAATTGCCGTGCGATCGAGCCAAGCCGCTCACGCCACTCCCAGACGCCGAACGCGTCATGCACGTTCTGAAGGCAACTGAGCAGCTCGACCGTCGTCGGATCGTAGATGTTCACGCGCGCCTTGAGCAGCGCTTTCTTCAGCGCGGCGACGCCGGCGTCCATATAAGCGGGGACGACGGTGGGCGGCTTATCGATATAGCGAACGGGTACGCCTTCGATCGCGCTCATATAGTCGCGCGGGTGAATCAACCCGCCGATCGGGCAGCCGCCGCGATGGCCGTGGTAGGCGCCGCCGCCGCGCGGCAGCAGCGCGGCTTGCCGTTGGTCGAAAAGATGGTCGACCGCGTGATCGAACAGTTCCTGATGCGTCAGGAAGTGCAAGGTCTTCATGATTAAGTTCGCTGCTTATCCGGCAGCGATGAAGTGGTGGCTCGTAGGTGCTATAACGGCCGCGGCGGGCGGAATTACAGCTTTTTGAGGATATTCCCTACGTCGCCCCCGGCAATCAAGCACTTTTTGCCGAATGTTGCTTACGCGTCACGGCTTTGGCGGCGAGCGCGGCGCAGCGCTCGCGTGACGCGCAGTTGGTTTGGTGATCGTTGACCATCCCTACCGCCTGCATGAACGCATAGCAGATCGTGGAGCCGACGAATTTGCAGCCGTAGCCTTTGAGCGCTTTGCTCAGTGCGTCCGATGCCGGCGTGAAGGCGGGGGCATGCTCCTTATATAGCGCCCAGTCGTTTTGCACGGGTTTGCCGTCGACGAACGACCACACGAAGTTGGCCAGCGAGCCGTGTTCGGCTTGGATGCGCAGAACCGCGCGGGCGTTGAGGACCGCCGCCTCGACTTTGGCTCGATTGCGGACGATGCCGGGGTCTTGCAACAGCGCCTCGATTTTTTCAGGAGTAAAGCGCGCGACCGCTTCGACGTCGAAATTCGCGAATGCACGGCGGTAGTTCTCGCGCTTGTTGAGAATGGTCGACCATGAGAGCCCCGCTTGCGCGCCTTCGAGGACCAGCATCTCGAAGAGATGCCGATCGTCGCGCGAGGGCACGCCCCACTCGGTGTCGTGATAATGCTCGTCGGCGGGTGTTTTTACCCAGTTGCAGCGCTCGGTCAAGGAGGCCTCCTGATGGCGGATCGCCCGACACGCAACGCCGGGCTTGGATGTTGGTACGCCGATGCGCGAGGCTCGCGAGCCGCTACATACGCGGTCGGGCCTCGGCTTCGAATGCTGGCAAGCATAGCGGATCGGCGGCGACGGACAACATAGCCGAATGGGGGAGGGCGTGGGCTCTAGGGCGAGGGTTTCGGCGAGGGTCTCGACGAAGCTTTCGACGAAGCTTTCGACGACCGTTTCGGCCACCCTTCCGATCGCCCATTCGGCCAATTGGCGGAGTGCGACGAAGCCGATAATCTCTCGGTCGGCACACATCACACTTTGACGAGGCGAAGCGGCGCAGCGCCGCGGGTGGCAAGCATGGAAGCAATGCACTCAATGCACTATTTGATCGGCGTCGATGGCGGCGGCAGCGGCACGCGCGTCGTGTTGGCCGATGCGCAGGGCGTCGAGCTCGCGCAGGCGGCCGGTGGCGCCTCGGGGCTCGGGCTTGGGATCGAGCGCGCCTGGCAGGCGATCGAAGGCGCATGTGCGCAGGCGTTCGCCGCGGCAGGGCGCCCGTTCGAGTGGGCGCATTGCGCGCTCGGCTGCGGGCTCGCGGGCGTCAACAATCGCGATTGGCTGGCTGCGTTCATGGCCCGCGCGCCCAAACTGGCCGCGCTCGACGTTCAAAGCGACGCCTATACGACGCTGATCGGCGCGCATGCAGGTGAGCCGGGCGTGATCGTCGCGGTGGGCACCGGCAGCATCGCGGCGGCGCTCGATGCGAATGGCGCCTATCGCATCGCAGGCGGCTACGGTTTCCCGTCAGGCGATGAAGCGAGCGGCGCTTGGATCGGCTTGCGCGCGATCGTCCATGCACAGCGGGCGCTCGACGGCCGGGCCGAGCTCGACGCATTTGCCGGCGCGCTGCTCGCGCAGGTGGGCGCGGCCGATCGCGACGCGCTCGTGCTTTGGTTGTGCGAAGCGAACCAAACGGCCTACGCGGGCTTGGCGCCCGTCGTTCTCGCGCATCGCGATCACCGCGTGGCCGCGGCGCTGCTCGCGCAAGCGGGGGCGGATATCGCAGCGCTCGTCGACGCGTTGGATCCGGCCGGCGCAGCGCACGTCGCGCTGTGCGGCGGGCTGGCCACGCCGCTCGCGCCGTATGTGCCGGCCTCGCATCGCTCACGCTTGCGTGCGCCGCTGGCCGATTCCGCCCACGGCGCACTGGAACTCGCGCGCCGCGCGGTTTTACGCGGCGCGGCATAAAATAACGGCCGATTCGTCGCGCTTTCTTTGGCTCCCTCCATTCGTCCCGCCGTCCGCTATGTACAAGCTTGTCGCAACCGATCTCGATGGAACCCTGCTCAACAGCGATCACCAGCTCGACACGTTCACGGTTGCCACCGTGCGCCGGCTCGCGCAAGCGGGCGTGCAATTCGTCATCGCCACGGGGCGGCATTACTGCGATGTCGCCGGCATTCGCGACGTGCTCGGCATTCGTCCGTATTTGGTCACGTCCAACGGTGCGCGCGTGCATGCGCCCGACGATACGTTGATCCACTCGCGCAATCTGCCGCCGCCGGCCGTGCGCCGGCTGGTCCAGCCGCACATCGTCGGCGCGCATGGCCGCGTGATCGTCAATCTGTTCGCCGACAAGGCTTGGCTAATCGATCGCGACGCCCCCGATCTGCTCGCTTTTCATCAAGATTCGGGCTTTCGCTATGACATCGTCGATATGCAGGCGCATGACGGCCTCGATATCGCGAAAGTGCTTTATATCGGCGATCCGGCCGATCTCGCGGCAATCGCCGCGCGTCTCGAGGGCGAATTCGGCGATGCGCTTTATGTCACCTATTCGCTTCCCGATTGTTTGGAAGTGATGACGGCGAACGTATCGAAAGGGCGTGCGCTTCAATCCGTGCTCGGCCGTCTCGGCATCGACGCTGCCCATTGCGTGGCGTTCGGCGACAACATGAACGATATCGATCTGTTGGAGACGGCAGGGCACCCGTTCATGATGAACAACGCCAATCCCGATTTGATTGCGCGTCTGCCGCAGGTGCCGCGGATCGGCAACAACTTCGAGGCCGGCGTCGCGCACCATCTGCGCAAACTGTTTTCGATCTCGGACGAGCTCGCCGCGTCGTAGCCTGTCGTCGTTCGCGCGGCTTGAACGCATCGAGCGGGCTATCGCGGTGCGGCAGGCGCTGAAGCAGCCGTAGATGCAGCCGTAGATGCAGCCGTAGATGCAGCCGCTGCGGAAGCGGCCGCCGCGGGGCCTACCCCATCAACCGCATCGGGCAGCGCGGCACACGGGCAATCCGTAGCGCGGCCGTTCAGCCCTTCTTGCGAATGAACGAACGTCGCGCGCGGCGGCCCGCCATTCGCATCCCAATTCAATTTGACGATATAGATGCTATCGAAGTCGTCGTTCGCCCAACTGGGTACAGTCGCATCCGGGCCACCGTATCGCTTCACGATGGTGCGCACGAGCGCTTCGATCTCATGATGCTCCCACGCCACGACGATGAGCTTGCCGCTTTGATCAGGCGCCACTAGCGCCTGTCCCAATTCGTTGTATTGAGCATATCCGTAGGCCGTGTTGACCGGCATGCCGAATTGAATGGCGGTGGGCTCGATCGTCGCAAGCGGGCGGATGTAGTCGTATAGCACGCCCTCGTCCCGCTTTCGCATAGAGGGATTCGGTGCGTAGATCGCATCGGGCTTGCCGAATTTCGCCGCAATGACGGCCGGCAAGGCCAAGGCGCGGTTTAGCCCTTGGCAATCGAGCTGCCCGAATCCGCCCGCCGGTTTTTCGCCGTGGCGGACGAAGACGATCGTCTCCGGTTGCGGTTGCGCGGGGGTGGCCGCCTGCGCCGCGCCTATGCCGAACAGGCCCGCCGCCAAGGCGCTTGCCCGGAGTGCGCTCCAAGAAGTCATGACGCTCCCTTTGAAAGAGATGAAAATAGCGACGAGCCGAGAACGGGACGAATTTGCGAGCCGATTCTAGCAGTAGGGCATACCCCATGCGATAGATGCGTATTCACGCCTTTAGACGATGCGTGGCGCATGGCTATTGAGCGGTCAATGAGGCTTTTCGTACGGTGAAGCCGAATTTAAGAATTATCATATGATTTCATTTGCCCGAATCTGGGGTAAATTCGGCATTGCCAGTCGCTTAAGTTCCGACTAATCTCGGAGCAAACTGTTTTTCAATCAAGGGAGACCACGATGTCCCAATACGCAGAACTGAAGGCGCAGATCGCGAAATTGCAGGCCCAGGCAGACGAGGCGCGCCGCGTCGAAGTCGCCAATGTCATCTCGGAAATCAAGCAAAAGATCACCGAATTCGGACTCGGTGCGCAGGACCTCGGATTCGCCGAAGCCGCGCGTCGGGGTCGTCCGCCGAAGAAGGCTCCGCTGCCGCCCAAGTACCAAGATCCGAAAACGGGCAAAACCTGGAGCGGGCGCGGCAAGCCGCCGAAGTGGATTGTCGGCAAGAATCGCGAGCGCTTTCTGATGGCGCAGTAACGCGCGCTGTCGCGTGCGCAATCACCTGCGCAGTCACGTGTATTGCGCGGCCGGTGCGCCGCGCGCCGGATGGCGATGCCCTTCGCATCGCCGTCCGAGTCAGTCCTCCGCCCTATCGGCCTGCCTTACCCAGAACTCGTTCGGCGCCTGGTAATTCGGCGATAGGGCGATAGGGCGATAGAACATCGAACAAATGCGAATGGCGTTTTTTCGCGAATTATTTTGGATGCGGCATGCCATGCCGATTGCCGTAGTTCGATGATTTGCGCGCATCCGTATTCGCTTTTTACTCGGGTTATCCCGCGGCCACGCTGCGCAGCTTGGCCCGCCCCGCCCCCTGTTCCAGCAGCGTTTCATAGCAAGCCACATAGTTGCGCGCCATGGTTCGCGCAGTGAATCGGCGTTCGAACTGCGCGCGGATTTCCTCGCGAGAGAGTTCGTTAAGGCGCTCGAGCGCCGCCACGGCGCCTTGAATGTCTTCCACGATATAGCCCGTCACCGCATGATCGATCACCTCGGGCACGGAGCCGCGGTTAAAGGCGATAACCGGCGTACCGCATGCCATCGCTTCGATCATGACGAGCCCGAACGGCTCGCACCAATCGATCGGAAACAGCAGCGCTTTCGCACGCGAGAGGAATTCGGGCTTGCGCGCTTCATCGATCTCGCCGACAAACTCGACATGCGCCTCTGAGAGCAGCGGCTCGATCTCGTTTTTGAAATAGTCGCGATCGACCTTATCCACCTTGGCGGCGATCTTCAGCGGCAGGCCGCTCATCGCAGCGATCCTGATCGCCGTATCGACGCGCTTCTCGGGGCAAATCCGGCCGAGAAACGCCAAGTATTCGGGCTCGCAGTGCGGCTGCGGCGTCAGCAGGCGCTCGGGTAGGCCGTGGTAGACCGTGTCGCGCCAACATGCCTGAGGCAACGGCGCGCGCTGCGATTGCGAGATCGAAACGACGTTCGCTTGGGAGAACGTGTCGAACACCGGTTGCAGCTCGGGTAGGTCGAGGCGGCCATGCAGCGTGGTCAGCGACGGCGTGCCGGCCTGCGCGAACAGCGAGAACGGCAAGTAATCGAGATGGAAGTGCAGGATGTCGAATTCGCCCGCCATGCGGCGGACTTTTTCTAGAAGCAGCATATGCGGCGCGAGCGGGTCTCGGATCGTCGGGTCCAGACGCAGCGCGCGCGGCCACGCCGCCTCCAGCGTCGCGGATGTGATCGAATCGCCGCTGGCGAACAGCGTGACGTCGTGTCCGAGCTCGACGAGCGCCTCGGTCAAATACGACACGACGCGTTCGGTGCCGCCGTAGAACTTCGGCGGCACGGCTTCGTAAAGCGGCGCGATTTGAGCGATTCGCATTGCGTCAATCTCCTTTCGAGTGGGCGGCGCACACGGCTTTTACCGCCGATAAACTTTCGGGCTGCCCTGCCATTATCAGGACCGCCGCCGATTGCTAAGAGCGGGTTTTCAAACCCTTAATCCTTGTTACAGGCCGATACAGCGGTCGCTTAACTGAGCGTCGCTGCTCGGTAAAAAAGCATGCCGTCTCATGCGAGAGCCGGCATTTGTTGCACTGCAATGACAAGCCTTTCTATAATTTGAGCCGGTTGTATCGGTACGACGTTCCGGCATCGCCTCGTCCATCCGGTCGATTCGCCACGAACCTGCCCAAGCCCCGAATCGCCCGCCACGCCCCCAATCGGCGCGCGTGTCAGAAAAATTCCTACACGCTTTCTAGACATTTCCGGCATTGACCGGCGGTGCTCTTCCTATTTCCACCCTTTTTACAATTCGACACAATTTGCCCACGACCAAGAACGGGCGGCATGACGCATCGAATTCGCGCCATGCCGAGCAAACGTTTCCGAACGACAGACCGATCAGCCCGGGGGATTCATGAGCGCCACAAGCGAAATGCTGAGCGAGATCAAAGAAGTCAACCTCTCGTACTTGTTGCTTGCGCAGCGCCTGTTGCGGGAAGACAAGGCGATGGGGATGTTTCGTATGGGCATCACCGATCAGTTGGCGGACGTCCTCGCCAACCTTTCGTTCGCCCAGACGGTGAAGCTGGCCGCATCGAACCAACTGTTGTGCCGCTTCCGCTTCGACGATCACGCCGTGTTGTCGTCGCTGGCCGACAAAGGCAAGGCCACGTCGCTGGCGCAAGCGCATAGCTCCATTTTGATGGCGAGCCAAAACGCCGCATCGATGAATTGACACCCCGCAACGGTGGCGCTTGCCGAAAGCGCTGCCGGTCAATTCAAGTCAAGTCATTCAAGTAGCGGGGCACACGGCCGATATGGCAACCAAGAGCGTCGTGCTCGAAGTCAAGGAAATCACGCTGGCGATCGAGTTGATCGAATTGGGCGCGCGCCTGCAATTGCTCGAAGCCGAAACGAGCCTTTCGCGCGACCGGCTCATCAAGCTTTACAAGGAATTGAAAGGCGTTTCGCCGCCCAAGGGCATGCTGCCGTTCTCCACGGACTGGTTCATGACTTGGCAGCCGAACATCCACTCGTCGCTTTTCTACAATATTTACCGGTTCATGGCCGAACACGGCGGCTGCGAAAGCATTCAGTCGATCGTGAAGAGTTATCGCCTCTATTTGGAGCATGTCGCGCTGGGGGACGACGAAGCGTTGCTGAGCTTGACGCGCGCGTGGACGCTAGTGCGCTTCTTCGAATCGGGGATGTTGCAGTTGACGTCCTGTACGCGCTGCCGCGGCCATTTCGTCGCGCATGCGCACGATCCGCAGCACGGCTTTGTCTGCGGGCTCTGCCAGCCGCCTTCCCGGGCCGGCAAGACCAAGAAATTGGCGGCCGCCAAGGCGGAGCAAGCCGCCGCGGGCCTCGCCCCGGGCGTGTCCGAACTCGCGGCTTAGCCGAATGGCGGGCGCCGCCGGCGCGGCGGCCCTCCGATCTTGCCGTCCGGCGCCGGACGCCCGGCCCCGGCTGGCGCGGTCCTGCCGCTCGCCGTCCTGGTTTACACCGCGTCCCCGTCCCTCTTTTCCCCCCAAAGTTTTCGGCTCCCCTGCCGTAAACCAGATTAACGACGGTCTCCCCGTCGATCTTGTGAGGACCCCGGCTGTGCTGATTTTCGTTGGAACACTCGTTACCGTGTTGTCCGTCTTCGGCGGCTATGCGCTCGCGGGCGGCCATCTGGGCGCGCTGGTGCAGCCCGAAGAGGGGCTCATGATCGCCGGGGCCGGCGTCGGGGCGTTCATCCTCGGCAATGGCATGAAGACGATCAAGGCGACCATCCGGTTGCTGCCGACGCTGTTCAAGGGCTCCAAGTACACCAAAGACACGTACATGGAGTTGATGGCGCTTCTTTACGTTTTGCTTGCAAAAGCGCGTAAGGAAGGCACGCTCACGCTCGAGGCCGATATCGACGATCCCGAGAAGAGCCCGATCTTCACGCAGTACCCCAAGATCCTCGCCGATCATCACATCGTCGAATTCCTGACCGACTACCTGCGCTTGATGGTGGGCGGCAACATGAATGCGTTCGAAATCGAAAGCCTCATGGACGAGGAGATCGAGACGCATCACGCCGAGGGCGAAGGCCCGGCGCACGCACTGAGCCGCGTGGGCGATGCGATGCCGGCGTTCGGCATCGTCGCGGCCGTGATGGGCGTGGTCCATACGATGGCCTCGGCCGACAAGCCGCCCGCGGTGCTCGGCGCGATGATCGCGCAAGCGCTCGTGGGCACGTTCCTGGGCATTTTGCTTTCGTACGGCTTGATCGGGCCGCTCGCCAGCTTGGCGGAGCAGCGCGTGGCCGAATCGACCAAGATGTTCCAGTGCATCAAGGTCACGATTCTCGCGAGCCTGAACGGTTACGCGCCGGCGATCGCCGTCGAGTTCGGCCGCAAGGTGCTGTTCTCGCCTGAGCGCCCGTCGTTCGCCGAGCTCGAAGAGCACGTGCGCCGCGTCAAGGCGAAGTAAAGCGAACGCGGGGCCGAGCGAGGAAAGCGCGAGATGACCAAAGGCAAGGACAGGGCGATCATCGTCAAGCGAGTGGCGCCCTCGAAGAAAGGGCACCACGGCGGCGCATGGAAGCTCGCTTACGCGGATTTCATGACCGCGATGATGGCGTTCTTTCTGTTGATGTGGCTGCTCAGCGCCGTGACGCCGGTTCAACTGAAGGGCATCGCCGAATACTTCAACCAGCCGTTGAAGGCGGCGCTGCTCGGCGGCGGGCAACGCAGCGCGCAAGAGTCCAGCATCATCCAGGGCGGCGGGCGCGACATTTCCACCGATACCGACGGCATCACGCACCGCTCGGACGGCACGACTACGCAGGCGACGCATACGATCGCGAAGGCCGACGATCAATCTCTGAACGCGTTGCAGGGCGCGCTCGAGCGGCGCGAGCAGGCGCGGCTGCACGATCTCCAGGTCAAGCTGATGGCCGCCATCGAGGCGAACCCGGTGCTGCGCCAGTTCAAGCAGCAGATCCGCATCGATTCGACGCTCACGGGCCTGCGCATCGAAATCGTCGATACGCAAAAGCGGCCGATGTTCGCGACCGCGAGCGACGATGTGGAGCCGTACATGCGCGACATCTTGCGCGCGATCGGCCAGACGCTGAACGACGTGCCGAACCGGATCGTGGTGCAGGGCCATACCGACGCCGTGCCGTATGCCGGCGGCGGCAAAGGCTACAGCAACTGGGAACTCTCGGCCGATCGCGCCAATGCGTCCCGGCGCGAGCTGATCGAGGGCGGGATGGACGAGAACAAGGTGATGCGCGTACTCGGGCTCGCTTCGACGCAGAACCTGAACAAGGCCGACCCGCTCGATCCGGAGAATAGACGCATAAGCATCATCGTTCTCAACAAAAGGTCCGAAGAGGCGTTGATGCATGATGATTCGACGGCGACGACGCTGTCGGACAACGCCGTGAGCGCGGCGCCGCTGGTCGGCAAGATCGCGCCCCAGGCGGCGCCGGCCGTCGCACCGCAGCCGCGGCCGGTGGATGTGAACGCAAACGGACCAGCAGCAGGAAAGCATTGAGTGCGCCCAGGGCGCGGGAGCGGTGTGAGGCATTCATGATCAAACACATTTTGGCGATCGACGATTCGGCCGCGATGCGTGAAATCCTCGCGGCGACGCTGCGCTCGGCCGGCTATGAGGTGACGGTGGCCGCCGACGGCGACGAAGGGCTCGCCAGCGCATTGGCGCAGGCGTTCGATCTCGTCCTGACGGATCAGTACATGCCCAAGCGCAGCGGGCTCGACGTGATTGCGGCGCTGCGTGCGCAGGCGTCCTATGCGGCCACGCCGATCTTCGTGTTGACGACCGAGGACGGCGTCGCCTTCAAGGATGCGGCGCGCGCGGCCGGCGCGACGGGCTGGATCGAGAAGCCGCTCGATCCCGATACGTTGACGGAACTCGTCGACGCGCTCAACGGCAACGATTCTTAGCGGTGACAGAAGCATGACACTCGACATTACCCAGTTTTATCAGACGTTCTTCGACGAGGCGGATGAGCTGCTCGCACAGATGGAGCAGCTGCTGCTGAACCTGAATGTCGGCACGCCCGATCCCGAGGATCTCGCGGCGATCTTCCGCGCGGCCCACTCGATCAAGGGCGGAGCGGCGACCTTCGGCTTCACGGCGTTGACCGAAACGACGCACATTCTCGAATCGCTGCTCGATCGCGCGCGCAATAACGAACTGACGTTGCGCAAGGACATGATCGACACGTTCCTCGAGACGAAGGACGTGCTCGCCGATCAACTCGCCGCCTATCGCGCGAGCGCCGAGCCCGACGCCGCCGCGGCGGCCGCGATTTGCGCGAAGCTCGAGCGGCTGCATGTCGAAGGCAACGGTGGCGGGGCGAGCGCTGCCGAGCCGGCGCCTGCGCCGGTTGCGGTCGCTGCGCCGGCCGCGGCGGCCGCCGAGCCTGTGAACGTGCCCGAAGGCAGCGCGCCCGAGCATGTGGTCCAGCAAGCGGTCGAAGCGACGCACGGCGCGGCTGGCGGCGCGAGCGCAGGCGCCGGCGGTACGAATCAAGAAGGGCCTCACCTGAAAGTTACGCTACGGGGGGTGGGGGAGAAGGACCAGGAACTCCTGATCGAAGAATTGGGTAACCTGGGCCACATCGTCGGACAGGTGAAGAGCGGCGGCGACTTGATCGTCTACCTCGAGACCGACGTGCCGTCCGACGACATTACCGCCGTGTGCTGTTTCGTGATCGACGAAAGTCAGATCGCGATCGGCCGCGGCGCGGCGCCGGCCGGTGTGGAACCGGGCGCGGAAGTACCGGCCGCCGAAGTTCAAGCCGAGCGCGCGCCGCCGGCGAGCGCACCTGCGAGCGCGTCGCCCGCGCCCGCTGCGGCTGCGCCGAGCGCACCGGCGGCCAGCAGCGCGCCCGAGCCGAAGGCCGAACCGCCCAAGGCCGTCGCCGCACCGGCGCAAGCGGCTGCCGGCGACGACAAGAAGGCGCGGCCGGCCGCCGCCGCGGCGGCGGGCGAAGGCAGCTCGATCCGCGTCGGCGTCGAGAAGGTCGATCAACTGATCAACCTCGTGGGCGAACTCGTCATCACGCAAGCGATGCTCGCGGAGACGACGAGCACGTTCGACCCGGCGCTGCACGATCGGCTCTTCAATGGGATGGCGCAGCTCGAGCGCAACGCGCGCGATCTGCAAGAAACCGTGATGTCGATCCGCATGATGCCGATGGATTACGTCTTCAGCCGCTTCCCGCGCCTCGTGCGCGATCTCGCGGCGAAGCTCGGCAAAGAGGTGGAGCTCGTCACCTTCGGTCAAGCGACCGAACTCGACAAGAGCCTGATCGAACGCATCATCGATCCGCTGACGCACCTCGTGCGCAACAGTCTCGATCACGGCATCGAGACGGTGGAAGCGCGGCGTGCGGCGGGCAAGGACGGCGCGGGCCAACTCGTGCTGTCGGCGGCGCATCACGGCGGCAACATCGTGATCGAAGTGTCCGACGACGGCGCCGGCCTGCGACGCGACAAGATCCTCGCCAAAGCCATGAAGCAAGGCATGCAGGTGAGCGAATCGATGAGCGACGAGGAAGTCTGGAACCTCATCTTCATGCCGGGCTTCTCGACGGCGGAGCAGGTGACGGACGTCTCCGGACGCGGCGTCGGGATGGACGTGGTCAAGCGCAACATCCAATCGATGGGCGGCCATGTCGAAATCACTTCGCATGCGGGCAAGGGCACGACGACGCGCATCATCTTGCCGCTCACGCTCGCGATTCTCGACGGAATGTCGGTGAAGGTCGGCAGCGAAATCTTCATCCTGCCGCTCAACTTCGTCATGGAATCGCTGCAACCCGTGGCCTCGGACATCTACACGGTGGCCAACGGCGAGCGCGTGGTGCGCGTGCGCGGCGAATACCTGCCGCTCGTCGCGCTGCACGAAGTGTTCTCGGTGGAAGGCGCACGGACCGAGCCGACCCAAGGCATCGTGACGATCATGCAGACCGAGGGCCGTCGCTTCGCCATGTTGATCGACGAGCTTGTCGGCCAGCAGCAGGTGGTCGTGAAGAACCTTGAAACGAACTACCGCAAGGTGCGCGGCATTTCGGCGGCGACGATCCTGGGCGACGGCAGCGTCGCGCTGATCGTGGACGTCGCGGCACTGAACCGTGAGAGCCGTGCTTCGCACGGCGCCATGAACTTTTCGTAATTCCCAACCGTTTGGGGGCTAACGTGGCAGAAGTCCAAACTCATCAAGCCGGCGGCGCGCTCGTCGCGGGCGGCCGTCGCGACGCGCTGCAGGCCGATGCGACCGGCCAGGAATTCCTGATCTTCACGCTCGGCGCGGAAGAGTACGGCATCGACATCCTGAAGGTGCAAGAAATCCGCGGCTATGACAGCGTGACGCGCATCGCGAATGCGCCCGAGTTCATCAAGGGCGTGATCAACCTGCGCGGCATCATCGTGCCGATCGTCGACATGCGGATCAAGTTCCACCTGGGCCGCGTCGAATACGACCATCAAACGGTGGTCATTATTTTGAACGTCGCGCATCGCGTGGTCGGCATGGTCGTCGACGGCGTGTCGGATGTGCTGACGTTGACGGCCGATCAAATCATGCCCGCGCCCGAATTCGGCGCGACGCTGACGGCCGAATATCTGACGGGCCTCGGCACCGTCGAAGGACGCATGCTGATCCTCATGGACATCGAGAAATTGATGGTCAGCAAGGAAATGGCGCTCATCGAAACGTTCGCCCAATAAGGCGGATCGGTGTCCTGAGCGCACCCTACGGAGATTCACGATGTTGCAGAATTGGTCGATCCGCACGACGTTGACGGCCATCGGCGCCGCGCTCGTCGCGCTGACCGTTGCGGTCGGCATGCTCGGGCTCACCGCCCTGTCGGGCGCGAACCGCTCGCTCGATTCGCTCGCGAACGGCGATTTGCCGACCATTCACGCGCTCGACGAAGCGAGCAGCTACTTGCTGCGTTCGCGTATCGCGCTCGATCGCTTCCGCGCGTTGTCGGAAGCGGGCAATGCCGACGAGGCGAAGAAGGTGCTGTCTCGCGCGCAAGAATTGCTGGCCGCTTCCAACCAAGCTTGGCAAACGTTCTCGAGCACGCCGCGCGAAGGGACCGATTCCGCGCTGGTCGACGAGCTGAACGCGCGCCATGCGACGCTCTTGCACGATGGCGTCGAGCCTGAGTTCACGGCTGCGCAGGCGGGCGATCTGGCCGGCTATCATGCGATCGCCGATACGAAGATCAGCCCGATGTTCGTCGCGTTCGACAATGCGGCGTCGGGCGTGCTCAAGGCGCGGCAAGCGCATGCCGTGGCGCAGCACGAAGCCTCGAGCGATCGCATCACGCTCATGAGCTCGCTCATCATCGCGGTGACGGCGGTCGCGATCGTGCTCGTCGTGCTGGTTCGCTTCGCGTTGCGCGGGCTCATCGTGCAGCCGATCAACGAAGCGATCGATCACTTCGAACATATCGCTGACGGCGATCTGACGCGAACGGTGCGCGCCTTCGGCGACAACGAGATCGGCCGCCTCTATGCGGGCATCTTGCGGATGCAAACGGCGATCACGACGATGGTCAAGGCCGTGCATTCGGGCACGGAATCGATCGATGTCGGCGCACGCGAGATTTCGATCGGCAACACCGATCTCTCGCAACGCACCGAGGAGCAAGCCGCTTCGCTGCAACAGACGGCGACGAGCATGGGCCAGCTCACCGGCACTGTGCGTCAGAACACCGAGAACGCGCGCCAAGCGAGCCAGCTCGCTATCAATGCGTCGGATATCGCGACGCGCGGCGGCGATGTGGTGAGCCAAGTCGTCACGACGATGCAAGATATCGCGACGAGTTCGAACAAGGTCGTCGACATCATCGGCGTGATCGAAGGGATCGCGTTCCAAACGAACATTCTCGCGCTGAACGCGGCCGTGGAAGCGGCGCGCGCCGGCGAGCAAGGCCGCGGCTTCGCCGTGGTGGCGGGCGAAGTGCGCAGCCTCGCGCAGCGCAGCGCCGCGGCGGCCAAGGAAATCAAAGCGTTGATCGGCGATTCGGCCGACAAGGTGGCGAGCGGCTCGGAACTCGTCGGCCGCGCCGGCACGACGATGGACGAAATCGTTCAAGCCGTGCGTCGCGTCACCGACATCATGGGCGAGATCAGCGCGGCCTCGGAAGAGCAATCGACGGGGATCGAAGGCGTGAACCGCGCGCTGACGCAGATGGACGACGTCACGCAGCAAAACGCGGCGCTCGTCGAAGAGGCGGCGGCGGCCGCGGCCTCGCTCGAAGAGCAGACGCGCCAGTTGAAGACGGTGGTGAGCCAGTGGCGTATCGACGGCGCCGCGCTCTCGCGCAGCGCCCCGGCGCCGCGCCACGCAACGGCTCCGGCGCGGGCCGCGGGGAAACCGGCCGTGCAGCCGGCGCACAAGAGTGCGGTGAAGGCTGCGCTGGCGGCGCCGCAAGCCGCGCGCGCCGGTGCGCCTAAGCTGGCGAAGAGCGCGCCCAGCGAGGCGGCGGACGCCGGCGCCAGGTCCGCTTCGGGCGCAGCTAGCACGCCGGCCGCTTCGGCTCCGGCTGCGGTGACAGCTGCGAAGCCGGCGGCAAAGCCGACGCCGACGCCGATCGCGAAGGCCGCGCCCGCGGCGACGGCAAAGAATGTGTCCGTGACGGCCAAACCGGCGGCGAAAGCCGCGGCGCCGGTTGCGTCGACGCCGGTGGTATCGGCATCGAGCAGCAAATCGGACGACGACTGGGAAACGTTTTAAATCCGCGGCGCCAGGGCTTGTTGAGCGTGTGGCGCCGCGCGTAGGAAAGGCAGAGAGCATGTGGCGTTTCGGCACCCCGCCCGCATCCGGGCGATTCATTGCGCCGCGCGAAAACCCGCGCGAGTGGGGCGCTCTTGACGCACCGACACGGCTCGGCATCCACGAAGTGAGAGAAGCACCATGACGACAGCGCGCGCATTGTTCCGCCCCGATAGGGGCGAGCCCAGCGGGCTCGGCGATCGATCGGACGATCGAGCCGAACGCCCGGGCTTCGCCGATCGCGATTTCGAGTTCACCGCCTCCGATTTCGCTCGCATTCGCGAGTTGATTCATCGGCGCGCCGGCATCTCGCTGTCCGAGCACAAGCGCGACATGGCCTACAGCCGCCTCGCGCGACGCCTGCGCGCCCGCGGCCTCGACTCGTTTCGCCGCTACCTCGATCTGCTCGAATCGGAAAACAGTGCCGAGGAGTGGGAAGCGTTCACGAATGCGCTGACGACGAACCTCACGGCGTTTTTTCGTGAATCGCATCATTTCCCGATCCTGGCCGAGTTCGTCAAACGCCGCCAGCAACCCGTCTCCATTTGGTGTTCGGCCGCCTCCACGGGCGAAGAGCCTTATTCGATCGCGATGACGCTCGTCGAGGCGCTCGGCGAATCGCAAGCGCGCCAGGCGACGGTGCTGGCGACGGATCTCGATACGCAGGTGCTCGCCAAAGGCGAGGCCGGCATCTACTCGCTCGACCAGGTCAAGCAGTTGAGTCCCGAGCGCCTTAAGCGCTTTTTCTTGAAGGGCACGGGGCCGCACGCCGGGCTCGTGAAGGTGCGCCCCGAGTTGCGTTCGATGATCCGATTTGCGCAGCTGAACTTGACCGACGCCGATTACGGCTTGCGTCAACCGTTCGACGCCGTGTTCTGCCGCAACGTGATGATTTACTTCGACAAGCCGACGCAATCGCAAGTGCTCTCGCGTTTCGAGCCGCTCGTGAAGCCGGGCGGCTTGCTGTTCGCCGGCCACTCGGAAAACTTCACCTACGTCTCGCAAGCGTTCCGGCTGCGCGGACAGACGGTGTACGAGCTCGCGCGCGATGCGCAGGCCCATGGCCGGGCGCCGGGCGCTTCACGTCCGTCGACGCGCGAAGCTCACGGCCAGGAGGCAGCTGTATGAGCGCGCTCCCCATCGCCAACAACCTGTATTTCGACAATCACTTCGGCCGGCGCGGCGTGAAGCTGTTGCCCAACGAGTTCTATACGACACGCGAGGACATGGTGCTCGTCACCGTCCTCGGCTCATGCGTCGCCGCGTGCATTCACGATCGCACGGCCGGCATCGGCGGCATGAACCACTTCATGCTGCCCGACGACGGCGAGCAGCCCTCGCAAGCGGCCTCCGATTCGATGCGCTACGGCGCCTATGCGATGGAAGTGCTCATCAACGAGCTCATCAAGATGGGTGGCCGGCGCGAGCGATTCGAAGCGAAGGTATTCGGCGGCGCGGCCGTGCTCGCCGGCATGACGACGATCAACATCGGCGATCGCAACGCCGAGTTCGTGCGCCGGTATTTGGGCCTCGAAAAGATTCGCATCGTCGCCGAGGATTTGCAAGGCGTGCATCCGCGCAAGGTCGCGTTCATGCCCGATACCGGCCAAGCGATGGTCAAGAAGTTGCGGCTGCAGCAAGAACCGAGTGTCGCCGAGCGCGAGGCGGCGCTCGCGAAGCAAGTTGCGGAAGCGCGCGCGGCGCGCCACGCGAGAGCGGCGCGCGAGCGCGGCCAGGTTGAATTGTTCGCGGCGGGCGGCCAAGCGGCCGCGCAAAAGCCGCGCATCGAGCTGTTCGGCACGCCGGCGGCCAAGCCCCGTATCGAGCTCTTCGGCGCGAACGCGCGCAGCACGAGCCCGATCAACAGCGCCAAGACCGTGGAGGAGGCGTAATGAAGTACCTAGATGCTCACGTTTGTCCGCGGGAGGCATGATTCCCGTGCAGAAGATCAAAGTATTGTGTGTCGACGATTCGGCGCTGATTCGCAGCCTGATGACGGAGATCATCAACGCCCAACCCGATATGTCGGTCTGCGCCACAGCGCCGGATCCGCTCGTCGCACGTGAGCTCATCAAGCAGCACAACCCCGATGTGTTGACGCTCGACGTCGAAATGCCGCGCATGGACGGGCTCGACTTCCTCGAAAAGCTGATGCGGCTGCGGCCGATGCCGGTCGTCATGGTGTCGTCGTTGACCGAGCGCGGTTCGGAAATCACGTTGCGCGCGCTCGAACTGGGCGCCGTCGATTTCGTGACGAAGCCGAAGGTCGGCATTCGCGACGGCATGCTCGAATACGCCGAAAAGCTCGCCGACAAGATTCGCGCGGCGGCGCGCGCCCGCGTGCGGGCCCGCACGGCCGCGCCGGCGGCGGCCGCTGCGGCCGGCGGCGCGCCAGGGGCCGCGGCTCATGCGCCGCACGTGAACAATCCGCTCATCAGTACGGAAAAGCTGATCATCATCGGCGCCTCGACGGGCGGTACCGAAGCGATTCGCGAAGTACTCACGCCGTTGCCGCCGGACGCGCCGGCCGTGATGATCGCGCAGCATATGCCGCCTGGCTTCACGAAATCGTTCGCGCAACGGTTGAACGGCTTGTGCCGCATCACCGTCAAAGAAGCGGAGCACGGCGAGCGCGTGCTGCCGGGCCACGCTTACATTGCGCCGGGTCATGCACATCTGTTGCTGGCTCGCAGTGGCGCGAATTACATTGCGCACTTGTCGGACGATCCGCCCGTGAACCGCCACCGGCCGTCGGTCGACGTGCTGTTCCGTTCGGCGGCGCAGCATGCGGGCAAGAATGCGGTCGGCGTCATTCTGACGGGAATGGGCAAGGACGGCGCGGCCGGATTATTAGACATGAGAAATGCGGGCGCATACACTCTCGCGCAGGATGAGGCGAGCTGCGTCGTCTTCGGCATGCCGCGCGAGGCGATCGCGCTGGGCGGCACCGACGAGGTCGCGCCTTTATCGGAAATGAGCCGCCGCGTCATGGCGCGTCTGGCGGCGATGGGCGATCGAGTGCAGCGCGTATGACCGGGCAGCCCCGGTTTCTTGCGCCGACCAATTCAGGTTAAAGGGAACGAAGATGGACAAAAGCATGAAAATTTTGGTGGTGGACGATTTTCCGACGATGCGCCGGATCGTTCGCAACCTGTTGAAGGAACTCGGCTACGGCAATGTCGACGAAGCCGAAGACGGCGCGGCCGGGCTGTCGCGCCTGCAAGGCGGCGGCTTCGATTTCGTGATTTCCGACTGGAATATGCCGAACATGGACGGCCTGGAGATGCTCAAGCGCATCCGCGCCGATGCGGCGCTGTCGCATCTGCCCGTGCTGATGGTGACGGCCGAGTCGAAGAAGGAAAACATTATCGCGGCGGCGCAGGCCGGTGCGAGCGGCTACGTGGTGAAGCCGTTTACTGCCGCCACGCTCGACGAAAAACTCACGAAGATTCTCGAGAAGATGGCGAAAACTGGGAGCTGATGTGGATCAAGCCACCAATTTGGAAGCGGATGGCGCGGAAGGCCCCGACCTGACGACTGACCGTATTCTTGCCCGCATCGGGCAATTGACGAAGACGCTGCGCGATTCGATGCGCGAGCTCGGTTTGGACAAACAAATCGAGCAGGCCGCCGAGGCCGTGCCCGACGCGCGCGATCGCCTGAAGTATGTCGCGACGATGACCGAGCAGGCCGCCGAGCGCGTCCTGACGGCGATCGATATCGCCAAGCCGCTGCAAGAGCAGCTGCAAGCCGACGCCGCCGAACTCGACAGCCGCTGGGAGCGCTGGTACGCCGCGCCGATCGAGCGCGAAGAAGTGCGCACGCTGATGACCGATACGCGCGCGTTCCTCGCGCGCGTGCCCGATGCCACGAGCGCGACGAATCAGAAGCTGCTCGACATCATGATGGCGCAGGATTTCCAGGATCTGACCGGGCAGGTCATCAAGAAGATCTCGGATGTCGTCTACGTGATCGAACAGCAGCTGTTGACGGTGCTGATCGAGAACATTGCGCCGGAGCGGCGCGAACAGTTCGCCCAGCACGCAGCGGCGCTGGCGGCTGCGACGGGTTCGATGAGCACCCCGGATCATTTGCTCAACGGTCCGCAGATCAACCCCGAAGGGCGCACGGATGTCGTGCAGGATCAGTCGGACGTTGATGATTTGTTGGCAAGTATGGGATTCTGACGTCATTCCTTGTTGTTGCAGGTGATAAAGAGGCGGCCTCGCTAAATAGCGGGGCCGCCTCTATGCATGTGGAGGCGGGGCGAAGTCGTCGGCCCATCCCCCGCAAGCTCGACGCGTGTCTTTCGATACGCGCTGACGGTTTTTCAAAAGATGGTGCCGGCATCACCGCGCCGAGGGGCGCGATAAGAAATCAACCATAAAGAGGCTCTTTCCGATGTTGAATCGAATCATGCGCGCCGCGGTATGTGCGGCGCTCACGAGCGTGGGACTGGGCGTGGCCGCGCCCGCTCTCGCCGAACTGGGCGGTACGCCCACGCCGCCGCCGCCCGGCGCCACGGCGCGTTCGCTTTCTCCTCTCCTTCACGCGCAATCGAGCGTCGCGAGCGCTGCCTCCACCGCCGCGTATTCCGTGACCCAAACGACCCTCGCTTCCGGCGACATCGTGCGCGAGTACGTGTCGGCCGCGGGAACGGTGTTCGGCATCGCCTGGAGAGGGCCGATGATGCCCGATCTGCCGACCTTGCTTGGCGCCTACTTCACCCAATATGACAGCGCCCGCGTGGCGCAGCGGACAGCGCGGCCGGGCCGCGGCCCGCTCAACGTGCAATTGCCAGGGCTCGTGGTGCGCTCGGGCGGGCACATGGGGGCGTTCTCGGGCCAGGCTTATCTGCCGCAGTCCTTGCCGGCCGGCGTCAGCGCCGCGGACATCCAATAACGAACGAAAACGAGGGCAGGCATGTTGCGTATCACCAGCAAATGGATCCGAGCGCTCGGCGCGCTCGGCTTGGCGGCGGCTATCGTATTGATGGCGGGGTGCGGAGGCGGCGGATCGAGTAGCGCATCCGAGGGGAGCTCCAGCAATAGCTCGAGCAGCACGGGCGGCACGACCACCACGGGCAGCACCAGCGGCACCGGGGGCGCGACCAATACCGGCGGCAACGGCGGCGCGACGCTCGCCGCCAACCAAGCGGCCATTACCGTGTCGTCTGGCTTGACGGGCGGAGCGCCCAATATGCCGATGGTCAGCGTGACCGTCTGCGTACCGGGCACGACAGCTTGCCAGACGATCGACAACATTCAGCTCGATACCGGCTCGTTCGGGTTGCGTCTGGTGAACAGCGCCGCGAGCGCGTTCCTCGGTTCGTTGCCGAAAGAGACGATCGGCGGCTTGCCGGTAGCCGAATGCGCGGGTTTCGCCGATGGTTTCAGCTGGGGCTATGTTCATCTGGCCGACGTGAAAATGGGCGGCGAGACGGCCCCGAGGATTCCCGTGCAGGTGCTCGGCGAACTGCCCCAATCGGCGAGCCCCGGCGGCTTCGGCAACAACTGCGCAACCGGCACGCTCAACAACACCCCGACGCAGCTCGCGGCCAACGGTATCCTAGGCGTCGGTACGGCCCGCTACGATTGCGGTAGCGCTTGCGTGGCGACGGTCGCAAACGGCGTGTATTACAGCTGCCCCAGTACGACGAGCTGCAACAACTCGCTGATGCCGCTGAGCGGCCAGGTGTCCAATCCCGTCGACAGCTTCGCTGCCGACAACAACGGCATCTCGATCGCGATGCCTGGCATCGGCGCATTGGGCGCGACGAGCGCCACAGGCAGCATAACGTTCGGCATCGGCACCCAAACGAACAATGCCTTGCCGACTACCGGCGTGGGCCGCTACACGACCGATCATTACGGCAACGTCCAAAGCGCCACGTTGGGCGGTTCGGGCGGCCTCACGGCTTTCTTCGATACGGGTTCGAACGGGCTGTTCTTCGTCGACGGGGCCATCCCGCAGTGCGCCAGCGGGTTCTTCTGTCCGACTTCGACCGTCCAGCGGGTCGCGACCGTCACGGGCTTCAACGGTAGCACTGGCACCCTCACGCTCAGCATCGCCAATTCGCAAAGCTTGTTTAACGCCAACAACGGCAACAACTACGCATACAACGATCTAGCTGGCACCATCTCGACGATTAGCGATCTCGATTTGGGCATGCCTTTCTTCTACGGGCGCACGGTCTATATCGGCTACGACTCGCTGCCCTCGGGCAACCAAGGCGTGGCGTCCACCGCCTACGTCGCGTTCTAAACGAACGACCTTCCTCCTGCGTCTGCGCGCGCGTGGTCCCTTAGCCCAGCGCGACTGACTGACTGACGGACTGACCGACTAACGGCGCGGCCGCCGCGATCGAACGATCGCCGGCGCCGCGCCGTTTCGTTTGCTTCGGCTTCTGTCGCCATAGGTGGGACTAGGCACGTCATTTGCGCCTTCATTGGCCTTACACCTGCTCGGCGCATGTACTACATTTTTAACCAGAACAACGACGGAAAGGGCGGCACGTACCGCCGGCCCGCCTGCGGCCACGCGCTCAAAAGCTGTTCAACTCAGGAGGAACTGCTCCGATGTCGAATCGTCCTTTTAGCGCCGCCGTGTCGACGGCGTGCGTCCTTTGCGCGATGGCCGGTCTTGCCCAGCCGGCCTGCGCCGCGCTCGGTGGCAGCCCCATGCCCACCCCCAGCGACGCCACGACCACTACCCTCGCGCCCACCGCCCACGCGGCCACCACGCTGAAAAATGCGCCGGGCGCGCCGTCCTCGGCTGCAGCATCGATCTCCGTTCGTTCGACGGTGTATTCGAGCGGTACGCAGGTGCGCGAATACGTGGGCGCCGACGGCAAAGTCTTCGGCATCGCCTGGAACGGCCCCCGCATGCCCGATCTGCAGAGCCTGCTCGGCGCTTACTTCCCGCAATACGCGAGCGGCGTGCAGGCGCAACATGCCGCCCGCCACGCCCGCGGGCCCGTCGCCGTCGAGCAATCGGATCTCGTCGTGCATTCGGGCGGCCATATGGGGTCGTTCTTTGGGCAAGCCTGGCTGCCGAGCGCATTGCCGGCCGGCTTGACGGGCGCCGATATCAAATAATCGGCCGCCACGAGCGAAACGAGAAGGGAGAACCATGTTGCGTACTCAAATCACACTCGTTCGGGCGCTCAGGGCGCTCGGTTTGGTCGCCGTGACGGCCCTCGTAGCGGCTTGCGGCGGCGGCGGTGGGGGTGGCGACGGCGGCAGTGGCAGCGGGAGCGGCGGCGGGACACAGCCGGCCGCGAATCAGGCGACCGTCACGGTGGCCCGCGGCGTTGAAGGCGTGGCCAATATCGCCGGGGTGAGCGTGAAGGTGTGCGTGGCGGGCACCACCAATTGCCAAACCATCAACAATATCCAGCTCGATACCGAGTCGTTCGGCTTGAGGCTCGCCGGCGCGGCCGCTACGCAGGTGGCGGCCGCCCTGCAGCCGGTGAGGGTGGCCGGTAATCCCGTGGCCGAATGCACGGCGTTCGCCGACGGCTTCACGTGGGGATCGATACGCACGGCCGACGTCACGATCGGTGGAGAAACGGCTGCCGCGATACCGATTCAAATCGTCGGCGATATGCCGCAGAGCGCCGTAGCGACGGGCGGATGTTCGACCGGCGCACTCGAGCTGACGCCCGCCGACCTCGGCGCCAACGGCATCCTGGGCGTGGGCGTCGCTCCCAACGATTGCGGCGCGCTCTGCGCGACGCCACCGGCGGGCAATAGCAGCTACTACGTTTGTCCGAACGGCACGAACTGCGTGCAAACGGTGATGCCCGTCTCGCAGCAAGTCGCCAATCCCGTCGCGAAGTTCCCAACCGACAACAACGGCGTGATCGTTTCGATGCCGGCTATCGCCCCGAGCGGGCAAGCGACGGTGACGGGCACGGTGACATTCGGCATCAATACGCAATCGAACAATGCGATGCCGAGCACCGTGACGAAGCTCACGACGAACGCGTCCGGCGACGTCAACGCGACGTTCAACGGCAGTGCGCTCGTTGCCTTCTTCGATTCGGGTTCGAACGCGTATTTCTTCACGGACACCACGCTGCCGGCTTGTACGGGCAATGCCTCCGCGTTCTACTGTCCAACGTCCACGACCACACGCACGGTTACCGTCGCGAGCTATAACCCGAGCACCTCCGGCGCGCCCGGCGGGAAGACGCTTTCCATGTCGGTCGCCAATGCGAGCCAGCTCCTCGCAAACGGCAATTTCGGGCTCAATGACTTGGCGGGCAGCCTCGGCAACGGCGCCACGTTCGTGGATCTGGGGATGCCCTTCTTCTACGGGCAGACGGTCTATTACGGCATGGATCGATCAGGCACGGGCGGTTCGAGCCCCTTCGTCGCTTTCTGAACCGCGAAGCCCCGGCGCGGTAGGGGCTAAAACTTTCGATATCCTTTCTTGTCGGCGGACCTTCACCGGGTTCGCCGTTTCTATTTGATCTGACACCGAAATACGTCGACGAACGCCGCATTTCCCCGGCGGCGCTTCGGCTGCCCGGGCGCGCGCCCGCCGGTCGTCCATCACTCGAAATGCACCTGTTTCCCCCGCCTTATCCGCCGATCGTCGATTGACCGGTGCGGGAATAATCGCTCTCACTGGATAACGGCATGTCGCCGAGATTCTTGCGGAGAAAATTCCCGTGGCAGAGGACAGCGACCTCGACAAAACCGAAGCAGCGACCCCCCGGCGCCTGGAGAAGGCGCGCTCGGAGGGGCAGGTCGCTCGCTCGCGGGAATTGGCGACGTTCGCGCTGCTCGGCGCCGGCTTCTTCGGCGTCTGGGGCTTGTCCGGCCCGATCGGGCTTCATTTGCAGGACATGCTGCGCGGTTCGTTCACGTTCAATCACGCGGCGCTCGTCGATACGAACCGCATGTTGATCGGCGCGGGCAACGCCGGCCGCGAAGGATTGCTGGCGGTGGCCCCGATTCTCGCGCTGACGGCGTTGGCGGCCGTTTGCGCACCGATGGCGCTCGGCGGCTGGCTGCTTTCGCCGAAGGTGTTCGAGTTCAAGTTCGAACGGCTCGATCCCGTCGCCGGCGTGGGCCGCATCTTTTCGATCAACGGCGTGATTCAACTCGGCATGTCGCTGGCCAAGACGCTGCTCGTCGGCATCATCGGCGGCGCCGCCGTTTGGCATCGCAAGGCCGAGATTCTCGGGCTCGCGACCGAACCGCTGCACAAGGCGCTCGGGCATGGCCTCTCGATCGTGGCCGCCTGCTGCGCCACGACAGTCGCCGGCATGTTCGTGATCGCGGCGCTGGATGTCCCTTATCAACTTTGGCAGTACCACAAGAAGCTGCGCATGACGAAGGAAGAAGTGAAGCGTGAACATCGCGAAAACGAAGGCGATCCGCACGTGAAGGGCAAGATTCGCCAGCAGCAGCGCGCCATTGCACGCCGCCGCATGATGGCCGCGGTGCCGACGGCCGATGTCGTCGTGACGAACCCGACGCACTACGCCGTCGCGCTGAAGTACGCCGACGGCGAAATGCGCGCGCCGAAGGTCGTGGCCAAGGGCGTGAACCTCGTCGCCGCTCGCATTCGCGAACTCGCCACGGAAAACAACGTCGCCATCCTCGAAGCGCCGCCGCTCGCTCGCGCCCTCTATCACAACGTCGAGCTCAATCGCGAAATCCCGGGCGTGCTTTACAACGCCGTGGCCGAAGTGCTGGCCTGGGTGTATCAGCTGCGCAAATTCCGCGAGGAAGGCGGCGATGTGCCGGCCGCCCCGACCGAACTCGACGTGCCGGCCGATTTGGACAAGAAGGGCCCGATTTCCGAGTCCGACGAACGTGAAGAAGCCGAGGAAGCGCTCGGCGACGCCAACGAAGGAGCATCGGCATGAACGCCCGCGTCGGCACCCTCTTCGGCAAGAGCCAAGCATTGAGCGGCGCGAACCTGCGCGCGCTCGCAGGTCCGATCCTGATCTGCATGATCCTCGGCATGATGATTCTGCCGTTGCCGCCGTTCCTGCTCGATCTGCTGTTCACCTTCAACATCGCCCTGTCGGTGATGGTGTTGCTCGTCAGCATGTATACGCAAAAGCCGCTCGATTTCGCGGCGTTTCCGGCGGTGCTGCTGTTCTCGACGCTGCTGCGCTTGTCGCTGAACGTCGCCTCCACGCGCGTCGTGCTGCTCGAAGGCCACACGGGCCCGGGCGCGGCCGGCCAAGTGATCGAATCGTTCGGTCACTTCCTCGTGGGCGGCAACTTCGCGGTCGGTATCGTCGTGTTCGCGATCTTGATGGTCATCAACTTCATGGTGATCACGAAGGGCGCGGGACGTATCGCCGAAGTAGCCGCGCGCTTCACGCTCGATGCGATGCCCGGCAAGCAGATGGCGATCGACGCCGATTTGAACGCCGGCCTCATCGACGAAGCGGGCGCGCGCAAGCGTCGCCAAGCGGTATCGCAGGAAGCCGAGTTCTACGGGGCGATGGACGGCGCTTCGAAGTTCGTGCGCGGCGATGCGATCGCGGGCCTCATCATCATGGTCGTCAACGTGTTCGGCGGGCTGATCGTCGGCGTCGTGCAGCACGGCATGGATTTCGCCTCGGCCGGCAAGACCTACACGCTGCTGACGATCGGTGACGGTCTCGTCGCACAGATTCCCTCGCTCGTCATCTCGACGGCGGCCGGTGTGATCGTTTCGCGCGTGGCGACCGATGAAGATATCGGCACGCAGCTCACGGGGCAGCTCTTTACGAACCCGCGCGTGCTGCTGATCACCGGCGCGATCATCGTGCTGCTCGGCTTGATTCCGAACATGCCGCACTTCGCGTTCTTGCTGCTCGGCGGCGGCGCGATTCAGCTCGGCCGCACGATGAAGAAGCGCGCCGAAGCGGCCAAGGCCGGCACCTCGCTCGTCGATGTCGCTCCGACGGCGGTCGCGCCGGTCGAGAACAACGAAGCGAGCTGGGACGATGTCACGCTGATCGATACGCTCGGCCTCGAAGTGGGCTATCGCCTGATTCCGCTGGTGGACAAAAACACCGACGGCGAACTGCTCAAGCGCATCAAGAGCATTCGCAAGAAGTTCGCGCAGGAAATCGGTTTCTTGCCGCCGGTCATCCACATTCGCGACAACTTGGAACTGCGTCCGAACGGTTACCGGATCGCGCTCAAGGGCGTCGAAGTGGGCGTGGGCGAGGCGTATCCGGGCCAGTGGCTCGCGATCAATCCGGGCCAGGTCACGGCCGCGCTGCCGGGCCAGCCGACGCAAGATCCGGCCTTCGGCTTGCCGGCGATCTGGATCGACACGAACTTGCGCGAGCAAGCTCAGGTGTACGGCTACACGGTGGTCGATGCGAGCACGGTCGTCGCCACGCACTTGAACCACCTCGTGGTGCAACATGCCGCCGAACTGCTCGGCCGCCAGGAAGTGCAAGCGCTGATTACGCGCACCGGCAAAGACGCGCCTTCGCTTGTGGAAGACCTCGTGCCGAAGACGCTCTCGCTCACGACGCTGCAAAAGGTCCTGCAAAACCTGCTCGAGGAAGGCGTGCCGATCCGCGATATGCGCACGATCCTCGAAGCGCTCTCGGAGCACGCCGGCAAATTGACCGATGCGCACGATCTGACCGCGAGCGTCCGCCTGGCCCTGGGCCGCGCGATCACGCAGCAGTGGTATCCGGGCGCCGCCGAAATGCAGGTCATGGGCCTTGATTCGAATCTCGAGCGTGTGCTGTCGCAGGCGCTCTCCACGAGCGCGAACCCGGGCCTCGAGCCTGGCCTTGCGCACACGCTTCTGACGGCGACGCAACGTGCGATCGGCCGTCAACAAAACGCCGGGCTGCCGCCGGTACTGCTCGTGCAGCATGCGCTTCGCGCCATGCTCGCTCGATTCCTGCGCCGCAGCCTGCCTCAATTGAAAGTGCTCTCGTATGCCGAAGTGCCCGAGACCCGCACGATCAAAGTCGTTAACCTCATTGGGGGTCAAGCTTGAACATTCGTAAATTCATCGGCGCGACGAGCCGCGATGCGCTCCGTCTCGTACGTGAGGCCCTCGGCGCGGACGCAGTCGTGTTGTCGAACCGCACCAATGACGACGGCACCGTCGAAATCGTGGCGCTGGCCGATACGGATTTCGCGCAGATTTCCCCCGATGCGGGCGAAACCGCTTCGCACGGCGCGCTGCCGGGTTTTAGCGGCGCCCCTTCGGCCAATCCGTACGCCAGCAGCACGATGAGCACGGCGAACACGGCCGCGCAGCCGTCGGGCGCTCCCGGCGGGATGCCGATGCAGTCGAATCCGTACGCGAACGGCATGCCCGATGTGTTCTCGGCCGTGTTCGGCGCGAGCCCGGAAGTGGGCGCGAACGGACACGACGAAAGCCGTCCGACCATGACCGACGCGCAAGCGATCGCCGCGCCGCGTTTGACCGAACCGCGCGCTGGGTTTGCGGCGCGCGCCGCGCAATCCAATGTATCGACTTCTCCCGCCGCCGCTCCGGTTCCCGTGGCGCCGAGCGCCGATACGGCCGAGAACGATCCGCGCACGATGGCCGAATCGAACCCTTGGTTGATCGATCACGGCCGCCGTATCGCTGCGCAAAACGAACGTGCCGCCCATACCTCGCGTGCGCATACGATGACGCCGTCAGCAGCGGCGGCCAAGGGCCTCGGCGCGGCGGGACGCGTGTTCTCGCCTGAAGAAGCGCCGGGTGCGGCTGCGCAAGTGCCCGATTGGGCGCACGAAGCGGCCCGCGTGGCGGCCCGCCGCGCCACGCCGCGCGTGAGCGCGGCTGCCTTCGAAGCCGCCGCCGAACCCGATGCCGAAGCGATGGCCGACGCCATCCGCTCGCGTGTGGAAGAGATCGTCAACCAAACGGTGATGAGCGAACTCTCGGCCATGCGCGGCATGATGGAAGAGCAATTCGCCGGCCTCATGTGGGGCGAGCGTCAGCGCCGCAACCCGGTGGAAGGCGAAGTGACGAAAGCGCTGTTCTCGGCTGGCTTCTCGGCCCAGCTCGTGCGGATGGTCGTCGAGCAGATGCCCGAAGTCGAAAACCTCGACGCCGGCATGGCGTGGGTCAATCAAGTGCTCGGCTCGAACCTGCCCGTCCTCGAAAACGAAGACGCGCTGATGGAGCGCGGCGGCGTGTTCGCGCTGATGGGCCCGACGGGCGTCGGCAAGACGACGACGACGGCCAAGCTCGCGGCGCGCTGCGTGATGCGCTTCGGCGCGAGCAAGGTCGCGCTGCTCACGACCGACAGCTACCGGATCGGCGGCCACGAACAACTGCGCATTTTCGGCAAGATCCTCGGCGTGTCGGTGCATGCCGTAAAGGACGCGGCCGATCTGCAGCTCGCGCTGACCGAGCTGCGCAACAAGCACATCGTATTGATCGACACGATCGGCATGAGCCAACGCGACCGCACCGTGTCGGACCAGATCGCCATGCTGTGCGGCGCCGGGCTGCCGGTTCAGCGTCTGCTGCTGCTCAACGCGACGAGCCACGGCGATACGCTCAACGAAGTGGTGCAGGCCTACCGCAGCGCGCCGGGGCAACCCGAGCTGGCCGGTTGCATTCTGACCAAGCTCGACGAGGCGACCAACCTCGGCGGCGTGCTCGATACCGTGATCCGCTACAAGCTGCCCGTGCATTACGTCTCGACGGGCCAGAAGGTGCCGGAGAACCTGTATGTCGCCACCAAGAAGTTCTTGATCAAGAGCGCGTTCTGCATTCCGCGCGACGGTTCGCCGTTCGTGCCGCATGACGACGAAATTCCGGCCCTGCTCTCGGCGTTGTCGAGCCGGTCGAGCGCAGATCTGCACGAGGTCCGCTTTGGTTAAGCAAGTCACCGATCAAGCTGAAGGGCTGCGCCGGCTGCTCGCCAAGAGCGGCTCGCGCGTCGTCGCGGTTACGGGCGGCCCAGTGGGCGTCGGCTGTACGTCGACGGTCGTCAATATGGCGGCGGCGCTCGCCTCGCTCGGCAAGGACGTGCTCGTGATCGACGAGCGCCTCGGCGGGAACTCGGTCTCGACGATGCTCGGCGGCTTGCGGCAGACAGGTTCGCTGCGCGCGGTGCTCAGCGGCGAGGAAGGGCTCGAGCAACTATGCGCACGCCACGAACTCGGATTCTCGGTGCTGACCGCATCGCGCGAAAACTGCGCAGGCTTTGGCGCGGCGCAGCTCGCCCGGTTGCTGTCGGGGCCGGCGGATGTAGTGCTGATCGATGCGCGGCTCGACCGCCAAGGTGCGCTCTCGGCGCTGGCGGCGCAAGCGAACGACGTGCTGATCGTCACGCGCGTGGCGGCTCAGGCGATCACCGAAGCGTACGCCTGCATGAAGCGGCTGCACTTCGAGCATGCGATCGCGCAGTTCCGCGTGCTCGTCAATCACGTATCGAGCGTGGCGGATGCGCAGACGACATTCGAGAACCTCGCCGAAGTGGCGGCGCGCTACTTGTCGGTGTCGATCGAAGACGCCGGCTGCGTGGCGGCCGATCCGCTGATGGAGCGATCGCTCGAGCTGCAACGGTGCGTCGTGGACGCATTCCCGTCGGCTCAATCGGCGCGTGACTACCGTCACGTCGCCTCGGAAATGTTGTATTGGCCGATGCGCCCGGCGATGTGCTCGCCGCGCGCCGAGGCTACGGTGCGCGCGGCGGCGCCGGCGTCGGCGATCGCCGACACGATGACCGCGCGCCAACATGCATGAAACGTTAGGGACAAGGAAAAGGGAGCCCTCGATGTACAACGCTCAAGGGAAGATGTCCCAGACGGATGTATTGACGCAGTACGCACCGTTGGTGCGCAGACTCGGTTTGCAGCTCGTGGCGAAGATGCCGGCGAGCGTCGATTTGGACGACCTGATTCAGGCCGGCATGATCGGCTTATTGGATGCGGCTAGCCGCTACAAGGAAGACCAAGGCGCGCAGTTCGAGACGTACGCGAGCCAGCGCATCCGTGGGGCAATGCTTGACGAATTACGCAACAACGATTGGTTGCCGCGCAGCTTGCGTAAAACCTCGCGCGAAGTCGAATCCGCCGTGCATCAGGTCGAGCAGCGCCTCGGCCGCTCGGCGAGCGAAACGGAAGTGGCGGACCATCTGCAGATGCCGCTCGATTCGTATCAATCGATGCTGCAGGATTTGCATGGTAGCCAGCTGATCTATTACGAAGATTTCGATCGTTCGGCCGATGACGAGCCGTTCCTCGATCGCTACTGCGTCGACCATACGGATCCGCTCTCGGCATTGCTCGACGAAAGCCTGCGCGCGGCGCTGGTGGAAGCGATCGAGAAGCTGCCGGAGCGTGAAAAGCTCTTGATGTCGCTGTACTACGAGCGCGGAATGAATTTGCGCGAGATCGGTGCGGTGATGGAAGTGAGCGAATCGCGCGTGTGCCAGCTGCATAGCCAGGCGGTGGCGCGGCTGCGGGCGAAGCTGCGGGAAATGGCTTGGGCTAGCGTGGAATAGAGCGGGATTGCGGTGTCGGCATTGGGCGCTGCGCTCCAGTCTCCCTCCTGCGATCGACATCGCGCCCGCACAGCGGAGTGCGTTTGCGTTTCACGTCGCGGGTACTCGAACGAGCGGAGCGGTAGACGTGAACGAACCGCTCCGCTAGATCCTCACTTCGTGCTCGATCGCGCGCTCGATGAATTGATTGAGGCTGATTCCCTCCGCGGCGGCAGCCTCTACGGCGCGCGCATGCAGTTCGGGATCGATGCGCGCGTTAAAGCGCCCCGAAAAATGGCGATACGGCTCGATGCCGTTTTCCTCACAGACTTCCAGAAAAGCCGCCAACGACTTTGCGCCTTCGATCTTGAGGGAAGCGATGTCGTTCGCGTAGAAATCCGCCCCGCCGTTCAAGCCCACGAATTCACCCCTCAACATATCCGTATCGGGATCGTAGCTCACGACTGCGCGTTGGTTGCCGATGGTCAAGAGATTCATGGTTTCACTCCATTGGACTCGAGCCACTTGCGGATGCTGGCTACTGCGCCTTTGTCGGTGGTCGGCTGAGGATGTGGGCGGTGATAGACCTGAACCTGCCCAAATAGCACAACCGCCACGCGGGAACCCTCACGTTGTGAGATATCGGCGCCGAGTTCGAGGAACAACGCTTCGATGTCTTTCCATCGGACGTTGGCCGAAACAGGGCGGGCGAAGATCAGTTCGAGGGTCTTGGCGTTGGCTCGCTTCATGGTTCGATGGTACCATATTTTGGTACCAAGTTGCTGCCCCGAAAAACGACGATACGGCTCGATGCCGCTTTCCTCACAGACTTCCGTTGCTTTGATGTTTGATGGTGTATGCGATTTTCGGCGATAGCGCGGTAATGGAAGTTTCAATCCAGCGTTTTCTCAAGCCATGAACGTACAACTACGACCCTGCCGGCGTAAGTGAAGGATTGCGGAAAAAGCCGATGAAGGCGACGGGGGTGCGTGCGTCGCGGCTCGATCTGACTTGTGGTTAGGGTGATTCGTATGTCGAGGGTGGCGATTCGCGTTTACGGTTTGCATTGATGCGAGGTTCGGTACGATTGGGGAGCTAAATTCATCCGCCGAGTACCAAATGCCACTTGATAAAGCTACGTTAGTCCGATTCTTCGGCGCCTCATACGACCGCGTGCGTGAGGCTTCGCCGGAAGAGAATGCCCATGAGAAGGTACGATCCTCGAAAGCCGGCAAAGCGAGCCGGTTCGTCCATTCGATCCTCCAATTTGGCGATCTTAAATCGAATGTCATGCCGGCACACGTGCGATCATTCCGGCCGCAGCGAGACGAGGACAAGCCAACGCCTGGCAACGATGTTCCCTTCCCAACGCAGACCGTAGGCGGAACTCAAAATCTCGGCGGGGCTTTGGGCAATACGCCACCGGTAGCGGAAGCGCCACCGCCCATCGGGGCCGAGCTGTGCATCGACGAGTGCTTAATGCGGGAGGTGCAGGCGCTAAATAAGGCGGGGTTGCTGCCTCCTGAACAACTTGCGGCGGTCAGTCAGCTCGGTAAGCGCCACCAAGACTATTTGAGGTCCGATGAGGGCATTCTTGCGCTACAACAAGCAAGAGAGAGCGGTCGTGTTATCGATATTAAGAAATTCGCGCAAATACCGGAATCGGTGTTGGAGCCTCATCCGCAATTTCCTAGTCCGCTGTTTCGAATGGCCATTGGTAGCGAGAATCTGGCGATGAACGTGTGGGAGTATCAAGCGGCGCTAACTAACGCGAGGGACTGCAATATATTCGATGTGGGCCAAATGGCTCCTGATGGCCGCAATCCCTTCCATGTCGCTGCGCTTCACGGCAATCTAGGCGCCATTCAGGCCTTCGTCAAAAGTGATCAGAACGCTGATCCCAAGCTCAAAAAGAGACCGCTCAATGCCGTGACCAAAGGTGGCCAATCCCCGTTGGAGATTGCAGTGCGGTCTGGAAAGCCAGGCGCGGCGCTGATCGTAGAAGAGCTGGCCAGCAGCGGCGCCATTTTGGTCTCTAAGGACAGAAAGCATGGCTTGTTGCAACGCGCCGTACGCAGTGGTGATCCGGCTGTCGTCGAAGCAATGGCCTATGCGCTGACGAACAGCGGAGTTCGCTATGGCAAAGACAAGAGCGGAGAGACCCCGCAAGCCGCGCGACGAGCATGGTTAAAGAGTCTTGGGTCGCGAGCTGCGCAGCATGCGCCGGCCAGCCTGGAGATCGACAAAATTCTCGATAGCTATAAAGCCGAGTCCAAACCGGGCGGCGGTTCACCCAAGCCAGCCCAGCCCTTTGCAAGCTGGACGGCGATAGAGCTCGAGGAATAAACGCACAGCCATTTCGCGAGCGGGCCGGGGCGATTGCATGACCCGTTCAGTGCTGTGCGGGCTGCACTGCTTTTCGGAGCGCCAATATACCGGCGCGGCCCCGGCATCAAGTCATGCGTACTTGACTCTACCCCTAATCGCAGCGGCGAACTGCCGCGACGCCAGCGCATGCGCATGCGCAGAGCTAGCGCCCCGCGCTAATATGCCGGCACTGCCCCGGCCATATTAGGAAAGCATGCAACCGCTCGCCGCCAACGCCGCCCTCATCATCATCGACATGCAAAACGGCATCAACCGGCCGACGCTCGGCCGGCGCAACAATCCCGATGCCGAACGCAACATCGAAACGCTGCTATCGGCGTGGCGCGCCACGCACAGGCCGATCGTCCACGTACGCCATATCTCCCGCTCCCCCGAATCGATCTTTTGGCCCGGCCAAAGCGACGCCGAGTTTCAGGCGCGCTTCGCGCCGCTGGCGCATGAACACGTCGTGGAAAAGAACGTCCCGGATGCATTCACCGCAACCGGGTTGGAGCGCTGGCTGCGCGTGCGCGATATCGGGCAGCTCGTCATCGCCGGTGTCATCACGAACAATTCGGTTGAAGCGACGGCTCGAAGCGCGGGCAATCTCGGGTTCGACGCGATTGTGGCCGGCGATGCGGCATTCACGTTCGATCAACGCGATTTGACCGGGCGACTATGGCCTGCCGAGGACGTGCATGCACTCTCCTTGGCGAACATTGCGATGGATTATGCGGCCGTGAGATCGACCGATGAGATCGTCACGGCGCTGAACGACACGAACCGCGCAGAATAAGGGCGCCGCCTCATCGGTGGGCGGTTGCCACTTGGGCGAAGGGCGAACGGGAAGAGAGCGGGATTGCGGCGTCGGCATTGCGCTGCGCGAGTGCTGCGCTCAGTCTTTGAGACGGCGCGCGTTGCAGCTCGGTGATGGTGTTCCTATCGTACCCGGTAGCCTGGCCTGCTACCGATGGACGGGCGCACGCGCCTTGTGATCGTGAGGAGCGGTATGCGAGAGACACGATTCGAAGATTGCGGCGCGACTTCCCGCAAACCGCGTTCCAAGTACGCCGTGATCTATGCCCACCGAGGCGACGGCGACACATGGCTTCAGATCTTTTCGGAAAATCTTCGCCTACTTCGAGTGCAACGCTCGGGTAAGCCGAACTGGAAACGCCGCGAAGAAGTGGGCAAAGTGTTTAAGCCGAAAAGCTCGGGGCTTCTGTGCCGCTGAGGGCTTTTGCGTTTCACCTCGTGCGTCGTCGAGCAGAGCAAGCACGAAGGCGGCACCCAACGGTGCTTAAGCGCCGAGGCGCACGCCGCGACGAGAGTCACATCCGCATCGACGGGCGCACCTGCGCGTAGCATGCCCATCGATTCACTATGCGGGAACCTGCCGTAAAAATGCCGGGCGCATATCGAAAATCGGTGCGCCAGCGGATGACATCAAACGGTGCTCTAGCTAGAGTAGATAAAGCAAGATGGGCCATGGCATTGATGAGGCAATAGATTGATCAATGTAACTATGTGGCATTTATCTCAGTGCGTAGTCTAGAAGCGGAGAATAACGATGCGTGATGTTGATCGACCGGGTGAAGTCCCAGGATTTCCGGCAGATAGATTCGACCCTACGTGTGGCGGCGCCTTTTTCAAGTCGGATATTTACGTCGCGTTTTCGGATTCCAACCGGAAGCTTGCGGTGCGGTCTAGCGCGACATCGGTGGGGAGCGTGCCGGACGTTTCGCTGTTCTACTTTCCCGCGATGGCAGTCTTCAACGACATGTTGTATGTCGCGTTCCAAAGCGGCGATTACACCAACCTGCTTTATTACATGACCTACGACGGAGCGAACTGGTCTCAAGCACAGGTAGTGCCCGGTGTCATAACGGATTATTCTCCCGCGATGGCCGTTTGGGATTCGAATGGCGAGAATAAACTTTATTTGGCTCACTCCGGTTCCGAAAGAACCGGTACCCGCAACACACTTTGGTATACCACGTTCGATGGAGAAAACTGGACGACCGACACCCAGGTTCCGGATGTTTCGATGAAAACTTCGCCCGGAATGGCGTTCTATAACAGGCTATTGTATGTGGCATTCCAACGATTGGATGGCGCGCTTATCTGGAGAACGTTTGATGGGCACGTATGGTCGGGCGACCGTGGGATTCCCGGCGCGTCCATGAGCGGGTCGCCATCGATGGTCACATGGACGGACGGGCTGTCTCTCGCGTACAGCAATACTAATGAGCCGGACAAGAACGGTCAATTTTGCCAGACCGACAACGAGGGCGACGGTTGGACCCAACCTTACACGCTTCTGCCAGCAGCGAATCAGCCATACGGTTATCCGATCTACCCGGGCTCTTCCCCCTTGTTAGTGCCGGGGCAAGATGGTTCTGATTCCTGGGTATCCCTCGTGTCCAGCGACCCTAATGGTGAGCCGGTAATGCCCGACTAAGCGCGCTACGGATCATTCGTGGCCGGCCGCGGGCGGTTAAGGCGCCGCCGTCCGTCCATCGGGTCCATACGCGTTGGTCGCAGGACGCGAAGACGTGCCGCGCAAAATCGCGAAGCTAAAACCTCACTTCGCTCTCGATGAATTGATTGAGGCTGATCCCTTCCGCGGCCGAGAGATGGCCTGGGCCATGGCTCGGCGAGTCGATCGGTTATCCGTCAACATGATGGGCTATGTGCGCTTGAAAGATCTTCTCCGCCCGACGATCATTCGCCCGATACGGCAGTTGAAGCGCGTCCGCAATCGAATAGTGGCCACGGTGGCGCGGCGAGGAGAGGAGAGGCCTCATGTTTGCGGACCCAGTCCACCACGCCAGTCCAATATGCGGTCGTTCGCTCGACGGATGGACTAGTTATGGCGTTACCGAGGAGGGGTTGACCGCGCACCCACTGAGCGACGCGGTTGCCGCCGGTCCGTGAATCAAACGCCGGACGCCGGGCCCCATTCCCTATCTAGGAATGCGGTGAGCGATTCAGCGGCGCATCTTTTACCGTCTCGGATAGGAATGTACTGTCCGTTGCTATTGATGAGGATGCCGCGAACGATGACGTTGCCACCTTCCTTCTTCGAGTAATAGAGCCGTCTAAATTCTGAGTCACCATATTGATAAATTCCGCAATGTCTTGCATCCTGATCCTTAGCTAATAGCTTCCTTAAAGCATTCTGATCAGCGAAACCAATAAATCCATGGTCCTTGAGAATTACGTTTTTAAAATGATTGCTCTCTTTATCGTGACAAGTCGTGAGGTCAACACCGTTCAGTGAAGCCATGAGTTGTGATTTTTGCTGCGGTCGGATGGCTTCTCGATCGGTGGGGCTCGTCGCTGACGGCTCGTTTACAACGATGTCAGGTGATCTCGAAACCACCTGTTCATTGTGGTTCGGTCTGGGCGTGCCGAGATCGCCCTGTTGTTGCGCAGTCCCGTTGTCAAAATGCATTCCCGGCGCGTGCGGCCGCTTAGACGGATCAAGCCTGTATCTGAAATCTTGAAAATTTTCCCATTCCGGTTGTTTGCCCTTGTGCGCTACGCTTTTGCCGTCTTCGAAGCGAAAATAGGCTTTGTGTGTGCTCTTCTTATCATCGCCGATGTAAGTGGCGACAAAATGATTTGGGTTGCTCTTTGTCTTGGTGCTAACATAATTGCCGGCCCGGGCGTGCGGGCCTTTCAGCAATAGCTTTGCGGCACACTTAGAATTCATGTCGACCAACAACAGATTATCGAGCGGCGAGCCAGGTTGAGTAGGTCTTGAATTTTTTAAAGATTGACAGAAGGCGATTGAGGGGATCTCACGCGAATCAACGACGCCATGTTCGGATTTACGCTGTAATGTTGGGAAGTCCATTGATCGTCCGGTTTCGAATTATTCCAGGATGCGCTAAAGCTGATCTGCATAGGCAGCGGCAATACGGCACTATCGGACGGAACGATACCGATCGACCCGATCGAGCACGCGCTCGATCGCGAAGTTTGCGTCGCGGACACGACGCATACAGAGGTGCGTTTGGAGGGCAAGGCGCAACCAGCGCCGCCCGGATTCGACTAGACTGCCGGCCTCTCGCGGCCCGCCGCCTCAAACCACTGCCATCCGCCCATCCGGCCCGTACACATTGGCCGCGCCGCGCGCTGCCGCGCCGCGCAAGATAGAAAGCGCGTTCTGGTTGTAATTCATCCGGACACGGATCATGAGGCCGTTGGTGGCGTTCGCGCGGCGCGCGCGTTCCACGACGGCTTGCAGGAGCTTCCACTGCTTGGCTAAGCGCGCATCGTCGGCGATGGCGAGTTCCATCCCCTTCCAGCCGGCGGGCAGCCCCATTTCGCGCAACTGAGCGTCGCGCGTTTTTTCGAGCGAAGCGAGTTTCTCGGTCAGCTCGGTTTTCTTTTCGACGATGCCGGGCAGCGTCTCGAGCGGCGATACGGCCGCGAGCGCTTTTTCCTCGTACATCAACAAAGACGCGAACGCTTCAAGCGTTGCGTGTTCTTCGGTCACAGTGGCAAGCAGGGCGTCTCTCATCTCATCCGCCTAAAACAGTCGCGCGCATGGCGCGCACAGACAAAGCCGACGAGACGAGGGCGGACGCCATGCGTCGCCTCAACCGCCCGTCGACGGGTTCTTCAACAAATCACGGGCCGTCGCGAGGATGCCGTCCGCGATCTTGTTCGCATCCATCGTCAACGTGCCGTCAGCAATCGCTTGCTTGATCGACTCGACGTGCGAGACGTCGATGTCGGCCTCGCCGGACGCCGCCAGCGAACGCAGTTGCGCCGACAGCCCGGACAGGCTCACGCTGGCGTCGCCGGCCGCGGCCGACGATGCGCTCGCCGCTGCGCCTGCCGCGGCTTGGCCGCCGGCACGGGTACCTTGGACGCCGCCCTTGGGCGAGGTTAGGCTCGAAGTAGTGGTGGAATCGACTTTCACGATGGCTTCCCGAACGATTGCGATTTGAGTGTGATAACGGCGACACCCAACGAAACTTTAGCGCAATCAGGAAATTCACCGGCAGACCGCACCCCTCCATCCGGGGTCGAATCGACACATCGCCCCACGTCGGAGCCTTTCAAACGCCTGTCAGGCGGTCATCTCGCCCGCTTCGCCACATCGCACGGCCTTCACATCTGCACCTGCACCGTCGCGCCATCCTTGACGATGCCGGAGATGATCTGGCCCCCGGCCATCTTGACCCGCACCTGCTGTCCCGGCGAGGCGTTGTTCATCACGCTGCCTTCCGACGAAATCGAAAATCCCTGGCCTTGCGCGATGACGCGCACCGTTTGGCCGATCATGACGGCGCTTGCGCTTTTAAGCAGATCCTGGCGCAGCGGCATCCCGGCGCTGATCCGCGAGAGCGCCGTCGAGCCGACCGCCTGCGACGGATCGGTGATGATCGCGCGCGGGAGGTTCGACAGATCGCCGTTGCGGGCGAGCAGATCCTCGGTGGTCACCACCGAGCCCGGTTCGATTTGGCGCGCGGCGAGGTAATAGGTCGATTCGATGGAGATCTGCGCCTGCAGATAGAGGGTCCACGGCTTGGCGCCGGCGCAACGCACGCCCACGGTGGTGCGGCCCCAAAGCCGCGCGCCCGTCGGCATGAACGGTTCGAGCGTCGTGCAGGCGGCGAGGCCGCGTGGGAACGTCGGCCGCACCGTGACGCTGATTTTGCCGGGTAAGCCGACCGTCTGCTGCTGAAGGAAGGCCAGCGCCGCCTGACGGATCGTTTCGCCGTCTTCTTGGCCGACCGGTACGTTGTTGGCCGGAGCCACCGCGGCCGCTGCGGCCGCCGTTTGCGCTTGAGCGGCGGGAGCGGCGGCGGCTGTTTGAGCTTGGGCGACTGGACGGAGCGAGGGATTGACCGCCGCAGGCGCCGTTTGCGGGGCCGTCGCCGCAAGTGCATTCCCCCGCGCGGGAGCGAAAGAGACATTCGTCACTTGGGCGGTTGCGACGGGCTGGACGGTGCGCACCGCGCGCTGCGGGGCCGTCACCACGACGGGCATGATGCGGTTCGCACCGGCCCCATTAACGGCAGCCGCTTTAGCCTCCGCGGGGCCAGGGATGGAGATCGTCCCGCTCGGCTGAGCCGCTTTAGCTTCGCCCGGCCCGGGAATCGTAATCATTCCGTTCGTTTGCGCCGTTTTGGCTTCGCCGGGGCCCGGAATCGAAATCATCCCTTCAGGCTGCGCCGTATGCGTCTCGCCCGGCCCGGGAATATAGATCTGCCCGTTTGCCCCCGCGGCTTGCGCATGCGCCAGGCCTACCGGCAGCAGCGCCGCCGCTAGGAGCGCCCAGGCCGCCCCACGCACCACGCTCACGAAGCGCGCAGGCCGCCGGCCGAGGGCGCGCAGGCCTTGACGGCGCGCGGGATCGGAAGCGGCGGGCAGGGACATCGGGTTTCTCCATCAAAGCAATATCTGACGACGAATCGAATTCTAGGGCTCGCGCGTAGGGCGCAAACGTTGAATAGAGGGCGGCTTCCCCGGTTATTCGTCCGATTGGCTCTTGTTCTCCGCCCATAAGATGCACGTCATGCAAAAAAGCCTTCCCGGCGCCCCTCGCCCCGAACCGAGGTCAAGTCGAGAAGCGGCAACAAGCGGCCCACGCTTGGGTACGGAGAAACACCGATGCTGGACAAACTCGATGCCGAATTCGCCTTCGGCCGTGACGCGCTCGATGTACGCGCCTATCGGCAGGAGCTGCTCTCGTCGAACATCGCCAACGCCGATACGCCCGGCTACAAGGCCCGTGACGTCGATTTCGCGTCGTCGCTGGCGGGTGCGTTAAAGCGCACCGGAGCCCCGGCGGGAGCGAGCGCGACGGCAAGCTCGGGCACGGCGCAGCTGGCGATGGCCCAACCGGCCGGCGTCACGAGCGGCATGACGATGGCCTCGACGGACGCGGGCCACATGGCCGGTAAGGCGTCCCTGATCCCGACCGGCGGCCAAAGCCAGGACTACGGCAAGCTCGCCTACCGCGTTCCGACGCAGCCATCGCTCGACGGCAACACCGTCGATCTCGACGCCGAACGCGTCCAATTTGCCGACAACACGCTGCATTACGAATCGGGCATGACCGAGATGACGCAGCAAATGAAGCAATTGCTGGCGTCGATCACGTCGGGCGGCTAAGGCTCAGCAGGGGAAGGCGGCGCAGCTCGGCTGCGGCCGCCACGAACAGGTATCACGCACTACTTAAGCGTCAACTCAGCGTCAACCAAGCGTCAACCAAGCGTCAACTAAGCGCCAATCGAAAGAGGCATACAAGCCATGGCATTGATGAACATCTTCACCGTTGCGGGCTCGGCGATGTCGGCCGAATCGGAGCGGCTCAACGTAACCGCGTCGAACCTCGCGAACGCCGACAGCACCACGGGCCCGGACGGGCAGCCGTACCGCGCCAAGCAAGTCGTATTCGCGGTCAAGCCGATCGGCGGCGGCCACACGGCGAGCGGCCAGCAAGTGGGCGGCGTCCAGGTATCGAACGTGATCGACGATCCGACGCCGATGAAGACGACTTACGACCCGACCAACCCCGCTGCGGATTCGAACGGCTACGTGACGATGCCCAACGTCGATCCGGTGCAGGAAATGGTGAACATGATCTCGGCCTCGCGCTCGTACCAGGCCAACGTCGAGACGCTGAACACCGCCAAGAACTTGATGCTGAAGACTTTGACGATCGGCACCTGAGGAGAATTTTTGTGACGTCATCCAACACGACCATCGCAAGCGGCGGCACTGTCTCGCAGGACCTGCTCAATACGATCAACGGCAGCTCGGCGAACAACGGCACGGCGCCCACAGGCTCGTCGCCCACCGATCTGCAAACGACTTTCCTGAAGCTGCTGACCACCCAGCTGCAGAACCAAGACCCGACCAACCCGGCGGACAGCTCGCAAATGACTTCGCAGCTGGCGCAGATCAATACGGTGACGGGCATCAGCCAACTCAACACGACGCTGACTTCGCTGGCCTCGCAGCTTTCCGCGGGCCAAAACGCGCAAGCATCGCTGCTGATCGGCCAAAGCGTGCTCGTGCCCGGCTCGACCACGACGGTCGCCGGCGGCGCCTCGTCCGGCTTCGGCGTCTCGCTCGATTCGAATGCGTCGGATGTGACCGTCACGGTGAAGAACTCATCGGGCCAGATCGTCAATACGCTCGATCTCGGCGCGCAGCAAGCCGGCACGGTGCCGGTGGGCTGGAAGCCGGTCGATTCGTCGGGCAACACGCTGGCCGACGGCACCTATACGGTTTCGGCTACCGCGACGAGCAGCTCCGGCGCGACGAGCGCCGCGACGACGCTCACCGGCGCGCAAGTGCAAAGCGTCGTTCAGCAAAGCGGCGGCGGCACGGGCCTGATGCTCAACAACGGCACGACGGTCGATATGACCAAAGTCGTCGCTATTCTGTAACGAACCAACGAATTTATCCGAAGGGAGACCGCTAAATGGGCTACCAACAAGGCTTGAGCGGCTTGTCCGCATCGTCGAACGATCTGGACGTCATCGGCAACAACATCGCGAACGCGAACACCATCGGCTTCAAGCAAAGCACGGCGCAGTTCGCCGATCTGTACGCGAACACGATCGCGACATCGGTCAACGATCAAATCGGTATCGGCACGCAGCTCTCGGGCGTGCAGCAAGACTTCAAGCAAGGCACGTTCAACACGACCGGCCAGGCGCTGAACGTCGCGATCAACGGCACGGGCTTCTATCAGATGTCGAACAACGGTTCGCTGACGTACTCGCGCAACGGCGTGTTCCAGCTCGACAAGAACGGCTTCATCACGAACTCGCAAGGCCTGCAATTGATGGGCTACGCGGCGAACGCGAACGGCGTCATCAACTCGGCGCAAACCGTGCCGATTCAAGTGCCGACCACGAACATCGCGCCGATCGCCACGCAAAACATCACCGCCCAGCTGAACCTGAACTCGCAAGATTCGGTGCCGAGCGTCACGCCGTTCTCGGCGACAAATTCGTCGACGTACAACTATTCGACCTCGATCCAGGCCTATGACTCGCTGGGCGGCTCGCAGCAGATCAACATGTACTTCGTGAAGACGGCCGCCAATGCGTGGGACGTCTACTCGGGCCCGGCCTCGGGCGCGATCAGCAAGGTGGGTTCGGTCGGTTTCAGCACGGCTGGCGCGCTGACGTCGACTTCGGCGACGGCGCCCGCCACGAGCCCAAGCACGGGTCTGATCTCGTTCACGGTGCCGAACACCGACGGCAGCACGACGCCGCAATCGCTGACGTTGAACATGACGGGCACGACGCAATACGGCGGCAAGGACGGCGTGACGAATCTATCGCAGGACGGCTTCGCCACGGGCGAGCTGACCAACTTCGCGATCGGCGCCGACGGCATGATCTCGGGCACGTACTCGAACGGCCGCACGCAGTCGCTTGGCCAGATCGTGCTCGCGAACTTCAACAATCCGAACGGTTTGCAGAACCTGGGCAACAACGAGTTCGGCGAAACCGCCGCTTCGGGCGTGCCGCAAATCTCGGCGCCGGGCAGCACGAATCACGGCACGCTGACGGGCGGTGCGGTCGAGAACTCGAACGTCGATTTGACGAGCCAGCTCGTCGATCTGATCACGGCGCAGCGCAATTACCAAGCGAACGCGCAGACGATCAAGACGCAGCAGGCCGTCGACCAAGCGCTGATCAACCTGTAATCACGAAGACGCACCGGGCGAGCCATGGACCGACTGATCTATACCGCGATGACGGGCGCTTCGCAGGCGCTCGAACAGCAAGCCGTCGTCGCCAACAATTTGGCGAACACCTCGACGACGGGCTTTCGCGCGGAGTTGGCGAACTTCCGCAACGTGCCGCTCAGCTTCGGCGACGGCACGACGGTCAACAACGATACGACGCGCACGTTCGCGCTGTCGGCGACGCCGGGGGCCGATTTCGCGTCGGGCCCGATCTCGCAGACGGGCAACCCGCTCGATGTCGCGATCACCGGCCCTGGCTGGCTCTCGGTGCAAACGGCCAACGGCGACGAAGCTTATACGCGGGCGGGCAACCTGCACACCGACGAGAACGGCCAGTTGGTGACGGCGACGAATCAGCCCGTGCTCGGCAACGGCGGCCCGATTTCGATTCCGCCCGGCGCCACCGTCACGATCGGTAAGGACGGCACCGTCTCGGCGCTCGGCGCGGGCGATTCGCCCTCGCAAATCGTAGTGCTCGATCAGCTCAAGCTCGTCAACCCCGATGCCGCCACGTTGACGCGCGGCGACGACGGGCTGTTTCGGACGACCGACGGCCAACCGGCCGACGCCGATCCGACGGTCACCGTCACGCAAGGGGCGATCGAAGGCAGCAACGTGAACCCGGTGGCGGCGATGGTCTCGATGATCACGAACGCCCGGCAGTTTCAGATGCAAACGAAGCTGTTGCAGACAGCGGACCAGAACGACCAGACGGCCAACCAACTGCTCTCGTTCACCTAACCGGTACGTCACCGTATCGATTTTTAACGGCTAGTACCGGATCGCATTAACCAGGAGATTGACCATGAACCGCTCGCTCTACATCGCCGCCACCGGCATGAACGCGCAGCAGTCGCAGATGGACGTCATTTCGAACAACCTGTCGAACGTGAGCACCACCGGCTTCAAGGGCTCGCGCGCGGTGTTCCAAGACCTCATCTATCAAACGCTGCGCCAACCGGGCGCCAACTCGACGCAGCAAACGGAACTACCCTCGGGCCTGCAAGTGGGCACCGGCGTGCAGCAAGTCGCGACCGAGCGCCTCTACACGCAGGGCAACCTGCAGCAAACGGGCAACTCGAAAGACATCGCCATCAACGGCAACGGCTTCTTCCAAGTGCAGATGCCGGACGGCACGACGGCTTACACGCGCGACGGTTCGTTCCAAACGAATGCGCAAGGCCAGCTCGTGACGTCGAGCGGCTATCCGGTGGTGCCGCAGATCACGATTCCGCAGAATGCGACGTCGTTCACGGTCGGCACCGACGGCACCGTCAGCATCAAGACGGCCGGCTCGACCAACAACCAGACGATCGGCACGATTCAGCTCGCCACGTTCATCAACCCGGCCGGTCTCGAATCGAAGGGTGAGAACCTGCTCGAAGAAACGACTTCGTCGGGCGCGCCGAACGTGTCGACCCCGGGCCTGAATGGCTCCGGCACGCTCAACCAGGGCTACATCGAAGCGTCGAACGTGAACGTGGTGCAAGAGCTGGTGAACATGATCGAAACGCAGCGCGCGTACGAGATCAACAGCAAGGCGGTCCAGACCTCGGACCAGATGTTGCAAACCTTGAGCCAGATGTCGGTTTAAGAGAAGTCGTTTTTGAATAGCAGGCGGTAGACGAGATGTTGCAAACGAGCCGAATTCCCTTTCGCGTGCGCGGGTTGCGCGCGGCAGCCACGATGACCTACGCGAGCGTACTCGCGGTGGCCGTCGTGGGCCCCTTCGCCGGTTGCGCGCAGATCGAGCACCGCCAGCCGATCACGCAGCAGCCGATGACGGCCACGCCGCCCGTGCCGCCGCAGCTGCAGCCGCCCGGCTCGATCTACAACCCGGGCTATGCCGGCCATCCGCTGTTCGAAGATCAACGCCCGCGCAACACCGGCGACATCCTCACGATCGTCATCGCCGAGAACATCAACGCGACCAAATCGTCGGGCGCCAACGCCGGGCGCAACGGCAGCTCCACGTTGTCCGTGCCCACGGCCGGCTTCCTGAAGGGGCTGTTCAATCACGCGAATCTGTCCGCCGCGGGCACGAACGCGTTCAGCGGATCGGGCGGCGCCAACGCGTCGAACACGTTCAACGGCACCATCACCGTCACAGTCACCAACGTCTTGCCGAACGGCAATCTCGTCGTGAGCGGCGAGAAGCAGATGCTGATCAACCAGGGCAACGAATTCGTGCGCTTCTCGGGCGTCGTCAATCCGAACACCGTCTCCGGCGAAAACACCGTGCTCTCCACCCAAGTGGCCGATGCGCGCATCGAGTACTCGGCGAAGGGCTATATCAACGAAGCGGAAACGATGGGATGGCTCCAGCGTTTCTTCCTGAACATAGCGCCGTGGTGATCGCGATGACGACCTTGCTCTCGCGTGGCTTGCGCACGCTTCGTTACACGCTGGCGCTCGTCGGCTTGCCGGTGGTGCTCGCGTGCATGGTGACGCCCGCTCACGCCGAACGCCTGAAGGATCTCGTGCAGATCCAAGGCGTGCGCGACAACCCGCTGATCGGCTACGGCCTTGTCGTCGGCCTGGACGGCACGGGCGACCAAACGACGCAAACCCCGTTCACGACGCAAACGCTCACGAACATGCTCGCCAACCTGGGCATCTCGCTGAACAACGGTAACGGCGGTTCATCTTCGAACATGCAGCTCAAGAACGTCGCGGCCGTGATGGTCACGGCGGTGCTGCCGCCGTTCGCGCGCCCCGGCGAAGCGATCGACGTGACGGTGTCCTCGCTCGGCAACGCCAAGAGCTTGCGCGGCGGCACGCTGCTGCTGACGCCGCTCAAGGGCGCCGACGGCCAAGTCTATGCGCTCGCTCAGGGCAACGTCGCGATCGGCGGCGCCGGCGCGAGTGCCAACGGCAGCAAAGTGCAGATCAATCAGCTCGCGGCCGGCCGAATTGCGTCGGGCGCCATCATCGAACGCTCCGTGCCGACGCAAGTCGCGCAAGCGGGCGGCACGATGCAGATGGAGTTGAACGAGATGGATTACGACACGACGCAGCGTATCGTGGCGGCCGTCAACAATGCGTTCGGCCAGGGCACGGCGACGCCGCTCGACGGCCGCACGATTCAAGTGCGGGCGCCGGCCGATCCGAGCCAGCAAGTCGCCTTCATGGCGCAGCTTGAAAACATCGACGTGCGTCCGGCGCAAGCCGCGGCGAAGGTCATCCTCAATGCGCGCACCGGTTCGATCGTCATGAACCAAATGGTGACGCTGCAGAGCTGCGCGGTGGCGCATGGCAACTTGTCGGTCGTGATCAACACGCAGACGGCGGTGAGCCAGCCCGGCGCGTTCTCGAACGGGCAGACGGTGGCCACGCAGCAATCGCAAATTCAGCTGAAGCAAGACAACGGATCGCTCAAGCTTGTCACGGCGGGCGCGAATCTGGCGGAAGTCGTGAAGGCGCTCAATGCGCTCGGCGCGACGCCGGCCGATTTGATGTCGATCCTGCAAGCGATGAAGGCCGCGGGCGCGTTGCGCGCGGATCTCGAGATCATCTAAGAGGCCAGGCCCCCGATGAACCCGAACACTACCTATAGCGGCACGGTCGATACCGGTGCGGACATCAGCCAACGCTTCGCGCTCGACGTGCAGGGCTTCGATGCGATGCGCGCGCAAGCGGGGGCCGATCCGCAGCGCGCGCTCAAATCGACGGCCAAGCAGTTCGACGCCGTCTTCATCCAGATGATGCTCAAGAGCATGCGCGAGGCGACGCCGCAGGAAGGCATCCTCGATTCGAACGACAGCAAGCAGTATCAGGCGATGCTCGATCAGCAGCTGTCGCAGCAGATGTCGTCCAAGGGCGTGGGCGTGGCCAATGCTTTGATTACGCAGCTCTCGCGCAATGCCGGTTTTCAAACGGGTGGAGCGAATGGGGCGGGCGGCGCGGGCATGATCCCCGGCGGTCAAGGGATCGGCGGCATGCTCGGCGGTGGCGCCGCTGGGGCCAACAACGCAGGCGATGCGGCCATGCTCAATGCGCTGGCGCGCGCCTATTCGAATGCGCAAGCGAACGGCGCGCTCGCCTCGGGCAAGGGCTACTCGGCGCAAAGCGCGCTGACGCCGCCGCTGCGCGGCAACGGCGCCTCGGCCAAGGTCGATGCGTTCGTCGACAAGATGGCGGCCCCCGCCCAAGCCGCGAGCGCAGCGACGGGTATTCCGGCGCGCTTCATCGTCGGCCAAGCGGCGCTCGAATCGGGCTGGGGCAAGGGCGAAATCAAGAACGCCAACGGCACGCCGAGCCACAACGTGTTCGGCATCAAAGCGACATCCGATTGGACGGGCAAGACGGTCTCGGCCGTCACGACCGAGTACATCAACGGCAAACCGCACAAGGTCGTGCAGAAATTCCGCGCTTACGATTCCTACGCGGAGGCGATGACCGACTACGCGAACATGCTGCGCGACAATCCGCGCTATGCGTCGGTGCTCTCGGGTTCGCACGATGCGGTCAGCTTCGCGCACGGCATGCAGAAGGCGGGCTATGCGACCGATCCGCACTACGCGAAGAAGTTGATTTCGATCATGCAGCATATGGTTTAAGGATTCACCGGTATCCGGCGGGTTTTCCCGCCATCACCGGTCATCACGGGGCGCGTATTCGAGCGCGACGGGGCCAAGCAGGGAAAGACGGCATGAAGGCCGGCCGCCGAGAGGCGGCCGGCCAAGCCGCGTTTACTCGAAGCGTTCAATCACACACCACACACGCCTAGGTGTGCCTGTCTCAGTTTCATTCAAGTTGTTCATGATCATCCGTCGGCGATCGACTCCTCGTTTAGGTCCGTCGTGATCGGACCGTCATGCCCGTTAAGTCACAAATCGCTTTTTAAGACTATTCCTACATCGCAGCGTTAAAGGTGACGCTAAGGTCTCCGGTTCGATAAACAGTCGAACGTTTCCTTACCATGACCGATCAGCAAGGCCGCGACACGAATCTGAATCCTGCGGAAAACAGAATTGGCGCGATCGAAGTCGGCGCGCTGATCTGGGAACGCGCGGTGAGCGTGACGAAATGGACAGGCGGCGCATTGGCCGGCGAGTTCGCGCAAAAGCAAACGACTGGGCAGATCGTGTTCGACGCGATTCTGAGCATGTTCCCGCTGCTGGGCGAGGGGACGGCTGCACGTGATGTGATCGCGATTAGCCTGCGCATGAGTGAGGACCCGAGCAAAGCCGAGGATCGCTGGGAGTGGATCAAGCTCGTGCTGTGTTTGCTGGCGGTGGTGCCGGTGCTGGGCGGGGCGCTCAAGGGCGTGGGCAGGCTGGCGATTCGTGCAGTCAATAAGGGCGAAGACCTGGAAAAGCTGGCGGCCGAGATGGTCATGCTGCTGAACCGCTTAGGCCGCGGGAACGCGTATGCGTGGCTGAAGCAACTCGATTTCACGCGCTATCAGCCAGAGGTGGCCGCTGCGCTGAATGAAGCGGTTGATCGGATCCTGCGCGCGAGCCAGTGGATCGTGCGAAACATGGATCGTGCGCTGCCTCAGCACGTGCGCGCGTATCTGGTGGCGTTGCCACCGAAGCTGCAGAAGGTTCAGCTACTGGGTAGCCGGATGGTGCCGCAGGCGTTGAAGGATTTGAACGACTGTCTCGCGCGGGTGCGGGCGCATATGGTCGAGGGAACGTGGTCGGAGATCACGGTGGGCGCGGGGACGGTGCGCACGCGCGAAGCGGAGGGGCGGTTAGCGGTTGCTGCGCGCGAAGGTCAACAGGCGCTGCATCCGGCTGCGAAGCTCGCCGATTATCGGCATGTCGAGGGGTGGCCGGATTTGCGAACGGGCAGTCACGCTAAGTGGAATAGCAAAACGAAACGCCATACCTATGCAGTGATTGAGTCGTTCAGCCGAGGGCAAGCTATTGTGGCTGAGACACTGCGGCCGGGGAACTACACGCTCGCGCGCGTTCTGGACTCCACGACGCGCGAGACTAGCTCAGGCTACAAGCTGACCGGTACCGTCTCGGAGGCCACCAAGCGTTCGAAGAATTGGCTGCCGCGCATGGCGGAGAACGGCCGCGAGTGGCGCGAGAAATGGGCGGTCAAGATGGACTGGAATCACAACGGCGCGTTCATCGTACTCACGCATATCCCTACCGTTGACGAGTTGAAGGCCGCCGGCGTTGCTGTGCCGGAAAACTGGGAGGGGCTGCGCGTATGGCGTGGACAGGTATCGAGCCAGTACGACGAGGGGCTGGGCCGATATCTCGAGGGCGGCGAAACGCAACTCATCATCGATTTCGATCATCCCCACAATAAGGTGCTGGAAGACTATGTGAAGCGCCTGGAACACAAACCGACGAATTGGAACGATGTGATATTCGCCCCATCTGAACGGGCGTCGGTACGCCCGCTGGGCGAGCATGAGGTTGCGCCGAAGACTGTGCCGCAGGGCTACACGACCCGCGCACCGGCGGCGATAAGCCATACGGCGCCGGATCGCAGCGACGCCGAATTGCAACGTTGAAGGGAGTCGGGATGGCAGTCTTTACCTATATGGCGGGGCGCAACGACGAAGCGGCGCGCGACCGCGCGTTCTACCTGTTGAAGAAGTACACGAGTGCGACGCTGCTACGTCGTGCGATCGACCTGTATGCGGAGTTCCTACGCGATTTCGAACGCGAAATTGCGCGGCCGGAGGTCGACATTGACTATAGCTGTGACTTGGTGCGGTTCCTGCGCTTCCTGCAACCGATGGAATACGCGCGGCCGCTGCTGACCGATCCTGCGCGTCGGCCCGAGGCATTTGCGATGCTGCGCGAGGCGGTCGAGTTCAGCAGCTATATCTGGGGTCGCCGATATGAAGAGCTAGGGGCGGACGATCCGAAGGGGTTGTTCTACAAGCTCGGATATCGGCGAAATCCTGAGGATTCGATCGAACTCTTTGGCAAAGTCGATCTATCCAGTACGCTGATTTCTTTGTTACTGGGCACGCTCAACAAAGCGGCACAAACTTATCTGAGCGAGCCAGTATGGAAAGCTCGTTCAGTGATGTGCTGGACTTACGAGAGCATCTTCTTTGACGCGCTGCCGATCAACCATGTCCCGCCGATCGTGTTTCCTGAAAAAGTGCCACCCTGCCCACCACGAAACGAAGAAAGCGAAGGCCAAATATGGAGCGGTCAAACGATTCCGGTGACGGGCATCTGGGAGCCTTGGTCACTCGATCCCAACGTGGGCGTGCGTTGCCCGAACTACTTCCTTGCCGGTGACACCGCAAGCCAATACCAACTCGAGGGCACCGACACCCTAGAAGACGTTCGCTGGCGCTTGATCTGGAAAGACACCCGATATACGAGCGGCGGCATTCCAGAAGAAGAATCCGATTACTTCGCGCCGGAACAGCTTGCCGTATTGGGCGTACGCTCCCGTCTCGCCCGAGCCGGCACGACCTGCCCCGAGAGTGGCGATTGGTACTCGCCGCAACTGAAGCAACGCCAGCGTGTGGAGCACGGCGATCCCATGCCCGGCCCCGAAACCACGCGTTGGAACGACGACGTGGTCTGGTACCTGCGGATCGTGGAGCCCGAGCCGATTCCCGAACTCGAAGACGATGTGATCGCAAGGCTGGGCTACAACCCGGTGGTGGAGCCCAAGCCACTCTACTGTAAGCCGCGCGAGATCTGCCCAAAAACAGGCGTGTGGTTGCCGATTGTGCCCAAGGACATCGAAGGCTATGACGAAATCTACTATCCCGGCACCCCTGCGCTTATGCCCCTCTTCGCGGAGCAAGGCAAACCGATGATGCGCCTTCGCACGTACTCGAAAGAGGACGAGGCTCGCGTCATGTGGAAATGGGTTGGCGAGAACGGTCAATACATAGGGCGGCAGAGTTGAGACGATGGGCTATGCGACGCGCCTGTCGCCGTTAGCTGTGTCATGCGCGATCGATCGTCGCCACGCTGAACTGCAACGCCTGGGAACATTGGAATGTCAGCCTTCACATATATCGCGGGGCGCAACGACGAAGCGGCGCGCGACCGCGCGTTCTATCTGTTGAAGAAGTACACGAGTGCGACGCTGCTACGTCGTGCGATCGACTTGTATGCGGAGTTCCTGCGCGATTTCGAGCACGAAATCGGGCGGCCAGAGGTCGACATCGACTATAGCTGTGACCTAGCGCGGTTCCTGCGTTTCCTGCAACCGATGGAATACGCGCGGCCGCTGCTGACTGATCCGGCGCGTCGGCCCGAGGCATTTGCGATGCTGCGCGAGGCGATCAGCTTCAGCAGCTATATCTGGGGTCGTCGATATGAAGAGCTAGGCGCGGACGATCCGAAGGGGTTGTTCTATAAGCTCGGATATCGAAGGGATGAGACGGAGTCGATCGATGTATTCGGTAAAGCCGCATTGTCGGGCTCATTGATATCCGTAGCATTGACCACCGTCAACACAACGGCGACTCTCTATATGAGCGAGCGACGCAACAAACGCACAGTCATGCGTTGGACCTACGAGAGCATCTTTTTCGATGATCTTCCGTCCAACTATGTCCCGCCGATCGTATTCCCTGCAAAAGTACCTCCCTGCCCACCACGAAACGAAGAAAGCGAAGGCCAAATATGGAGTGGTCAAACGATTCCGGTGACGGGCATCTGGGAGCCTTGGTCACTCGATCCTAATGTGGGCGTGCGTTGCCCGAACTACTTCCTTGCCGGTGACACCGCAAGCCAATACCAACTCGAGGGCACCGACACCCTAGAAGACGTTCGCTGGCGCTTGATCTGGAAAGACACCCGATATACAAGCGGCGGCATTCCAGAAGAAGAATCGGAATACTTCGCGCCGGAGCAGCTTGCCGTATTGGGCGTACGCTCCCGTCTCGCCCGCGCCGGCACGACTTGCCCCGAGAGCGGCGATTGGTACTCGCCGCAACTGAAGCAACGCCGGCGCGTGGAGCACGGCGATCCCATGCCCGGCCCCGAAACCACGCGTTGGAACGACGACGTGGTCTGGTACCTGCGGATCGTGGAGCCCGAGCCGATTCCCGAACCCGAAGACGATGTGATCGCCAGGCTGGGTTACAACCCGGTGGTGGAGCCCAAGCCGCTGTACTGTAAGCCGCGTGAGCTTTGCCCAAAAACTGGCGTGTGGTTGCCGATTGTGCCCAAGGACATCGAAGGCTATGACGAAATCTACTATCCCGGCACCCCTGCGCTGATGCCTCTCTTCGCGGAGCAAGGCCAGCCGATGATGCGTCTTAGCACGTACTCGAAAGAGGATGAGGCCCGCGTCATGTGGAAATGGATCGGCGAGAACGGTCAATACATAGGGCGGCAGAGTTAAAACGATGTGGGAACAGTTCAAACGCCCCGCGCGGGCCGATCGGTTTCAGAAGAAGCTGAACCGGGAGATGGAAGAAGTATTTATACGGAACGCAATTGAGTTCGGTAACATGCCGCCGCGCGATTGGCGGTTTTTTCTCGACCCGGCCGTCTATGTGGTGCTGTTGGGCACCGGCCCTGATGGTAGTTGCGGGCTCGCCGCCGATAGCTCGTCCAGCTGGACGGCGGTCTTGGGCTTTCTATCGCCCGTCGACGCACACATCGAAGGGATCCTGCGCGCGAAGCCCGGCCTAGGATATGAAGTGCGGCAGGCGTGCCGCGTTCCCGAACAGCATTTTCGGGCCGAGAACGGCGAATGGTCGCTGTCGCTGCATCTTTCTTGGGTCGCGTTGGATGGGCGGATGCTGTTATCTCCAGGCGGCGAGGAGCCTTGCCGGCTGTCGCGCCTGGTAAGCAAAGAGGCAGGGGAGGAGGCGCCGATTTTCTTCGAGGTGGATGCTATTGCGCTGGACGACGCTGACTATCTTTACGAATGCGCGGGTTTATATGCGTGGGAGCACACGCACAAGCACCCGCCACTACCCGTGGAGCGCGCTGCACAGTATGCGCTGCGCGAGGGGCACCCGATGAGGCTGCCCCTCGACGCCGACCGTTCCCGGCTCGAGCTTGCCCTGTTCGACCCGGAAGGTAGAAATTGGCATTACCTGCCTCGGCAAGTCGCGTTCGAATCTTGAGCTTTCAAAAAGCATCGCAGGGCCGATCCGTTCGTTCAACCCATCCTATCGGCACCAAGCGATCGGCCCTCCGGGCGCACTATAATGGCGCACCGACCTCGTAAAAAAGTGCAAAACGACGGCTGTCCGCAGGGGCGAACAACCGAGCATTCCCTCGAATCCTTAAAAAATATTTCGAGAATGCCTCTAAACTTTGCACGTTCGATGCCGCTAATCAGACGAGACCCTGTTCGGATTGCTGAAATGCATCCGAAAGCTATAGCGCCAGCGCGCCACACGCGCGGCGCAAATACGCATACGAAGCCCATGGATACCACCCAGTCGAATGGCCCGACAGAGGATGCCGCCGAAAGTTTTCATGATTTCGGCCGCCGCAATCCCCTCGAAATCGGCGTTCAGCTCCGCAATCTGGCCAATCGCGGCGATTTTCTGACCGTTCAGTACAAGAGCGGGCAACTCGTCACGAAGATCCTCGACGTCGACGTTCGCGCCCGCACTTTTTCCTTCGACTGGGGCGCCTTGCCCGAGCAGAACAAGGGCGTGCTGGCTTCGCCCGTTTGCACGTTCCGCGCTTCGCCCGACGGCGTGCGCGTCGAGTTTTCCACCATCACGCCGACCGAAACGAAGTTCGAGGGTTTGCCCGCATTCGAAGCGCCGTTCCCCGATGTGCTGTTCTACGTGCAGCGCCGCGAGTACTTCCGCGTCGATGCCCCCGTGCTCGATCCGTATTTCTGCCGCGGCCGTTTGCCCGAAGGGGACACGTTCCGCTTCGAGGTACATGACCTCTCGCTCGGCGGGATCGGCTTGCGCACAACGGATGAACGCGTCGCCGAACTGCCGATGGGCGTCATGCTCTCGGATGTCGAAGTCCACCTGAACGGGCACGGCATGCTGCTGCTCGATCTAGAACTCGTTTCGATGCGAGCGACGGACCTGCCGAACGGCGGCCGGCGCTTCCAGCTCGGCATGCGGTTCGTCTCGCTGCCCGGCAGCGCGGAAAACACGCTGCAGCGGCTCATCACCCAGCTCGAGATGCGCCGGCGCTCGCTCGTCAAAGCCTAAAAAATAGTGGGGGCCAGCACGCGCGGCCCCCTTAAATTTTCTCGCGCGCGGCCGTTATACATGTGTTCCTTCAACGTGGCGGACAGCTCTATGCCGTCCACCCTCCTGGAAGACGCATGTCCAACGATATCTTCACCATCGGCTTGTCGGGCCTGAACGCCGCCCAGTGGGGGCTGCAGACGACGAGCCAGAACATCAGCAACGCGTCGACGCCCGGCTATACGGTCGAAAATCCCGTCTACGCGGAAGCAAGCGGCCAATACACGGGCTCGGGCTTTCTCGGGTCCGGCGTCGACACGGTAACGGTACGCCGCAACTACAGCCAATACCTCAGCACGCAGCTGAACAACGCCACTTCGACGAACAGCGCTCTGTCGGCCAACTTCGCCATGGCTTCGCAGTTGAGCAACCTCGTCGGCAGCCCGACGGGCGGCATTTCCTCGGCGATCACGGCTTACTTCACCGGTCTGCAAAACGTCTCGAACAGCCCGAACAGCGTACCGACGCGGCAAACCGCGCTCAGCGCGGCGCAGACGCTCGCGACGCAGCTCAATTCGGCGGGCGAGCAATACGATCAGATGCGGTTGAGCGTCAATCAGCAGTTGCAGACGGCCGTCGCGTCGATCAACACGTACTCGTCGCAGATCGCGAGCTTGAACAGTCAGATCGCCGCGGCGTCGGCCCAAGGCCAGCCGCCGAACCAGTTGCTCGATCAGCGCGACCAGGCCGTCGCCAGCCTGTCGCAGCTCGCGGGCGTATCGGTCGTGCAGAACTCGAGCGGATACAGCGTCTTCATCGGCAACGGGCAGCCGCTCGTCGTCGGCCCGCAGAACTTCCAACTCGGAACGGCGCCTTCGCAGGGCGATCCGAGCGAACTCGCCGTGACCTATAACGGGCTCAAAGGGGCGACCCCGACGCCGCCGGTCGAATATCTGCCTTCCTCGGCGATCAGCGGCGGCACGGTCGGCGGCTTGCTGCAGTTCGTCAGCCAGACGCTCGATCCGGCCGAAGCGCAGTTGGGCGCGGTCGCGACGAGCTTCGCCTCGCAGGTGAACGCGCAAAACGCCCTCGGCCTCGATCTGTCGGGCAACGTCGGCGGCAACCTGTTCTCGGTCGGCTCGCCCACCGTCTACTCGAATCTCGCGAATACGGGCAACGCGGCGCTGTCGGTGAGCTTCGCGAACAGCGCGCAGCCGACCAGCGACGATTACAAGCTGTCGTTCTCGAGCGGCACCTATACGCTGACCGATACGACGACGGGCTCCGTGGTGGGCACGTCGGCCACGCCGCCGAACGGCACGGCGCCGATCGGCGGGCTGCTCTTGAACATCACCTCGGGCGCGATGAACCCCGGCGATTCGTTCACGATTCAGCCGACGCGCGGCGCACTGAACACGTTCAAGCTCGCCACATCGAACCCGTCGGCGATTGCCGCTTCCGCCCCCGTGCTGGCCTCCGCGCCGAGCTCGAACATCGGCACCGGCGCGATCACGCAGGGAACGGTCACGGCCGGCTATCAGGTGGGCGGCACGACCACGCTGACTTACAACTCCAGCACCGGCAAGCTGACCGGCTTCCAGCCCGGCACCACCGTGACGGTCGCCGGCTCGCCGTCGACGTCGTACACGATCACGTCGAGCACGACGCCGGTGCCGTACAGCTCGGCTTCCGGTGCGACGCTGACGATCAACAGCACGGTCATACCCGCGCCGGCCGGCATCACGAACGCCGTGACGGTCACGTTGAGCGGCTCCCCCGCGAACGGCGATCAGTTCACGATTGGGCCGAACACGGGCACGTTCGACGGCCGCAACGCCTTGAGCATGTCTAAGCTCGTCTCGAATGCGTCGCTGAACGGCGGCACCTCAACGTTGACGGCCGCGTACGCGTCCTACGTGAACAACATCGGCAACGCGGCGAGCCAGCTCAAGGCGGCCAATACCTCGCAGACGGCGCTCGTCACGCAGATCACCTCGGCGCAGCAAGGCGTATCGGGCGTGAATCTCGACGAAGAAGCGTCGAATTTGTTGCAATACCAGCAGGCTTATCAGGCGAACAGCAAGGTCATTCAAACGGCCGAATCGATGTTCCAGACCCTGATGGGTATCTTCCAATAAGGCGGTGAGCGATGCGCATCTCGACTTCGCAGTTCTATAACCAGAACATCCAGACGATGGATAACCAGCAGAGCGAACTGGCGACGTACTACCAGCAGCTCTCGAGCGGCACGGCGTTGACGACGCCGGCCGACAATCCGCTCGCCGCCGCGCAAGCCGTGCAGCTGACGATGGTGTCGGCCACGTACACGCAGTACACGACGAACCAAAACGCGGCGCTGTCGTCGTTGCAACTCGAAGACAAGACGCTTTCGAGCGTAACGAGCACGATGCAAAGCATCAGTTCGGAAATCGTGCGCGCCGGCGACGGCAGCTTGAACGATTCCGATCGCGCCTCGATCGCCAAGGCGATCCAAGGCTACCGCGATCAGTTGATGACGTTGGCCAATACGAGCGACGGCGCCGGCAACTACGTGTTCTCGGGTTTCCAAGCGACGACGCAGCCGTTCACGAGTGCGACGGGCGGCGGCGTGAACTATCACGGCGACAACGGCATTCGCGAAGCGCAGGTGGCCGATACGCGCCAGATCGCGACGAACGACAGTGGCTCGAACGTGTTCATGAGCGTGCCGTCGGTCGGCACTTCGCCGATCTCCGCCGGCAACGCCGCGAATACGGGCACGGGTACGATCGGCCGCGCGTCGATCACGAACCCGGCCGTGGCGACGAACGGCGATAGCTACACGATCGCGTTCGGCGGCACGCCCGCGGCGCCGACCTACACCGTCACCGACAACACGGTGGTTCCGGCCACGACGACGCCGGCCGCGGCCTTCAGCGCGAATACGCCCATTTCGCTCGGCGCGGGCATGCAAGTATCGATCACGGGCGCGCCGAACCCCGGCGATACGTTTTCCGTGACGCCGGCGACCGCTTCGCAAAACAGCAGCATGTTCGCGACGATCGATTCGGTGATCGCGGCGTTGCAACAGCCCGTCAGCAACAATCCGGCCGCGACGGCCACGCTGGCCAACGCGTTGACGACGGGCCTATCGGCTTTCCAAAACTCGCTGACGAACGTGACGGTCACGCAAGCGTCGGTGGGCGGGCGCGAGCAGGAGCTGCAAGCGTTGCAAACGACGACGCATACGAACTCGCTGCAAACGCAGAGCGATCTGGCGGACTTGACGGGCGTCGATATGGTGTCGGCGATCAGCAAATTCCAGCTGACGCAAAATGCGCTGCAGGCGGCGCAGCAGTCGTTCGTGAAGATTCAGGGGATGTCGCTGTTCCAGTACATCGGCGGCTGATCAAAAGTTGACGAAGCCACTCGCCCGCAAGGGCGAGCGATAAGGCCGGAGTCCTCGACGTTGAGGCTTCGGCCGTTTTTTTAATGCAACGCCGCCGCCACTCTCCCCATCTCATCCACCCCCGTCTCGACGAGGTGTGCAAAGAACGGGATCATGTTAGGCAACATCAGCATGATGAGCAGCATGCCCACCATCAGCGTGACCGAAAAGCCGATTTGAAACACGCCGATCTGCGGGGCGGCGCGGTTGAGAATGCCGAGCGAAAGGCTGGCGACGAGTAGGGCGATGACGACGGGCAGCGAGAGCAACAAGCCCGCCGAAAAAATCGCGCTGCCCCATTCGACGAGCGTGCGCATCCCCGGCGGCCCGTACATGGTGGCCGCGATCGGCACCGATTGGAACGACCCGATCAGCGCCGCGATCACCTGCAGATGCCCGTTGAACGTGAGAAACGCGAGAAGCGCGATCATGTTCAAAAAACTGGCGATGACCTGCGCCGAGGCGTTCGAACTCGGATCGAAAAACGTCGCAAAGCCGAGCCCCATCTGCAGGCCGATCAACGAACCCGCCATCTCCACCGCGGCGAAGACGAGCTGCATCGCGAATCCCAGCGCGGCGCCGATCAACAACTGCATCACCATGATCCACACACCGGCTGCGGAAAACACCGTTGCTTGAGGCATGGGGCCGAGCGTCGGCGCGACGATCAAGGTGATGAACGCGGCGAGCGCGATCTTCACGCGCGCGGGAATGCCGGTATGGCCGAACAGGGGCGACGCCGCCACGAGCGCGGCAATGCGCGTAAACGGCCAAAGGAAGGCCGTAAGCCAAGCGTTCAGCTGCGCGTAGGTGACGGTGAACATAGGCCGGAGACGATCCGAGCGTCAGGTCGAGCGCACGGAAAGCCGCTACCCGGCCATCGACGGAATGCTCGTCAACATCTCGCGCATGTAGTCGAGCACGATCGAGAGCATCCACGGGCCGGCGATGACCAGCGTGATGGTGACCGCCATGAGCTTGGGAATGAACGACAGCGTC
>Ga0157369_10000142_pt1 | contig 101760 bp, 93 predicted proteins | sample C25metaG_FD_113461 | JGI IMG/M metagenome (GOLD analysis project Ga0157369, IMG submission 113461) | Corn rhizosphere microbial communities from Kellogg Biological Station, Michigan, USA - C2-5 metaG | ecosystem: Host-associated > Plants > Roots > Rhizosphere > Soil | place: USA: Michigan... | reverse complement strand
CGACGAGCACGAAGCTGCGCTGGCCGAGGGCATCCGCATCGCCGCGGGGGAGGGGGCGCAGTTGGTCTGCCTGCAAGAGCTGACCCTGAGCCGCTACTTCGCCGTCGACCCGGCAGGGCCGCAAGCGGCGGGCGCCGAGCCGGAGGACCTCCCCGGCGGGCGCACCTTCAACTTCGCGGCGCGGATGGCGCAGGAGAACGACGTCCACGTCCACGCCTCGCTCTACGAGCGCGCCGACGCCGACGACGGCCTCGGCTTCAACACCGCGATCGTCGTCTCCCCCCAGGGCGAGCTAGTCGCCCGCACCCGCAAGCTCCACATCCCGATCACCGCCGGCTACTACGAGGACAAGTACTTCCGCCCGGGTCCCGGCGATTCGGAGGCCTTCCCCCTTGTCAGTCTCGATCCCGAACTGCATCAAATTGTCTCGCCAGGAGAGGGAGAATCTGATGCAGTTCGAGAAGGGGTGCGCCTGGGCCTGCCCACCTGCTGGGACCAGTGGTTTCCCGAGGTCGCCCGGGCCTACAGCCTCGAGGGCGCCGAGGTGCTGATCTACCCGACCGCGATCGGCTCCGAGCCCGACCACCCCGAGTTCGACACCCAGCCGCTCTGGCAGCACGTGATCGTCGGCAACGGCATCGCCAACGGCGTTTTCATGGTCGCCATCAACCGGATCGGCGAGGAGCCCCCACTCACCTTCTACGGCTCCTCCTTCATCTCCGACCCCTACGGCCGCGTCCTCGCCCAGGCGCCCCGCGACGAACCCGCCGTCCTCGTCGCCGACCTCGACCTCGACCAGCGCCGCGACTGGCTAGAGCTCTTCCCCTTCCTCACCACCCGCCGCCCCGCCGCCTACGCCAGCCTCGCCGATGCGGCGACCGAGCTTCAGAACGAGTAGGCCCGGCCTCAGCTCGGCGCCAGGGCGTCGATCGTCTCGACCAGTTTGTCCGGCGTGACTATCGGGGTGAGGATCGGGAGGGTGATGCCGCCGGCGACGAACTGGGCCAGGCGCTCCTTCATCTGCTCGGGGGTGCCGAAGATGAACATGTCCTCGATCAGCTCCCAGGGGGCGGCCGCGGCGGCGGCTTGGCGGTCGCCGGCCTCCCAAGCGGTGACCATCGGCTCGATCTGCTCGCCGTAGCCGAGCCAGCGGTAGAAGTTGGCGTAGACCGGGACGGTGATGTAGGAGGAGAACATGAAGCGGGCGAGCGGCTCGACCTGCTCGCGCTCGCCGGGAATGCAGAAGAAGCGGCAGAGCAGCTCGAAGCCCTCCGGCGCTCCCTCCAGCTGCGCGGTCACCTTCGGCAGGCCCGCCAGCGGCAGGAAGTTGGTGAAGGCGCCGGCGGCGCGCTCGACCGCCAGCTCGAGCATCTTTCCCCGCAGCGCCGCCAGCACGACCGGCACCTCGTGCGCCGGCTTCTGTTCGAGCTTGAAGCCGGACTCGGTCCGCTCGCCGGCCAGGGCCACGTCGAGGAAGTCGAGCGTCTCCCGCACCCTGCTCAGCGGGCGCTCGAAGGGGATCCCGTTCCAGCCTTCGACGATCCGGTCCGAGGAGGAGCCGATCCCGAGCACGAAGCGGCCCTCCGAGGCGTCGGCAAGCGCCGCCGCCTGCTGCGCCAGTAGCGCCGGGCCCCGCTGGAAGACGCCGACGATTCCGGTCCCGAGCCGCGCCCGCTCGGTCCAAGCGGCACTCAGCGCCAGCGGCGTGAAGCCGTCGGGCCCGGCGGTCTCTCCCGTCCAGAGGTCGGTGTAGCCGGCCGCCTCGGCGCGCCGGACCAGCTCCTCGTGGTCAGCGAGCGTCAGCCCCGGCAGTGGCAGCGTCAGGCCCCAGCGATCCATCGAAGGGGACACTACCGCCGCCGGGGAGGTCGTTGCGCACCTCGAAGCGGCGGTGCGCCGGCCACTGGCTGAAGAAGGAGCCGGCGTCCTGGGCGCTGAGCGGCCGGGTGAAGAGGAAGCCCTGCCCGTTGTCGCACTCTTTGTCGCGGATCAGCGAGAGGTCCTGCGGGCGCTCGATCCCCTCGGCGGTGGTCTCGATCTCCAGCGCTTTGCCGAGCTGGACGAGGGTGTGGAGGAGGATCTCGCCCTCGCCGCCGTCGGCGAGCTGGGAGACGAAGGAGCGGTCGATCTTCAGCACGTCGACCGGGAACTGGCGCAGGTGGCCGAGCGAGGAGTAGCCGGTGCCGAAGTCGTCGACGGCAATCCGCACCCCCAGCGCTTTCAGTTCTTCCAGCCGCCGCGCGGTCTCCTCGGCGTTGCTCATCAGCGTCGTCTCGGTGATCTCGATAGTCAGCGTCTCCGGTGCCAGGCCGCTCTCCCCGAGCGCCTCGTTGACGTGGTCGATCAGCTCGTCGGTGTCGAGTTGCAGCGCTGAGACGTTGACTGAGAGCTCCAGCGGCCGCTCCTCCTGCTGCCAGGCCGCCGCCTCCCGGCAGGCCTCCTTCAGCACCCAGGCGCCGACCTCAACGATCATCTTCGTCTCCTCCAGCAGCGGGATGAAGTCCTCCGGCTGAACGATGCCGCGCCCCGGTCGCCGCCAGCGGATCAGCGCCTCGACGCCGGTGGGGGTCATCGTCTGCAGGTCGAAGGTCGGCTGGTAGACGAGGAAGAACTCTTCGTTGTCGAGCGCGCCCTGCAGATCCATCTCCAGTTCCAGCCGCGACTGCACCTCGTCCTCCATCCCGGACTCGAAGACCAGGTAGCGGCTCTTGCCCCCCCACTTGGCCCGGTACATGGCGATGTCGGCGTCGCGCAGGAGCTCTTCGGCGGTCGGGCGGATGCCGGTGGCGATGCCGACGCTGGCCTTCGCGTGGACCCGGGTCTCGCCGTCCTCGCCGAGGGTGAAGGGCTCGTTGAAGGCTTCAAGCAGGCGCTCGGCGATCAGCTCCGGCCCAGCGGCGAGCGAGAGCCCGTCGGCGACGACGACGAACTCGTCACCGCCAAGCCGGCCGAGCGCGTCGGTCTCCCGGATCACTCCCTCCAGGCGCTTCGCCACCGCGCAAAGCAGTTCGTCTCCCACCCCGTGGCCAAGCGAGTCGTTGATCGCCTTGAAGTTGTCGAGGTCGACGAACAGCGCCGCCACCGGTTCCTTGCTGTGGCGGGCCCGGGTCAGCGTCTGCTCGATCCGGTCGAGGATCAGGGTCCGGTTCGGCAGCCCGGTGAGGGCGTCGTGGGTGGCGAGGAAGACGAGTTCCTTCTCGCGGTTGTTCAGTTCGTCCTGGGCGCGCTGGCGCTCGTCCTCGAAGGACTGGCACATCCGCACCAGGGTGACGTCGAGGCTGCGCTGGACCATCGCCCGCGCCTCGATCAGGGTCTCGCCGTCGATCCCAAGGTCGGCGGCGCTCTCGTCGAGGATCTCCAGCGCGCAGTCGCGCCAGCGCAGGCAGCGTTTGGTCACCTCGTTGAGGGCGGCCTCGCGCTGGGAGGCGAGCTGGGCGAAGATTCGCCACGACTCCTGCCCGACCTCGCGGGCCACCGCTTCGCCCTCGCCGGCCATCCAACGGGCGACGGCGATGGTGGAGACGGTGCCGACGTCCTCGAAGCTGTCTTCGACGACCTTGTCCAGCGTGCGGCTCGACGTGGCGGAGAGCTTCATCATCCGCGCGACTACCTCGTCGGTGCGGGCGCTCAGCTCCTGGCCCAAGCGGACAAGCTCGGCGTCTCCCATGATGTGCCGTTATCGGTTCCCGAAACCGGCCGCTTGAGGTTTGCCGACCTGGTTCTCGCAGATTTCGATTCGGGCAAACGTCCACGGCGGCATTCGGTTAGCCTGCGGCGCACATGGGGTCGACTTCTCAGGAGCCCGCGACGGGGAGCGCCACCAAGCCCGACCGCAACCTCGCGCTCGAGCTCGTCCGCGTCACCGAGGCGGCGGCGCTCGCCTCCGCCCGCTGGGTCGGCCGCGGCGACAAGATCGCCGCCGACCAGGCCGCTGTCGACGCGATGCGCCACGTCCTCGACTCGGTCGCGATGGACGGCACCGTCGTCATCGGCGAGGGCGAGAAGGATGAGGCGCCGATGCTCTACAACGGCGAGTCGATCGGCGACGGCACGCCCCCGGTCGTCGACATCGCCGTCGACCCGCTGGAGGGGACCAGACTCTGCGCGCTGGGGATGCCGAGCGCGATCGCCGTCATCGCCCTCGCCGAGCGCGGTTCGATGTTCGACCCCGGCCCCTGCGTCTACATGGAAAAGATGGCGGGCGGCGAGGAGATCGCCGACCTGCTCGACCTCGACCGGCCGCTGCCGGAGACCTTGAAGCTGATCGCCCAGCGCAAGGGCGAGTCGGTCGGCGACGTGATCGTCGTCATGCTCGACCGCCCCCGCCACGAGCAGGCGATGAAGGAAGTGCGCGACGCCGGCGCCCGCATCCGCCTGATCACCGACGGCGACGTCTCCGCCTCGTTGCTGGCGGTGAGCGAACGCTCGCCGGTGGACCTCCTGTGGGGGATCGGCGGCACGCCCGAGGGCGTGATCTCCGCCGCGGCGCTGAAGTCGATGGGCGGCCAGCTGATCGGCCGCCTCTGGCCCCGTAATGACGAGGAGCGCTCGGCCGCGGTCGACGCCGGCTACGACCTCGACCAAGTCCTCACCGCCAACGACCTCTGCTCCGGCGACGACGTCTTCTTCTCCGCCACCGGCGTCACCGACGGCGACGTCCTCCAGGGCGTCCGCTACCGCGGCCCCGGCGCCACCACCGAGTCGCTGGTAATGCGCTCCCGTTCCGGCACCGTCCGCCGCGTCCACGCGCGCCACGATCGCTCGAAGCTCCGCGAGATCATCGGCGAGAGATACGGCTGATTCTTTCCTCGTCTCCGGGTAGCGTGGAGGCGTGATTGCTGTTGCCGGCTCGACCGGCTACATCGGGGGACTCCTCTCTCGCCGCCTGGCCGAGGACGGTGGGGAGGTGCGGGCGCTGGCTCGCAACCCGGAGCGGGCGGGGGAGCTGCGGGAGGCGGGGTGCGAGGTCGTGCGTGCCGACGTGCTCGAGCCCGAGACGCTGGGTCCCGCCCTCGAGGGAGTCGAGGTCGCCTACTACCTCGTCCACTCGATGGGCCGCGGCTCTGACGGCGACTTTGCCGAGCGCGACCATCGTGGGGCCGAGAACTTCGCCGCCGCCGCGGCCGACGCCGGGGTCAAGCGGATCGTCTACCTGGGCGGGCTGGGGGAGGGGTCGAAGCACCTCGACAGCCGCCACGCGACGGCGGAGACGCTGCTCGAAGGCGAGGTGCCGGTCTCCTACTTCCGCGCCGCCGCGGTCCTCGGGCCGGGCAGCGAGTCCTTCCGCACCGTCTTCTACCTCGTCCGTCGCCTGCCGGTGATGGTGACGCCGCGCTGGGTCGCAACCCGTACCCAGCCGATCGCGGTCGACGACGTCGTCGCCTGCCTCGCCGCCGCCTCCGACCTCGGCCTCCCGGTCGATCGCGAGATCCAGGTTGGCGGTCCCGACGTCACCACCTATGGCGGCATGATCGACGAGCTCGCCCGCGCCCTTGGCCGCCGGCCGCCGCTGCGGATCGTCGTCCCCGTCCTCACCCCGCGCCTCTCCTCGCTCTGGATCGGCCTCGTCACCCCCGTCGACGCCGGCGTCGCGAAGCCGCTGATCGAGGGGCTCTCGACTGAGACCGTGGTCAGCGACCGCAGCGGCATGGAGCTGCTCGGCGATCGGCCCCTGACGCCGCTGCGGGAGGCGCTCAGTCGCGCCGCCGGCGCTCTCGAGAGCTAGCCGTCGGCCGCGGCCCGGGCCCGGGCTTCGCCGACGAACGGCACCAGCAGCTCGTAGGTGAGGTCGGGCAGCAGTCGCGGCAGCTCGGCGGCGCGTCCGAGCAGGACCTCCTCGTAGATCCGCGCCAGGATCGTCCCCACCGCGAGGGCGTTGGCCTGGGTGAGCTCGGGCTTGGGATCGTCATCGCCCATCCCTTCTTCGAGCAGGGAGATGGTGCGGGCAAACTCGGCCTGGAAGGTCGGCCGGAAGGCCGGCCCGACGGTGCTGAGCTCGACCAAGATGAAGCGGGCGGCGTCGGGGTCGGCGGCGAACCACTCGAGGATCACCGAGAGCGCGCGCCGCATCCGCTCAGTCCAGGGAGCGTCGCCGAAATAGACCTCGCGCACCCGCTCCTCGAGCCCGTCGACGAGGATTTTGTGGGCGCTCAGCATGCAGTCGAGCTTGTCGTCGAAGAGTTCGTAGAAGCTCTCGCGCCCGACCCCGGCCTCGCCGAGGATGTTGCCGACGGTCGTCGCCTCGTAGCCACGTTCGACCGTCACCTTGACCACGGCTGCCAGCAGCCGCTCCCGCTGGGAGCGCTCGACCAGCTCGCGCGGCAGCCCGTGGCGCCCGCGCGGCAGCCGCCAGCGCCGCAGGTCCTCGGGGCTATCGCTCACCGGTAGCGGCACCGCTCGTCGCGCTTTCGTTCGCAAGTTGGGACTGCCGCAGCGCCGCCTCGTGGCCGCCGAAGGGACTGACGGTGAGATAGACGATCTCGGGAAGCAGCTCCGGCAGCCGGTCAGCCTTGCCGAGGGCGATGTGGTTGAGGATCAGGACCTGGGCCTTGCCGAAGGCCAGGCGCGGGTCGCTGTGTGGCTGGCCGGCGTCGCCGTCGTGGGACCAGAGCCCTTCCAGCGCCGGGATCGTCGCCTTGCGGTAGCACTCGATCACGCTCGGGTCGACGGCGATCGCGTCGCCGGTCAGGAGCTGGGCGAGCCCCGGGCGCTCGGCGAGCGCCTCGATCACCGCGGTCGTTCCCTTGCGGACCGCGTCGGCGGGCGCGTCCTCACGCTCGTGGGCAGACGCGGCGACCCCCTGGAGCTGCTCGATGCAGTGGGCGATCGCGGCGTCGAAGCAGGCCCGCTTGTCGTCGAACTGCTTGTAGAAGGTGGTGCGGGAGATCCGGGCGCCGGCGACGATGTCGGTGATCGTGGTCGCGGCGTAGGTCTTCTCCGCGCAGCTGTCGATCATCGCGTCGACGATTCGCTGGCGCTGAGCGCCCGCACCGAGGTCGGGAGCGCTGGCGGTTCGCAGAACGCTGGTCGCCACTTCAGAACTCCGATGTTTTTGCATCACTGCAGATTGTCCCACCCTAGCCGGCGATCTGGACTCCGGGTCCAGCCGCTAGTGATTCCCCGCACAAAAGGATACGACAGTTTTTATTAAGTGTTGGAGGAAATCCGCTGACTGGTGGTTTCTCCAGCGGTCTCCTCGCAGCCGCAGGGGCGCGGCGTATAGGGCAGCTCACCCGTGTCGTGGAGCTCAAAGCGCAGGGAATTGATCACCGCGCCGGCCATCAGGGCGAGGCTGAGGACGTAGAACCAGAGCAGCGCGATCAGAACGAAGCCGAGCGTCGAGCCGAACCGCGAGAGACTGGACACGTTGGAGAGATAGATCGGGAAAAGCCAGTTGGCGAGGCCGGCGCCGACGGTGACGAAGAGGGCCCCGGGCCAGACCGCTCGCCACGGCATGTGGCCCTTGGGGACGGCCCAGAAGATCACCGAGCAGATCGCGAAGGTGACCAGCAGCGCCGCGGCGAGGACGAGGACGGTGTCGATCGCCTTGATGTCGGAGAGGCCGAAGGGGAGGCGGTCGGTGCTTGAGAGGACGCCGCTCTCTACCGCCGGGGCGAAGATGCTGGCGGCGATGAAGAGGAGGACGACGGCGAGCATCGCGAACGAGAAGCGCTTCTGCTCCACCCAGCCGCGGCATTCGACGTGGTAGATGCGGCAGAAGGCGGTGTCCATCGCGCCCCAGAAGGAGGCGCCGATCCAGAGCGAGCCGACGAAGGCGGCGATCCCGATCGTCGCCGTGTTGTCCTCGATCCGGCGCAGGGCGTCGGTCAGCGTCTGCTGCTCGGTGTTGGGGAAGAGGCGCTGGAGGTCGGCGAGGACACTCTGCTCGACGCCGCCGATCTTCAGCACCTGGCCAAAGACGAAAAGCACGAGCAGGGCGAAGGGAAAGACCGCCAGCATCAGGTTGTAGGCGACCATCGCTGAGAGCCCGGTGACGTTCTCCCTGTAGGCGCGCTGCCAGAAGGCGCGCAGCCATGGACTCGGGTGGCGGAAGGGGCTCGGCATTTAGCGCAAGATGCGGGGCATTCGGGCTTGACTTCAGAAAGTGAAGCGACTACTATGCGAACAGACGTTTGAGAGGTTTGCCCCGGTACGGGCACAATGACGATGTAGACGCTACTTCGCGGGCCACTTCGAGGGTCCGCTTTTTGTCGGTAAGGCGCGACCGGCGCGGACTTTCGCACCGCCGCGGCCTTTTCGTCGAGCAGGTCTAAATAACAAGCGCGAGGGAAACGAGTAAGAACGGATGCTGGTAGCAGAGCTTCAGGAACTGGACGAGGTCAAAAACCTCATTAATCGCGGGCAGCAGCTTGGCGTGCTGACCTTTGGCGACGTCGCTTCGGCGGTCTCCGAGGTCGACCTCGACGAGTCTGACGTCGAGGACCTCTACGGCCACCTCGAGAAGTCGGGGATCGAGCTTGTCGAGGACATGGATCCGGCGCAGAAAGCCGCCGCCGAAGCGCTTCCCGCCGACACCGGCAAAAAAGGCCGTCGGCGCCAGAAACAGGCGCTCGACCTGAAACCGGACATGACCACCGATTCCTTGCAGCTGTTCCTCAAGGACATCGGCAAAGTTCGCCTGCTGACCGCGCAGGAGGAGGTCGAACTCGCCAAACGGATCGAGCGCGGCGACCTCGACGCGAAGCAGAAAATGGTCGAGTCGAACCTGCGCCTGGTCGTCTCGATCGCGAAAAATTATCGGAACCAGGGGCTGCCCTTCCTCGACTTGATCCAGGAGGGAACGCTCGGCCTGGTCCGCGCGGCGGAGAAGTTCGACTACCGCAAGGGGTTCAAGTTCTCCACCTACGCGACCTGGTGGATCCGCCAGGCGATCGCCCGGGCGCTGGCTGACAAGGCGCGGACGATCCGGATCCCGGTCCACGTCGTCGAGAAGCTGAACAAGATCGGCCGCGCCGAGCGCAAGCTGGTCACCGAGCTGGGTCGCGAGCCCACCCCGGAGGAGATCGCCGAGGTGACGGGGATCGATCCCGAGGAGGTCGACTCGATCAAGCGCTCCGCTCAAGCCCCGGTTTCGCTGGAGAAGCCGGTCGGCGACGAGGAGGAGTCCGAGTTCGGTCAGTTCATCGCCGACGAGAAGGCCGAGAGCCCGTTCGACCGGGCCGCCGACCTGCTGACCAAAGAGGCGCTGAAAGAGGCGCTGGAGAACCTCTCCTACCGCGAGCGTCGCGTGCTCGAGCTCCGTTACGGGCTCGGCGGCGAGCACCCGCGGACCCTGGACGAGGTCGGCCGCACCTTCAACGTCACCCGCGAGCGGATCCGCCAGATCGAGAACCAGAGCCTGAAAAAGCTCCAGTCTCTCGGCGAGGCGCAGAAACTGCGCGAGGTCGCTTAAGCAGCGTTAAGTGTTCGGGCATCCCGGCCGATACAGGCCGGGATGTTCGACATCGATTCAGCCCTGCGCACGATGGTGGAGCGCGGCGGCTCCGATCTGCACGTCAAGGTCGGAGTGCCGCCGACGATCCGCCTCCACGGCGATCTCTGCCCGATCGAGGGCTTCGAGCCGCTGGGGCCGAAGGACTCTGAACAGGCCTTCCACGACATCGCCGAGGTGCGGTCGCTGACCGAGTTCGAGGAAGCGGGGGAGGCCGACTTCTCCTACTCGATCCCGGGGCTGAGCCGCTTCCGCGTCAACGTCTTCAAGCAGCGCGGCTCGATCTCGATCGTCTGCCGCGCGATCCCCTTCGAAATCCGCTCGGTCGAGGAGCTGGGGCTGCCGCCGGTCGTGGCCAAACTGGCCGAAGAGCAGCGCGGGATCATCCTCGTCACCGGCACCACCGGCTCGGGCAAGAGCACGACCCTGGCGGCGATGATCGATCACATCAACCGCACCCGGACCGACCACATCATCACCCTTGAGGATCCGATCGAGTACCTGCACGAAGACAAAGGCTCGATTGTCAACCAGCGCGAAGTCGGCTCCGACACCGAGAGCTTCGGCAGGGCGATGCGCCGGGTTCTGCGCCAGGACCCCGACTGCATCCTGATCGGCGAGATGCGCGACGAGGAGACGGTGCGGACCGCCCTCTCGGCGGCCGAGACCGGCCACCTCGTGCTCTCCACCGTCCACACCCTCGACGCAACCGAGACGATCAACCGCATCGTCGACTTCTTCCCGCCCCACCTCCAGCACCAGGCCCGCGTGATGCTGGCGGCGACCCTCAAGGGCGCGATCGCCCAGCGCCTCGTCCCCGATGTCACCGGCGACGGCCGCGTCCCCGCCTCGGAGATCCTTGTCGTCACCGGCCGGGTCAAAGACCTGATCATGAATCCGGAGGAGACCGGCAAGATCACCGAGGTCATCTCCGAGGGCGAGTACTACGGCATGCGCACCTTCGACCAGTCCCTCCTCCAATACGTGATGGAGGGCAAGGTCTCCGAGCACGTAGCCCTCGAGTACGCCTCCAGCCCGCACGACTTCAAACTGATGCTTGCGGCGGGCGGCCAGCGGGCGAGCGGCATCGAGCAGCTAGCGGCAACTGAGTAGGACGAGCGTCCAAGTTGGAGGATCTTCCCTCCCGGCGCTCAAGTTCGCGACGATGGTGACGATGGGGTAGGGCGATGGCAGCGATCGACCGCTTCATCTTGTTGGTTAGGGACCTCCGCCGTAGCGAGCGGGGAATGGCTCTGCCGGTGGCGCTCTTCGCGATGATCTCGGCAATGGCACTGGCCGGGGCCGCGGTCGTCGCCACCACGAACGTCCAAAGTGGAGTCCACCGCGATGACTCGACCAAGAGCGCACTTGCGGCCGCCGACGCCGGCGCCAACATCGCCCGCTCGCGCCAGGCCCGCTACGCCTTCATCCTCAACTCCTCGAACCCCTGCCTGGCGATGTCGTCGGGCAAACTGCAGAAAGGCTTCTCCGAACAGGTCGGCGGCCAGAGCTGGTGCCCGGCGATCTCGGGCAGCACCGGCGAAGGCCAATACAGCTACCGGGTAAGCCCGGTCGGGACCAGCTGCGGAGGCGAGGAACTCTGCGTCGTCTCCACCGGAACGGTCGATGGCTTCAGCCGGCGGATCGAGGTCACCTTCAAACGCTCGGGGATCGCCACCAACGAAACCGAACACATCGGCGAAGAAGGCCGCAAATCGGTTATCGAAATCTGGCGGGAAAAGGAAGAAGCGAAAGTCAACGAAGAATGGACGAAAGTCACTAAAAAGAAAGAAGAACTCCAGAAAAAGATTGAAGAAGCGGGCAGCAGCCTTGCCGCCGAGGGGTTCATCGGGCGTGACGGGATCGTCGTCAGCGGCAACGCCGACATCCGCGTCGGAGTAGGGACCAACGGCAACATCGAAACTTCGGGCAGCGCCAACTTCTGCGGAAACCTTCGTTACGGGATCGGCAAAAAATTCATCAAATCCGGCGCCGTGACCCAGTGTCCTGGGTACAAAATAACCCAGGGCAACGTGAGCCTGCCATCGGTCAGCACCTTCATCCCGTCCAATATTTCGACTGTCAATTCGAACGCGCGGATCACCACCTGCACCAGCACCAACGTGCCGGTCAACTGCCAGAAAGACGGCTACACCGGCAGCTGGACCAAGAATCCGCCCTTCGATCCAAAACGGCGCGAAATCAACCTCAGCGGCAACGAGACCCTCACGGTGGGCGGCGGCGACTACTGGCTCTGCGCGATCAACTTCAGCGGTGGGACCCAGATCATCATGGCCCAGGGGTCCAGCGTCCGCTTCTTCTTCGACACGCCCGAACACTGCAACAACAACACGAACCAGCTCAACTTCAGCGGCAACCAGCAGATCTCGGCGACCGGATACCAGCCGAAATCAGGGCAGTTCCAGATGCCGGGCTTCTACTTCCTCGGCAACGCCGCCGGGACCAGCACGATCAACCTCTCGGGCAACTCGCAGACCAACGAGGCGGTGATCTACGCACCCGACTCGACGATCAACGTCAGCGGCAACTCGACCTGGAAAGGGATCATCGTCGGCCGGCGGATAGCGATGACCGGCAGCGCAGTGGTCATGCAGGACGCGGGCTTCCAGCCGCCCACCACGCTCGTCCCCAGCAACCTCGAAGCCGAATTGAAAGAACTCGAAGCGTTGATCGAAAAATGGACCAAAGAAGGCTATACGCCGGCTGAAGTGATCAAAAAACTTCAGACGGAAGTGATCAACAAACTGACCGGCGAAAAAACCAAAACCAACGGCGCCGCGGTCTACTTCACCCCTCAGGCCTACTTCGAATGCGTCGGCCTCGCGGGGGCCGGCAGCGCTCCCAACGCCAACTGCTGAGCGGTGGCGCGCCGGGTCGCGCCCGGGCGAAACCAACCCATCCTCAAGCCGGCGCGCTTCCCTGCCGAGCTAGATGGACAGACCTATGAGGGAGCAGCTCAACAGCAACCCGCTTGTCCAGGTGGCGGTGATCGCCGTCCTGCTGATCGGCGGCGCCGTTTTCCTCCTCGGCGGGATGGGAGGCGGCGGTGGCGGAGAAGAATCGGGCGATTCGCTCAGCTCCTCCGCCTCAACCGGCGAAGGACCGGCGCCCTCGCCGGTCGAAGGCGCTGCTGTACCCGTCGAAGGGGCGGCGGCTCCCCCCACGAACCTGGCGACGCGGCCGTTGCCCCACCCGGTGGTCGCCGCCTGGAGGGCGGATGAGACGGTGGCCCTGCTGTTCGTTCACGACGGTGGCATCGACGACCGCCTGGTCCGGCAGGCGAGCTCGCAGCTCGACGGCATGCCCGCAGTCACGACCTTCGTAATCCCCGCCGACAAGATCGCCGACTACGCGACGATCACCGAGGGCGTGGGTGTGGACCGGGTGCCGGCGCTGGTCGTGCTGCGCCCGAAGCGGCTCGACGAATCCGTCCCAACCGCCTCGGTCAGCTACGGCTTCCAGAACGGCCAGTCGGTCAAACAGGCCGTGATCGACGCCGGCTACGAAGGCCCGACGCTCGAATACCACCCGTGAGCATGGACGGCCGGGACTTCCCCAGCCACCTCCAGCCCGTCCCCAGCTCGGGCGACTCCACGGCCCCGGCCCTGCCGCCTCAACAGTCCGGTACCCCAGGCCTCACCCCGCCGCTCTCGCGGGGGCGCTCGACGGGCTTCGTCACCGACGTGCTCGTCGATCTCGGCTTCGTCGCCGAAGACCGGGCCCGGGAGGCGATCGAAGAGGCGAGGACGGCGGGTCAGCCGCCGGAGCGGTTGCTGCTCGAGCGGGGAGTTGTCACCGCAGACCAGTTTTCCCGTGCCCTTGCTGAGCGCTACGGGCTCGACCACGTCGACCTCTCCGCCTACCAGGTCGACATGGCCGCCGCCAACCTGATCACCGTCAACACCGCGCGCCGCTACAGGGCGCTCCCGATCGGCTTTGCCGACAAGCGGACGCTGCTCGTGGCGATGGCCGACCCGACCAACGTCCTCGCGGTCGACGACATCCAGATCGCGACCGGCCTCGACTGCCGGGTCGCGGTTGCCGCCGAGGAGGACATCGAGGCTCTGATCAGCCGCCTCAACACCCTGCAGAGCGCCGTCACCGAGGCGGTCACCGAGGGGGAGGCCGAAGCCGACGAGGAACTGGCCGAGGTCAGCGACATCGAGGTCAGCGCCGAAGACGCGCCGGTCGTCAAGCTCGTCTACAGCATCCTCGGCCAGGCGGTGGGGGAGGGGGCCTCCGACGTCCACTTCGAGGCCGGCGAGGACGACATGCGCGTCCGCTTCCGGGTCGACGGGGTGCTGCGCGAGGCGGCGCACGTGCCGAAGCGGATGGTCAACGCGGTGATCTCACGGGTGAAGATCATGAGCGACCTCAACATCGCCGAGAAGCGGGTACCGCAGGACGGCCGCGTCAGCATCAGCGTCGCCGACCGCCGGGTCGACCTGCGGATCACCACGCTCCCGACCCAGCGGGGCGAGGGAGCGACGATCCGCATCCTCGACAAGGACAACGCCCAGCGCTCGCTCGACGAACTCGGCATGGACGGCTCCGCCCGCGAAAGCTTCGAGCAGGCCTTCCATCAGGCCTACGGAGCCGTACTGGTCACCGGCCCGACCGGTTCGGGCAAGTCGACGACCCTCTACGCCGCGCTGCAGGATCTCAACGAAGTCGAGAGCAAGATCATCACGATCGAGGACCCGGTCGAGTACCAGCTGAACGGGGTCAACCAGATCAACGTCAACCGCAAAGCCGGGCTCGACTTCGCCACCGGCCTGCGCTCGATCCTCCGCGCCGATCCCGACATCGTGATGGTGGGCGAGATCCGCGACGGCGAGACCGCCCGGATCGCGATCGAGGCTGCCCTGACCGGGCACATGATGCTTTCGACCCTCCACACCAACGACGCCCCCGGAGCGATCAACCGCCTCTCGAAGATGGGGATCGAGACCTTCCTGATCGCCTCCGCGGTCGACTGCGTGGTCGCCCAGCGGCTGGCCCGCAAGCTCTGTAGCCACTGCAAGCGGCGGGCGGTGATCCCGGCGCAGGCGCTGGTCGATGCCGGCGTGCGCGCGGCCGGGATCGAGATCGAGGGCTACGAGCCGCTTGGCTGCGCCCGCTGCAACCAGAGCGGCTACCGCGGCCGCGTCGGCCTCTACTCGGTGATGCGGATGAGCGAGCGGATCAAGGAGATGGCGGTGGCGGGCGCGCCGGAGGCCGAGGTCGAGGCGGCGGCGCGCGAAGAAGGCATGTGCACCCTGCGCGAGGACGGAATCGCCAAGGTGCGGGCCGGACAGACCAGCCTCGAGGAGGTCCTGCGTGTCACCGCATGATCGAAACCGGGTATTGAGTAATCCGCCTCGAGGGACGATGTAGAGCCCATGGATTTCGATTTCTCCGAGGTCCTCGGGCACATGGTTGCGGTCAAGGCCTCCGACGTCCATCTGACGCCGGGGTTCCCGCCTGCTGTTCGCGAAAAGGGATCGATCGTGGCGATGGAGGGGTTTCCGGTTCTCACGGGCCAGGAGACCCGAGAGGTCGTCTTCAGCATCCTCAACGACGACCAGCGCAAACGGTTCGAGAACAACAAACAGCTCGATTTCGCCTATGCGATCCCCGGCGTCGCCCGCTTCCGCGTCAACTGCTTCTTCCAGCGCGGCGCGGTCAGCGCCGCCTTTCGCCTCGTCCCGCAGGACATCCCGGCTCTGGATTCGCTGGGAGGTCCGGCGGTGCTGCGCGAGCTGACCGAGAAACCCCGCGGCTTCGTCCTCGTCACCGGGCCGACCGGCTCGGGCAAGAGCACGACGCTGGCGGCGATGATCGACGTGATCAACTGCGAGCGCCAGGACCACATCCTCACGATCGAGGACCCAATCGAGTTCCTGCACCCGCACAAACGCTCGATCGTCAACCAGCGGGAGGTCGGCTCCGACGCGGTTGATTTCGCCCTCGGCCTCAAAGCCGCCCTGCGAGAGGACCCAGACGTGATCCTGGTCGGCGAGATGAGGGACCTGGAGACGATCTCCACCGCCTTGACCGCGGCGGAGACCGGCCACCTCGTCTTCGCCACCCTGCACACCCAGTCGACCGCCCAGACCGTCGACCGGATCATCGACGTCTTCCCGCCCCAGCAGCAGGGCCAGGTGCGAACCCAGCTCTCGATCGCGCTGCAAGGGATCGTCACCCAGCAGCTGCTGCCGACCGCGGATGGGATGGGCCGGACCGTCGCCACCGAGGTGTTGGTGCCGACGCCGGCGATCCGCAACCTGATCCGCGAGGGCAAGACGCACCAGATCTACGCCGCGGTACAGACCTCCGGCGCCGTCGGCATGCAGACGATGGACGCCGACCTGGCGCGCTTGGTCCGCAGCGGCACGATCACCCGCTCGCTTGCCGAACAGCGCGCCTCGGTCCCCGAGGAGCTGAAGCGGCTGCTCGGCGGAGCCCCGGCTGTCGCGCCGCAGTACTCGCAGGTGGGGTAGGCGATGGCGGGCGCGAACACCTTCTCTTTCCGGGCGATGGACCTCAGCGGGGCCGCCTCGGCCGGCGAGGTCGAAGCCGAGTCGAAGGCCCAGGTCATGGATCAGTTGCGCCAGCGCGGCCTGATCGTCCTCGAAGTCAGCGAGAAGGCGAACCCGTTCAACATCGAGGATGTCTTCAAGCGCTTCAAGAAGGTCGACATGCGCGAACTGGCTGTGTACTCACGTCAGTTCGCGACCCTGGTCGCCTCCGGCATGCCAATGCTGCGCGCCCTCCACACGCTCGAGGAGCAATCGCAGGACGAAATGATCAAAGAGGCGACCGCTGGCATCCGCGCCGACATCGAGGCCGGCAGCACCCTCGAGCAGGCGATGTCGCGCCACCCCCAGGTCTTCGACCGCCTCTTCCGGGCGATGATCCGCTCGGGCGAGGAATCCGGGCGCCTCGACGAAGCGCTTGACCGGATTGCCTACCAGGTGGAGAAACAGGACGCCCTGCGGCGGCAGGTGAAATCGGCGTTGATGTATCCGGCGCTGGTTTTCGGCTTCGCCGCCGTGGTGCTGATCGCGATCGTCACCTTCGTGATCCCGGTCTTCGCCAACATCTTCAAGGAACTTGCCGAAGAACATCCGGAGGAAGCGGCCGAACTGCCGCTCCCGACCAAGCTCTGCGTCGGCACTTCGGAACTGATCACCGGGTACTGGTTCGTGCTGATCCCGCTGCTGGCAATCTCGATCTACGTCTTCATCCAATGGAAGCGGACCGAACGCGGGCGAGAGCTGTGGACGCGGTTCACTCTGCGGATCCCGATGAAGATCGGCGACGTGATCCAGAAGGTTGCGCTGGCGCGCTGGTCGCGCACCTTTGCCGGCGCGGTCGAGGCCGGCGTCCCGATGCTGCAGGCGATCAAACTCACTGGTGAGACCGCCGGCAACGTCGTTATCGAACAGGCGATGGATGACGTCTACGCCTCGGCGAAACGCGGCGGCTCGTTGGCGGCTCCGATCGAAGCGAACGACATCTTCCCGCCGATGGTCGGTCACATGGTCGCGGTCGGCGAGGAGACCGGTCAGCTGGAAACGATGATGAGCAAAATCGCCGACTTTTACGAGACCGAGGTCGACGCCAAGGTAAAGGCGCTGACCGCCCTGCTCGAGCCGGTGATGATTGTCTTCGTCGGCGGCATCGTCGGCTTCATCGTGATCTCGATGTACCTACCGATGTTCAGCATCTACGAACACGTCCGCTGAGCTGCTAATCGGTTTTCGGGTCTCCCTAGTGGACGCGCGTCCAAGGATCGAAGTTTTCGTCCTTTGTAGCCCCAATTTCAGGGATCAAGTCTTACCTCCAGCGGCCGATGAAGGGCCTGTGATGAATCTGCCAGTGCTTCGGTGCAAAAGGCAAACCCGCTGTGAGGTGGGGGCGCAAAGCCGTCGGGACTCCCTAGGAGTCGGCCGGGCTACCACCGGGGTCGACAGACACCACGTGGCTTCACGCGACGGGGCTCTGGCTCGAACCATTAGGACCATAGGAGGTCACTGATGTCAGTCCAGAATCTCCGGGCCAAAATCGGCGCCCGGCTCAACGGCGACAGCGAGGCCGGCTTCACGCTGATCGAGCTCCTCGTCGTCATGCTGATCCTCGGCATCCTCGCCGCGATCGCCCTGCCCGCCTTCTTCAACCAGAAGGAAAAGGCCGGCGATGCCAAGGCGAAGGAGACTCTCCACACCGCTCAGGTGGCGATGGAGACCTGCTCGACCGAAAACAGCGGCGAATACAGCACCGCCAATTGCGATATTGCGGGGCTGAACGCGATCGAGCCGACCATTCCTGCGACGGAACCGACCGAACCGAAGCCGGGTGAACTTTCGGAAGTCACCCCAGAAGGGACCGACGGCTACACCCTGGTTGCAGAAGGGAGCAGCGGTACGTTCACGCTGAAGAACGAAGAAGGCACGCTGAAATACGAATGCGCCGGTGCTACTGAAACCGAAGGCAAGGGCGGTTGCCCGGCCGGTGGCGAATGGAACAACGGCTAGCACCACGCCGAATCCCTTAGATGGAGTAGTTCGAAGGGCGGGCCTTGTGCCCGCCCTTCGTGCGTTCGGCTACCGAGTTTTCTGCAAGGGCCTAAGAAGAACGTCTACTGCGGCCGATAGATCGGTGATGACGGCCCTGCCGCACCTCTACCCCCTGCCACGGGCGATCGCAGCTCCGCTTGCTGCGCTGACCGCGCTCGCGCTGCTGCTCGCCGTCGCCGTCCCTGTCAAGGCGGCGGTCAACTACCGGGGCTCCTCTGCCGACGGGAAGGTCGTCTTCTTCGACACCGAAGAGCGACTGCTCGAAGGCGATACCGACAGCAAGCGCGATGTATACGAGCGCTCATTCGACGAAGGCGTCGGCGCCTACGTGACCCGCGAGGTCTCGCTCGGGCCGACGGGGGGAAACAGCGCCTACACGGCGCAGTTCGAGGAGGTCAACGAACTGGGGACCCGGGTCTTCTTCTCGACCGAAGAGCGGCTGGTCCCCGAAGACACCGACCTGCAGGCGGACGTCTACATGCGCGATCTCGACAGTGGGACCACCGTGCTCGTCACCCAGGGCGAAGCGGCCTGCGCGCCGGGCTGCGGCAACGGCACCCAGGCGGCCACCTTCGCCAATGCCACCGAGGCGGGGGACAAGGTCTTCTTCGAAACCAAAGAACGGCTCTCCAGCCTCGACACCGACAACTCCACCGACCTCTACCTGCGCAACCTCGGAGGCGGCGGCGAAACCATCCTCGTCTCCCGCGGCGAATCGGCCTGTGCCCCCGCTTGCGGCAACGGCGCCTTCGAAGTCGAACGGCGCGGGATCTCCGCCGACGGTCGCTATGCCTACTTCGTCACCGCCGAGCGCCTAGCGGCGGCCGACACCGACGGAGCCCCCGACATCTACGCCCGCGACATCCAGACCGGCAACACCTACCTCGTCTCCAGCGGCGAGTGCGCCGGCTGCGGCAACGGCGGCGCGGTGCCGATCTTCGACGGCGCCTCGAGCACCGGTACCCGGGTCTTCTTCAGCATCGAAGAAAAGCTCGTCGGGGCCGATGCCGATGCCGCGACCGACGTCTACGCCCGCGACCTGCCGGGCGGACCGACCTTCCTCGTCTCCGGCGGCTCGGGTGAAGTCACCGCCAGCTTCGCGGCCAACTCGGCCGACGGCGCCCACGTCTTCTTCACCACGGCCGAGGGACTGGACGGAAGCGACGACGACGAAGCCAACGACGTCTACGAGTGGACCGGCGGCAGCATCGGCCTCGTCACTCCCGCCTCCTGCTCGGGTCTCTGCGGCGCCAGCTTCGAGGCCGCCAGCGCCGACTCGAGCGAGGTGATCTTCAGCAGCGCCGAAAAACTCGTTGCCGCCGATACGGACACCGCCGTCGACATTTACCGCCAGAACGTCGGCGGCGGCACCCCGGTGTTGATCAGCAGGGGCGAAGCGAGCTGCCCGTCCTGCTGGAACGGCCCCTTCGACGCCCGCTTCAACGAAGCCTCGGCCGACGCCTCCGTCGTCGCCTACACCACTGCCGAGGGCATCCTCAGCGGCGACGACGACGAAGAAGACGACATCTACACCCGCAACCTCGGCTCCGGCACCACCAGCCTGATCACGATCGCGCCCAGCTACTGCCCGCTGAAGAAGGGCAACTGCGGCGCCAGCTTCTCGGGCACCTCGCAGAACGGGCTGCACGTCTTCTTCAAGACGGTCGAGCGGTTCACCCTCGAAGACGGCGACAAAGAAGCCGACGTCTACGAACGCTTCCTCGGCAACGGCCCCGGCGAAGAAGTGACGCGGCTGGTCTCGCAGGGGAACGATCCGAACTTGGAACTAGGTCCCGAACCACCGGTTCTCACCGGCACCATGCCGGGGTCCCCCGGCGCGAGCACCACCCCGCGGGTGCTCGGCGAAGCGGCCGGCGGCTCCTCGGTCAAGCTCTACAAGAGCGAAGACTGCTCGGGGGAACCGGCGGCGACCGGGTCCGCCGCAGAGTTGCTGAGCCCGGGCCTCGCCGTCAGCGTCGCGACGAGCTCGCTGACCACCTTCCGGGCCACGGCCGAAGCCGAAGGCTTCGTCTCCGCCTGCTCGCAGCCGATCTCCTACGTCCAGGCTCCGGAACAACCCGGTGGCGGCGGTGGCGAAGGCAACGAAGTCGAGGACGTGGTGGAAAACAGCAGCGGACCCTTCATCCCACAAGCGACCTCGGTGGACCTGCCGCCTGCGCCCCCGCGACCGGGGCAGACCTACCTCACCCCGCGCACCCGGATCACCTTCGCACCGGCCTCGAAGACGCACTCGCGCAGCCCGGTCTTCCGCTTTGTCGACGCCACCGGGCAGGCGGGGACGAGCTTCAAGTGCAAGGTCGACCGCAAGGCCTGGCGCGCCTGCGGCTCGCCGTTGCGGCTGAAGAAGTTGAGCCGCGGCAAGCACGTCCTCGCGATCGAGGGAGTCAACGGCGCCGGCGAAGTCGAGCCGGCTCCGGTCAAGCGCAGCTTCAAGGTGGTGCCGCGATGAAGCGCCTGCGCCGCCGGCGGGTCCCCCTCAGCGACGAGTCCGGCCTGACCCTGATCGAGATGCTGGTCGCGGCGCTGATGAGCGTGATCATCGTCGGTGCCGCCTGCGCAATGCTGATCAGTGCTGTCAAAGACCAGCCCGGGCTCAGCCGCAAGGCGGAAAACGTGACCACCGCCCGCTACCAGCTCGAGCGCGTGGTGCGGGAGATCCGGCGAGCGGTGAAAGTGGAAAAGGCGACGCCGACCGAAGTCGAACTGCTGACCAGGACGCAGCGGACCACCTGCGGCGGCACCACGAAAGCGAGCCCCAACGTGCAGCGACCCCAGTGCCGGGTCACCTACCGCTGCGTCGGTGCCAACTGCACCCGCAGCGAAGCCACCGAAAGCGGAGTGGCGGTCGGGACCGCCACTATCGCCCTCACTGGCATCCAGAGCACGAGCGTGTTCTGCTTCGTCCCCAGCACTGAAACCGACCCCAGCAAGTGCGGGCCGCCGCGGACTGGTGAAGGGCCGCCGACCTATGTCGGGGTCGACCTGCAGGTAGAAAATCCAGAAGGCCCGGGGATCCTGACGATCTCCGACGGCGCCACCCTGCGGACGGAAACCTTCGGCTGATGCTCATCGCCCGGTTCGACAGCCAGGTGCGAAAAGCCCCCCGCGAGGACGGATTCACCATGATCGAGGTTCTGGTCGCCTCGGTGATCCTCGTCCTGGCGGCGATGGCCGTGTTCGGGGTGCTGGCGGCGGCGACCCGGAACGCCCAGCGCGCGCAGGCCACCCAGGTAGCCCTCGACAAGGCCCAGGAAGAGATCGAGAAGCTGCACTCGATCCCCTATGACGAACTGGCCCTCGACAGGACCCCCGAAACCTCGCCGCTGCCGCTGAACCCGAACCATCGGGTTTCGGGGGGCAGTTTCTATGTCAAGCGGGAACCGCTGGGCGAAAAATCGACGTTGGTCGTGGACGGCGAAGGAATCTGGGGGAAGCCCGAAGAGCGGGTCGAAGGCGAGGTCAAGCCTGGTCCAATCCGTTTCAAAGAGGGCAACGTCAGCGGCAAGCTTTACCGCTACATCGTCTGGCGTAACGACCCAACCTGCCCGGAAAGCGAAACGAACCTGGCCGAAGACTTCTGTCCCGGGCCCCAGGACTACAAGCAGATCATCGTCGCCGCCCAGCTGGACACTCCCGGCAACGAACAGTTCGAACGCAACTACGTCGAAGTCCAGTCGCAGGTCGTCAACCCCAATGCCAGGGCGCAGCGGACGACGCAGGGGAACGAACCGGGCGGCGGCGGCCGTGGCGGCGGCGGCACCCAGGAAGAAGAAGAACTGGAAAAAGAATTGAAAGAAGACCAGACGGGCGGACTCAGCTCGGGCAAAGCGGTGACCGCCCAGCAGTTCTACCTCTCCGACACTCCGTGCTCGGCCAGCGGGGTGACCTCGCGGGCGGCGATCGCCGGCGACCACCTCCTCCACAACACGCTCGGGACCTGCGCCAGCGGCCCGCGGACCGGTCAGACTGTGAAGGGGGCTCCCGACACCCTGCTGCGGGCCTCGCCGCCGGACCCCGACCCCGAAGACGAATCCAACCCGGCGCTTTACGACTACTCGAGCGACACCTATCTGGAGCCGCCGACGGGCACGGATCAGGGGCTGCAGCTGCTACACGACGACTCCGCGGGCTGCAACTTCCCGCCGAAAAGCAGCGTCCACCCGGAGGCGAAGATGCACCGCTGGGTGACCGACAAGATGACGCAGCCGTTCAAGCTCAGCGGCACCGTCACGCTCGAGTTCTACTCGCGCACGCTCGGCGAAGCGAGCTATCCGGGGACCGTCTGCGCCTTCCTCTTCAAACGCCGCGACACCGCAGCGGGAGAAGCAAGCGTGTCCGACGAACTCTTTCGCAACGCCGAAACCACCAATCTCTACTGGACCTACTCCTCGCAGGGAACCGGCTCCTGGCCGCGAACTGCATGGACCAAGTTGAGATTAACGATGAAGATCTCCGGCGCCCAGGAAGTTCTCAAAGACGAACGGCTTGGCCTCGCTCTCAGCGTCGACGCCGGCACGACCCCGGCCGAAGGGCTGCAGATCATGTACGACCACCCGGACTACGCGTCCCGACTCGAGGTCGACACCACCACCCCGATCGAAGGGGAAGGTTGACCGTGGCCGCGGCGGCCCTGATGGCCCTGCTCGGCGGGCTGATCGCCGGCAGCTTCGTCACCGTCGTCGCCCACCGGGTGCCGCGGGGGGAATCGGTGGTCGGGCCACGCTCGCGCTGCCCCGGCTGCGGGGTGCAGATCGCCGCCTACGACAACGTCCCCGTCTTCTCCTGGGCGGTCCTGCGCGGTCACGCCCGCTGCTGCGGCAAGGCGATCTCGGCTCGCTACCCGCTCACCGAGCTGGCGCTTGGCGCCCTCTACGCCGCCACCGTCCTCGTGCTCTGGGACGACCCGACCGAGCTCGCCCTCGGACTCGTCTTCGTGACGATGCTGGTGGCGGTGACCCTCACCGACCTCGAGCGGCGGATCATTCCCAACAAAGTCCTCGCCGTCGCCGCGGTGATCGGTCTCGCGATCGTCGTCCTCTTCGATCCCTCCAGCCTGCCGGAACGGGCGATCGCCGCCGCGGCGGCGGGCGGCCTCTTCTTCCTCGTCGCGCTCGCCTATCCGCGCGGGATGGGTCTGGGCGACGTCAAGCTGGCGGCGACGATGGGGCTCTTCCTCGGCCGCGACGTCGCTCCGGCGATCCTGGTGGCGCTGATCGCCGGCTCGATCGTCGGGTTGACGGTGATGGCGAGGCAGGGCGTCTCCGCCCGCAAGCAGGCGATCCCCTTCGGCCCTTTCCTGGCCTTCGGCGGGGTCGTCGGCCTGTTGCTGGGCGACCAGCTGGTCGACCTCTATCTCGGCACCTTCTCGTAGAGCCGTCCAGGTTCTCCCAGAAATAAGTACTTGCAGGACGAAAGGTCGAGGCCGTTTCTGTCGATTGGGTCAGTGCGACCGCGTCATCGACGGCCTTCGCCAGCCATGGAACTCACCCTGACGAGAAAAAAGAAACCGTCCGCCGTTGCCGGCCTCGACATCGAAGCCGGCAGCGTCGCCGCGACCGAGGTCGAGGTCAACGGCGCGATCCAGGTCAAGGGGTCGGCCATCGCCCCGCTGCCGCCCGACGTCTTCCACGACGGCGAGGTGGTCGACTCAGATGTACTCGCGGATTCGCTGAAGGAGCTCTTCGCCAGGAACAAGATCTCGAAGCGGGTGCGGCTCGGGATCGGCAATCAGCAGGTGATCGTCCGCACCCTGCGCCTGCCCGCGATCGAGGACCCGAAAGAGATGGAGGCGGCGGTCCGCTTCCAGGCTCAGGAGCAGATCCCGATGCCGCTCGACCAAGCGGTGCTCGAGCACCAGGTGGTCGGCGGGGTAGCCGGGGAGGAAGGGAGCGCACCGCAGGTCGACGTGGTCGTCGTTGCCGCCCGGCGGGAGATGATCGCCTCCTTCCTGGAGCCGGTTCGCCGCGCCGGGCTCGAGCCGGTGGGAATCGATCTCTCGGCCTTCGCGATGATCCGGGCCCTCGCCGACGCCGCCTTGGCCGGCGAAGCCGAGCCGGGCCAGAAGCCGAGCGAGGCGGTCCTCTACTGCAACCTCGGCGACGCCACCAACCTCGCCGTCGCCCGCGGCCGCTCCTGCCTCTTCACCCGCGTCTCCCACGTCGGCCTCGAGGAGATCTCGGCCAGCCTGGGCGCCGCCAGCGGGCTCACCCGCGAACACGCCTTCCAGTGGCTCACCCACGTCGGCCTCGGCCGTCCGCTGGAGACGATCGAAGGCGATCCGGAGACGGTGGCGGAGGCGCGGAGGGCCCTCGAGGACGGCCTCGGAACCCTGCTCGACGAGCTGCGCCTCTCGCTCGACTACTACGGCGCCCAGGAGGCGGCGGTGCCGGTCCGGGCGATCGCCCTCAGCGGCGCCGGCAGCGCCATCCCCGGCCTTGCCCAGCAGACCGAGGAGCGGCTCGGCCTGCCGATCCAGCTCGTGCGCCCGCCGGCGCTCGCCGGTTACGAGGACGCCGCCGCCGCCCGTCTCGCCCTCTCCTACGGCCTCGCCTTGGAGAGCTGAGATGCGCGCCGTCAACCTGATTCCTTCCGAGCTTCGCCGCGGCGACCACGCCCCGCTGCGCACCGGCCCCCTCGCCTACATCGTCGTCGGGGCCCTGGCCCTGGCGCTGCTCGGCGTCACCCTGCTCGTGCTCGCCAGCAACGAAGTCTCCGAAAAGAAGAGCGAAGTGAAGACGCTGCAGCGCGAAGACGCCCTGGCCAAAGCCCGGGCCGAAAGCCTCGCCCCCTACGTCCAGTTCCAGGCCGCGGCCGAACAGCGGGTGCAGACGGTGACCAGCCTCGCCGACAGCCGCTTCGACTGGCCGCGGGTGATGCGCGAACTCGGGTTGGTCCTGCCCGGCGACGTCACCCTGACGAACCTTGCCGCCAGCGCCAGCCTCGGCGAAGGCGGCGAAGCGGCCAAGGGCGTGCTCGGCCCCTCGCTTGAACTCGAAGGCTGCACCAGCAGCCAGGACGCGGTGGCGACCTTCATCACCGCACTCAAGGACATCGACGGCGTCACCCGCGTCGGGCTTGAATCCTCGAACGTCGAAGAAGGCTCCTCGGGAGGCGGCACCGGCTGCGAAGGGAAAACCCAGTTCAAGCTCGTGGTCGCCTTCGACGCTGCCCCGTTGATCCCGGTCGAAGGGGCAGAAGCGGCGCCCGAAGCCGAAGCCGAAGGCGAAGAAGCCGCCGGCGAAGGCGAAGAAGAAGGAACGGAAGAAGGCGGCTGAGGTGAAAGCTCAGACGAAGAAGACCACCAATCTGATGGTGGGAACGATGGTCGTCGTCGCCGCCCTGGCGGCCGCGTTCTGGTTCCTCCTCCTCAGCCCCAAGCGCGAAGAAGCGCAGAAGCTGGACGGGCGCATCCACACGCTGGAGTTCTCGCTCTCCCAGCACCGCTCCGAAGCGCAGAGCGCCGTCGCGGCGCGCCGCGCTTTCCCGCGCGAGTACCAGCGGCTGGTCGTCCTCGGCAAGGCGGTCCCGGGCGGGGACGAAACCCCCTCGCTGCTCGTGCAGCTGAGCCACCTGGCCGCGAAGTCCAAGGTCCACTTCCAGAATCTGACCCTGAGCAGCGGCTCCGGTGAAGGCGAAGAACCCGAAGCAGCCGGAGGCGGGTTCACGAGCCCGACCGAGGCCGAAGTGGCGCTGCTGCCGCTGGGTGCGTCGATCGGTCCCGCCGGCCTTGCGGTGATGCCCTACGAACTCACCTTCGAAGGCGACTTCTTCCAGATCGCCAAGTTCATCGAAGGGCTCGACAAGCTGGTCAAGACCTCGAACCAGAACGTCGCCGTGAACGGGCGGCTGATCACCGTCAACAGCTTCTCCCTGACCCCGACGGAAGCAGAAGGCGGCGGCTCGAAGCTGCTGGCCACCTTCTCCGTCGCCACCTTCCTCACCCCGCCCGGCGAAAGCCTGACTGCGGGTGCTTCGCCTGCCGGTCCCGAAACCGAACTGACCTCCGCGACCACCGAAACGACGCCATGAAGAAGATCAAAGGTCCCGACCTGAAGATGCCGGAGCTGAAGGTGCCTGCCTTCGCCAAAGACCTCTACGAGGACCTGCGCGACCGGCGACTGCTGCCTCTGGTGGTCCTGGTCCTGGTCGCGATCGTCGCCGTCCCGTTCCTGCTCTCCAGCGGCTCGGAGCCGAAGCCGGTGACCGTGAAGCCGGCGCCGAACCCGGCAGGTGCGAGTGCCTCCGCCTTGACCGTTGTCCGGGCGACTCCCGGGATTCGTGACTACCGTAAGCGGTTGCGCGGGCGGACCCCTACCGACCCGTTCAAGCAGCCTTCGAGCTCGACTGACCTGTCGGGCGCACAGCTGGGGACCCCCGGCGCCAACGGCTTCGAAGAAAGCGCCGTGACGACCACGACGAGTTCCAGCGCCACCACCGTGACCAAGGAAACGACCAAGTCCTCCGGAGGCGACACCACCACCAAGACCGAAACCGAAGTCGTAGTTCCCGGTGGGGGGGAAGGCGACGGAAAGGGTGGCGCCCAGGGGGGGCAGCCCGAACAGATCAATCTCTACAGCTTTGCGGTCGACGTCAAGTTGACTCGCGCCGAGGAAGATCCCGAAAGCCACAAGACGACGAAGAAAACGCAAACCCGGACGGAAATCCTGCCGCCCGCCCCCCTGCCGGGCGAAAAGGAGCAGGCCGTCACCTACATGGGGATCAGCCCGAAGACCCAGAACCCGCTGCTGCTCGTCTCCGACGCCGTCACCTCCGTTTTCGGGGAAGCCAAATGCCTCTCGGGCGAAACGAAGTGCCAGCTGCTCGAAGTCGAAACCGGGATGCCGATGACCTTTGTCCTCGGCGAAGGCAAGGTCCGGATCAAGCTCAACATCCTCAAGGTCGAGCCGGTCCTGCGCGGTCATTCCTGAGCACAGCACGCTTTGACCAAAACTTCAGTTTGTGAAGCTATGGCGCTACACTTGCTGAAGCGAGGCAAATGCCACTAGCCCTCGCTTTGGATCATGAGCGCCGAGAGCAACTCCACCTGCCCCGTCTGTAAGACCGCAGAAGTCGTCTGCGGGAAGTGGACGCTGCTGCTGATCCGGGACCTGGCCGAGGGGAGCGCGCGGTTCTGCGAGCTCGAGCGGTCGCTGGAGGGGATCAGCCCTCGCACGTTGTCGCTGAGGTTGCGGGCGCTGGAGGACGAGGGGATCGTCGAGCGCCACACCTACCCCGAGGTACCGCCGCGGGTCGAGTACGCGCTCACGGCGAAGGGCAAGGCGCTGGTCCCGTTGGTCGAGGACATGCGCTCCTATGGGATGCGCTGGCTGCTGGGCGACGCGGCTCAGACCGCCGGCGAGCGCACCCCCGCCGCCGTCTAGCCGTTCCTGCAAGCGATCGTGCAAACGCAGGAGCCCCATGCACGGGGCGGAAGCCTGCGGTGTGCGTGACTTCCTCCTGAACGAATCGATTAAGCGGCTCGCCACCGAGGCCGCCGGGCGCTTCAGCTCGCTGGTCGCGATGGGGGAGGAGATTCCCTTCGACGTCGCCGCCGATTCGGCCGATGAGTCCGCCTTCTACAGCTACGTGCCGATGACCGGGCGCTACGTGCTCGAGCACGCCGAGGAGCTGCGCTCGCTGCCGAGCTTCCCCGCCGCCCGCGAGGCCACGGTCGAAGCCGGCGTCGCCGCGCCTTACCTGGAGGCCCGCGGCGAAGCGGTACCGGCCGACCCGGCCGCCCGCGCCGAGCTGATGCTGACCACGTTCTTCGCTTCGCTTTGGGAGGGATCGGCCGGGTTCTCACTCGACCGCGAGCGGCTGGAGGGCGCCTTGGCGACGCTCGACGCCGAATCCCGCGACGCCGACGAGGCCGACGTCCTGCTCGTCCCGCTGGTCGGGCTGCGGATGTCGATGCCGCGCCTGCAGCTGCCGCACGACGTCCGCATCGTCCGCGCCGACTCGATCGAGGCGCCGGTCGACGCGATGCGCAGCGAGGGCATGGGTCGCGCCGCTTGGGAGCCGCAGTACCTGGCGGTTGCCGAGCAGGACGCCGACGGCGCCGAGGGAGCCTTGATGCAGTTGCGCGAGCTGGTCAGCGTGATGAGGATGTTCAAGGGCGGCGGGATCGGACTCGGCCCCTACGCCTTCGCCCCGACCGGGGAGGGCTGCTGGCGGCGGATCGCAACCGGCGCCCCCTCGACCCGCCCCGGCGGCTACCGCCTCGGCGAGACCGAGGCCGCGGAGCTGATCGAGTTTGCCGCCGAGCTGGAGGCACGCCCCGATCCCGACAGCGCCCTCAGCTGGGCGGTGGGTCGCTTCGAGATGGGCTGCGAGCGCCCGACCGCGCTCGAGGGTCTGAGCGACCACCTGCTGGCGATGCGCGCGGTGCTGGAGGGCCACGGCCCGGTCGGCGCCTCGTTGCCGCTGCGCGCTGCCGCCCTGATCGAGGACGAGACGATGGACCGGTTGCAGGCGCGCGAGCGGGTCGAGGACGTGCTCGAGCTGGAGCGGGCGATGATGAATGGCCTGCCGATCGAACGCGCCGTGGAGCTCGCGACCTGGATGGAGGAGGGGACCCGCAAGCTGCTGCGCCAGGCGGCCCTGGGCGAGCTTGGTAGCGATCTCAGCACGACCGCCGACGAGACCCTGATCGTCAACGGCCTCGAAGCCGGTGACGCCGAGATCACCGTCTCGGTCCCGTCCCAGCCGCCCGCCGAGGAGGAGCCCGAACCGGCGGCCGAGCCCGACTTCGTGCCCGAGCCCGCCTACGAGGAGATCTCGATCGAAGCCATCGGGCCCGAGCCCTCAGCCGAACTTCAGCTGCCCGTCGACGAACTACCGGAGGAGGAGTACGTGGAGCAGGAGACCCGCATCATGGAGCCCGTCCCGGCCGAAGAAGAGATCAGGATCACGGCCACCCCGTGGCTCGAGGAGGTCACCGACTCCCGCGAGGGCGAAACGATCGACTGGCCGGCCGACTCCGACCGCGACATCCAGCACCGCGAGCGGATCGACACCCCCCGCGTGCGCCACCTCTTCCCGGTCCCCGAGGACGCCGACTGGGAGGTCTCGCACCTCGAGTTCGAGTACTCGCGCCGCGCCCGCTGAAGTAGTACCGTCAGTTCCCTTACAGAACGGACACGTACTCGTTTGGGGGAGATTCATGCGCAAGTACCTGGCGATTCCGGTCGCCGCTCTAGCTTTGGCATTCGCGGCAAGCCCGGCCACCGCCTTCGTCGACAAGGACTGCTCCGACTTCAGCAGCTGGCAGCAGGCCCAGCACTACTACAAGAAGCACGGCGGCCCCCGCCACGACCCGAGCCGCCTCGACGCCGACCACGACGGCATCGCCTGCGAGGACCTGCGGTAGGGCTATCCGAGTTCAGTTCGAGCCCAGGCTTCGATCTCTTCAACCAGCCGGACCGTGTCTTCACGGTCAAGAGGCTCGGCGTCAAGTAGATCGTCGTATCGAAGGGGGACGGCGTAGATCGTCAGCTCGTCAAGACGGTCTGCGTCGTCGGGTAGTGAAGCGCCATCGTCCCGAAGCAGTTGCAAGAGGCGGCCGATGTCATGGATGCGGGCCTGTGGGATGTTGCGCCGCGCCATTACGGCCTTGAGCCACTTCTCGATCGCTTGCTGCGCGTGGAAGCCGATGATCCCATCAGCGATCTCCGAGTTCCCTGCGAACTCCCGAACCGCGATGGCGTCCTCCTGTGCCTTCCGCGCTAGAAGTTCAGCGAGTCCCGCTTCCTCATCTTTCGACAAGGATTCGTCCCGTTTGAAGTGCCTCGTTGATCATGGTTCCGGCAATCTCTCCGAGTGCGTCAGCTTGCTTCCTGCTGACCACGATCACGTCAAGAGCGACTTCTAGATCCCGCAGCTCACGACGTAGACGAGCCGACTCGGCTCGCGGGGCGGCCACTTCCGGCTCGATCACGAGGAGGTCGAGGTCACTCAACTCATTGGCCTCGCCTCGGGCATACGACCCGAAAAGGATCACTTGGGAACCCTCCGTTACGGCAGCGAGTCTCCGGCCGGCCTCCATGATCAGGTGCTCGTCGGTCACCGCATCAAGGTAGCCGAAAACCGCGACGGAGCAGGAGAATCAGGCCCGTCCGGCTGCCATCTCGACCCGCTCCTCGGCGGTGGCGAAGAGGTAGCGGTCGATCTGGGAGAGGCCGGCTAGGTCGTGGACGTCCTCGTCTAGGTAGGGGACGCGGATGACGCAGCTGGTGCGGAGCTCGCCGGCGAGGTGGTCGATGTTGCGGGAGTCGCGCTCGGCGAGGGCCTGGTAGTCGGCGAAGTTGTCGGCGACCCGTTTGGCGAGGGCGGCGTCACCCAGCTTCTCGGTGAGGGCGTCGGGGAGATCCTCGACCTCACCGCTGAGCTCGTCGGCGGCGTAGTGGACCTTGTTGACAACGACACCGCCGAAGGGCAGCTTTGCCTCGACCAGCTTGCGGTGGAAGTAGACGGCCTCGTCGATCGGCTCGCCCTGCGGGCCGCAGACGACGAGGAAGCAGGTCTCCGGATCGGCGAGCAGTTTGTTGACGCGCTTGGCCCGCGCCTGGAAGCCGTCGACCATGCTGCTGAAGGCGTTGAAGAACTCGGCCAGGTCGGCGAGCAGGTCGAAGCCGACCAGCTTCTTGAAGACGCCGAGGGCGACGGAGACGCCGCGGCCGGTCACCTTCGCCGCCAGCCCGGTCGGCTTCATGAAGACGCGCAGCGATTTGCCCTCGATGAACTGGGTCAGCCGTTTCGGCGCGTCGAGGAAGTCGAGGGCGTTGCGGGTCGGGGGCGTGTCGAGGACCAAGAGGTCGAAGTCGCCTTCGGTATGGAGCTCGAACAGCTTCTCCATCGCCATGTACTCCTGCGAGCCGGCGAGGGCGCTGGAGATCTGCTGGTAGATCCGGTTGTTGAGGACGCGGTCGCGGGACTCCTCGTCGGGTGCCTGCCGCGCGATCAGCTCGTCGAAGGTCGCCTTCGCGTCGAGCATCATCGCCCACAGCTCCCCCTTCATCTCCACCCCCTGGGCCTCGAATAGCGCCGGGTCGACCTGGCGCGCCTCGTTCCCCAGCTCGTCGAGGCCGAGCGAGTCGGCCAGGCGCTTGGCTGGGTCGATCGTCAGCACGCAGACCTTCAGCCCCTGCGCCGCCATCCCCAGCGCGATCGCCGCCGAGGTCGTCGTCTTGCCGACGCCGCCGGAGCCGGCGCAGATGCAGATCCTCTTCCCCTCGAGGACTTCGCCGACCGAGGCCATCAGCCGAGCTTTCCGGCCAGCTTGCGCGCCGCCTCGACGTCGAGCTCGGGCTCGAAGAGGAAGGGCAGCGTTTTGACCGGCGCCTCGACGCCCTTCTTCAGCCGACTCAGCTGTGTGCGCTGGGTCTTCGCCCGCCCGTACTCGGAGAGCGCCGCCCGCGCCGCCGCCTTCGTCGCCCCGTTCTCGTTCTCGGCCAGCTGCGCCAGCGCCTCCGCCTCGCTCTTCTTGAACCGTTCGGGATAGAGCCCGTTGAGGTAGACGCGGTCGACCGCGACCCCGACCTCGTCGCGCAGGTCGCGCTCCAAGTTCATCGTCTCGTTGACCGGCATCTCCTCGGGCAAGGCGACGATCGCGGTGCCGGTGTTCTCCTGGTCGGTGATGAAGCGGTCGAGCTGCTGGGCCTGCGAGTGGATCGGCCCGACGCGGGCGATCGAGGCGAAGGTGCGCGGCGTCTGCAGGAAGCCGACCCCGTGCCCGGTCGCCGGCGCGTCGACGATCACCAGGTCGTACTTGCGCCCCTTCTTCACCTTGCGGTCGAGCTGGGCGAGCTCCCAGATCTTGCCGATCGTCACCAGCTCCTTCAGCCCCGGCGTCGCCGCGGCGAGGTAGTTGAAGATGCGGCTGCGGAAGAGCATGTCCCGCATCGCCCGCACCTTCAGCTGCAGCAGCACGTACTCGCGCATCGACTCGTCGGGGTCGATCGAGATCGACCAGAGGTTCTCCTCCATCTCGACCTCGTGGAAGCCGACGGCGGTGTGCTCGAACATCCGCGAGGCGTTCTCCTGGGAGGAGACCTCGCAGACGATCGTCCGCTTGCCTTCGCTCGCCGCCCGCAGGCCGAGAGCCACGGCAACGGTCGTCTTGCCGACGCCACCCTTGCCGGTGACGATCACGAGCCGCTTGTCTAAGAGTTCTGGGATTGACTGATTCCTAGCAATTTCGGTGGCCGGCAGGAAAAGCCGAGTCCCATACGAATATCCGCGCAATGGGATTTCTAAGCCGAAAGAAGCCGAAGCCTGCTCCCGTCGAGATCCAGGAGGAGCGGCAGATCGTCGACGACCTTCAAGAGATGGAAGCGGCGGTGCCTGAGCGCTCTGTTGATCATCCTAGGGACGATGGTGAGTGGGCCGCGGGTCCTGCCGACGCAGGGGACCCACCATCTCCTGCAACTGCGCAGGAGATGGCCCCCCCTACGACGTCACCCACGGCAGAGGAGTCAGAGGCCGACCAGGAGCCAGCTCTCAACGCTGTCGATGAGGACGAAGAAGAGGGGCCGGCTCGATTGAAGGCCGTGGATCTCTTGGCGCCTACTCGTCTCGACTTCTTGAAGGAGAAAGAGTCGGCTGCCGAGGAGCCGGTGAAGATGGCTGAGGTCATTGCTTTCGCGAATCAGAAGGGTGGGGTCGCGAAGACGACTACGACTCTGAACCTCGCCGTTGCCTTTGCGGAGTCCGGTTACCGGGTGCTCTGCATCGACCTCGACCCGCAGGGGAACCTGACGATGAGCCAGGGGATCGACCCCGATAAGGTCGAGAAAAGCCTCTACGACGTGCTCGTCAACGACATGCCGATCTCCGAGATCATCGTCAAGCGCGAGATCGACATCGCCGTCGCCTCGATCGACCTGGCCGGCGCTGAGATCGCGATGAGCACCAAGATCGGCCGCGAGCGCTCGCTGGAGAAAGCGCTGAAAGAGGTCCACGGCGACTACGACTTCGTCTGCATCGACACCCCGCCGAGCCTCGGCCTGCTGACCATCAACGCGCTGACCGCGGCGAACAAAGTGATCGTCCCGGTCCAGTGCGAGTACCTCTCGATGCGCGGTCTGGTCCAGCTCCAGAACACCCTGCGGATGATCCAGGAGAACCTCAACCCCGACGTGCGGATCGAGGGCATCCTGCCGACGATGCTGGACTCGCGGACGATCCACGCCAAGGAGGCGGTGGAAATCCTCGAGGAGAACTTCGGCGACCTCGTCTTCCAGTCCCGGATCAAAAAGGCGATCAAATTCGCCGAGGCTCCTGTCAAAGGAGCCAGCGTGCTCAAGTACGATTCAGCTTCGAGCGCTGCGAACTACTACCGGGAGCTGGCGAAGGAGGTTCTGTCTCATGGCTCGCCGTGACAAGCGCGCAAGCATGCGCGAGGGGCCGCTGTCTGACCTGTTCCGGTCGACGACCGAGGACGCGCCGATCGATCCGCCGGAGGCGCCGCGGTACGGTCGCCAGGATCCGGCTGAGGCCCAGCGCGAAGAGCAGCCGGAGACGCCGCCGCCCGCTCCCGAGCCCACGGCGGAGGAGGAGACCTCGACCGATGTCCCCCTCCAGCAGGAGGAGGCACCCACTTTCTTCGATCAGGACGCCGATGAGATCGAGACTTCTACTGAGGCTGCTCCGGAGCGGCTGAAACGGGTTTTTGCTGAGGAGCCGCAGCCGCGGCGCGAGCAGTTCACGCCGGAAAACCCGCGCTACGGGCGTGATGAGCCGGCCTATGAGCCGCCCGGCAGCGGCGAGCCGCACCAGCCGGTGATCAAAGTCGTCGGCGTCGGCGGGGCCGGCGTCAACGCGGTCAACCGGATGGTCGACGCCCGGGTGCCCGGGGTCGAGTTCATGGCTGTCAACACGGACCTTCAGTCGCTGCAGCTGTGCGTCGCTGACGTCACTGTCCACATCGGTGACGAGCAGACGCGCGGGCTCGGCGCCGGTGCCGACCCCGAGGTCGGCCACCGTTCGGCCTTCGAGGAGCAGGACAAGATCAAGCGTCTGCTGAAGGGCTCAGACATGGTTTTCGTCGCCGCCGGCGCTGGCGGCGGCACCGGTTCGGGCGCCGCCCCGGTCGTCGCCCGCCTCGCCCGCGAGGTCGGGGCGCTCACGGTCGGCATCGTCACCAAGCCGTTCAGCTTCGAGGGCAGCCGCCGCGGCACCCAGGCCCAGAAGGGCATCGAAGAGCTCGCCGCCGAGGTCGACACGCTGATCGTCGTCCCCAACGACCGCCTGCTCGAGGTGCTCGACCAGCAGACCTCGATGGTCGAGGCCTTCAAGGTTGCCGACGACGTCCTCCGCCAGGGCGTCCAGGGGATCTCTGACCTGGTGACGCTGCCCGCGGTGATCAACCTCGACTTCGCCGACGTCCGCTCGATCATGTCCGACGCCGGCCGGGCGCTGCTTGGGATCGGCATGGCTCACGGTGACGGCCGGGCGATCGAAGCCGCCGAAAAAGCGATCTCCTCGCCGCTGCTCGAGACCTCGATGGAGGGTGCCCGGGCGATCCTGCTCTCGATCACCGGCGGCTCCGACCTCTCGCTGGTCGAGGTCTCCGAGGCCGCCAAGGTGGTCGGCGAGGCCGCCCACCCCGACGCCAACATCATCTTCGGCGCCAACGTCGACGAGGAGATCGGCGACCAGGTCTGGGTCACCGTCGTCGCCACCCGCTTCGACGGCCGCACGACGCCCCCGCGCCGGGCCGAGGAGCCGACGATCCGCCGCACCAAAGACGCCGGCGCTTCCCGCCGCGGCCGCTCCGGCGAGCGCGAGCTCGGCATCGACGTCCCAGAGTTCCTGCCCAGCTGATCTGACCCCCATGCGAGGGGTCGTCGCAGCCGGCCATCCGCTGACCGCCGAGGCCGGTGCCTCCGTCCTGCGCGAAGGCGGCAATGCGGTCGACGCCGCGGTCTGCGCGGTGCTCGCCTCGTTCGCGGTTGAGAGCCCGCTGACCGGCTTTGGGGCCGGCGGCCACATGATGGTCCACGAGGCGGAGGAGACGACGCTGATCGACTTCTTCGTCGCCGCTCCCGGCCTCGACGGGATCGAGCGGACGACCGAGCTGGTGCCGGTGCCGGTCCGCTTCGATGCCGACACCGTGCAGACGTTCTACGTCGGTCCGGCCTCCTGTGGGGTGCCGGGGACGGCGGCCGGACTCGCCCACGCGCTCGACCGCTTCGGCTCGATGCCGCTCTCGAAGCTGGTCGAGCCCGGGATTCGGCTCGCCCGCGAGGGGGTGCCGGTCAACCGCCAGCAGGCCTACATCCTCGAGATCCTGGCGCCGATCCACGACCAGATGACGGGCACCCGGGAGCTGTACGCGCCCCGGGGGCGGCGGCTCGAGGAGGGTGACCTGTTCGTCTTCCCGGAGCTGGCCGGGACGCTCGAACGCTACGCGGCCGAAGGCGCCGAGACCTTCTACCGCGGCGAGCTGGCGCGGACGATCAGCGACTTAGTCGTCGGCCAGGGCGGCTACGTCGGGCCCGGCGACCTCGCCTCCTACCAGCCGATCGAGCGCAAGCCCATCGACACCGTCTTCCGCGGCACCGAAGTCCTCACCAACCCGCCGCCCTCCTCGGGCGGCATCCTCATCTCCTACTGCCTCGGGCTGCTCGAGCGGCTCGGCCCCCGCAGCGGTCCCGAGCAACTGGTTGCGGCGATGGAAGCGGCCAACGATCGCCGCGACCTCGCCTTCGCCGAGTCGCTCTATGAGGAGGGGATGGAGGTTGGCTTCCTCGACCCGATCGGGCTCGATCTCGCCGCCGCCGACCTGCTCGGCTCGACCACCCACATCTCGGTCCTCGACGCCGCTGGCAACTGCGCCAGCGTCACCTGCTCCAACGGCTCCGGCTCCGGCGTGCTGGTGCCGGGGACCGGGGTGATCCTCAACAACATGCTCGGCGAGGAGGACCTCAACCCGGCCGGATTCCATCTGATTGCGCCGGGGCGGCGGGTGCCGTCGATGATGGCGCCGACGGTGGTGTTGCGCGACGGCGAGATCGTCCTCGCGCTCGGCAGCGCCGGCTCCAACCGGATCCGCTCGGCGATTCTGCAGACGGTGGTGCGGGCGATCGAGCAGGGCTTTCCGGTTGATGCTGCGATCGAGGCGCCGCGGCTGCACTTCGAGCAGGGGGTCGTCCAGGCCGAGCCGGGGATCGATCCCGAGGCGCTGCAGCGGATCGAGGCCCGCGGCGTCCAGGTGGCGCGGTGGCCGGCGATCAACCTCTTCTTCGGCGGCGTGCAGGCGGTCGCCCGCGACCCCCGCAGTGGCGAGCTCAGCGGCGGCGGCGACCCCCGTCGCGGCGGCGCCGTCGCCTACGCTTGAATGGCCCGGTGGCGGCGGGGCCGAAAATCGATTTCGAGGCCGAGGGGCTGCTCGACGGCCTCGAAGGGGAGCCGCGGGAGGCGCGGCGCCAGCTGCTCGAACAGCTGGCGGGGGAGGGCTGCACGCTCGAGGAGCTGCAGCAGGCAGTTGCCGCCGGGCGCCTGAGCCTGCTCCCGGTCGAGCGCGCCCTGGCCGGCGAAGGCGCCCGCTACAGCGCCCGCGAAGTCGCTGAGCTCGCCGGCCTCGACCTCGACGTCCTGCAGCGCTTCAGCTCCGCCCTTGGGGTGCCGTATCCCGACCCCGACGAGCGGCGCGGCACCGAGGCCGACCTCGAAGCGGCGCGCCGGGTCAAGACCTTCCTCGACAGCGGCCTGCCCGAGGACGGGCTGCTGCAGGTCGCCCGCACGATCGGGATGGGGACGGCGCGGATCGCCGAAGCCAACCGCGAGCTGATCGTCCGCACGCTGATCCGGCCCGGGGACACCGAGCGCGACGTCGCCCAGCGCTTCGTCGCTGCCGCCGACTACATGCTGCCGCTGGTCGGCCCGACCGTCGTCTACGCCCTGCAGTCGCACCTGCTCGAACAGATCCGCCGCGACGTGATCGGCGCCACCGACCTTGCCTCGGGGGCGATCGGCGGTGCGGTCGAGCTCACCGTCTGCTTCGCCGACCTGGTCGAGTTCACCCGCCTCGGCGAGGAAATCGCGCCCGAGGAGCTGGGCCTGGTCGCCGGGCGGCTGGAGGAGATGGCGACCGCCGTGGCCGAGCCGCCGGTGCGGCTGGTGAAGACGATCGGTGATGAGGTGATGCTCGTCTCCAGCGAGCCAGAGCCGATGGTCGCCGCGGCGCTGGCGCTGATCGAGGCCGCCGAGGCCGAAGGCCAGCAGTTCCCCTGGCTGCGCGCCGGGATCGCCAGCGGCCCGACCCTGCCGCAGTCGGGTGACTACTACGGCCGCGCCGTCAACCTCGCCAGCCGCCTCACCAACGTCGCCCGCCCCGGCAGCGTCGTCCTCGACGAGGCGACCAAGGAGATCGCCGGCGACGGCTTCGACTACTCCTACATCGGCGAACGCCGCCTCAAGGGCCTCGACTACCGGGTGAAGATCTTCCGCGCCCGCACACCCGGCGAACCCCGGGACCGCTCGCCGCGTCTACGGCGCTAGAAGTAGATGCACGATCGCTCACTTACCTCTAGCAAATATCCACGAGGGAGCGGAAATGCACGAACGCGCATAAATCTCCCTTTTACCTCCCAAAACGCGCTATGATGCACGATCATGCATCACAAATTGGATATTGCCGCGACTGAGGCCCGTTCAATAGGCGCGACGGTGCGTCGCGCCCGTCAGGGTCTCGGAATGCGCCAAGACGAGCTCGCTCTCGCCGCCGGGGTCAGCACCAGGGCGGTTCATCAGATCGAGAGTGGCAAGCCGACCAGTCGCCTCGACACGCTATTTCCGGTCCTCGCGGCCCTGGGCCTGAAATTCAGAGTCGAATGACTCTGTCGGTTTATCTGCGTGGAGCACCCTTCGGATCCCTCGAGCGGACCGGACCCTCCCGCTATCGCTTCGCGTATTCAGAGGATGCGATTCAGGGTGACTGGAGCGATCCGATGGCGAGGCTCTCGGCCTCCCTGCCCTTGCGTGAGGAGCGGTTTAAACCGAGCGAGTCGGCACCGTTCTTCGAGGGCTTGCTGCCGGAGGGGGCAATGCGCGCCACCGTCGCCGGCAAGCTCGGGATCAGCGAGGCCAACGGCTTTGACATGCTCGCGGCGCTGGGAGCCGATTGCGCTGGGGCGGTGGTCATCCTGCCCGCGGATCAACCGCTTCCGTCGTCGACGGGAGCGGCAGCGCATCCTCTCAGCGAAAAGCAGGTCGGCGATCTGCTCCGTGACCTCCCGCGTGATCCCCTCGGCATCGATGTTGACCCCGAAGGAGTGCGCCTGAGTTTGGGAGGCGTCCAGGACAAGCTCATCCTTGTTCGGCTTCCCACCGGTGACTTCGCTCAGCCGCTGGGGGGTACGCCGAGCAACTGCCTGCTGAAGCCGGAGCACGAACGCTTCGAGGGGCTGGCGGCTAACGAGACGTTCTGCATGAGGGTCGCGGCGGCAGCTGGGAATGAGGTTGCCACGACTGAGCTGCGCGAGATCGACGGTATTCGCTGCCTGTACAGCGAGCGGTTCGATCGCATCGTCGATGCCGACGGCACGACGACCCGTCTCCACCAGGAGGACATGTGCCAGGCCCAGGGCGTGTTGCCCACCCAGAAGTACGAAGCTGAGGGCGGTCCGTCGGTGGCGTCGGTGATCGCGCTGCTGAGGAGGCAGTCCAGCCGACGTGTCGCCCTCGACGTCAACGCCTTCGTCAAGGCTGTGTTGACCAACTTCGTGCTCGGCAACAGCGATGCGCACGGGAAGAATTTTTCGCTGCTGTACGACCCAGCGGCCGGGGTTCGGTTGGCACCCCTCTACGACGTCGTTTCAACTGCTGTCTACGACGGTCTGACTCCGCGGATGGCGATGGCGATCGGCGGCGAGGAGGACCCGTCCCAGGTGGATCTCCGCTCCTGGGAGCGCCTGGGCGCTGACAGCGGTCTGGGGGGTGGCCTGCCCCGATTTGTCCAGCGTTGGGCGAGTGAGATTCTCGCCGCTACCGAAGCCACTCTTCGCGACGCCGAGCAGGAGGGCTGGTCGCATCCGGTGCTGGAGACGATTGCTGACGTAGCCCGCGAGCGAGCCCGGCGGTTGATCGAGGCTCGCTAGGCCGGCTTGCGGGCGGAGACGAGGAGGTTGTAGAAGAGCTCGGCTGGCAGGTAGGGCTCGAGCAGGCGGGTGTCGACCTTCTGCAGGGCGATGTAGCTCTTGAAGGCGAAGCGGCGCCAGCCGAAGGAGATCGATTCGGGCTCGGCGCTCGACTCGACCGTGCGCAGGCCCCAGCCCCAGGCGTTGGAAAGGAGCTCCTCGCCGCCAACGTGGCGCTTCTCGAAGCCGGCGTCGCGGAGCAGGCGGCGCAGGTCGGCGGGGGCGAAGGCGTGGACGTCGACCTCGCCCTCGAGCGAGTGGCCCTCGGACTGCTCGTACTCGGCGATGGCACGCTCGCGGGCGCCGACCGCGCGGCGCCAGACCGGTGCCAGCGCCAGCCCCGCCCGCTTCGGCAGCGCCGCCAAGGTGTCGCCGTAGCGCGAGGGCTCGCCGGCGAAGGCGATCATCCCGCCCGGCCGCAAGACGCGGCGGAATTCGGCGAAGGCCTTGTCGAGGTCGGGGATGTGGTGGAGGACGGCGTGGCCGAGGACGAGGTCGAAGCTCTCGTCCTCGAACGGCAGCACCTCGGCCTCCGTGACGACGGTGCTGACATCCTCGAGCCCCAGCGCCTCGGCGGTGCCGGCGAGCCGCTCCAGCATCCCGGGCGAGATGTCGGTTGCGGTCAGCCGCTCGATCACCCCAAGCTGGACCAGGTTGAGCGAGAAGTAGCCGGTGCCGGAGCCGATCTCCAGGGCGTCGCCGAAGCCGCGGCCCTTCTGCCCGCCGAGCGCCTTGATCAGCTTCAGCCGCACCTGGCGCTGACCGACCTCGCCGAAGTCGATGCCCCACTTGGCGTCGTATTCGTGCGCCGCCGCGTCGTGGTAGCGGGTGTTGACGTCCTTGATGTGCTCGTGCGTGGCGGTGGGGGAGGCCGGCATCGGGCGGGAACTCTATGCGGAACCGAGCAAGGTGTTCCTTTTGGGCGCTATGCGCCCATAAAGCACACCGCTATACGGTCCCGTCCGGTGGAGCGCCATTACCTGCAGGAGAACCAGCCGCCCGGAGTGCCGCCGCTACCCCTGACGGGAGAGCGGACGCTGCCCGACGTGCCGGAGGAGAACTATTGGTTCCGGCGCCACCTGGTGGTCTACGAATGGATCGCCGAGCGGGTGGCGGGGGAGCGGGTGGTGGATATGGCCTGCGGCGAGGGGTACGGCTCTGACGTCCTGGCGCGAAGCGCCGCATCCGTCGTCGGCGTCGACGCTAACCCGGAAGCGCACGAGCACGCGCGGCTGCGCTACCAGCGGCCGAACCTGCGCTTCGAGCGCGACCTGGTCGAGAGCTTCTCCGAGCCTTGCGACGCCGTCGTCTTCCTGCAGACGATCGAGCACGTCCAGGACCCCGGCGCAATCCTCGAGCACTTCAAGTCGATGCTGGCGCCGGGCGGGACCGCCTACGTCTCGACCCCGAACCTGCTGACGCTGGCCCCTCCCGGGGCGGAGAAGTCCGACAACCCCTGGCACGTGAAGGAGTACCGCGCCGAGGAGTTCCGAGCCCTCTGCGAGGCGCACTTCGAGCGGGTCGAGATGCTCGGTCTCTTCCACGCCGGCAAGCTGCGCGCCCACGAGCTGGCGATCAAGCTCGGCTGGGACTCGGTCCACAAGCGCCTCGGCCTGACCAAGCCCTTCTACGACCGCTTCACTCCGGCGATCGCCGCCTCCGACTTCCGCCTGCGAGAGGGCCTCGACCGCGCCCTCGACTTCCTCGCCGTCTGCCGTGTCCCCTGAGACTCGAACTGCATCAAATTATCTCTCTGCTGGATGGAGAATTTGATGCAGTTCGGGAGGGAGGGGGTTGGCGATCTGGCGATCGTCCTCCACAGCCACATGCCGTACGTGGAGGGGTTCGGGACCTATCCCTTCGGCGAGGAGTGGCTGTTCGACGCGGTGATCCGCTCCTACCTGCCGGTGCTGGAGATGGCGCGGGACCTGACGCTGACGGTGACGCCGGTGCTGGCCGACCAGCTCGAGGACGCGGGGGCGGCCGAGCGGCTGCGGCGCTTCCTGATCGAGTGGCGGATCGGGGCTGCCGAGGCCGACCTGGCGCAGGTGCCCGAGGAGTGCCGCGCCGCCTGCGAGGGCGAGCGCGACCGCTACGCCCACGCCCTGGACCTGCTCGACGCCGCCGGCGGCGACCCGCTCGCGCCCTTCCAGCGGGCGGCGGCGGAGGGGGGGATCGCCCTCGCCGCCTCCGCGGCCACCCATGCCGTGCTGCCGATGCTGGCGACCCGACAGGGCCTGCGGCTGCAGCTCGATGCCGGCATCCGCTCGCATCGGCGGCGCTTCGGCTGGGACGGCGGCTTCTGGCTACCCGAGTGCGCCTACGAGCCGGGGCTGGAGTGGGAGCTGGGGCGGGAGGGCGTGCGCTGGTTCTGCGTCGACCAGAGCGCCCACGCCGAGCCGCTCGACGCGCTAGCGCCCGTGCGGACCGAGGCGGGACCGGTGGCGCTGCCGATCGACTGGGAGGCGATCGCCTGGCTCTGGTCGCTCGAGGGCTACCCGTCGCATCCCGACCACGCCCAGTTCGCCGGCAAATCCCTGCGCGGAATCCGCATCTGGCGGGTCGGCGGCGGCGCCTACGATCCAGCCGCAGCCGAGGCAGCGGCGCGCCAGCAGGCCGAGGAGTTCCTCGCCGCCACCGCCGCGCGCCTGCGCACGTACGCCGAGCAGCGCGGCCGCCGTGGCCTGCTCGTCTTCGCAATCGACACCGAGCTGCTCGGCCACTGGTGGTCGGAGGGGCCGATCTGGCTGCGGGCGGTGCTGGAGGGCGCGGCGGCCGCGGGCATCCGCCTGCTCACCGTGCCGCAGGCGCTGGCCGAGCACGAGCCGCTCGAAGGCCCGCTGCGCGCCTCGACCTGGGGCGAGGGCAAGGACCTGCGGACCTGGGACTCGCCGGCGGTCGCCGACCTCGCTTGGGGCAACCGGCGGATGGAGCTGCGCCTGCTGCGGGCGGTGGCCGGCGGCCTCCGCGGTGCCGCCCTGGAGCGCGCCGCCCGCGAGCTGCTGGCGACCCAGGCGAGCGACTGGGCGTTTCTCGATCAGCGCAAACAAGCCGGCGATTACGCCTATCAGCGGGCTACCGATCACGCCCGGGCGATGCTGGAGGCCATAGACTCCGGCCGCGCCGCCGAACCGCGCCTGCGATCGCTTGCCCCAGACCTCAGCGTCGCGCCCCTCCTGGAGCCTTGACCAGCCACCCAGCCCCAGACACGATTTGACCCGCGTTCTCATCCTCTCTTGGGAGTACCCGCCGCTGATCGAGGGCGGCCTCGCCCGCCACGTGCGCAAGCTCTCCGAGGCGCTGGTCGAACGCGGCGTCGAGGTCCACGTGCTGACCCGCGGGGGGGAGGAGTCGCCGGCCGAGGAGGTTCGGGGCGGCGTCGTCATCCACCGGATCCGCGAGCCGAAGCGTCCGACCGACCTCGGCGAGTTCGTCGCCTGGATCGAGCGGATGAACTCCGACATGCTCGCCGCCGGGGTCGAGCTCGGCGACCGCTACAGCTTCGACCTCGTCCACGGCCACGACTGGCTGGTGGCCAACGCCTGCGACCACCTCGCCAAGCGCTTCGAAGCGCCGCTGATCACGACGATCCACGCGACCGAGTACGGGCGCCACCAGGGCTGGGTCGACAAGCACCCGCAGACCTACATCCACGGGGTCGAGCGCTGGATCACCAACCGCTCGCACCGGGTCATCACCTGCTCGCACTACATGCGCGAACAGGTCGCCGACATCTTCGGCGTCGAGGAGCAGCGGGTGACCGTAATCCCGAACGGGATCGACCCCGAGGACCTGCCGGCGCAGCCGGCCGAGGACCTGGCGCGGCTGCGGGCCGAGTTCGCCGCCCCCGACGAGAAGCTGGTCCTGCTGATCGGCCGCCTCGTCTACGAGAAGGGCTTCCAGCTGGCGCTGGAGGCGATGCCGCGGGTGCTGGAAGAGGCGCCGGGGACGCGCTTCCTCGTCGCCGGCTCCGGGACCCACGAGGCGGAACTGAAGCGCCAGGCGCAGGAGCTGGGGCTGATGGAGCACGGCACCTTCCTCGGCTGGATCGGCGACGACGTCCTCCACTCGCTCTACCGGATCTCCGACCTCACCGTGGTGCCCTCGATCTACGAGCCGTTCGGGCTGGTGGCGCTGGAGGCGATGGCCTCCGGCTGCCCCTGCATCGTCGCCGACACCGGCGGCCTGCGCGAGGTCGTTCCCCACGAGGAGGCCGGCCTGCGCTTCCGCGCCCACGACCCCGAAGCGCTCGCCGAGGTGGCGATCCGCGTCCTCGTCGACGACGAGCTCGGCCGCCGCCTCGTCGCCGAAGCCTACGAGCACCTGCGTCGCTTCGACTGGGGCGACGTCGCCGAGCAGACGGCGGCGGTCTACGCCGAACTCGCCGGCGCCAAGCTGCCGTAGTGGCGCGACCCGCCTAGCTGCAGTCGCCGCGGCAGCGGTGCGCCAGCGTCCGCTCGCTGATGCTGAAGCCGCCCTCGCTGCTGGTCCCGGGCGTCCAGTGGATGCCCTCGAGCAGCTCGGCCGGCGGGACGTCGAGCGAGCCGGCGAGCTTCATCAGCGTGTCGACGCGGGCGAGCCGGGTGCCGTGCTCGAGCATCCCGATCTCGGTGCGGTGGAGTCCGGCACGCGCGCCTAGCTCTTCCTGGGAGAGCGCGGCCCGGCGCCGGCAGCGCCAGAGGTTGCGGCCGAACCTGGTCGCCACCTCCTCGGAGCGGATTCTTCCGTCGCGGGACGTCGACATCGGGGCAATCTCGCGGCAGCGGCTCATTGTCAGCCTGACGGTACAAGTCAAACCTGACAGAAAAATTGCAGACAACAACCCTCGGCTACCGCAGGTCTCGGTACCCGCGGGTCAGGCGACCGCGCGGTTGAGGAAGTCGACCTGGTGCTGCTTGCGCAGGATCAGGTGCTCCATCAGGTGCTCGAGCGCCTCGGAGCGCCCATCGCGGCCGGTCGGCTCGATCGCTTCCTGTAGGGCCTCGACCACCGTTTCCTCGTTCTCGGCGAGGCGGAGGAGGGCGTCGCGGGTGGTGGGGTCGAAGGAGAGCTCGGCGACCTCGGTGGTCGGCTCGCCCTTGAACGAGACGATCTTTTCGATCAGGCGGCGGACGTCGGCGAGCTCAGCATCGCCGAACCCGGTCAGCTTCGAGCCGAGCGCCTGGGCCTCGATCCCGGTCAGGCTCGAGGCCACGATCGAGTACTGCAGGGCCGAGCGGTACTGGAGCGCGAGCGCCTTGTTGAGGCGCTTCACGGCCTCCCCTTCGTCGAGCTTCTCTTCGTCGGGCATGGGCACCGCGTACCCGCGGGCGCCGCTCGCTACTCGTGCGCCGCGGAGGCGGGTGGCTGCATCGTCGTCCAGGCGCCCGGGTCCGGCTCGACCGGCCGCGGCCAGCGCAGCTCCTCAGGTGCCTCGCGCATGCGGATGATCCGCGCCGGGACGCCGCCGACGATCGCGTTGGCGGGGACGTCCTTGGTCACCACCGAGTTGGTGCCGATCACCGAGTTGTCGCCGACACTGACGCCGCGGAGGATGCAGGCGCCGTAGCCGATCCAGACGTTGTTGCCGACCTCGACGTCGCGCTTGTAGATGCCCTGCAGGCGGATCGGCCGCTCGACCTCGACGATGCCGTGGTCGAAGTCGATGAACATCGCCCGGTCGGCGATCACGCACTGCTCGCCAATCCGCACCCGCTGGTAGGCGGAGATCGTGCACTCCTGGCCCATCACCGTCTTCGCGCCGATCTCAACCTGCCCCTCGTGGCAGCGGATCTTGGTCCCGTCGCCGATCCAGACGAAGCGGCCGAAGCGCACCTGTCCGCGCGGCTCGATCTTCAGTTCGAGGCTGCGGCCGAGGAAGAAGGGACCGTCGGAGACCCAGCGCCAGCCCGCCGACGTCAGCAACCGCCGCCACAGGTAGCGCCAGAAGAGACGCGCGTAGCGGGGGGTGAGCATTCGATTCTGGGCCAGGAAGCGCAGCACGGCGGGGCAACTTTAAAGGCCGACTCTTAGACTGGACCGCCCTTGCCCGACGCCGCCAAAACCGCGCCCCTGGCAGAGCGCCTGCTGAGCGGCGAAAAACGGGCGCTGGCGCGGGCGATCACGCTGATCGAGTCCGACGACCCAGCTGGCTGGGAGCTCGTTCGCGAGGTCTACCCGCGCACCGGCAACGCCCGCATCGTCGGCTTCACCGGCCCGCCCGGCGTCGGCAAGAGCACGCTGATCGGGGCGCTGACGGCGGAGCTGCGCAAGGCCGAGCGCGAAGTAGCGGTGCTCTCGATCGACCCCTCGAGCCCCTTCACCCGCGGCGCCCTGCTCGGCGACCGGATTCGGCTCACCGAGCACTTTCTCGACCCCGGGGTCTTCATCCGCTCGATGGCCTCGCGCGGCGCCCTCGGCGGCCTCTCCGAGGCGGCGCTGCAGGTGGCGCTGATCATGGACGCGGCCGGCAAAGACGACGTCCTGATCGAGACCGTTGGGGTCGGGCAGGCCGAGATCGACATCGTCGACCACGCCGACACGATCGTGCTGGCGCTGATGCCCGGCTCTGGCGACTCGATCCAGGCGCTGAAGGCCGGCGTGATGGAGATCCCCGACATCATCGTCGTCAACAAGGCCGACCACCCGATGACCGACACGATGGTCCGCGAGGTGCGTGGTGTGCTGGCGCTTTCCCACGACCCGGAGGGTTGGAAGGTGCCGATCCTGCGCACCGAGGCGGCCCGCGGCGAGGGCGTCGAGGAGCTGGCGGTGCAGATCAAGGCGCACCGCGAGTTCATCGAGCAGCAGGGGACGCTGGCCGCGCGTCGCGCCCGCAACCTGCGCAGCGAGGTGCTCGGGATCGCTACCTCGCGGATGCGCCGCCGCCTGGAAGCGACGATCGCCGAGGATCCGGCGACGGCGGAGCTGCTGGATCGGGTGGTGCGGCGCGAGCTTGACCCCGCCACCGCCGCCAGCGAGCTGCTGGAGAAGCACGTCGATGCCTGAGGGGGCGGGGCCGAGCACCGTCGAGGCGATGGGCTGGGTCGGGGCCGAGCTGGCCGAGCTGGGCGGCGACAACGTCGGCCATGTCCAGGGCATCTTCGTCGACGCCGACAGCGGTGAGCCGGCCTGGCTGGTCGCCCGCCTCGGCCGCCGCCGCCGCGCCCGCGTCGTCGCCATCCCGTTCGCCAACTGCGCCGGCGCCCCCTTCGGCGTCTGGGCCGCCCAGGAGGGCGACGCGATCCGCAGCGCCCCCGTCGTCGACCCGGCCCGACCCCTGCGCCGCGAGCACGAGCTGACGATCTGCGCCCACTTCGGGATCGGCGAGAAAGCCGGCCGCGCCGCCGCAGTCGCCGGCCGCGAAGAAGGCGGCATCACCGCCACTCCGCCGAGTCGCTGACCGCGGCTTCCGAGTTTCTTTCCTCGTCACATTTCCTGCCTAGCGTTGGTCCAGCGACCAGTGCGATCACGAACGGAGGAGTGACTATGCGAGAGAAGAAAGCGATTGCGGTGCTGGCCACCGTGGCTGTGGCGGGTGCCCTCGGCGTCGCTGGCTGTGGCGGCGGTGACTCGGCCACGGGCGAAACGGCGCCGGCGAAGGCCTCGTCGGAGGGAGATGCGATGAAGGGCGACGCGATGAAGCAGAAGTCCGACAACGCGATGAAAGACGACAGCCAGGCGATGAAGGACGACGACGACGCGATGAAGCACGACGACGCGATGAAGCACGAGGACGCGATGAAGGGCGACGACGGCGCGATGCACGATGCTGGCGATGACCACGGCGGGGCGATGAAGGAAGGCTGATGGTGCTGCTGATCCTCTTCGGCTTCATCGCCGGCGCCGCGACGGCGCTCTCGCCGTGCGTGCTGCCGGTGCTGCCGATCGCGCTCTCGGCGGGAGCGACGGGAGGGAGGCGGCGGCCGCTGGGGATCGTCGCCGGGCTGGCGCTCTCCTTCACCTTCGCCACCGTCGCCCTCGTCTACGTGATCGCGGCCCTCGGTCTCCCGGACGACCTCCTGCGCAAGCTGGCGATCGTCGTCCTGATCGCCTTCGGCCTGACCCTGATGGCGCCGCCGCTGGCGGCGCGGGTCGAGGCCTGGATCAGCCGCTTCGCCGCTCGCGGCGGCGGGCCGAAGACCGGCGGCGACGGCTTTTGGTCGGGCACCCTGATCGGCCTCAGCCTCGGGCTCGTCTACGCCCCCTGTGCCGGCCCGATCCTCGCCGGCGTGATCACCGTCTCCGCCTCGCAGGACTTCAACACCGGCCGCCTCGCGGTGGCGCTCAGCTACGGGATCGGCTCCGCGGTTGTCCTCTACTTCCTGATGCTCGGCGGTCGCCGCGCGATCGCGCCCCTGGCCCGTCGCGGTACCGCGTTCCAGATCGCGATGGGCGGGGTGATGGTCTTGGTCGGGCTGGCGATGCTCGGCAACTACGACATCCGTTTCCAGAACGCGATCGCCAGCGACCTGCCGAGCTTCCTCGTCAACCCCAGTGAAGCGCTCGAGGACAGCGCCTCGGCCAAAAGCGCCTTGGTCGACCTGCGCGGGAGTAACCACGGAGTCGGTTCGGAAGCCACCGGGGATGCGCCCGCCCAAGGCGCCGACGGCAGCCTCGACCTGCCGGTGCTTGGCAAGGCGCCGGAATTCGTCGACACCGAGCGCTGGTTCAACACCCCGGGCGATCGCCCGCTGACGCTGCAAGGCCTGCGGGGCCGCGTCGTCCTCGTCGACTTCTGGACCTACAGCTGCATCAACTGCATCCGCACCCTGCCCTACCTGAAGGCCTGGGATGCCCGCTACCGTAAGGACGGCCTGACGATCGTCGGCGTCCACACGCCCGAGTTCCCCTTCGAGCGCGACGCCGGCAACGTCGAAGAAGCGATCGAGCGCAACGGCATCCGCTATCCCGTCGTCCAGGACAACGAACAGCAGACCTGGAGCGCCTACGCCAACCAGTACTGGCCGGCCGAGTACTTCATCGACGCCCACGGCGACGTCCGCTACGTCCACTTCGGCGAGGGCGAATACGGGGAGAAAGAGAAGGTCATCCGGCAGTTGCTGGCCGAAGCCGGTGATCGGGTCGGCCGGGGGATGTCGGGCGCGAACGGGATCGAACCGTCGGCCGGGGTGACGACGCCGGAGACCTACCTCGGCGTCGCCCGGGCCGAACGCTTCACCAACCCCGAACTCTCGCCGGGGCTGCACGACTTCAAGGCTCCGGCGCGCGTACCGCCGAACGAATTCGCCCTCCGCGGCCCTTGGCGGGAGGAATTCCACTCCGCCACCGCGGCCGGCGGCTCGCTCGAACTGAACTTCGGCGCCCGGCACGTCTACCTGGTGCTCGGCACCACCGACGGGCAGCCCCGCCACGTCCGCGTTCTCCTCGACGGCAAGCCGATCGATGCCGCGGCAGCGGGCGCCGACGTCCACGGTTCGGCCGTCACGGTCGACTCGCAGCGCCTCTACGAGCTGGTCGACCTGCCGCGCGTCGGCCACCACGTCCTACGGCTGGAGCCGGAAGCGGGGGTGATGGGCTATGCCTTCACCTTTGGCTAGCGCCGCCCCAGCGGCGAGAATCGGGTCGATGGCCGCTGAAGACAACGGCACCGTGCTCGTCGTCGACGACGAGCCGACGATCGTCGAGATCGTTGCCCGCTACCTCGAGCTGGCCGGCTTCGAGACCGTGCAGGCGATGGACGGGCCGGAGGCGCTGCGGCTCGCCGACCTGCACCGTCCAGACCTCGTCGTCCTCGACCTGATGCTGCCGGGGCTCGACGGGATCGAGGTGATGCGGCGGCTGCACGAGCGGCCCGGCAAGCGGGTCGCGGTGATCCTGTTGACCGCCCGCGGCGAGGAGAACGACCGCCTCGTCGGCCTCCGCCATGGCGCCGACGACTACGTCGTCAAGCCGTTCTCGCCGGCCGAGCTGGTCGCCCGGGTGGAGGCGGTGATGCGGCGGATCTCGCCGCCGGCCGAGGAGGACGAGGGAGCGCCCCCGATCGAGCACGGGGCGCTGCGGGTGGAGCCGGCAACCCGGCGCGTCTTTCTTGACGATGAGGAGCTCTCGCTGACCCAGCGCGAGTTCGAGCTGCTCGCCTACCTCGCCGCCCGTCCCGGCCGCGTCTTCAGCCGCGACCAGCTGATGGAAGCGGTCTGGGAATACCCCTTCTTCACCGACACCAGCACCGTCACCGTCCACATCCGCCGCCTCCGCGCCAAGCTCGGCGACGACTCCGCCGGGCCCCGCTTCATCGAGACGGTGTGGGGCGTCGGCTACAGGTTCAAGCCGTGAAGCGCGGCTTCCTGATTGCCCTCGTCGCCTTTCTCGCCGGCGGCGCCGCGGTCGCGGTCCCGCATGGGATGGGGGCCGAGCAGATCGTCCTCGCTCTGCTGGCAGCGGCCGGGATCGCCCTCGCCGGTGCCCTGGCGGCGCGGCTGGCGATGGAGGAGCGGGCCGCCCGCGAAGTCGAGGAGGCGCGCCGCAACTTGGTCGCCGCCGCCTCCCACGACCTGCGCACGCCGCTCGCCTCGCTGCGCCTGCTGGTCGAGTCGATCGACGACGGGGTCGCCACTGGCGAGACCCGCGACCGCTACCTGAAGGAGATCCGCACCCACGTCGCCGTCCTCAGCGGCCTGATCGACGACCTCTTCGAGCTCTCGCGGATCGAGGCCGGAGACATCTCCTGGACGATGCGGCAGGTCGAGCTGCGGGAGCTGATCGACGAGGCGGTGGCGGCGATGCGCGCGGCGGCGGCGGAGCGGGGGGTGGAGGTCACTGCCGACCTGCCGGCCGAAGCCCTGCTCGCCCAGGCCAACGCCGAGAAGGTGCAGCGGGTCCTCTTCAACCTGATCCAGAACGCGATCCGCCACACCCCCGCCGACGGCAGCGTCACCGTCCGCGCGCGGCCCGTCGGCAAGGGGGTCGAAGTCGAGGTCGACGACTCCGGCGAAGGGATCCCGGCCGAGGACGGCGAGCGCGTCTTCGAGGCCTTCTACCGCGGCGACGCCAGCCGCGGGGAGGACGGCGCCGGTCTCGGCCTGGCGATCTCGAAGGCGATCGTCGAAGCCCACGGCGGCCGGATCTGGCTCGAGCCCGGCACTCCCGGAACCAGGATCCGATTCACCCTGCAGGGGGTCTAGCCAGATCCTTCGGGGTTCGGGCTTTCAAAACTCGCCATCAGGTAGCTCAAAAGGAATCTTGGCTTGGCGGGATCTTGTTGCACTCGCTGGTGTATCCGCTCGCTGGCGATCAGTAGCTCTTGCAGTTGGCGGACGAACATCGCTTGAATCTCGGCCGCGCCTTCCTCGTCGACCCAGAGGGTGTCGTGAGCTAGAACTGAATCTTCGCGGCTGGCGAACGTGCCTGCGTCGACCGCCCGCCCCACGGCTTCGACAGCCTCACGAAGGGCGGCTGCGGCGAGGTTGTCGCGGAAAAAAGACCCGAGGTCTTCCCATTCCCGCTTCCAGGCCATCGCTCGCTTCACGGGCTCATACACGTGTTCGGTTGCCCCTCGTCGCTGGTTTTCTTCAACGACGCGGATGCAACCGGCCTGTCTCAGGGCTCGGAAGTGGTAGGCGATCGTGCCGAGATGCTCTCCGTGGCGGTCGGCGAACTCGACTGGAGACATGCGCCGGGCCGGGGTATTCATCTCGGTGAGGATGCGTACTCGCATCGGGTGACAAAGGGCCTTGGCTAGTGCAATGGCTGCCTTTGATCTCGTTCCCCCACCTTCTACCGGCTGTCCGCCACCTTCAACATCCCCTGACTTCGTCGCGGCTTCCCGGGCCATCTTGCGGCGCCTCCTCAATTGATCTGGACTCTTCGATTGCCGATAGAGGATTCCAGCTTCCAAGCAGGCGGTGCGTTAGAGCGTTTCCATTGATGGAATCCTCTCCACCAATGGCGCTGTAGGAGCGCTCGGATCGGAGGAGGGGAGGTGATTTTGTGCTTAAGGTCGCCAAGGTGATGCCTTGTCCCCAGGTCGTGAAGTCGGGCTGACCGAGGAGTGTGCGCCTCGGTCTTTGCTGACCGAGGCGCATCCCACCAGACCAGGATTGAAGTGGTTTCACTGGTGGGATTTGCTTCACGTAGTGCTGACTCCTAAGGGGCTAGGTGCGCGACATGCACCGCCAAGGAAGACCGAGCGCCGAAGCGCATCCTCGTTCCTGCGATAAGAGGCCAGAGCACGAAGAGAGCCAATCCGAATGGGAGGAGGTGGCGGCGATCGAGAAGGCTTGCGAGTCGATCTTGGATCAGACCGCCTCCTGAAGCTCATGGCGCCTCGTCTTCGAACTCTCGAAGACGACGCCTCCTTTAAAGGCATGGGGAGGGCCATCTTGATGGTTCGAGAGCGCGCCGGCATGAGCAGCGCCGAACTCGCCGAGAAGATCGAGGTGAAGGAGATCGAGATGCGACAGCTCGAGCGGGGCGAGCTGGATGCCGACTGGGCCACCTTGCGGGTAATCGCCCGGGCGTTGAATCTTCCCTTGGCTGCCCTCATCGAACTTGCCGAAGAATCTGCTCCTGGGGAGGGCGGCGATCACTGGCGGCAATGGTCGCGGGAAGCAGAACGTGAGCGCAGCGTTGGCTGACGTCGGCAGCAGCGAATCAACTGGCAATCATCCATTTCCCGGATGGGAGCCGTTTCTTCCGCATCTCGTGCACCCGCTGAAGGTGGCCATAGTGGAAGCCCTCATGTGGATCGACGAGCCACTGTCAGCAGTGCAGTTCGGCAAGGTGTTCCGTGGCGTGGGCGATGGTTTTCGCGAGTCGAATGTCCGCTACCACCTCAGACATCTGGCGGAGGTCGGCGTCCTAGAGGCCACCCCAGTCGTCAGCAGCAATAAAGGCAAAGGATCGAGAGAGAAATTCTTCTACTTCGCCGACAGGACGAACAGGCGAATTCTTCCTCGACCCTGAGCGTGTGATGTGCCATGCAGAGTCAATGAAAAAAGTATGCGTCTCCGGTTCACCGCCTCAGACCGTACGCAAATTTATTTTTCGTAGTTTTAAGTATCTAAGTCGGATCTCGTTCGTATAGGGTCACCGCGTCACCCACTCGGTACGCGCTCGGTATCGCGGGTTCCGATCTGATCCAGATGCAGAAAGGAACCGTTGTGCGACTTGAAGTCAGGCTTTCATCCCGTGTTGGTTTCTTGGTCGGAAGCGCTCTATTGATCCTCTTGACGACTCTGCTGCTCCCGTTTGGATCTGCCCGAGGCCAGGAAGATGACGGGGAAGGTGAAGACGCGGCTCCGGTGGAACTCGTACACGAGCGGACCGAGACCTCCAACACCTTCGAACTCGACAACGGCCAACGGGAAACCCGGATCTACGAGAGTCCGGTCAACTTTGAAGATGCCGAAGGCAACTGGAAGCCAATCGAAGAAACGCTCGAAGAAAAGCCCAGCGGTGCGATTGTCAACGGTGCCAATAGCTTCGACCTTCATCTCCCCGAATCCCTCGACGCTGGCTCCGCGATCCGGCTCTCGACGGATGATTCCTGGGTTTCGGAGCGACCAACCGGCATTGCCACCGGTGAGGCCCAACTCGAAGGCGAAACCGCGGTCTATGAAGCTCCGTCGGCTGATGTGAGCTACGAATTCTCGGGTCTCGCAAATGGACTGAAGGGCGACATCGTCCTCGCCGATGACAGCGCGCCTTCGAGCTTCCACTTCCTGCTTGAAGCCTCCGAGGGCCTGACCGCGAGCCTCAACACCGACGGTGGGATCGACTTCCGCGACCAAGCCGGCAAGCTCGTGACCATTCTGCCCGCGCCTGTCATGTCCGACAGCGACCCGTCGCCGAACATCTCTCAGAACGTCCACTACGACCTGCAACCCAGGGAAGACGGCGTTTGGTCCCTAACCGTCGACGCAGACGACGACTGGCTCTCGAGCCCGGACCGGGTCTGGCCGGTCCGGATCGACCCGACCATCCTCAAACTGCCGGCACCCAGCCTCGACTGCGGGATCTTCAACGGCGCCTACGTGGAAAGCAACGTTTGTGGCTACACCGGCTGGCCCTACCTGGGAGCTACGGCGAAGTACCTTTCCAGTGGCGCCGATGAATACGCCCGGACCCTCTTGAGGTTCGACCTCAGCTCGATCCCCGCCACGGCATCGCTCACCGGGGCGACGCTCGGCATCTACAGCCCCACCAGCGCCCGGAACACGACCGGCCTCGAACTCTGGCGAGTCAACAACAAAGCCTGGAACAACTCGGTGAGTTGGAACCGCTTCTCAACCGGGAACCTCTGGGGCACTCCCGGAGGGGACATCGGCTTAGGTCAGCGGCAGAACATGGTGGTCTCGACCTCAGTGCGAGGCAGTCAAGCAGGCTGGTGGACCTTCAGCCAGCCACAGCTCACCTCCATCGTCGAAGAATGGCACTCGGGCAGGGTTGCCAATCAGGGGCTGCTGCTGAAGCTGCAGGATGAGCGCACCCGCCAGTGCTGCATCGAACGAGCGGTCGAATTGAGCTCCAGCGCCACCGCCAACAAGCCCTACCTCTCGGTCGAATACATCTCGCCAGCGCCCTCCGGTAGCAAGGTCACCTCGCCCACGGACGGGACGATAACCGCAAAGCGCTTCCTCCTCACCGCCGCCTGGGAACACAGTGGTGTCGAAGGGGTCACCTTCCAGTACAAGGGCGAATTTGGCTGGACCAACATCCCGGAAAGCCAGGTCATCGACGGCAGCAACCAGACCGTCAAATGGCCCTACAAAGTTGCACTTGCCGAACGGCAGAACAAGCCGCTCTACTGGGACACTTCAGGTCTGGGGTGGCTGCTCCAGCAAAGCGCGAAGGTACAGATCAGGGCCGTGCTCACCGGTGTGGTGGGGGCCGGCGGCTACACCTCGCCGGTCGGCGCTGAAGTCAACAAAGACATCGGCGGCCCCAAAGACACGATCGCGGGAATCGGCCCCGGTTCAGTCGATCTTCTGACCGGGAACTTCACGGTCACCCGCAATGACGTCAACATTCCTGGATACGGCGGCGCGCTCGAATTCTCGCGCTCGATCAGCTCCCGTCAGGCGGGGGTCGAAGCAAACGGCGTCCTCGGGCCAGGGTGGAAGCTAGGTGCTCCGGTCGAAGAAGCCGGCGGCTCTGACTGGCGCTCGATCAAGCTAGAACTCTTCACCGAAAACTGGGAAGAAGAAAACGAAGCAGAAGAAATCGAAGAAAAATCCTTCACCTATCACTGGGCCGCGCTCAGTGACCTCGAAGGGGGCGAACTCTCCTTCGAAGAACCCTCACCGGGCACTTTCAAAACCCCCGATGAAGTCAGCGGCTACCTGCTCTCGAAGATTGGCGAACACGAACTCGCCCTCACCGACCCCTCCGGCAACAGGACCGTCTTCTCCAATGCCCAGACCGGCAACAACGAATACATCCCAGTCTCGGTCTCCACCACCGGCGGTGCCGGCAACAAGACCCGCCTGACCTACGAATTCCCCGAAGCGGGGAAGAAACGGCTCAAGGAAGTAATCGCGCCTACGGCCCCGGGGGTCTCCTGTCCGGATGAAACCGCGAAAACCAAGGCGGGCTGCCACGTCCTCGTCTTCGCCTACGGTTCTGTCAACGTCGAAGGTCAATACAGGCCGCGCCTGACCTCGATCACCTACTACACGGGCGGCTCCTCCTGGGAAGTCGCGCGCTTCGAATACAACGCCCAAGGCCGCCTCTCCGCCGAGTGGGACCCGCGGATCTCCCCGGCGCTGAAAGAGACCTATGCCTATACCTCTGAAGGCCAGCTGCAGACGCTGACCCCGCCCGGCCAGGAACCGTGGACGATGGTGTACGGGAACATCTCCGGCGAGAAAGCCGACGGGCGGCTAACCGCGGTCAAACGCTTCAGCAACGTAGCTGAAAAACCGACCGCGCAGACGACGATCGCCTATGGCGTTCCGCTCAGCGGGAGCAGTGCCCCGTATTCGATGAGCGGGGAAGCAGTTGGCAAATGGGGGCAGACCGACCTGCCGACCGATGCCACGGCGATCTTCCCGGCGACCGAAGTTCCCTCGAGCCCGCCATCGGCCTACACCCGGGCAACCGTCTACTACATGGACGCCGAAGGACAGACTTCGAACGTCGCCACCCCTTCGGGCGCCGGCACCTCGGCGCCTTCGATCACGACGACCGAAACCGATCGTTTCGGGAACGTCCTTCGCGAACTGGGCGCCCAGAACCGGCTGCGGGCGTTGGCGGCGGAAAATCCGGCAGCCAGGTCACGCGAACTCGACACCCAGTTCCGCTACTCAGCTGACGGCACCGAGCTGCAAGAAGAAACCGGCCCCACCCACCTGGTCAAGATCAAGGAAACGGGCGAAACCGGGCAGGCTCGCGCTTTCCGCGCGATCCAGTACAACGACCCTGCGCCGCCCGCCGGTCAGCCCGCCTACCACCTGCCGACGAGCGAAACGAGCGGTGCACTGGTCGACGCCTCGACCGTGCGCGACCAGCAAGCGACGACCTACGAATACAACTGGACGCTGCGCAAGCCCACCGCGACGATCACCGACCCCGAAGGCCTCAACATCAAGTCGGTCACCGTCTATGACGAAGCCACCGGGATGCCGACCGAAGTCCGTCAGCCGTCCAACTCAACCGGGGGCGGTGCCGGCAGCAAAAAGTTCGTCTACTACAAAAGCGAAGCAGGGCAGGGGGAACTGGCCAAATGCGAAAGCAACGCCTACGCCGGTCTGCCCTGCAAGGTCGAACCTGCGGCCCAGACCAGTGGGACGGGCCGGCCGCAGCTCCTCGTCAAGAATGTTCTCGCCTACAACCAGCTCGCTGAGCCGACCGAAATCAAGGAAAGCCCCGGAGGCGGCACCGAAAACCTGCGCACGGTAAAAGTCGCCTACGACGCGGCCGGCCGGCAGACGAGCAAGACGATCGAAGGCGGTGGCCAGTCGATCCCGAAAGTCGAAACGCTCTACAGCTCGACCAACGGCCAGCCTACGGTCGAAAGGTTCTCGTGCGGCGTATGCGACAGCCAGGCCGTGACGACCACCTATGACGTGCTCGGCAGGCCGGTCTCCTACGAGGATGCCGAGAGCCACAAATCCGAAACTACCTACGACCTTCTCGGCCGCCCGGTGATCACCAAAGACATCAGGGGGAGCCAGACGGTGACCTATGACTCCGTATCCGGGCTCCCGGTCGAACTGGTCGACTCTGCAGCAGGCAAATTCACTGCGAGCTACGACGCCGACGGCAACCTGGTGAGCAGAACGCTGCCGGATGGCCTTACCGCCGCAACGACCTACAACGAGGTCGATCAACCCATGCACCTCACCTACACGAAGTCGAGCTTCTGTGGTGCTAGCTGCACCTGGCTTGACTTCGGCTTGGAGCGGTCGGTCGCCGGCCAGATCCTCACCGAAACCGGCACCTTGGGAACCGATCACTACCGCTACGACATGGCCGGGCGCTTGACCTATGCCGACGAAGCGCCGCAGGAAGGGCAATGCACGACCCGCTCCTACACCTACGACGCCGACTCCAACCGCCTCTCAGCGACGGTTCGCCCTCCAGGCATCGGCGGCATCTGCTCGGAATCGGGCGGCGCCACTCTGACCTACGAATACGATGCTGCTGACCGGCTCAAGGGGCCGACCTACGACAGCTGGGGCCGGACCACGAGTCTGCCTGCCGCATACGCCGGCGGCAAAACCCTGACTACCAGCTATTTTGCCAACGACATGGTCGCCACCCAGTCGCAAAACGGAGTGTCGAACACCTTCACCCTCGACGCATCCCTACGCCAGCGATCGCGGCTGCAGGCAGGAGGCCTCGAAGGGACCGAAATCTTCCACTACGACGGACCTGGCGATGCGCCGGCCTGGACTGAACGGGGACCGAACTTTACGCGCAACATCAGCGGCCTCGGCGGGGAACTTGCTGCGGTCCGCGAATGGGTCGCCGGCTTGCCGGAAACCAACAAAATCACTCTGCAGCTGACGAACCTGCACGGAGATGTGTCGGCCACGGCAGCGATCAACCCGGAAGTGACGAGCCTCCAGGGAACCTTCAGCTATGACGAGTTCGGCAATCCGACCTCGGGTGGCGCCGGGCGTTTTGGATGGCTCGGTGGGAAGCAGCGGCGGACGGAACTTCCGTCGGGTGTGATCCAGATGGGGGTGCGGAGTTACGTGCCACAGCTAGGTCGATTCCTTAGCCCGGATCCGGTGTTCGGCGGCTCTGCGAACGCCTACGACTATGCCAATCAAGATCCGGTAAACAACTTCGACCTAAGCGGTGAATGCACTGGGAGCTACACCAAAAGGGGATGCGCTAGGCAAAACAAGGAACGGGCAAGAGCGATCTATAATGCAAATCGAAAGGGTAATAAGCATAAAGTGCTGCTCTTTTCGACTTACGGGAACAAAAAAGTGAACCTTCAGAAAATCATGGAAGGGGCTAATGCGGCTCGCAAGAGCTGGGCTATAGCCGCTGGGGAAAGTTGGAGGCTAAAGCAGGCCGAAGAATTCGAACGGAGCACTTCCAATCAAGCCCATGCCACCTCGATACCCTGTAAGCAGGTGGGCTTGGCGTTGTCCGGTGGCGGAGTCACGGTGAGCTCGGCCGGACTGGCAACGGTTTGGATTCCCGGAGTCGGCGACACTCTCCTGCTTGTTGGTAGCGGGGCTGATTTGCTGGGCGTCGCTGCAGACCTGCTGCATGAGGGAGGATTGTGCTGATACATTGGCGGAACGGGGTAGGTGCTAATGAATGAAGGAGAGATAATCTTCGCTGCTGGCGCCCTTGCAGGCGCCGTCGCGAGTCTCTGGTTCATCGCACGGTCGATCCCACGACCTGGCTCTGGTGACGGTCTAAGCAAGCGAAGGCTCGCCATGATGTTTGTCTTGGCTGTCTACGTCGTCATGGCTCTGTTGGCGGCGATTATTGGGGTTGCCATCCAGGACACTGGCGTAGCCGGGGTCGCTAGTGCGCTACTTCTTCTTGCAATTGGAGCTATCGCGTATCTATGGAAATGGGATGCCGCCTGAATCCTTCGGGGGACAGATCATGACCGCTAGATCGGCAACCGTGGGTGTCGCCCTGATGGCTTTTGCGTTAGCGCTGACGAGTGGGGGTCCAATTCTGTTCATAAGCAGCGGGTTTGTATTGGCAGCGTCAGCTCTAGGGTGGTACCTCGGGTACCGTTCCGAAGGTGGTCACCACCACAATTCCCACGGAAGATAGCGGCACTGTCACCCTTGGCTTAGGCCGGAGCTGGCTTCGGCTGGTGCAACGTAGGCGATGCCCCATTAAGCTAGGCTCGGCTCTCTATGAAACCGAAAGTTGGTGGCTGCGGTTCGAGTGCGGCCGCCTGCGCTGCGACCCGGAGGGGGACCTTGGACGGCGTCCTTGGGTTCATCGGGCGAAGCCGACCCTGAGCCTTCGGTCTTCCGCTTCAGGATCAGGCATGGTGCGTCATAGGGGACGCGGTCGTCGCCCATCGCCCGAAGCCAGCCGAAATCACGGGAATGCTCGGGTGGACGGCCTCTTTGCCTCGACTAGAATGCCTAGCGAGGTAGCCTCGAATCCGCATGGCTAAGCGGTTTGCGCAGAGCATCAGTTTCAGAAGCTCAGAAAACCGCCCACACGACTGAAAATCGTGGTGTATCTGGTTCAGTTCTAACGCGGCGACTATTACATCTCAGAGCAGGACAAGCGCGCCCAGTTGGCAACGTTTCGGTCGCGTCATCACCAGCCCAACCAGCTTAGTACGTCACCAGTACTGCCGGGCGCATAGATACCTGAAGATCGCAAAGGCGAAACCGCCGAGGGCGAGTGCGACCGCGGCGAGTCCAAGGGCGGCCGAAAATTCCCCGTCCCCAATTGCGCCAACGCATAGGACCGCAGCAAGCAATGCGGAAAAGCACAAGACCAGAACACTGAACCCAATCAAGTCCCTATCACTTCCGCAGCTTCGCTATCGGTCTTAAGCATCTGTCCCACCATCTCACTCAGTCGGCTGGGGTCGCTGGGAGCTGACATGTTACGCAACCAGCGCTCCGCGCCATGTAGCGGGGAGCCTTGCCAGTGTCGAGTGGCGATGTAGGCGGGGATTGAACTTCGGGGCCGAGGAGAGTCGGTCGAGGAGCTCGTGCAGCGGCCACCCAGGCAGCAGGGTTCGGTTCACCTTTTCCAGGGGGTCTAGGCTCAGGTCGGTGCGTGGCAGGAAGACAGGGGGAGACGCCTTGAAGTCTCGGAGATTTAGACGGGCTGCCGGTTTGATTGCAACTGGCGTCGCTCTGAGCGTGCTTCTGGCTGGCTGCCCAACCCCTCAGTCGCTTGCAGGAGGCGGCTCGGGTTGTCGGCGACCGTACGCTGGTGGGACGGGGAGGGATGTTCCAGAAACCAGCAGGCTCAGCTGCGCTGACATCAACAACCTGACCTCCGACATGCCGAGTGAACCGGAAACGTATTTGGCTATGGCTGATAGCTCGCAGCGCTTGATATGGAAGTGTGATTTCTACGGGGCGGAGGCGCAGCGGGTCCTGCTCCGGTGCGAGCACGACAAACGCCGCTTCAGCATCGTCAAGGTCGATAGCTAGCGGTGGTGCTAGGCGAGGCGTTCTTCAGGGTCCGATTCACCCTGCAGGGGGTCTAGCCTCAGGGCGGTGCGGGTCGCCACCTGGAACGTCAACTCGGTCAAGCAGCGCCTGCCGCGGCTGCTGCCGTGGCTCGACGAACGGCAGCCGGATGTCGTTTGTCTGCAGGAGACGAAGCTTGCCGACGAGGCCTTCCGCGAGCTGCTCCGCGAGGAGCTCGACAAGCGGGGATACGAGATCGCCGTCCACGGCGAGGCGACCTGGAACGGTGTCGCGATCCTCTCGCGCGCCGGGCTCGAGGACGTCGTCCCCGGCCTCGCCGGCGCGCCCGGGTTCCCGCACCCCGAGGCCCGCGCCGTCGCCGCCACCTGCGGCGGCATCCACGTCGTCTCGGTCTACGTCCCGAACGGGCGTGAACCGGGCTCCGAGCACTACGCCTACAAGCTCGAGTGGCTGGCGGCGCTGCGCGAGGCGGTGGCGGCGGGGCCGGAGGCGACCCTCGTCTGCGGCGACGTGAACATCGCTCCCGCCGACGCCGATGTCTTCGATCCGGCGGCCTACGAGGGGCACACCCACGTGACCGAGCCCGAGCGGGCGGCGCTGGCGGAGCTGCAGGCGCTCGGCCTCCGCGACGTCGTCCGCGACCGCTGGCCCAACGAGCGGATCTTCACCTACTGGGACTACCGCGCCGGCATGTTCCACCGCGACCTGGGGATGCGGATCGACCTGGTCCTCGCCGGCGCACCGGTCGCCGAGCGGGTCCGCGCCGCCTGGATCGACCGCAAGGCGCGCAAAGGCAAAGGCCCGAGCGACCACGCCCCCGTCGTTGTCGACCTCGACGAGGCGCCAGACGGCGATATCGGCCCGGTAGTGCCGCCGCCCTCGCGGCCCGCCGGCAAGGGCGCTGCCAAGCTGCCGCAGTCGCCCTAGAGCTGCAGGGCCTTGACCTGCAGCAGCTCCTCGATCCCGTAGCGGCCGTTCTCGCGGCCGTGGCCGGACTGGCCGTAGCCCCCGAACGGGGCATGCGGGTTGAAGGCGCCGCCGTTGATCTCGACCTGGCCGGTGCGGATGCGCCTGGCCACGGCGATCGCGCGGTCGCGGTCAGCCGACCAGACGCCGCCGGAGAGGCCGTAGGGGGTCGAGTTGGCGATGCGGACGGCGTCGTCCTCGCCCTCGTAGGGCTGGATCACCAGTACCGGGCCGAAGATCTCCTCCTGGCCGATCGTCATCTCCGCCGTCACCTCGGAGAAGACGGTGGGGCGGACGAAGTAGCCGCGCTCGAGGCCTTCGGGCGGCTCGGCGCCGCCAGTGAGCAGCCGCGCGCCCTCCTCGATCCCCTTCTCGATGTAGCCGCGGACGCGCTGGCGCTGAACGTCGGAGACCAGCGGCCCGAGTCGGGTGCCGGAGTCAAAAGGATCGCCGGGGGTAAAGGTCTCCGCCGCCGCCTTCGCCAGCTCCTCGACCTCGGCCAACCGCTGGCGCGGGACCAGCATCCGGGTCAGGGCGCTGCAGGTCTGGCCCGAGTTGAGGAAGCACTTGGCGACTCCGTCCGGGACCGCCTTAGCGAGATCGGCGTCGTCGAGGATCACGTTCGGCGACTTGCCGCCGAGCTCCATCGCCACCGGCTTCACGGTCGCCGCCGCCAGCTCGCTGACCCGGCGGCCGGCGCGGGTCGAGCCGGTGAAGGAGACCATGTCGACGCCGGGATGCCCGGCGATCGCCTCGCCGACGACCGGCCCGGTGCCGGTGACGAGGTTGAAGACGCCGGCCGGCAGCCCGGCCGCCTCGATCACCTCGGCCAGCACGAAGGCGTTCAGCGGCGTTACCTCGCTCGGCTTCAAGACGACGGTGCAGCCGGCGGCCAGCGCCGGCGCGACCTTGCAGGCGATCTGGTTGAGGGGGTAGTTCCACGGCGTGATCGCGCCGAGCACGCCGACCGGCTCGCGCAGCACCCGCGAGTTGCCGATCTCCTCCTCCCAATCGACCTCCTCCATCAGCTGCGGGGTCGAGGCGAACTGCGAGGTGGGAAGGCCAACCTGGACGATCCGACTCAGCTTCAGCGGCATCCCCAGCTCCTGGGTGATCGTCGTCGCGATCTCCTCGGCCCGCTCGTTTAGCCCCGCCGCGATCGCCGCGATGTAGCCAGCTCGCTCTTCGCGCGAGGTCTGCGACCAGCTCTCGAACGCCTCGCGGGCGGCGGCGACGGCCTTGTCGACCTCGACCGGAGTGCACCCCGGGATGCTCCCCATCACCTCCTCGGTGGTCGAGTTCACCACCTCGATCGGGTCAGCCCCGCTCGGCTCGACCCACTCGCCGCCGATGAAGATCCTGTCCCGTACCTGAAGCCCAGCCGCCGTCGCCATTCCGTTCCTCTCGTCGCCGTTCCGTCCTCAAAGCTAGCCGATGGAGGCTTATTACATATGAGCTATAATCGCTGATACGCTATGAACTTGGAACCGGGACGACTATTGCGGGAGGCCCGGGTCCGGCACGGTCTCAGCCAACAGCGCCTGGCGAGACGGGCGGGCACGACTCAATCCGCGATCTCGCGAATCGAGCAGGAACGGATCTCGCCCACCGTGCAGACCCTCGCCGAGCTCCTGCGCCTGATGGGGGAGGAGCTAGTGCTGACGGCGGAGAGGCGGAATACGGGGGTCGATCTGACCCTCAATCGAGCCAATCTCGAGCTGACCCCCGAACAGCGAGTTCAGAAAGGTCTTGAATTTGCCGATTTCGTGCGGGCGAACAGAGGGGGAGAAGGTTCCTCTCAGGAGCCTTAAAGGGACATGCCTCTCGAGGACCTCGGAAAATCACTTCAGGCAGAGCCACTCCTGAAGACGCTGGAGCGCCACGGAGTCGACTTCGTCGTCATCGGCGGGGTTGCGGGATTGGCCCAGGGCTCTTCGTACCCGACTTACGATCTCGACGTCGCCTACGCCCGTGATCCGGCGAACCTGCGTCGCCTTGCCGATGCACTCGCGGAAATCGGCGTGACTCTCCGGGGTGCTCCGCCCGATCTCCCGTTCCAGCTGGACGTTCAGACGCTTGCGAACGGCGCCAACTTCACCTTCGATACCAAGTTCGGGAGCTTCGACGTTCTCGCGGACATCGCCGGTATCAAGAGCTACGACGAGCTGCGCGCGGCTTCACGGCTGAAGCGAATCGCCGGCGTCGAAGTTCGCGTCGCCTCGCTCGACGATCTCATCTCGATGAAGCGAGCTGCCAACCGTGTCAAGGATCAGCTGATGGTCGTGGAGTACGTGGAGCTCGCCGAAGACCTGCGTCGGGAGGGCGAGGACAGCGACGGTTAGTCCGGTGCGTGGCCGGCGGCTTCTGCCGGCACCTTCGCCCCCCGGCCCGCCCCCGACACCTGGATCGCGTCGCGGGCGGTGAGGACCTTGCCGCAGCGTTCGCAGATGCCGCGCTCTGAGACCTCGCCGCCGCACTCCTTGTGGACGATCAGGCGGCTGGGGCCGTTGGGCTCGGGCGAGTAGCGCTCGCCCCAGTGGAGGAGGGCGATCAGGGCGGGCCAGAGGTCGAGGCCCTTCTGGGTAAGGAAGTACTCGTAGCGGGGCGGGTTTTCTGAGTAGGCGCGGCGTTCGAGGATCTCCTCGTCGACCAGGCGCTGGAGGCGGGCGGAGAGGACGTTGCGGGCGATCCCGAGGTTCTCCTGCATCTCGCCGAAGCGGCGGTTGCCGTGCATCACGGTGCGGACGATCAGCAGCGACCAGCGCTCGCCGATCACCTCGAGGGCCTTGGCGATCGGGGAGTCGACTCCGGGGTAGTCGCGACGCAGCATGAGTGTGATCTTTGCACAGTTGGTTGCATCAAGCAACTCAGTCGGCTAGGGTCGCCAAGAGATGGTTGCTTGATGCAACCAACACGAAACAGCCGATCGGAGGGAACCATGAGGCTGATCCCAAGACATAGGCATTCGCAGCGGCGGCGTCGGTCGCGGATCACGATCACGCAGGAGGAGATCAGCGCCGACCTGCACTACCCCGCGGGCGCGCCCGAGCCGCGGCGGACGACCGACTACCGCAGGATCGAGATTCGATGAGCAACGACGGCATCGTCACCGCTCCGGAGGGCACCGCGGCCGAGCTGGCCGAGGAGTTCGCCGCCGCCAATCCCGACAGTTCGCGCAGCCGCACCCTGGTCTGGCAGGACCCGGTGCCGACGGCCGCGGCCGGGGCGACGATGACCGGCATGGAGTACATGACCGCGGTCGTCACCGGGCAGATGCCGCCGCCCCCGATCGCGGTGACGATGCGGCTGCGGCCGGTCGAGTTGGAGGAGGGGAGGGTGATCTTCGAGGGCGAACCCGGCGAGGAGCACTACAACCCGATCGGCGTCGTCCACGGCGGCTACGCAGCCACCCTGCTCGACTCCGCCCTCGGCTGCGCCGTCCACACGACGCTGCCGGCCGGCGTCGCCTACACCTCGCTCGGTCTCGAGGCGAAGTACGTGCGGCCGATCACCCGCGACACTGGCCGCGTCCTCTGCGAGGCGACGGTCCTCTACCGCGGCCGCCGCCAGGCGACGGCGGAGGCGACGCTGACGCAGGCGGAGAGCGGCAAACTCCTTGCCAGCGGTACCTCGACGCTGATGATCCTCGGGGAAGCCAGCTAGGAGCTGTAGTGGCGGCCGAGCTGGAGCAGCAGGCGCACGCCGAAGCCGTTGGCTTCGTTGCCGACGTACTCGCGGCCGATGTCCCAGGCGCTGCCGGCGATGTCGAGGTGCGCCCAGGGCGTCTCGCCGACGAACTCCTCGAGGAAGGAGGCGGCGGTGATCGTCCCGGCCTTGCGCTTCTTGGCGAGATTGGAGAGGTCGGCGACCGTCCCCTTCATCAGCTCCTTGTACTCGGGGTGGAGCGGCAGTCGCCAGACCAACTCACCGGTTACTTCGCCGGCTTCGGTGACCTCCTCGGCAAGGAGGTCGTCGTTGGCGACGAGCCCGGCATAAGTGGAGCCGAGGGCGATCTCGACGGCGCCGGTCAGAGTGGCGATGTCGACGATCCGCTCGGCCCCCTGCTCGACCGCGTAGGCGAGGGCGTCGGCGAGGATCAGCCGCCCCTCGGCGTCGGTGTTGTTGACCTCGACCGTCTTGCCGTTGTACTGGGTGATGATGTCGCCGGGCTTAATTGCGGTCCCGGAAGGCATGTTCTCGGTGGTGGGGACGAGGGCGATCAGGTCGAGCGGCAAGCCCAGCTCGGCGATCGCGGCAGTCGCCTCCAGCACCGCGGCGGCGCCGGACATGTCCATCTTCATCTCCTGCATCCCGGCGCCGGGCTTCAGCGAGATGCCACCGGTGTCGAAGGTGACTCCCTTGCCGACGTAGGCGAGGGTGGAGCCGGAGCCACCGCCGCTGTAGCGGAGGACGATCAGCTTCGGCTCCTCGGCGCTGCCCTGACCAACCGCGATCAGACCACCCATCCCCATTGCTTCGAGTTCAGCGAGGCCGAAAACGTCGACGCTGAGGGCGTCGGAGCCGGCGGCGATCTCTTGCGCTCGTTCGGCGAGGAACGCGGGAGTGGCGACGTTGGCCGGGGTGTGCTGAAGGTCGCGGGCACGGTTCTGGGCCTCGGCGGCGACACGGGCCCCTTCGACGATCGGGGCGAACTCGGCCGGTGCCAGCAGCACCAACGATTCGAGCCGCGGCGAGTCGTCGCCGTCGCCGGACTTGAAGCGGTCGAAGCGGTAAGCGGCGAGGACCGTGCCGGTGACGAGCGGGTCGGCGGCGAGTACCGAGTCGATACCGTCCGGCATCGCCCAGGCGATCGATCTCGCCTCCAGTCGCCCTGCCTCCTTGGCGGCGACGGCGGCGGCGACGCGCACCCTCTCGAGGTCGAGATCGTGGCGATCGCCCAGCCCTACGATCAATACCGGCGGGAAGCTGTCCGGCCGCAGCAGCGAGAGCTTTTTGAATCCGCCCTTAGCGGCCTCGGCTCCCGGAGCCTCGGCCAGCGCGGCCGGCAGCTCGCCCTCCTCGAGCAGCCCCACGACCGCGAGGTCCGTACCCGCGTCCTTCAGCTCGACATCTCGCACCTCGACCTTCATCGGCCGCGAGTCTATGCCCTGTCGGTATCGTCATCCGCTGGACCTGGCGGACAGGGGCCAGGCCTAGCGAAACTTGAAAGGAAAGGCAGTAGATGCCCAGCTCAGTGATTCTTGGAACCGCGCGCACCCCATTCGGAAAGATGGGCGGCGGTCTTAAATCCCTTGACGCCACCGACCTCGGCGGCACCGTGATCGAGGCCGCGCTGGACCGCTCCGGCGTCGCTCCCGAACAGGTCGAGCAGGTCGTCTTCGGCCAGGTCCTGCAAGCTGGCCAGGGCCAGATCCCCTCGCGCCAGGCCCAGATCAAGGGCGGGATCCCGAAGGAGGTTCCCTCGGAGACGATCAACAAGGTCTGCGCCTCGGGTATGCGCTCGCTCGGCCTCGCCGACCAGGCGATCCGCGCCGGCGACTCCAACATCGCCGTCACCGGCGGTATGGAGTCGATGAGCAACGCGCCGTACCTGCTGCCCGGCGCCCGCTTCGGCTTCCGCATGGGGGACATCAAGGCGCTCGACGCGATGACCCACGATGGCCTCACCAACCCCTTCACCGAAAAGCAGATGATCAACGAGGCGAGCGAGGTCGGTAACGAGCTCGAGATCAGCCGCGTCGACATGGACCGCTTCGCCGAGCGCTCGCACCGGCTCGCCAACGAGGCGACCGAAGCCGGACGCCTCGCCGAAGAGATCGTCGGCGTCACCGTCAAGTCGCGCAAGGGCGAGAGCACGGTCGAGGCCGACGAGGCGATCCGTCCCGACACCACCCTGGAGACGCTGGCGAAGCTGAAGGCGATCGGCGGCGATGACGCCACTCACACCGCCGGCAACGCGCCGGGGGTCAACGACGGCGCCGGCGCGATCGTCGTCGCCTCCGAGGAGTGGGCCGAAAAGGAAGGCAAGACGCCGCTGGCCCGGATCCTCTCCTACGGCACCGTCGCCGACGACTTCCCCTACCTCGCGAAAACGCCGGCCAACGCTTCGAAGCTGGCACTGGAAAAGATCGGCAAGACCCCCGAGGACGTCGACCTCTGGGAGATCAACGAGGCCTTCGCCTCCGTCGCCCTCAACTCGGTGCGGATGCTCGGCGTCGACGAGGAGAAGGTCAACGTCAACGGCGGTGCGATCGCCCTCGGCCACCCGATCGGCGCCTCCGGCGCCCGCATCGTCGGCGCCCTCGTCCACGAGCTGCGGCGTCGCGGCGGTGGGCTCGGCGTCGCCGCGATCTGCTCCGGCGGCGGCCAGGGCGACGCGATCGTCATTGAGGTCGACAAGGCCTGATCTTGAGCGCGCAGCCCGTGAGCGAGACCTCGCCGCGGGCTGCCGCTTTCTTTGATCTGGACAAGACCCTGATGGCGGGGTCGAGCGGGATGCAGTTCGCCCGCATCGCCTCCAAGCAGGGGATTGTCGGCCGCGGTCAGCTCGCCCGCTGGGGGTTCGAGCACACTCGCTACCGCCTCCGCGGCACCACCGATGCCCGCACCGCCGAGGTGCTGAAAGTCGCTCGCGAGCTGATCACCGGCGTCTCTGAGAAGACGATCGACCGGATGGGCCCCGAAGTGATGGCGGCGATCCTGCCACGGATCTTTCCCCAGATGCTGGAAGAGGTGTATGCCCATCAGGACGCCGGCCGGCCGACCTTCATCGTCAGCGCCGCCGGCAACGGCGTAGTCGAGCAGCTGGCGCATGTCCTCGGGATGGACGGCGGCATCGGTACCCGCTACGAGGTCGACGCCGAGGGCAGCTTCACCGGTCGCCTAGACGGGCCCTTCGTCTACGGCGAGGGCAAGGTGACGGCGATGCAGGAATTCGCTGACCGCCACGGGATCGAGTTGGCCGACTCCTACGCCTACTCCGACTCGCTCTCCGACCTGCCGATGCTGCGCGCGGTCGGCCATCCGGTCGCGGTCAACCCCGACCCGCCGCTCGCCCAGATCGCCCGTGCCGAGGGCTGGCAGGTGATGCGCTTCGAGCGCCTCGGCCGCCGCCTCGTCGCCCTGGCGGTGACGCTGCTGGCTACCGTCGCCGGCTTCGGCGCCTCGCGGGTCGCCGCTCGCAGGCGCGTCCCACCGCCGCGGCGGCTGCGGGTGGGGCGCTAGGGTTCCGGCCGATGGAGGCAGCAACCGCCCGCAAGATCCGCGTCGTCGTCGCCAAGCCCGGCCTGGACGGGCACGACCGCGGCGCCAAGATCATCGCCCGCGCCCTCCGCGACGCCGGCATGGAGGTCATCTACACCGGCCTGCACCAGACGCCCGAGCAGATCGCCGAGACGGTGATCCAGGAGGACGCCGACGCGGTCGGCCTCTCGATCCTCTCCGGCGCGCACATGACGCTGGTCCCGAAAGTCGTTGAACTGCTGCAGGCGCAGGGGGTCGACGACGTCCTCGTCACCGTCGGCGGCACGATCCCGGCCGACGACATCCCCGAGCTGAAGAGCTTGGGCGTCGCCGAGGTCTTCACCCCCGGCTCTGGAACCGACGAGATCGTCGAGTTCATCCGCGAGCGCGCCAGCGCCCGCCACGCAGCCGAAGCCTAAGCGCCGCATATGGGCGGCTGCGCCGCCCTCCGTGACATCTGACACGGATCGGTGCATAGGTACGTCCGATCCGGGTATCATCCTGATTGACTCGTCAGTCAACCGTTCGAGGGCGTTAAGATCCCGCCCCGCGAAATGCTGAGAATCATCCCCAAGGAGGCTTGAACTTGAAGATCTGCGTCCTGGTCAAGGAGGTACCGGACGCCGCCGTCCAGAAGCGCATCGACCCCAACACGATGCGGCTGGACCGTAGCGGCGAGAAAAATCTCAACCCCTTCGACACGCACGCCCTCGAGGCGGCGATGCAGATCAAGGAGGGTGGCGCGATCCCGGTCGAGGAGGTCGTCGCGGTGACGATGGGGCCGAGCTCCGCCGTCCGCGCTCTGCACAAGGCCGTCGCGCTTGGCGCTGACCGCTCGGTGCACCTTGCCGACGACGCGCTCGCCGGCTCCGACGTCTGCGCAACCGGTTACGCGCTGGCGAAGGTGCTCGAGTCGGAGAGCCCCGACCTGGTCCTGCTGGGCCAGCAGTCAGACGACGGCGAGTGCTACACGATCGGTGCCGTCGTCGCCGACCACCTGAAGATGCCGTCGCTGACCCAGGTGATCCAGATCGACGTCGCTGACGGCAAACTGCGCTGCGAGCGCCAGGCCGAGTACGGCTACGACACCGTCGAGGTCGAGCTGCCGGCCGTGATCAGCGTCGGCGACGCGATCAACGAGCCGCGCTACCCGAGCCTGAAAGCGATCATGGGCGCGAAAAAGAAACCACTCGACTCGAAGGCGACCGGCGACGTCGGCATCGACGCCGGCAACGTCGGCGAGGGCGGTTCGAAGACCAAAGTGCTCGCTCTGAACCCGCCGCCGGCCAAGGAAGCGGGCGAGATCATCGAGGACGAGGACACCAACGAGACGGTCGAAAAGATCGTCGCGTGGCTGGACGAGAGGAAATTGATCTAAATGGCAGGGATCCTGGTTTACGCCCTCCACGACGACGAGGGCAACTTCAACAAGAACTCACTCGGGGCGATCTCCGAGGCCGCCAAGCTGGCCGGCGAAGTTGGTGGCGAAGCTGCCGCGCTGGTCGTCGGCGACGTCGCTGACGACGCCTGCGCTGGGCTCGGCAAGTACGGCGCCGCCAAGGTCTACCGGGCCAAGAGCGTGCCCGAGGGCCTGGCCCAGCCGATCGTCGACGCGATGGCCAAAGTCATCGGCGAGCAGGGCTTCTCCTACGCCCTCTTCGGCGGCGGTCTGCTCGGCTTCGAGATCGGCGCCGGCCTCACCGCCCGCCTCAACGCCGGCGTGACCATGGAGGTCACCGCGGTCAAAGTCCAGGACGGCGGGCTGGTCGTCGAGCGGCCGATCCTGCAGGACTCCGAGATCGCCGACGTCGGCTACGTCGCCGAGCCCGGGATCATCATCGGCCGCCTCAACGCCTTCGACATCAACGAGAGCGGCGGCAGCGCCGAGGTCGTCGACGTCGACGTTGAGCTCTCCGAGTGGTCGTCGAAGGCAAAGCTGGTCCAGCGCGGCGAGCAGCGCGGCGCCGACGTCAACATCGAGGACGCAGACATCCTCGTCGGCGGCGGTCGCGGTCTCGGCGCCAAAGAGGGCTTCGAGCTCTGCGAGCAGCTCGCCGACTCGATGGGCGGTGCCGTCGCCGCGACCCGTGCGGTCGTCGACGCCGGTTGGTACCCCTACGCCGCCCAGATCGGCCAGACCGGGAAGACGGTGGCGCCGAAGCTGTACCTCGCTGCCGGCGTCTCCGGGGCGATCCAGCACAAGGTCGGAATGCAGAACTCGGAGAACATCCTCGCGATCAACAAGGACCCGAACGCGCCGATCTTCGAGTTCTCTGACCTCGGCGTCGTGGGCGATCTCCACAAGATCGTCCCCAAGCTGACCGAGGCGATCAAAGCCAAGAAGGGCGGCTGAGCTCCGGCTCAGTCGCTTTCCGTAAAGGAGCCCACCCATGCCCGCCGTCGCACCCGCTGAGTTCCCGCCGCCTTTCGATCCCAATAGCGTCATCGGTCCGCCGACCGACGCGCCGGAGGATCGGATCGAGGTCGGGGTGGCGATCGTCGGCGGCGGGCCGGCCGGGCTCGCCTGCGCCAACAAGCTCCTGCAGCTGCTCGAGAACGAGCCGGAGCTGACCGAGAAGCTGGGCGAAGTCCCGGTCGCGGTGATCGAGAAGGGCAAAGTTGCCGGCGCCCACCTGCTTTCCGGGGCGAACATGAAGCCCTCGGCGATGGAAGAGCTCTTCCCGGACCTGCCGAAGGAGGAGTGGCCGGTCTACCAGGAGGTCACCAAGGACGCGGTCTACCTGCTGACCTCGAAGGCGGCCCTGCCGCTGAAGCCAATGCCGCCGAACTTCAAAAACCACGGCAACTACGTCACCTCGGTCTCCAAACTGGGCCGCTTCCTCGCCGAGAAAGCCGAAGAAGCCGGCGCCTATATCCTCAGCGAGACCGCGGCGACGAAACTGCTGGTCGAGGATCGGATCGTCAAAGGGGTCCGCTCCGGCGACCGCGGCCGCGGCAAGGAGGGCGAAGAGCTCGCCAACTTCGAGCCCGGCTCCGACGTCACCGCGAAGGCGACCGTGCTCGCCGAGGGCACCGTCGGCCACCTCACTTACGCCGCCTACGACTACTTCGACATGCATGGCGCCGACCCGATGCGCTGGGAGCTCGGGGTGAAAGAGGTCTGGGAGGTCAAAGAGCCGCTCGACCGCGTCATCCACACGATGGGCTGGCCGCTGCGCAAATCGCCGCGCTTCAACGAGTTCGGCGGCAGCTTCATCTACCCGATGGGCGAGGACAAGATCTGCATCGGCCTGGTCGCCGGCCTCGACTACACCGACGCCACCTTCAGCGTTCACGACGCCCTGCAGCTGATGAAGACCCACCCCTTCATCAAGAAGCTGATCGAGGGCGGCAAAAGGGTCGCCTGGGGCGCGAAGACGATCCCCTCGGGCGGTTACTTCTCGATGCCGAAGCGCCTTGCGGTCCCGGGGATGATGGTCGCCGGCGACGCCGCCTCGATGGTCAACATCCCGACCCTTAAGGGCGTCCACTACGCGATGCACGCCGGCATCTACGCGGCGGAAACGATCGTCGAGACGCTGAAACAGGACATCGACTCGGTCAACTTCGAGGCCTACGACGACAAGGTCCGCAACTCGCTGATCGAGAAGGAGATCAAGCAGTCGCGGAACATGCGCCAGCCGTTCTCCAAAGGCTTCTTCATGGGCGGCGCGATCGCCTCCGCGATGACGATCACCAAAGGCGCCTTCCCGGGCGGCCACTGGTCCCAGGAGCACGACTCCGAGATCGAGATGGACCTTGGCAAGGCAGGGGACACCTACCCGAAAGCCGACAACGAGCTGACCTTCAACAAGCTCGACTCGGTCTTCCTCTCCGGCAACGCTACCCGCGACGACGCCCCCAACCACGTCCGCGTCCAGACCCACGTCCCCCGCGAGGTCGCCCAGACGTGGGTATCGATGTGCCCGGCCCAGGTCTACGAGATCCCCGAGGACCAGCTGGAAAACGGCGCCGCCGAGGTCGACGTCCACGTCACCGCCTCCAACTGCGTCCAGTGCGGCGCGATCACCGCCAAGGGCGGCCGCCTCACCCTCCCCGAGGGCGGCGACGGCCCGCTGTATCAGGAGACCTGATCTCGTAGCGAAGCTGTTGCTCTAACGGCACGATCTGCGCGCCACGCGTGCGGATCTGCCGCCTAGGGTCGGCGGGTGCTTCCCGTTGGGTCATTCGTAAGTAGCGTGGTTATCGGCAGCTGGTAATGTTTTGTCTAAAGAGGCAGATATGACTCGACGAAAAGCTCTCATCTCATTCACCGTCGGCATCCTTCTCATCGAGATCGCCGGCATTGTTCTCCTCGGTCGGGCGGGAGCAGGCTAGAGCTCCTTCGTCAGCCGATAGGTTCAGCGCCGTGCTGGCGCTGGGCATAGCTGCGGCGACTACCGCGTCGCTGCTCTACAACACCTCGATCGCGCTGCAGGCGCTGGAGGCGCGGGAGGTGCCGGGGGAGCACGGGTTGCGGCCGTCGCTGCTGGGGCGGTTGCTGCGCAACCGGCGCTGGCTGGGGGCGACGGCGCTGGGGTTGCTGGGCTGGCCGTTCGAGATCGCGGCGCTGCTTCTGGCGCCGCTGACCGTGGTGCAGCCGTGCATTGCCAGCGGGCTCCTGCTGCTGCTCTGGCTGGGGGCGACGCGGCTGGGGGAGAGGCCGGGGCGGCGGGAGCTGTTGGCGGTCGCGGCGATCGTGGTCGGGATCGGCGGCGTCGCCTGGGCGGCGCCGGAGCGGTCGACCGACCACGCCGGCGCCGCGGCGATCGCGCTGGCGCTGGCTCTGGTCGCGATTCCGGCGCTGCTCCCGTACCTGCTGCGCAAGCCGCTCGCGGGCCGCGGCGAGCGCCTCGCCCTGCTCGCCACCATCAGCGCCGGCTGCGGCTACGCCTGGACCGCGATCGCCAGCAAGCTGCTGACCGACGAGCTGGTGGCGGGGACGGTGCTGGTCGCAGCCGGCTGGTTGGCGACGGCCGCGGCCTCGGAGGGCCTGGCGCTGCTGAGCGAGATGAGCGCGCTGCAGCGACGGCCGGCGACCCACGTCGCCCCGACGATGCTGGCGGTGCAGGTGCTGGTACCGGTGGTGCTGGCGCCGCTGATCTTCGGCGAGTCCTGGGCGGAGACGCCGCTGGGCGGCGCCGCGCTCGCCGGTTTCATCGCCATCGCCCTCGCCGGGACGATGCTGCTCGCCGGCTCGCCGGCTGTCGGACGGGTGCTCGAGTCCGCCCATGCCGAGGAGTAGGCGCCACTGGATTGGGTACATGATCCGGTTGCGCTGGTAGATTCCCCGCCGCTTCCGGCGTTGCGGTGTCAAGTCCCGCCGAGGCACCCAGCACCAGCCACTTCAGCAAGGAGCCACCGTAGGCGCCGCAGAGAACACGCTGCCCGAGGCGAGCAAGTTCGCGATCGGGTTTGACCACCGCGACCGCGCCCGCCTGTTCGAGCTTTGGTCGGAGGTCCTCGATTCCGAGCAGTGGTCGGAGGGCGCCAAGCTGAAGGCGTTCGAGGCCCGCTGGGAGCAGTGGAACGGCCTGCCGAGCCTCGGCCTCTCGAGCTGGGCCGGCGGCACCCTGGCGGCGCTGGAGTTCGCCGGAGTCCGCGGCGAGACCGTCCTCTGCCCTTCCAACACCTTCATGGCAACGCCGCTGGCGGCGGTCAACGCCGGCGGCCGGGTGGAGTTCGTCGACTGCAATCGCGAGGACCTCTGCATGTCCTTCGCCGACTTCGAGCGTCAGGCCGAGCGGCACAAGCCGCGCGCCGCGATCCTCGTCCACATCGGCGGCCACATCGCCTTCGACGCCGAGCGGATCGCCGCCTACTGCCGCGACAACGGGATCTTCCTGCTCGAGGACTGCGCCCACGCCCACGGCGCCGAGTGGAACGGCGGCAAGCCGGGGGGCTTCGGCGACGCCGGCGTCTACTCGCTCTACGCGACGAAGACGGTCTCGACCGGCGAGGGGGGCGTCCTCGTCTCCGGCAACCCCGAGCTGATCGAGTTCGCCGCCAAGTTCCGCAACTACGGCAAGTTCGAGCACGAGGTCGACGGCCTCAACTTCCGGATGAGCGAGTTCACCGCCGCCCTCGGCCTGGTCCAGGCCGAGCGGATGGAGGAGATCGTCACCTGGAAGAACGAGTTCGCCCGCGAGCACCTCGACCCGCTGCACCCCGCCCGCCTCGAGCTCCCCGAGGGGATGACCTCCGGCCTCTACAAGTACATCGTCTTCGAAGAGATCGAGAAGAGCACCGGCCGCGTCTACGAAGAACCCTGCCACCGGATCATGGGCCGCGCCGACGAGCTGCCGAACACCGACTGGGTGGCGGAGAACCACTGGTGCGTGCCGCTCTACTACCGCCCCGCCTCTCGCGAGGCTGCACTGAAGGACCCCTCATGAGGGTCCTGGTCACCGGCGGCGGCGGCTTCATCGGTTCCCACGTCGTCGACCGCCTGCTCGAGCGGGGGATGACGCCGCGGATCTTCGACCTCAGCGCCTCGCCCTACCACTCGCCGCTGGAAGTCGAGACCTTCACCGGCAGCATCACCGACCCCGCCAATCTTGACCTGGCGATGCGCGACTGCGATGCGGTCATCCACCTTGCCGCGGTCGCCGATGTCGGCCACGTCCATGCCGACCCGGTCCTCGCCGAGGAGGTCAACACTCGCGGCACTTTGAACGTGCTCGAGGCGGCGTGTCGGGCGAAGGTCGGCCGTGTCGTCTACGGCTCGACCACCTGGGTCTACAGCGACTGCGTCGAGCAGGAGGTCGACGAGGAGACGCCGATCCCGGCCCCCCGCCACCTCTACACCGCGACCAAGCTCGCCGGCGAGACCTACTGCGCCGGCTACGCCGAGCTCTTCGACCTCGAGAGCACGATCCTCCGCTTCGGCATTCCCTACGGCCCGCGCGCCCGCGCGGCTGGCGTCGTCGCCAAGTTCACCGACCTTGCCTTCGAAGGCAAGGCGCTGACGATCGCCGGCGACGGCAGCACTACCCGCAGCTTCATCTACGTCGAGGATCTCGCCGACGGCATCGTCGCGGCGCTGAGGCCGGAGGCCGCCGGCCGCACCTACAACCTCTCCGGCGACGAGGTGGTGACGATCCTCGAAATCGCCGAGCGGGTGCAGGAAAACACCGACAACTGCGAGATCGTCCACACGCCGCCGCGCCCGGGCGACTTCCCCGGCAAGGCGATCTCCAACGAGCGGGCGCTCGCCGAGCTCGGCTGGAAAGCGGAAACGAGCTTCAAAGAGGGGGTCCGCCGCTACGTCGAATGGGTGCGCTCAAGCACCCGCCCGCCCGACCCGGTGCCGGGCAAGCGGCCGTCGCTGAACGGCAACGAAGCCGCGGCCGGGGCGCTGCTTGCCGGCGCCGCCCGCTTCAGCGAGCGGGCACCGCGGGTGCTGATCCTCTCCGCCGACATCGGCGAGGGCCACGACCTGCCGGCGCGGATCATCAAGGCCGACCTCGAGGAGACATACCCGGGCGCCGAGGTCGCGATCGAGAACGGCCTCGAGGCGATGGGGAAGCTGGCCGCCGTCGTCCTGCGCAACGGCTCCAAGATCACCTTCCGCTGGGCCCCCTGGGTCTACGACATCCAGTACTGGCTGATCACCGGCTTCGCGCCGACCCGCTGGCTGTTCCAGCGCATTGGCCAGCTGACCTCCACCCACGGGGTGCTGCGGATGGTCGAGAAAAGCGATCCTGATGTCGTCATCTCTACTTATCCGGGCGTCACCGCGGTGCTGGGGATGCTGCGCGAAAGCGGTCGCCTCCAGATCCCGGTGCAGTCGGCGATCACCGACCTGGCGGGCCTGCGTTACTGGGCTCACCCGGGGGTCGACCTCCATTATGTGACCCACCCGGAGTCGATCGAGGAAGTCGAGAGGCTTGCCGGCCCCGGGACCGCCGAGTGGGCGCGGCCGCCGATCTCACGCGAGTTCCTGATGCCGCGGACCCGCCGCGACGCCCGCGAGGCCCTCGACGTGCCCGCGCACGCGAGGCTGGTGCTGGTCTCCGGCGGCGGCTGGGGGGTCGGCGACCTCGAGGGGGCGATCCGCACCGCTGCTGCCGACGGCGACACGCTCGTCGTCTGCATCGCCGGCCGCAACGAGGCGATGCGCGAGCGCCTCGAGCAGCGCTTCGGCGACAACGAGCAGGTACGGGTGCTCGGCTTCACCGAGCAGATGAGCGACTGGATGGCCGCCGCCGACGCGATGATCCACGCGACCGCCGGGCTGACCGTGCTCGAGGCCCACATCCGCGGCTGCCCGGTTGTCTCCTACGGCTTCTCGGCCGGCCACCTGCGCGCCAACAACGCCGCCTTCGAGCGCTTCGGTCTCGCCGAGGTCGCTCGCTCCGAGCACGAGCTGGAGTCGGTCCTGCGCCACGTCACCCGCGAGCGCCAGGCGCCCGATTCCTCGTTTGCCTCGCTGCCTTCGATCGCCTCGCGGACGCTGGAGGTGCGGCCGCGGGTGAAGCCACAGGCGGTCTGGCGGGTCCGCGCCGGCCGCACCGCCGCCGCCGTCACCACTGCCGCCCTGGCGCTGATCCTGATGCTCGCCGTCATCCACCGCGAGAGCCCGTGGAAGCCGGTCACCAACCACGTCCACCTCGGCGCCGACGCCGACACGCGCTAGGCGCCGGGGCGCTCGCCGGCGCCGCGGTCTGGCACGCCGGCCCGGCCCTCGCCCCGGTGGTGCCGCCGCTCGGGCGGGCGCTCGGCGTCGTCCTCCGCCAGGAGGACCTCGACGGCGTCGCCCTCACCTTCGATGACGGCCCGCACCCGCACGGCACCCTCGCCGTCCTCGAGATCCTGCGCGAACACGGGGCGCAGGCGACCTTCTTCCTCGCCGGCGAGCAGGTCGAGCGGCGGCCGGCGCTAGCGGCAGAGATCGTCGCCGCCGGCCACCGGGTCGAGCTGCACTGCCACCGCCACCGCAACCAGCTGCAGCTGACCCCGCGGATGCTGCTTGAGGACGCCGAGCGGGGGCGGGCGGCGATCGAGGAAGCAACCGGGCAGGCGATCGCCGACTACCGACCGCCCTACGGGATCTTCAGCGGCTCCGGCCTACGCGCGGTGCGCGACCGCGGCTGGCGGCCGGTGCTGTGGTCTCAGTGGGGGAGGGACTGGGACCGGGGAGCGACCGCGGACTCGATCACGGGTCGCATAACCGCCGGCGTCAGCGCCGGGGACGTCCTGCTCCTGCACGACGCCGACTACTACAGCGCCCGCGGCTCCTGGGTCTCGACCGCCGCAGCCCTGTCGAAGATCCTCGAGCTGCTGGAGGCACGGGGGCTGAAGTCGAGGCTGCTGCGCCGCGATGGCGCCGCCACGACCGTCCACTGATCGCAACCGGCAAACGCTTCATCGAGGCGCTGGGCCATCGTGCTGCGGGGCCGATCCTGATCGAAGATCTGCTTGGACATACCACTCCGTCCTGTAGGGGGCGTTGCCGAATGATTCCCCAGCCCGTCGGACGAAAAATATGCTCTTTGCGGCCCTTTGGGAACGCTTGTTCGTTTTGACTGTTAAGCCGAACCCGCAAAGTCGGCGATCTCGTCTGCCACCCGCTGCGGCTGGTCCAGGGGGACGAAGGTGTTGGCGTTCTCGATCTGGACGATTTTGGCGTTCGGGACTTCGCTTGCCAGGCGTTCGGCGTACTTGATCGGGAAGAACTTGTCGCCGGGGGCCCAGAGGAGGCGGAGGGGGATGTTCGAGGTCTGGAGCTTCTGCGCAGCCGCGAGCGTGTAGCGCTTGTTCATCCCGGCGGTGACCTTCTTCGTGTCGCGCATGACGCCGCTGTCCGCGGTGGCTGGGCGCATCCAGGAGGCGATCAGGTCGTCCGGGATCTTCGTGCGGGCGAAGGGGGCGAAGGCGCGGCGGGCGAGGGCGGGGATCCGGAAGGGCGCCGCCATCACCTGCATGCCTCCCGGCAGCTTCGCCAGCGCCGGCATCGCCTTGAAGATCCCGGGCGGGAAGTTCTCGTGGGTGTCGCAGTTGGTGAGAGCGAGGCGGGCGACCCGGTCGGGGTGGTTGGCGGCGAGGATCTGCGAGATCGCGCCGCCGGAGTCGTTGCCGACGATCGTTACGTCCTCGAGCCCGAGCCGCTCGACGAACTCGGCGATCAGGCGGGCGATGCCGGGAGGAGAGAGGTCGGCATCGGGGTTCATCGCCACCTGCTGCGCTCCCAGCGGCCAGTCCGGGGCGAGGCAGCGGTAGCGATCGGAGAGGGCGTCGACGACCCCGTCCCACAGCCTGCCGTCGACCAGAAAGCCGTGGACGAAGACGACCGGCTTGCCCTCGCCCGCCTCGCGGTAGCGGATCGGCCCGCCGGAGAGGCGGATCTCTTTGCGTTCGTCGGTCTCGGTCGTCATGCTCGCCTCCGGTTCTTGAGCTGCAGCTCGGATTTGGATTTCTACGATCTCCACAAGTAAGATACATACAGTATGAATGTAAGTCCAGAGCCGGGGCAGCGACCGGAGCCCGGTCGGCGCACGCAGGCCGAACGGCGCGAAGCCACGCGCGAGGCGCTGATCGCCGCCGCCCGCCGCCTCTTTACCGCGCGCGGCTACGAGAACGTCGGCACCGAGGAGATCGTCCGCGACGCCGGCGTCACCCGCGGCGCTCTCTACCACCACTACGGCGACAAGGCGAGCTTGCTGGAGGCGGTCTACAACCGGATCGAGGCCGAATCGACCGCCCGGGTCGCCCGCATCGTCCTCGGCTCCGAGCTGCACAGCCCGCTGGCGGCGATGAAGGCCGGGATCGAGGCCTTCCTCGAAGAGTGCGAAAAGCCGGAGCTACGCCAGATCGCTCTCCACGACGCCCCCGCGGTGCTCGGCTGGGAGCGCTGGCGGGAGATCGGCGCCGCCAACGGGCTCGGCCTGATCGAGGCCAGCCTGGCCGCCGCGATCGAGGCGGGGGAGATCCGCCCGCTGCCGGTGAAGCCGACCGCCCACCTGCTGATGGGGGCGCTTGACGAGGCGGCGATGCTGCTCGCCCGCGACGAGCGCCCGGAGGCGCGGCTGGAGGTGACCGAGGTCCTAGTGGCGCTGCTCGACAGCTTCGGTCTCCGGCATCCGGATTGAACCGGCCACCCGCCGCGACTCCTTCTGCGCGTACATCCGCACGTCGGCGAGCTGCATCGCCTCGGCGGGCGAGTCCGCCTCCTCCGGGACCGAGGCGAGCCCCCAGGAGGCGCTGAGGTCGTAGCCGCGACCGCGCGAGGTCAGCGCTTCGGCCGCCCGCACCGCCAACTCGTCGCGCGCCCCCAGCCCGAGGCCGATGATCCCGCCGTCGACGAGGACCAGGAACTCGTCACCGCCGAGCCGGTAGGCGGTCGCCTCCGCCGCCTGGCCTTCCATCGCCAGGCCGAGGCGTTTGCCCAGCGTGCCGAGCATCTTGTCGCCGGCGGGATGGCCGAAGGTGTCGTTGTAGTGCTTGAAGCCGTTGAGGTCGAGCAGGAGCACGGTCAGCGGCCCACCCGGCGTCCGTTCGCGGCGCTCGAGGTCCATCTGCATCCGTGCCTGGCTGCCGAGCCCGGTCAGGCGGTCGGTGCGGACCTGGTCCAGCAGCCGCTTGTTCTCGCGCAGGCTGAGCACCAGCCGCCCGATCACCGAGAGCATCGTCGCCGACCACAGCAGGGTCGTAAGGGCGCTGGCGTGGTTGAAGTACTGGAGGACGACGAGGGCGATCATCGCCGTGGCGACGATCCCCGGCACCATCATTTCCCGCCAGCCGTCGAAGCGGGCGTCGGGGAGGATCGGTGCGGCCTGCGGCTGCCAGGCCTCGACCCCGAGCAGGACCGCGGAGATCAGGTAGAGCGGTTCCACCCAGTCGCCGCCGGGGACCGTCGCTTCGTAGGTCTGCAGGGTGAAAGCAACGTCGGCGACCGCCATCACGGTCAGCCCGGCCAGCAGCAGCGTCCAGGTCCGCCCCGGCCGCCAGCGGGTGAGGGCGATGACGCCGACGACCAGCGAGACCAGGAGCACGTCGCCGAGCGGATAGGCGAGGGTGGTTGCGACTTCGAGGCGGGAACCGGAGGTGTGGTCGGCGACGAACTCGAAGAGCAGCGCTGCCCCGATCGCGCCGGTACCGAGGGCGGCGATCAGCCCGTCCATCCAGAGGCGGCGGTCGAGCTCCTGCGCCCGTGCCCGCACCAGCAGGTAGAGGCCGAGGACCGCCAGTGGATAGAAGGCGAGGTAGCCGAGGTCGGCGGGGGAGGGATAGGGTGCGTTCGGGTTGCCTTCGATGTAGAGCGTCCACCAGATCTCGCCGCATCCCCAGGCGATGATCGAGGCGGCGATCGCGACCCAGGCACCGCGCTCAGGGCCGCCGCGGGAGGCCCGCAGGAGGCAGGCCAGACCGGCGCAGACGACCACCGAGTCGTAGGCGCCGCCGTTGATCGCGGTGTCCAGGCCGGGGCCGCCGATCCCGATCCAGTCGTAGAGGATGACCAGGGTCATGCCGCCGAAGAGGACGGCCCCGATCGCCGCCTGCAAGGAGGCGAAGCTGCGCGTTTGCGGTGCCCGGCTGCTGGCTTGCACAGGGACCTATCGGCAAGGCTTGCGCGGTTCTCTAGACTTGGTGGAGATGAAGGCTCAAATCCACCCCGAATACAAGCTTGCCAACGTGCACTGCTCGTGCGGCAACCAGTTCTACACGCGGTCGACGAAAGACGACTTGCACGTCGAGCTGTGCTCCGAGTGCCACCCCTTTTACACCGGCAAGCAGAAGCTGGTCGACACCGGCGGCCGCGTTGAGCGTTTCCAGCGCCGCGCCGCTAAGCACAGGGCTGGGAAGTAGCGCGTGAGCCCCCCGTCGGGCTCGGCACTCGCATCCCACGAAAACTCCTCCGCTACCAACGGAGGAGACCCCCTGCGCATGCCCGATGGGGCGCTGGTCGCCAAACGCGACGCCCCCGTCGGCGGTCAGGCGGTGCTCGAGGGCGTGATGATGCGCGGCATCTCCGTCTGGGCGGTCGCCGTGCGCTCCCCCGAGGGCCAGATCGAGGTCGAAACCGAGCCGATCAAGCCCTGGGCCTCGCGCCACCGGCTCTGGCGCCTGCCGGTGATCCGCGGCGTCGTCGCCCTCGGCGAGTCGCTGAAGATCGGCTTCAAAGCGCTGGCGATCTCCGCCAATGCCCAGCTCGACGAGGACGAGGAGGGCGAGAAGGAAGAAATCGGTGGCTGGATTTGGGGCCTGACCATCGTCCTCTCGATGGTGATGGCGATCGGCCTCTTCTTCGTCGTCCCGGTCGGTCTCACCAGCCTGATCAAGGACCAGCTCGGCTCGCCCTTCCTCTTCTGGCTGGTCGAGGGCATCCTGCGGACGGGGATCTTCATCGGCTACATCGCCGCGATCAGCAAAATGCCGGACCTGCGGCGCGTCTTCGAGTACCACGGCGCCGAGCACAAGACGATCTCCTGTTACGAGGCCGAAGACGAACTCGTGCCGGGGCGGGCAAAGCTCTACTCGCGGCTGCACCCACGCTGCGGGACCAGCTTCCTGCTGATCGTGATGGTGCTGGCGATCTTCGTCTTCGCCCCGCTCGGCCTGCCCGCCTGGTACTGGCTGGTGCTCTCGCGCATCCTCGGCATCCCGCTGATCGCCGGGCTCTCCTACGAGGTGATCAAGTGGGCCGGGAAAAACCGCCGCAAAGCCTGGGTGCGAGCGATCATGTGGCCGGGCCTGATGCTGCAGAACCTGACCACCCGCGAGCCCGACGAAGAGCAGCTCGCGGTGGCGATCGCCTCCCTCAATGCCGTCCTCGCAAGAGAGACGCCTGAGGAGGCGGCGAAAAAGCCGCACATCGAGATCGTCGCCTAGCGCGGCGGCTCTAGTCTTCGCACCATGATCGAGCAGCTGGTCGAGCAGATCGAGGCGCGCTTCTCCGAGCTCGAGGGGCAGATGTCCGACCCCGGCGTGATCGGGGACCGCGAGCGCTATGCGGCGGTGGGGCGCGAATATCGCGAGCTGCAGCCCGCGCATGAGTTGGCGGGGCGGTGGCGGACGCTGCGGGACGACCTCGAAGGGGCGCGGGAGCTGCTGGCCGAGGGGGAGGACGAGGAAATGCGGCAGGTGGTCGAGGAGGCGCCGGCGCAGCTGGAGCAGCTGGAAGAGGAGATTCGCCTGGCGATGGTCGAGCGCGACCCCAACGACGAGAAGAACGTGATCGTCGAGATCCGCGCCGGCACCGGCGGCGACGAGGCTGCCCTCTTCGCCGGCGACCTCTTCAAGATGCTGAACCGCTACGCGGAGGAGCTCGGCTACTCGATCGAAGTCCTCTCGCAGTCGGCTTCGGATTCCGGCGGCTTCAAGGAGGTCACCTTCGAGGTCAAGGGCGAGGGCGCCTACTCGGTCTTCAAGTTCGAGGGCGGCACGCACCGGGTGCAGCGGGTACCGGAGACCGAGTCCCAGGGCCGCATCCACACCTCGACGGCGACGATCGCGGTGCTGCCGGAGGTCGAGGAGGTCGAGGTCGAGATCGACCAGAACGACCTCCAGATCGACGTCTACCGCTCCTCCGGTCCCGGCGGCCAGTCGGTCAACACGACCGACTCGGCGGTGCGGATCACCCATAAACCGACCGGGGTCGTCGTCTCGATGCAGGACGAGAAGTCCCAGCTGCAAAACCGCGAGCGGGCGATGCGGGTGCTGCGGGCGCGCCTGTACGAGCGCCAGCTGGCCGAGCAGCAGGCGAAAGTCGCCTCCGAGCGCAAAGCCCAGGTCGGCAGCGGCGAGCGCTCGGAGAAGATCCGCACCTACAACTTCCCCCAGGGCCGGGTGACCGACCACCGGATCAAGCACACCTCGCACAACCTCGAGGGCGTGCTGGCGGGCCAGCTGCGCGAGTTCACCGACGCCTTGAGCGCTGAGGAGAAGCGGCAGCGGTTGGAGGCTGCGGCTTCCGCGGCTGCGTGAGCGTGCGAGCGTGACCGGGGCGCCGGTACGCGAAGCGCTGGATTCTGCGGTGGATGCGTTGGCCGCGGCCGGGATCGATGAGCCGCGCCTGGATGCGGAACTGCTGCTGGGTGGGGCGATGGGGTGCGAGCGCTCTGCGCTGGTCGCTGATGGCGGGGCGGAGGTTCCGGCGCCGGCAGGGCGGGCGTTTGGGGAGATGGTTCGTAGGCGGCTGCGGCGCGAGCCGGTCGCCTACATCCTCGGGCGCAAAGGGTTCCGGCGGCTGGAGCTGGCCGTGGACCCGCGGGTGCTGATCCCGCGGCCGGAGACCGAGCTGCTGGTCGAGCTGGCGCTGGAGCTGCGACCGGCGCGGGTGCTCGACGTCGGCACCGGGTCGGGGGCAATCGCGCTGGCGGTGGCGGACGAGTTGCCGGAGGCCGAGGTCACCGCCACCGACACCTCGCCCTCGGCCCTGGAAGTGGCGCGAGCCAACGCCGAGCGCCTCGGTCTCTCCCAGCACGTGCGCTTCGTCGAAGGCACGCTCCCGGACGAAGGCGACGGCTTCGATCTAATCCTCGCCAACCTCCCGTACGTCGCCGGGCGCGACTGGCCTTCCCTCCAGCCCGAGGTCACCAAGTACGAGCCGCGTGAGGCGCTCCTCGCCGGCCCCGATGGCCTCGACGCCTACCGCGCCCTCATCCCGGAGTGCGCCCCACGTTTGTCTCGGTATGCGGAACAAATGCGGGGAGCACTTGCAGTGGAGGTGGGGGAGGGACAGGGGTCGGCGGTGGCGGAGCTGATGCGTTGCGCCGGGCTCGGCGAGGTCGAGACTCGCCGCGATCTGGCGGGGATCGAGCGCGTCGTCATTGGCCGCTCGGTAAAACCTGGGGCGTGACCGAGCTAATACAGCTGCGAAGCGGCGAAGCGGACGTCGCCCGCAAGGCGCTAGAGCGCTGCATCGCCGGCGGCGGCGTCGCCGTCTTTCCCGCCGATGGCCTCTACGGGCTCGCCTGCGACCCGCTCGACGCCAATGCGATCTCGAGGATCCACCGGCTCAAGGGGCGCGACGACGGCAAACCCTCGGCCGTCATGTACTTCTCGCCGCTGGCGATCCGCGAGCTGCTGGCGGGGCTGGGGCCGAAGACGAAAGCGGTCGCCAGCGCGCTGCTGCCGGGGCCGGTGACGCTGGTCGTCGATAACCCGCAGCGGCGCTACCCGCTCGCCTGCCGCCAAGACGTCGAGCGGCTCGGTATCCGCCTGATCGGCGGCCCGCTGGCAGGGACGATGTGCCCGATCTTCCAGACCTCGGCCAACCGCAGCGGCGAGCCGGCGCCGGCTCGCTTCGAGGACGTGCCGCAGTCGATTCTCGAAGGTGCCGACCTGGCGATCGACGGCGGCGAGCTGCCGGGCCTGCCTTCGACGGTGATCGACATCGCCGCGATCGACGCCGACGGCAGCTGGCGCGTCCTCCGCGACGGCGCGATGTCGCCAGGGGACGTGACCAGCGCCCTCAACTCCGTCGGTCTCGACTAGCAGCCGGTGTGGCCCGGATAGGGCAGGTGGACGAGGACCTGGGAGGTGTTGTCGTCCTCGTTTGACTCGAAGAGGACTTCCTTCGGGTCGACGGTCATCCGGTAGGCGAAGCAGCCGCGCAGGCCGGCGACGTCGATCCACTGCTTCGAGTAGGCAGCGGGGTAAATGTCCGACCAGCCGACTGAGGTGCCGAGGACGTCGTGGTCGATGTACGGGTCCTGCCGGCAGCCGGGGTAGTGTCGGGACGAGGGAGAGCGGCGGCCGGGGCGGGTGCGGTAGAGGTCGCGCAGGCAGTAGTTGAGCTTGGGGCTGGTGCGGACGATCTCGCCGAGGCTGCCGTCGGGCCGCACCCGCAGGAGATCGAAGTGGGCGAGCTGGTGGACCTTCCAGTAGGAGCCGCCGAAGTAGGTGCCGACGTCGGTGAAGTGCAGGGTCGCCCGGCTGGGGACGGTGATGTGGCCGCCGCCGGCCTTGTAGATCCGCTGGTTGGTCCGCATCTGGTGCCAGCCACTGCGCCTGCCGCGCAGCTCCATCGGTCCCCGGCCGCGGCTGCGAACGTCGCTGGTCGCGCGCAGCAGCACGTGCCCGTCGCCCGCATGCTCGACGTAGAGTTCGCTCGGTGGGCCGATCCGCAGGTTGGGGCAGAGGAGGTGCCCCGCCCCCGGTCCGATGCACGGGTTCTCCACCTGCGCCCCGGTCGTGGCGGCCGGTAGGGCGAGCGCCGCCAGAACGGCGAGGGAAGCGAGCAAACTGCGGCCTCTCACCGGCCTCAGAATATCCCGAGCCGTTGCTATGGTCGCCTGACGATGCCCTCGCTGCCGGATGACTTTCAAACCGCGCCGCTGGCCGAGGTCGATCCCGAGATCGCCGACGTTCTCGAGGCCGAGCTGAAGCGCCAGCAACGGACCCTGGAGATGATCGCCTCGGAGAATTTTGTTCCTCAGGCGGTCCTCGATGCGGTCGGCTCGGTGCTGACCAACAAGTACGCCGAGGGCTACCCGGGCCGCCGCTATTACGGCGGCTGCGAGGAGGTCGACGTCGCCGAGGAACTGGCGATCGGGCGGGCCAAGAGCTTGTTCGGCGCCGATCACGCCAACGTCCAGCCCCACGCCGGCGCCCAAGCCAACAACGCCGTTTACATGGCGCTGCTGGAACCGGGGGACACCTTCCTCGGCCTCGCCCTCGATCACGGCGGTCACCTCAGCCACGGGATGAAAATCAACGTCAGCGGCAAGCTCTACAACCCGGTCCCCTACCACGTCCGCCGCGAGGACTTTCTCGTCGACATGGATGAGGTCGAGCGGCTGGCGCAGGAGCACAAGCCGGCGCTGATCGTCACCGGCTGGTCGGCCTACCCGCGCCAGCTCGACTTCGCTCCCTTCCGCGAGATCGCCGACTCGGTCGGCGCCAAGCTGATGGTCGACATGGCGCATTTCGCTGGCCTGGTCGCCGCCGGCGAGCACCCGAACCCGGTGCCCTACGCCGACGTGGTGACGACGACGATCCACAAGACCCTCGCCGGACCGCGCAGCGGCATGATCCTCTGCCGCGAGGAGCACGCGAAAGCGATCGACAAAGCGATCTTCCCCGGCCAGCAGGGCGGCCCGCTGATGCACACGATCGCCGCTAAGGCGGTGGCGCTGAAGATCGCCGCCAGCGATCAGTTCAAGCAGCGCCAGCGGCAGACGATCGCCAACGCCCAGGCCTTCGCCGCCGGCCTCGAAGAGGGCGGCGTCCCGGTGATCACCGGCGGCACCGATGTCCACCTCGTCCTCGTCGACCTGACGCCGACCGGGCTCGACGGCCAAACCGGCGAGGACCGGCTGGACGAGGTCGGGATCACCGTCAACCGCAACGCGATCCCCTTCGACGAGCGGCCGCCGATGAACCCCTCGGGGCTGCGAATCGGCACCCCGGCGCTGACCACGCGGGGGATGAAGGAGGCGGAGATGCGTGAGATCGCCGAGGTGATCGTCGCTGCCCTCGGCCCCGACTTCGAGTCCTCGAAGGAGGACCTGCGCGCCCGCACCGGCGCCCTGATGGACCGCTTCCCGCTCTACGCCGAGCTCGCAGCCGTCTAGGCGGTGCGCGTCTGGGTGGACATGAGCGCACCAGCGCACGTGCTGGTGCTGCGGCCGATCATCGAGCGGCTCGAAGCCGAAGGGCACGAGGTCGAAGTGACCGCGCGCGACTACGCGCAGACGCTGGCGCTGCTGCAGCTGCACGGGATGCCGCACACGGCGATCGGCCAGCACGGCGGCGCCTCGCGGCTGCGCAAGGCCTACCGGCTCGCCGGCCGCAGCGCCCAGATGCTGATGTTCGGCCGCGGTCGCGGCTTCGACCTCGCGCTCGCCCACGGCTCCAACGACCTCGCGATCGCCGCCAAGGCGCTCGGCATCCCCGAGGCCAACCTGCACGATTACGAGTACGCGGTCACCCAGCACCGGATCGGCTGCCGCTTCGCCCGGCGGGTGATGTTCCCCGATGCCGTCCCCTACGAGCGCCTGCGCCGCTTCGGCGTCACGCCGGAGAAGTACTTCCCCTATCCCGGACTGAAGGAGGAGTACTACCTCTACGACTTCGAGCCGGATGCCGAGGCGCTGCGGCGGCTGGGCGTCGACGAGGAGCGGATCGTCGTCATCGTCCGCCCGCCGCCCGACGTCTCGCTCTACCACCGCAAGTCGAACCCGCTCTTCCCGAAGGTGCTCGACCGGCTCGGCAACGACTCCGACGTCCACGCGGTGGTACTGCCGCGGACCGGGGCGCAGCGCCAGTTCATCGAAGGCCTGCGGCTGCCCTCGGTGGTCGTGCCGCCCGGCGCGGTCGAGGCGCAGAGCCTGGTCGCCCTCGCCGACCTCGTCGTCTCCGCCGGCGGGACGATGAACCGCGAGGCCGCCGCCCTCGGCACCCCCGTCTACACCACCTACGGCGGCCGTCTCGGCGGGGTCGACGAAGCGCTGATCCGCTCCGGCCGGCTGCGGCCGCTGACCGACTCCCGCGCCGTCGTGCTGGAGAAGCGGACCGCCGAGGCCACCCCGACGCGCCGCGATCCGTCCTATCTAGTCGAGACGATCCTAGGTACCGTCGGAGCCTCACCATTGCGCGAAGAGCCTCATCCCGTAACGCCTTCCTGAGCGACCTGCCCGCGGCCGAACCCGGCCTCGAAGAACTTGTCGCGCCCGCGGCCGAGGGCGATCCGCGCCCGGTCGACCCGCTCCTGCGGGCACTCGACATCCTCATCTCCGCCTCGATCCTGCTGGTCCTCTCGCCGCTCCTGGCGCTGGTCGCGGCGGCGATCGCGCTCGACTCGGGCCGGCCCGTCCTCTACCGCGGCGCCCGCGTCGGCAAAGCCGGCCACCTCTTCTGGATGTACAAGTTCCGCACCCTGAAGCCGGACGCGGAAACCCGCCTCGGCCCCTACTACGGCGAGGAGCTGACCCGGCGGACCGAGGAAGAGCGAACCCGGATCGGCGGCGCCCTGCGCAAGACCCACCTCGACGAGGTGCCGCAACTCTGGAACGTCCTCCGGGGGGACATGTCGATCGTTGGCCCGCGGCCGATCCGGCCGACCTTCTACGCCGAGCTCTGCCGCGAGATCCCCCAGTACTGGCAGCGCCTCGTCGTCCGCCCCGGTGTCACCGGCTTCGCCCAGACCCGGATCACCCGCGAGGAGACCTGGGCCGACAAGCTCGCCCACGACATGGAGTACATCGCCGACCGCTCGATCGGCCTCTACGTCCAGGTCCTGCTGGCGACGGTAAACAAGGTCCTCGGCCGCGGCCAACCGACCTCCTAACTCCGAAACGCCGGCCGGGCATAGCCGTCCCGGCTGCGAGACTGCCGCCCATGTGCGGGATCTGCGGCCTCGTGGCCGGCGAGCGGGATCGAGGCCCCGACCGGGAGGTGGTGGCGCGGATGAGCGGGCGGCTCGTCCATCGCGGCCCCGATGACGACGGGCTCTTCTGCGAGGGACCGGTGGCGCTGGCGGCGCGGCGGCTCTCGATCATCGACCTCGCCCACGGACACCAGCCGATCGCCAACGAGGACGGTTCTTGCGTCGTCATCCAAAACGGTGAGATCTACAACTACCGCGAGCTGAAGCGCGAGCTCGAGGGCCGCGGCCACCGCTTCGCCACCGACTGCGACACCGAGGTCCTCGTCCACGGCTACGAGGAGTGGGGGGAGGCGTTCGTGGAGCGGCTGCGGGGGATGTTCGCGATCGCCCTCTGGGACAAGCGGCGCCGGCGCCTGCTGCTGGCCCGCGACCGCTTCGGGATCAAGCCGCTCTATTACGGCGAGGCCGGCGGCGGGCTCGGCTTCGCCTCGGAGCTGAAGGCGATGCTCGAGCAGCCCAGCTTCTCGCGGGAGATCGATCCGCGGGCGGTCGCCGCCTACCTCGCCTTCAACTCGATCCCGGCGCCGCTGACGATCTTCAAGGCGGCGCGCAAGCTGCCCCCCGGCCACCTGCTGACATGGGAGGGGGGAGAGGTGGCGCTGCGCCGCTACGCGCGGCCGGGGCCGCCGCCCGAGGGCGAGGTTCGCCGCGGCTCGGCCGCGGAGCTTGCCGCCGAGCTGCGAGAGGTCCTCGACGACAGCGTCCGCGCCCACCTCGTCGCCGACGTCCCGGTCGGCGTCCTCCTCTCCGGCGGCGTCGACTCTGGCGGCCTGGCCGCGCTCGCCTCGCGCCACCTCGACGAACCGCTGCGTACCTTCTCGATCGGCTTCGAGGAGGAGGGCTTCAACGAGCTCTCGCGGGCGCGGCTGGTCGCCGAGCGCTACGGCACCGACCACCACGAGCTGGTCCTGCGCCCCGACGCCGTCGAGCTGCTGCCGAGGCTGGTCGAGGCCTTCGACGAGCCCTTCGGCGACTCCTCGGCGCTGCCGACCTACCTCGTCTCCGAGCTGGCGGTGGGCGAGGTCAAGGTTGCGCTCTCGGGCGAGGGCGGCGACGAGCTCTTCGGCGGCTACTACACCTACGTCGCCGACCTGCTCGCCCGTCGGGTCGGCCGCCTCGCCGCGCTGGCGCGGCCGCTGGCCGAGGCGTTGCCGAGCCGCACCGACCGGGTCGGCTTCGACTACAAAGCCAAGCGCTTCGCCCGCGCCGCCGCTCTGCCGCCGCTGGAGCGCCACCACGGCTGGAAGGAGATCTTCTCCGCCGAGGCGCGGGCCGAGCTGGCCGGCCCTGGCGCCTCGGCCTGGGACCCGCTCGACCTCTACCGCGAGCGCTACGCGGAAACCGCCACCGCCGAGCCGCTGGCGCGGATGCAGGACGTCGACCTCGGCATCTACATGGCCGACGACCTCCTGGTCAAGACCGACCGCCTCAGCATGGCCCACTCGCTGGAGCTGCGCGTCCCCTTCCTCGACGCGGCGGTCGCCCATTTCGCCTTCTCGCTGCCGACCGAGCTCAAAGTCCGCGGCTTCGCCAAGAAGCGGCTGCTGCGCAAGGCGCTCGAGCCGCTGCTGCCGCGGGAGATCCTCCACGGCCGCAAGCAGGGCTTCTCGATCCCGATCGCCGCCTGGCTGCGCGGCCCCCTGGAGCCGTTCGCGCGCGAGGTGCTGGCGCCGAGCGCGGTCGCCCGCCAGGGCCTCCTCGACCCCGCCGCCGTCACTCCCATCCTCGACCGGCACGTCTCCGGCCAGGAGGACCTGAGCCGGCAGATCTGGGGCCTGATGGCGCTTACTCTCTGGTTCGACCGCTATGCCCACTAATACCGACGCAGGCCTCGCCTTTCTCGTCGCCGGGCTGCTGGCGCTGCTCCTGGTGCCGCTGACGAAGCCGCTGGCGATCCGGCTCGGCGCCATCGCCCAGCCGAGCGAGCGCTCCCTGCACGCCGCTCCCACTCCGCAGCTGGGCGGCCTCGGCATCCTCGCCGGCGTCCTCGTCGCCGGCCTGATCTGGCTTCCCTCCGACACCGAAAGCCACGCGATCCTGCTCGGCGCGGTCGGGATCACCTACCTCGGCTTCCTCGACGACGTCTTCGACCTGCCGGCGGCGCCGAAGCTGCTGGGCCAGGTGTCCTGCGTCGTGATCCCGGTCTCGGTCGGAGTGACGGTGACCGAATTCACCTTCCCCTTTTTCGGCCGCCTCACGCCGGGAACCGTCGACCTCCTCACGCTGCCCGGCGGCGGCGTCGTCCACCTCGGCGACGTCGGCACCGTGCTCGCGCTGGTCGCGATGATCAACGTGATCAACCTGATCGACGGCGTCGACGGACTCGCCGCTGGCGTCGCCGTGATCTCCGGCATCACCCTGGCGACTATCGCCCTCTCGCTCGACCGCACCGCCGCCGGCGTCCTCGCCGCGCTGGTCGCCGGCGCCGCCCTCGGCTTCCTGCGCTGGGGCTTCCCGCCGGCCAGCACCTTCATGGGCGACACCGGCTCCAACCTGCTCGGCTTCCTGCTCGGCACCGTCGCGGTGCAGGGAGCGCTGAAGACGAACGCGGTGATCGCCCTCTTCATCCCCCTGATCATCCTCGCGGTGCCGATCCTCGACACCGGCTTTGTCGTTGCCAAACGGCTCAAATACCGCCGCCCCGTTTACAAAGCCGACCGCTGGCACTTCCATCACCGGATGGCCGACATCGGCTTCTCCCAACGCCGCACCCTGCTCTACCTCTACGGCTGGACCGCGGTGATGGCCGCGCTCGCGCTGGCCCTGCGCTTTGTCCCCTACAGCGACAACCACGGCCACTTCAACGTCTTCTGGACCGCGGTAATCGCCGTCTTCGGCCTGCTCGCCCTGGCCGCCAGCATCTACCTGGTCGAGGTCCTGGAGATCCTTAAGCTGCGCCAGACCCGCCTGCGCCAGATCGTCACCCTGCGGCGTCAGGCCGGCGCCCCCGAGCCGGAGCTGCAGGAGGTCAACACCGCCGTCGAGCAGGAGCTCGAGACCGGTTCCTTCCCGGTGGTCGACCCCGAAACCGGGGAGTTCCAAGCGGTCGAGTAGTGGCAACCCTCACGAAGTGGCTTCACAAAGCCATTCGCGGGGTCCATTGGGTATAGTCGCCCCTGCGCCCGCTCTGCCCCGAGCTGGGCGTTTCCTTGCAGTACCGGCTGTTTTCGGTTGTTCCGGACCTTATGTCTCCTCCCAAGTACGTCGACCTCATCGCGCTCGCTGCCGCGCTCGCAATCTTCCTGCTCGGCGGGTTTCCCCTGCTCGGATACGCCGTTGCGGCCGCCGCCTGGCTTACCCAGCGGGGCCTGCAGTCGCTGGCCAACAGGCGGATGCGCGAACACCTCGCCGCCGGCAACCGCCAGAAGGCGATGGGGATCGTCGCCGGCACCACCCTCGGCCGCGTCTGGCTGATGGCCACCGCGGTGCTGCTGGTCGGGCTGGCCGAACGGGAGTCGGGGCTGGCCGCGGCGGTGCTGCTGGCGGCCCTGTTCACGATCTCCTTTGCCGCGCAGGGCATCTCGCACCTGCTCGAGCAGCCCGAGGGCCAGGGGGCCGCGTAGCGATGGAGTCGGCCACGGTTTCGGCGCCCGGCGGCGCCCCTCAGCGCGACGGCATGAGCACCAAAGCCAAGGTCCTGATCGGGCTCGGCATCTACTTCGCGGTCGCGATCCTGCTGCTGCTGATCTTCGGCAACGCCGGCAAGAACGAAGCGTTCAAGCCGCAGAACGAGTTCAAACTCGAACCGTGGGTCTCGATCCACCTCGGCGGCATCGACCTCAGCATCAACAAGGCGGTCCTCTACCTCGTCCTCGCCAGCCTGGCGACGATCGGGACGATGGTCTGGATCGCCCGCCGCATGCAGGAGAAACCGAACCGGGTCCAGACCGCGGTCGAGGTCGCCTACGACCTGACCAAAAACACGATCACCGGCGGCAGCCTGCACGGCGAGCTGGCCCGCAAATGGTTCCCCTTCATCGGCGCCCTCTTCTTCTGGATCTGGTTCTCGAACATGCTCGGCTTCCTGCCGCTGCCGACCAACACCGAGCACCACTTCACCCTCTTCGGGCTCGAAATCCCCTCTTTCGCGATCTACGCTGCCACCGCCAACATCGCCATCCCGCTGGTCCTGACGCTCGTCGTCTGGCTCAGCTACCACGTCGAGGGCATCCGCGCCAAGGGCTTCGTCCCCTACTTCAAGAGCTGGCTGCCCCCGGGCCTGGAGGAGATGAGCCCGGTCGGCAAGGGTGCGATCTTCATCATCGAGGTGATCTCGCACTTCGTGCGGCTGATCTCCCTCTCCGTTCGTCTTTTCGCCAACATCCTCGCCGGCCACCTGCTGCTGCTCTTCATGGGCGGCGGGCTGGCGGTGCTGCTGGGAATCGCGGCCCTCGGGGCACTCACCTTCCCGCTCGCCTTCGCCTTCTTCATCTTCGAGGTCGGGCTGGTGGCCACTCTGCAGGCATTCATCTTCTCGACGCTTAGCGCTATTTACATCGGCGGAGCGACCTCCGCCACTCACTAGAAAAGGAGCAACTCTCGATGGATCTCACTGCCCTGCCGCTCGCTGAAGTCACCGACGAAGGTGTCAAAGGCGCCGGCAAAGCGATCGCCCTCGGCGTCGGAGCTGGTCTCGGTTCGATCGGCGCCGGTATCGGCGTGGGCTTCATCTTCGGTAAGGAGATCGAGTCGGTCGCCCGCCAGCCGGAGATGAAAAGCGACCTGGAAAGCATCCGCTGGCTCGGCTTCGCGCTGACCGAGGCGGTCGCCTTCTACACCTTCATCTTCGGCCTCATCGCCTTCTTCCTCTCGTAGGCCGCGAATGGAGCTTCTCGGCTACATAGGAGCGGTGCTCCCGTTCGCCGCCGAGAGCGGCGGCGAGGAAAGCGGTGGCAGCTTCCTGGTCAGCCCGGGCCTCGGCCTGATGATCTGGACGCTGGTCCTCTTCCTGTTCACGATGTGGGTGTTGAGCAAGGTCGCCTTCCCGAAGATTCAGGAAGCGCTCGACAAACGCGCCAACGCGATCAGCGAGTCGATCGAAGCCGCCGAACGGCAGCGCAAGGAATCCGACGAGCTGCTGACCGAGTACCGGGCCCGGCTGGCCGAGGCGCGGGAGCAGGCCGACGACATCATGGCCCGCGCCCGCAAATCCGCCGAGACCGCCGAAGCCGAGGCAGCCGCCGCCGGTCGCGAGAAACGCGAGGAGCTGGTCGAGGCCGCCAAACGCGACATCGAGGCGGAGACGCGGCGCTCGCTCGACCAGATCCGCCAGGAGGTCGCCGACCTCACTGTGCTCGCCACCGAGCGCGTGACCCGCAAATCGCTCAACCCCGAGGACCAAAAACGGCTCGTCGAGGAGGCGCTCAGCGAGGTCGACTTCTCGACCCTGTCGGGGGCGGAGAAAAACTAGATGGCCGACCCAGCTCGCGTATACGCGGAGGCCCTCTTTGAAGTGGGCCGTGACAAAGGCAAGCTGGACTCGCTGCAGCAACAGCTGGGCGAGTTCGCCGACGCCGTCGACCGCAACCGCGAGCTGCAGGTCTTCTTCTTCAGCCCCTACCTCTCGACGGCGGAGAAGCAGGAGGGGATCGAGAAGGCGGTCACGGGCGCCGAGCCCGAGCTGATCAATTTCCTCGAGCTGCTCGTCGACAAGCACCGGATGACGGAGATCTTCCGCATTCGGCGCGAGCTCGACGAGCTCTGGAAGCAGGAGAACCGCCGCATCGACGTCACCGTGACCAGCGCCGTCGAGCTGGACCCGGCGGTGGTCGAGAAAATCGGCCAAGAGGTCGAACGCCAGACCGGGGAGAAGGTCGACCTGTCCAGCCGGGTCGACAACGACATCCTCGGCGGCATCGTGCTGCAGGTCGGCAACATGGTCCTGGACGCGAGCATCCGTAGTCGCCTGGAGAAACTTCGAAAAAGCGTCGCCACCGCGGCGTAAGGAGGCAGAGAGCACCCGATGGAGATCAAGCCCGACGAGATCGCAAGCATCCTGCGAGAGCGGATCGAGGGACTGGAGACCGATTCCGCCGACCTCACCGAGGTCGGGACGGTCCTGTCCGTCGCCGACGGCATCGCCCGCATCCACGGGCTCGACAACTGCATGGCGTTGGAGATGCTCGACCTGCCGCACGGGGTCACCGGCCTGGCGCTGAACCTCGAGTCCGACAACGTCGGCGCCGTGCTGTTCGGCGAGTGGGAGCACATCGAGGAGGGCGACACGGTCAAGCGGACCGGCAAACTGCTCGAGATCCCGGTTGGCGAGGCGCTGCTCGGCCGCATGGTCGACCCGCTCGGCCGCCCGCTCGACGACCGCGGCGACATCGCCACCACCGAGACCCGCCCGGCCGAGTTCAAAGCCCCCGGCGTGGTCCAGCGCCAGCCGGTCGAGGAACCCGTCCAGACCGGCCTGATGTCGATCGACGGGATGATCCCGATCGGCCGCGGCCAGCGAGAGCTGATCATCGGCGACCGCCAGACCGGCAAGACGGCGATCGCGATCGACACGATCATCAACAACAAGGACAAGGACCTGATCTGCATCTACGTCGCGATCGGGCAGCGGATGTCCACCGTCGTCCAGCTAAAGGAGACGCTGGAGGAAAACGGCGCGATGGAGAACACGATCATCGTCGCCGCCCCCGCCGACGAGGCGGCGCCGATCAAGTACATCGCCCCCTACGCCGGCTGCGCGATGGGCGAGTACTTCCTCTACAACGGCAAAGCCGCGCTCTGCGTCTACGACGACCTCACCAAACACGCCTCCGCCTACCGGCAGATGTCGCTGCTGCTGCGTCGCCCGCCGGGTCGCGAGGCCTACCCGGGCGACGTCTTCTATCTGCATTCGCGGCTGCTGGAGCGGGCGGTCAAGCTCAACGACGAGCTCGGCGGCGGCTCGCTGACGGCGCTGCCGATCATCGAGACCCAGGCCTCCGACGTCTCCGCCTACATCCCGACCAACGTGATCTCGATTACCGACGGTCAGATCTTCCTCGAGTCCGACCTCTTCTTCTCGGGGGTCCGCCCGGCGATCAACGTCGGCATCTCGGTCTCGCGGGTGGGCGGTAACGCGCAGACCAAGGCGATGAAGAAGGTCGCCGGAAAACTCCGCCTCGATCTCTCCCAGTACCGCGACCTCGAGGCCTTCGCCCAGTTCGGCTCCGAGCTCGACGCCGAGACCCAGAAGGCGCTGACCCGCGGCGAACGGCTGGTCGAGCTCTTGAAACAGAAAGAGCGCGAACCGCTGAGCGTCGGCGACCAGGTCGCCTCGATCTACTCGGGCACCGGCGGCTACCTCGACCGGATCAAAGTCGAGCGCGTCGGCGAGTTCCTCGCCGACCTGCGGACCCGCCTGCACTCCGAGCAATCGGAGCTGCTGGGCCGGATCGAAGAGAGCGGCAAGCTCGAGGAGGACGACGAGAAGGCGCTCGGTAAGGCGATCGCCGACTTCGTCGACGACTTCGGCCCCGACTTCGACGAGCACGGCGACCCGCTCGAGGAGGGCGAGTCCGACCGCATCCACTCCAAAGAGGAGCGCGAGGCCCCGGCCCGCACGCCCGGCTCCGACACCGCTCCCGAGTCGAGTGAGGACGAGGAGGCGGCGACCCCGGCCTAGCGCCCGGGCCCGATCCCCCCATGGCATCGCAGAAGGAAGTCAAGAACCGCATCGCGTCGGTCAAGAACATCAACAAGATCACGCGGGCAATGGAGATGGTGGCGGCGGCGCGGCTGCGTCGCGCCGAACAGCGGATCTCCGACATGCGGCCCTATGCCGAGGGGATGCGCAAGCTGACCCGCCGCGCCGCCGCCCAGGCTGGGGGCATCCCGCGGGTGCCGGTCCTGGAAGAGCGGGAGAACGTCGAGCGGGTCGGGATCGTCCTCGTCACCGGCGACCGCGGCCTCGCCGGCGCCTTCAACTCGAACATCATCCGCGAGGGCATGCGGATGGCGACCAAAGTCCGCGAGGAGGGCGCCGAGCCCGCCTTCGCCGTTGTCGGCCGCAAGGGCGTCTCGGCCCTGACCTTCCGCAGGCAGGAGGTGACCGACTCCTACGTCGGCTTCACCGACCGTCCCGCCTTCGCCAACGCTCGCGAAATCGGCGAGGCGCTGACCGCTCGCTACGTCGACCAGGACCTCGATCGCGTCGAGCTGATCTACAACCGCTTCGTCTCACCCCTCACTCAACATGTATGGCGGCAGACGCTGTTGCCTCTGCAGCAGGCCGAGGTGACCGGCGAGGGCGCCGGCGAGGAGGCGGCGGCCGAAGAGGAGGAAACCGACGCCGAGAAAGCGCAGAGCCGCTCGGAGTGGGTCTACGAGCCCGACCCGGAGGAGCTGCTGGCGCGGTTGATCCCGGAGTACGTGACGATCTCGGTCTACCGGGCGCTGCTCGAGTCGGCCGCCTCGGAGCTGGGCGCGCGGATGACGGCGATGCGCAACGCGGCGGAGAACGCGGAGGACATGATCGGCTCCCTGACCCTGGAGATGAACCGGGCGCGGCAGGCGGAAATCACGCAGGAGATCCTGGAGGTCGTCGGCGGCGCCGAGGCGCTCGGCTAGACGACGACAGGCAACCAACTTTCGATTTGCAGACGAGAAAAGGAACCCATGGCTGAGAGCAACGGAAACGGAACCAACGTAGGGCGCGTCGAGCAGGTGACCGGAGTGGTCATCGACGCCGTCTTCCCCGACCAGCTGCCGGAGATCTTCTCGGCGGTGACGATCGAGACCAGCGCCGGCGACGGCGACGGCGAATCGGCCGTCCTGGTCTGCGAGGTGCAGCAGCACCTCGGCGACGACCGCGTCCGCGCGGTCGCGATGGACGCCACCGACGGCATCGAGCGCGGCGCGGTGGTCACCGACACCGGCGGCCCGATCTCGGTCCCGGTCGGCGACGTCACCCTCGGCCGCATCTTCAACCTGCTCGGTGAGCCGATCGACAACGGTGAGGAGCTCGGCGACGTCGAGCGCTGGCCGATCCACCGGCCCGCCCCGAAGGCCTCCGACCTGACCCCGACCCAGGAGATCCTCGAGACCGGGATCAAGGTCATCGACCTCCTGGCTCCCTACGCCAAAGGCGGCAAGGTCGGGCTGTTCGGTGGCGCCGGCGTCGGCAAGACCGTGTTGATCCAGGAGCTGATCCGCAACATCGCCGAGGAGCACTCCGGCCTCTCCGCCTTCGTCGGCGTCGGCGAGCGCTCGCGCGAGGGCAACGACCTCTGGCTGGAGATGAAAGAGTCGGGCGTGATCGACAAGACCATGCTGGTCTTCGGTCAGATGAACGAGCCCCCCGGCGCGCGTCTGCGCGTTGCCCTCTCCGGCCTGACGATGGCCGAGTACTACCGCGAGCAGGGCGGCCAGGACGTGCTCCTGTTCATCGACAACATCTTCCGCTTCGTCCAGGCGGGCTCCGAGGTCTCGGCGCTGCTCGGGCGGATGCCTTCGGCGGTCGGCTACCAGCCGACGCTGGAGACCGAGATGGGCGGGCTGCAGGAGCGGATCACCTCGACCGACCGCGGCTCGGTGACCTCGATCCAGGCCGTCTACGTGCCGGCCGACGACTACACCGACCCGGCTCCGGCCTCGGTGTTCGCCCACTTGAACGCGACCACGGCGCTCTCGCGGTCGATCTCCGAGAAAGGGATCTACCCGGCGGTCGACCCGCTCGACTCGACCTCGACGATCCTCAAGCCCGACGTCGTCGGCGACGAGCACTACCGCACTGCGACCGAGGTCCAGGAGGTGCTGCAGCGCTACAAGGAGCTGCAGGACATCATCGCCATCCTTGGCATCGACGAGCTCTCCGACGAGGACCGCCAGACGGTCTCGCGGGCGCGCAAGATCGAGCGCTTCCTCTCGCAGCCGTTCTTCGTCGCCGAACAGTTCACCGGCCGCTCCGGCGAGTACGTGCCGGTGGCCGAGACGGTGCGCGGGTTCCGCGAGATCCTCGACGGCCAGCACGACGACCTCTCCGAGGGCGCCTTCTACATGCAGGGCTCGATCGACCAGGTCCTTGAGAACGCCAAATCCGGCGCCGCTGCCTAGGAGCACGTAGATGGCGGCGGAGCACATGGTCGATGTCGAGGTCCTGACCCCGGAGGGCGAGGTCTGGAGCGGTGAAGCGCGCCAGGTCTCGACCCGGACCGAGGTCGGCGAAATCGGCATCCTCGCCAACCACGCGCCCGTCCTCGCCGCCCTGCGGCCGACCGAGCTCCGCCTCCACATCTCCGAAAGCGAGACCAAACGCTACGCCCAGGCCCACGGTTGGCTGCAGGTCTACGGCAACCGCGCCCGGCTCCTGCTCGAGGAGGCGATCCCGCCCGACGACCTCGACGGCGGAACCCTGAAAGAGCAGCTCTCCGACGCCGAACAGCGCCTCTCCGAGAGCGAGGACGGCAGCGCCGAGCACAATCGGGCGCAGAAGGACAAGGACCGGGCCGAAGCGTTCCTCGCGATCGCCGGGGGGTGAGCCGATGAGCGAGGAGCTCGTTGTCCTCGCAAAGCGCCTCATCAGCTTCGAGACTTGCGAGCCGGATGCGATCTCCGAGGCGGCGGGGTTCATCCAAGGCTGGCTGGAAGCTCGGGGGATCGAGACGAAAGCCGATGAGGTGCGCGGTCTGCCGGTGGTGATGGCCGAGGTCGGGCCCGCGGATGCCCCAACGGTGGTTTTGCACGGGCACATCGACGTGGTACCCGGGCACCCCGGACAATTCGTGCCCGAGACCGCCAACGATCGGCTGATCGGGCGCGGGGCCTACGACATGAAGGGCGCGGTCGCGGCGATGCTGCTGGTGGTCGCGGCGATGCGTGACCAAGACCGGGTGCGGGTGCGGCTGGGGATCGTCGGCGACGAGGAGTCCGAGGAGGACGACGAGCGTGGGTCCGATCACCTCGTCGACACCGGCTTCACGGGCGACTTCGCGATCACCGGCGAGCCGACCGACCTCCACATCGGAATCGAGGCCAAGGGCGTGCTGGCACTGCGGCTGGAGGTGGGGGGGACGGCGGCGCACGGAGCCACCCCCTGGCTCGGCGACAACGCCGTCCTCAACGCGATCGACGTTTTCCGCAGTATCGAGTCGCTACCTTTTGCCCGGCACAGCTCGGAGCTGTTCGACCGACCCTCGATCAACCTGGGGAGGATCGTCGGCGGCGACGCTCTCAACAAGGTGCCCGACCGATGCGTGATCGACGTCGACATCCGCTACCTCCCCGGCCAGGACCCGGAGGCGATCCTCGCCGAAGTGCGGGAGATTCCGGGCAGCGAGGCGCGGGCGCTGCTGACCCGGCCGCCGGCCACGGTCGACCGCGACTCCGCCTACGTGCGGGCGCTGCGCTCCTCGGCCCGCGATCATCACGACGGCGAGCCGATGAGCGTCGGCCGCGACGGCGCCTCCGACGCGGTTTCGTTCTTGCGGGTAGGCGTGCCGGCGGTCGAGTTCGGACCCGTAGGGGCGGGGCACCACGGGCCGGCCGAGTGGGTCTCGCTCTCCTCACTGGAGACCTACCGGCAGGCGCTCGAGTCGTTCCTGCGGGAGATTCCGGACCGGCTAGATGAGTAGCGAGGGGCCGTTGAACGCGGGCGGGTGGTCGCCGAAGAAGCCGCCCCCTTCCGGCGACGGCGAGCCGGCGCCGAAGCCGAGGCGCTTCTGGTGGCGCTTCGTCCTCGCCTCGGTCCTGATCGTCGCGATTTCCGCGGCGGCGACGGCGACCAGCGTCCTCCTCTACATCGACAGCATCGCCGAAGCGATTGCGCCGCAGAACAACAAGATCCAGAAGAAGCTGAATCGGTTCCTCGCCGACGCCGATTCCGGCGCCGCGGAGAACTTCCTCCTGATCGGCTCCGACAAACGCGCGGGCGCCGAATTCGCCGAAGACCAGGGCCGTTCGGACACGACGATGCTGATCCGCATCGATCCCGAGAAGCAGCTGATCTCGATGATGTCGATCCCGCGCGACCTCAAGGTCGAAATCCCCGAAGTCGGGACCGGTAAGTTCAACGAAGCCTATTTCTACGGCGGCACGAAGCTGACGTTGCGGGTCGTCAAGGAACTGACCGGGCTGCCGATCAACCATGTGGTGAACATCGATTTCCTCGGCTTTGCGCAGGGCGTCTATGCGATCGGCTGCGTCTATACCGACGTCGACCGCCGCTACTACCACTCGAACGCCGGCTTGGCGCCGTCGGAAGAGTACGCCGAAATCAATGTCACCCCGGGCTACCAGCTGATGTGCGGCAAACAGGCGCTGGACTACGTGCGCTACCGCCATACCGACACCGACATCGTCCGCTCGGCGCGCCAGCAGGAGTTCCTCAGCGCCGCCCGCCAGCGGATCTCGGTCAAGGACATCGTCCTCGACCAGGGCGACCTGATCGAGGCCTTCACCGACTACACGACCTCCGACATCAGCGATGGCAAGACCCTGCTCGAAGTGCTGAAGCTGCTGGCCGCGTCCCGCAACGCGACGATCAACGAGGTCCACTTCCCGGCCGAACTCGGCCCCAGCTTCGTCTACGCCTCGCAGGGGGCGATCGACGAAGCGGTCGAAGAATTCCTCGGCGGCGAGACGGTCAAGCAGGCGAAAGCACAGAACAAGGCGGCGAAGAAGCAGAAGAAGACGCACGCCCCGAAGCAGCAGAAGAAGCCGAAGAAGAAGAAGCCGAAGATCGAAATCGACAAGGCCGGTAGCGACGGGCTGGAACCGGCCCGCGAAGCCGGCGAAGCCGAGGCAAAGATCGCCGCCCGGCGAGCCAAAGGCCCCTTCCCGATCTTCTACCCGACCCGTCTTCCCCCCGGCACCCACTATGTCGAAAGCGACCCCTATGAAAAGGTCGTCGATCCCTGGGTCTACCACCTCAAGGACGAAGAGGAAGACAAGCACCTCGCCTATCGCATGGTCCTGGTCGACGAAGAGGACGACGGCAACCACTACTTCGGGGTGCAGGGGATTCGCGGCTGGTCGGACCCGCCGATCCTCGAGGATCCGAGCTTGACCAAGACGATCAAGGGCCGCGAATACGAGATCTTCCTCGACGACGAAAACGTGAAACTGATCGCCTGGCACCGCGGCGACAACACCTATTGGATTGCCAATGACGTGCTGCGCACCCTCTCGAACGATCAGATGGTGGGGATGGCGCGCTCGGCGGACGTCTTGATCAAGAAGAAAAAGTCGAAGAAAAAGGGTAGGAGGCAGCCATGAGTGAGCAGCTGGAGCCGGTTGGCGTCATCGGAGTGGGCTGGGTCGGGCTGGTCACGGCGGCCTGCTTCGCCGAGCTCGGCCACGAAGTTATCGCCCGCGACATCCTGCCCGAGAAGGTCGAGGCGCTCTCGCGCGGCGAGGTGGCGATCCACGAGCCGGGGCTCGAGGATCTGCTGCGCCGCAACGCCGAGCGGATCACCTTCACCACCGACATGAACCAGCTGCTGGAGGGTGCGCGGCTGATGTTCGTCTGCGTCGACACGCCGCCGACCTACTCCGGCGACGCCGATCTCTCGCGGGTGCGGGCGGT
>Ga0157369_10000141_pt1 | contig 102055 bp, 113 predicted proteins | sample C25metaG_FD_113461 | JGI IMG/M metagenome (GOLD analysis project Ga0157369, IMG submission 113461) | Corn rhizosphere microbial communities from Kellogg Biological Station, Michigan, USA - C2-5 metaG | ecosystem: Host-associated > Plants > Roots > Rhizosphere > Soil | place: USA: Michigan... | reverse complement strand
GAGTGCCGAGACGCGGCGCTTGTGGGTGACTTCCGACAGCGGGTTGGTCTGGTCCATGAACTGCGACAGCTGCGACGAACCGAAGAACTCGCGGACCGCGGCAACCGCCGGCTTGGCGTTGATGAGGTCGTTCGGCATCACCGTCGACACGTCGACGCTGCTCATGCGCTCCTTGACCGCCCGCTCCATGCGGAGAAGGCCGACGCGATACTGGTTTTCGAGCAATTCGCCGACCGACCGGACCCTGCGGTTGGCCAGATTGTCGATGTCGTCGATCTCGCCCTTGCCGTCCTTGAGGTTCACCAGTTCCTGGACCACCTCGATGATGTCCTCGCGGCGAAGCGTGGTGACGGTGTCCGGCACGTCTAGGCCGAGGCGCATGTTGAGCTTCACTCGGCCGACTGCCGAAAGATCGTAGCGCTCGGGATCGAAGAACAGGCCGTAGAACAGTGCGTCCGCGGTTTCGCGCGTCGGCGGCTCGCCGGGGCGCATCACGCGATAGATGTCGGCCAGCGCCGAATCCTGATCTTCCGACTTATCCGCCTTCAGCGTGTTGCGGATCCACGGACCGGTGTTGACGTAATCGATGTCGAGAAGCTCGAGCGTCTTGACGCCGGCAGCGTCGAGCTTGGCGAGATTTTCCTCGCTCACCTCGTCGCCGGCCTCGATGTAGATCTCGCCCGTCTTTTCGTGGATCAGGTCATGCGCCGAGAACCGGCCGAAAATTTCTTCGGTCGGGATGATGAGGTTCTTGAGCCCATCCTTGCCGGCCTGGTTGGCGCGGCGGGGCGTGATCTTCTCCCCTGCCTTAAACATCACTTCGCCGGTGTCGGCGTCGATCACCTCGTGACTTGGCTTCATGCCACGCCAGGCTTCGACCACGTAAGGGATCTGCCAGCCGTTCTTGCCACGCTCGTAGGTGACGGTGCTGTAGAAGGTGTTGACGATGTCCTCGCTGGAAAGCCCTAGCGCGTGAAGCAAGGCCGTGACCGGGAGCTTGCGCTTGCGGTCGATGCGGACATTGACAATGTCCTTGGCGTCGAATTCGAAATCGAGCCAGCTGCCGCGATAGGGGATGACGCGCGCGGCGAAGAGATATTTGCCGCTTGAGTGGGTCTTGCCCCGGTCATGGTCGAACAGCACACCCGGCGAGCGGTGCATCTGGCTGACGATCACGCGCTCGGTGCCGTTGATGATGAAGGTGCCGTTCTGAGTCATGAGCGGCATGTCGCCCATGTAGACGTCCTGCTCCTTGATATCGATGACCGAGCGGGCTTCGGTGTCGGGATCGATCTCGAAGGTGGTCAGGCGCAGGGTGACACGCATCGGCGCGGCATAGGTGAGACCGCGCTGGCGGCACTCGTCGGTGTCGAACTTGGGGTCCTCGAGCACATAATGATCGAAATCGAGGTGGGCCGTGCCGGCGAAATCCTCGATCGGAAAGACCGAGCGGAGGGTTTTCTCCAAGCCGGAGACGTAGCCGATCGACGGATCGGAACGCAGGAACTGCTCATAGCTCTCCCGCTGAACCTCGATGAGGTTCGGCATTTCGCTGATTTCGTGAATGTTTCCGAAGATCTTCCGGATTCGCCGTGAGCCGCTGGTTCGGCCGCTTGTCGGGGCCGGAGCGTCGATCGCCTTTGTCGCCATTGTCTTCCCTGCGCTGTCTGTTCACCGGATCGAGCCGGTGCCCAGGAATCCCGGATTGGCCGGGAGCTGTCATGGAGCGCCTGTCCCGTTATCCTTCCCAATGCGTTGAGCCCGTGCGCCGGTTCGGGCCCTGTCCCGGGAAGGACGGGTAATGCTCCGGGCGCACAGCAAGGTGCGGCCAGAGCCGATATGTTTGGATGACGCCGATATAATCCTATTTTACACTCGTGCAAGAGGAGCGCGAACGATGATCCATAACTTTCACGCCCACATCTACTTCGATCCCGAGGAGGTCGAGAAGGCGAGGGCGCTCGGAGACGAGGCACACCGGCGCTTCGGTGTGCCGGTCGGCCATTATCATCTTCGTCCGGTAGGCCCACACCCGCGCGGAAGCTGTCAACTGACCGTCCCGCCGGAGCTGTTCGGCGACTTCGCGCAATGGCTGGTCCTGAACCGCGCCGGCCTCACCATCTTCGCCCATGCCAATACCGGGGACGATCTCGCCGACCACACGCAGCATGTGATCTGGTTCGGACCGAGCGAAGCTCTGGACCTGTCGATCTTCGGCTGACGTCCGATCAGACCAGCGCGTTGCGGGCGATGACCTCCTTGTACCAGGTGGCGCTCAGTTTGGGGATCCGCTGCTGCGTGGAAAAGTCCACATAATGCAGTCCGAAGCGCTTGCCGTAGCCGTCCGCCCATTCGAAATTGTCCATCAGGCTCCACAGGAAGTAGCCTTTGAGCGGGTAGCCTTCGGCAATCGCGCGGTGGAATTGGCCGAGATAGTTGCGAAGGTACATGATCCGGTCGGCATCATCGATGCGGCCATGGTCGACCGGATCGTCCGCCGAGGCTCCGTTTTCCGAGATGTAGAGCACCTTCGGCTTCCATAGCTCGCTCACCTGCCGAACGCCCCAGTAGGCGACCTCGGGCCCGACCACGAGCCACGGCGACGCCATTCGCGGCGAAGAGGCGATATGCGGGATCGTCGCATAGCCGTTCGGCGAGGTCGGATCGGCGCGGGCCCATTCCGGCGCGTAGATATTGAGGGCGAGGAAATCGAGCGGGCTTCCGATCGCGGCCATGTCGCCCGCCTCGACCTTGGGCGCATTGGCACCCTCCTGCTGCAGATATTCGTCGATGTAGCGGCCTTCCATGATCGCAGTCAGGAACATCGCGTTCATCTCGCGCGTCGCCTTTTTGGCCGCGGCAATATGCTCGTCCGTGTCGATCACAGGCACATAGAAGGTGGTGTTGTCGGCAATTCCAACTTGCGTTCCGGAACGGGCGTTCGCGCGGATCGCCTGAACACCGAGGCCGTGGGCGAGAACGCCATGGTGGCGGACCTGATTGCCCTCAGCTTGGGACAGCATGAGGCCCGGCGCCTTGATGCCCTGGACATAGCCTTGGTCGGTGAAGCATCGCAGCTCGTTCACCGTCATGAAGCGATGAACCCTGTCGGACAGCTTCCCCGCCATGAAACCAGCGTAGTCAGCGAAAGCCTTGGCCGTGTCGCGGTTCTGAAGGCCGCCGGGGAGCCCTGCGGGAAGGTCCCAATGGAAGAGAGTGACGTAGGGCTCGATTCCGTTCGCCAGCAAATCGTCGATCACCCTGTTGTAGTGATCGACGCCCTTCGGGTTCACCGCGCCGCGGCCTTCCGGGAAGATGCGCGACCAGGCGATCGACATCCGGTAATTCTTGACTCCAAGGTTCTTCAGCAGCTGCGTGTCTTCGGGGTAGCGGTGATAGCTGTCGCAGGCGACATCGCCAGTGGCGTCGCCGAACACCTTGCCTGGCGTGTGGGAGAAAATGTCCCAATCGGTAAGACCGCGGCCGTCTTCCTTGTAAGCGCCCTCGATCTGGTAGGCGGCGGTCGCGCAGCCCCAGCGGAAATCCGCGGGAAAAGAAAGGTCCGTCGTTCCGAACGCCGAGGCCCTATTCGCGAACAAGCCAGCCGCACTTGCGGCTCCGAGCCCCTTGCCGAGCTCGCGACGATTCAACTTCATGAAACACTCCTCCCCGCCGATGGCGCGCCGGTCATAGCACGCCACATTAGGTGGGACGCAACCGTGAGAGCTACCCTCAATTAGCCGCCCTGACGCGGTCTCCACAGCACCGGAGCATAGGCGAGCAGGAACAGCACCAGTCCCGCACCCCAGGCGGTGCCGGCGATCTCAAGGCCCATGCTGTAGTCGATTAGCGTCAGCGAAGCGCAGACCCGAAGCAAGGCCCCGGCGGTTATCAGAACATACACCCCGACGGTCGCTGCATTGGCCCTGAGTTCACGGCCGGTATGGCCGAGGCTGGCCCGGGTCATCACGGCGACGATCATCGTCGTCATTGCACCAGCCGTGATCGAATGGATTGCAGCGCTGCGCGGAAGCAGGCCGGCGACGCTGCATCCAAGCAGCGCCAGGCCGATTGGGACCCACGCATAACCCACGTGGAGGATCAGGACGAGCGGATCGCGCCAGGCGCGAAATCCGCGCCACCGCGCGAGGCGGACGGCCTGCAAGAGTGCAGCGAGGCCTATGACGATGCCGATCGGGACAGTTTGAGGTCCCGAAATCCAGGCAAGGAGCGCGAACGCCGTGGCGCCGATCACCATCACATCGAACCTGCCCGGCTGCGTCGGCAGGCCGCGAGTAACGCCCTGTTTCGCCAGCCAGTTGCGAGTGAATGAGGGAATGATCCGGCCGCCGATCAACGAGATCAGGATGAGGACAATGCTGACTGCGAGCTGCCATCCGAGGTCAGGGTCAGCAATCGCGCCTCTTAGGCAAAGATAGTCGAGCGCGTCAGCGAGCCCGAATGCCAGGATCAAGCCAACCACCGGTAGATTGCGATTTTTCGACTGCAGGACCTCGCGCGCCGCGAGCAGTGCGAGAGTGACGAAGAAACCAACGTCGAGGATCGCCGCGACGTAAACAGTTACGAACGCCGAACAGAGCAATGCCAGTCTTGCCGCGAGCCACAGGCCGAGGAGGGCCGCGAGTGGCCATCCCGCAATCGGCAACCTGCCGGTCCAGTTCGGTACCGCCGTCAGCAGGAAACCGCCGATGATCGCACCGACGAAGCCGAACAGCATTTCGTGCCGGTGCCAGGCCAAAGGATCGATAGCGGTCGGGAGCGTGACACTGCCGCTCAAGGCCAACAGCCATAGCGTGACCGCGATCACCGCCCACGCCGGGCCGCTGAAGAAAAATGGACGGAAACCGCCTCGGAAGAATGGATAAGACTCGGCTTCCCGCCGGCGCCTAAGGGCGAGCATTTCCTCCCCGCGTGTGGTGTTACCGCTGTACTTTGTCATCGCCTCTTGTTTCACAGATCTTCTGATTTCATTCGAACCACTACTAATCAGCCGGGTCGTCGCAGCGCATAAGGGATGTCCCTTAGCTCATGGGCGTGGCGTGAATGATCAGCATCTTTGAACGCATTCCGTTCAGTCAAAGATGATCGTCACCAGAAGCAATGCGGCTTCCACCGCCGTAACCGAATGTTCCTCGCCGCGATCAAGGTAAAGCCAGTCGCCGGCACAAAGTTCTATCGGTTTTTCGGTGTGGAGAATCGCCGAGCCATTGAGACAGTGGATCGTGCAATGGCCGGGCACGGCGTGCCTCGATATCTGCTGTCCGGAATGCATCAGCAGCTCCACTGCTTCGAAGCCGTCCGTCTTCACTAGCGCAACGGCTCCGACCCCGATCGATTGGTCCGGGGAGGGAACTTGCACCTTTTCGCCTGGTGCGAGGTGATGAAGTGCCATCAGTGCGACCCTCCGTTCTCGAAGATGGGCCCCGCCCGCTGGTTTGTCCGCTCATCAATCCTGTCGGCGAAGCTGCCGATTTCCGGCAGCGCCATCGGACCAATCTGCGCCGTTGCCGGCCACACGGCGCCAAGGTCCAGGGCGTCGCAGAGGCGGAATGCTTGAACGTTGAACGTCATCGCGTGTCTCCGCCATTGCGATTACCTCGCAATAGCAGGAACTGCGACCAGGCGAGATACGCGGATTCCCCTAAGCGTGTGCCGAAACTCGAAAGGGGAGGACGCTGGCTCTTCCCCTTCCATTCCTTACTCCGCCGGAGCTGGCGCCACGATCACCTTGTCGCCCGGCCGCTTCATCAGCTTCACAATGAAGTCCCAGCACATGATAAATCCGCCAACCGAGAAGACCACGTCGCCGGGCAAACGCATCCACTGCCAAAAGAGGGTCTGATCGTAGAAGGCCTGGCTTCGTGCCCAGGCGAATCCATGTTCGTACACTGCGTTGAGCTGCGGCCATCCGATGGGGAAGAAGTGGAGGAAGATCCACATCACCAGCCCAATGTTGTAGCACCAGAATGCGATTCTCCCCGGCCGTTCGTTGAACTCGGCATTCGGTCCGGCGCGATAGCGCAGGCAGAAATAGATCAGCCCCAGCGCGAGCAGCCCGAACGCCCCGAACAGCGACGTGTGGGCATGGTTGAGCGTCAGGAACGTGCCGTGCTCGTAGTAATTGACGAGCGGCGCGTTGAGCGTTCCGCCGCCGAATACCCCGGCGCCGACGAAATTCCAGAACGCCGAACCCAGCAGGTAAAGGTAGGCGAGGCTGTAATCGAACACCGCCTGGCCCTTGATCAGCCGGTGCTGCGAGATGGCTTCCAGGATCAGGAGCACCAGCGGCAGCACTTCGATGAAAGAGAACATCGATCCGAGCGGCACCCACATGCCCGGACCGCCGGCCCAGTAGAGGTGGTGACCGGTGCCAAGCACTCCGCCGAGGAAGATCAGGATGAGCTCGAGATAGACCGAGCGTTCTGCGAGCTTCCGCGACACCAGGCCGAGCGACATCAAGAGGTAAGCGCTCATCGCCACCGCGAAGAACTCGAACGATTGCTCGACCCATAGGTGGACGACCCACCAGCGCCAGAAATCGGTGATGGTGAAGCTCTTCTCGATCCCTGTCAGCGGGATCATGCCGAAAGCGTAGAGGATGGCGACGTTGATGGTTGCCGCCCAGATCAGATGCTCGAGGCGGATCGCGCCGGTCCAGAACTGGCGAGTCGCTTCAACCAGCGTATCCCGGCTCGGCCACAGCGCCCGGAACATCAGGCCGCTCCAGCTCAGCAGCGCGACGAAAAACAGGATTTGCCAGAAGCGGCCGAGCTGGATGTAAGAGAGGCCCTGGTTTCCGAACCAGAACCATCCCTTGTCGATGACGCCCTGGATTCCGAGATAGTTGCCGAGCAGCGCGGCGGCGACGACGAACAGGGACACCCAGAACAACAGGTCGATCAGGAAGCCTTGCCCCTTGGCCTCCCGGCCGCCGGCAATCGCCGGGGCGATGAACAGGCCGCTCGCGATCCAGCCAAGGCCGATCCAGATGATCGGCGCCTGCAAGTGGAAGCTGCGAAGGAAGTTGAACGGAAGGATATAGTTGAGCTGGATTCCGTAGAAGGTTTCCCGCTCATAATAGGAGTGCGCCATGATCGCGCCCGCGCCCTGCGAGGCGAGGAACACCAGCGCCACTACAACGAAATATTTGCCGGTCTTCTTTTGGCTGGGTGTCAGCGCGCGATAGACCGCCAGCCCACGCTCCATCGGCGCGTCGTCGGGGTGATCGAGATAGGCCCGGTAGAGCCACAGCACGAACCCCATCGCAAAGAAGGTGAAGCAGAAGCTGATCCACGTCCACTGGAAGGTGTTGGTGGTCGGGGTGTTGCCGACCGACGGCTCGAACGGCCAGTTCTCGGTCCACGACGTCGTCGGATGGTTGGGCCGCCTGGCTACGGTGGTGATCGCCGAATAGATGATGAAGTCGGCCGTCTGCATGCGCAGCTCGGGATTCAGGCTTTTGGCCGGCACCCAGCCGGCGGACAGGTTGACGGTGTTGAGCTTGGTCGTGAGCTCACCCTGGAGCCCGCGGACCGCCTGTGCCACGGAATCGGGGAGGACGACGCGCGACTGCGTCAGGTCGATGCCCTGAAGTTGCTTCTGCATCTCCGCGGTTGCGGCCGCGTCGGCAATTGCCGCATGCGTGGACTGCGCAGCAGGGGTGGTCGGCTGCGGCGGCGTTCCGGCCGGTCCGGTGACCGCTAGCGACTTGTTGCCGGGCGCCTTGGTGTTCGGCGGCATCGCGCCGGAGTTCGTCAGCGCCTGCTTTGTGAGGACGCCGAGCCGCACCAGGGCCGAGGCCGTATAGTCCTCGCCGAAATAGGATCCCATGCCATAGATGCTGCCGTAGTCCATCAGGTCGGCTTTTTGGAACCCGCCCTTGCCCGCGACTATATCTTCGCCGGACATGATCACGTTGCCGGCTCGATCGACAAAGCCCTGCGGCTGCGGTGGCGCTTGGTCATAGGTCTGGACGGTAGCCCAGGTCATCATTCCGAAACACAGGATGGCGACAACCAGCAACAGCCATTTGAGGATGTTGCTGACCGGATCGGCTGAAGCCTGGTTTATGCTGCTCCTGGCCATTGTGTGACGCCCCCCTGTTTCGCGCTCAGATGGCGCTTTGGTAAGAAAGGAACGGTTCGGACTGCAATAGCGGAGACTACGTAGAAAAGGGCGGCCCGTAGCCGGACCGCCCTTCAATTGTTCACCGGCGAACGCCGGGGTCAGTGCTGGATCCCCGCCCTCGCGGGGATAACTCTACGCAGTTCTTCAAACTGCTCGGTTACTTCAGCTCGACGGTTCCCCCGGCTTCCTCGATCTGCTTCTTGATCTTCTCGGCCTCGTCCTTGTTGACGCCTTCCTTGACGGCCTTGGGAGCGCCCTCGACCAGCGCCTTCGCCTCACCAAGGCCAAGGCCGGTGATCGCGCGGACTTCCTTGATCACGTTGATCTTCTTGCCGCCGTCGCCGGTGAGGATGACGTCGAACTCGGTCTTCTCTTCGGCGGCCGGTGCGGCTGCGGCTGCGGCTGCCGGAGCGGCAACAGCGGCAGCGGCGGAAACGCCCCACTTCTCTTCGAGAGCCTTGGCGAGCTCGGCAGCCTCGAGGACGGTCAGTGCGGAAAGCTGGTCGACCAGCCCATTGATATCAGCCATTTTCTACTCCTGTGCGGGCCAATTCGGCCCCTTGTCGTGCGTTGATTGAAAAAGGTCCTATGCCGCTTCTTTCGCGGAATAGGCCTGGAAGATCCGTGCAAGCTGCGCGCCCGGCTCAGCAACCGTACGAGCGATCTTGGTGGCAGGCGCCTGAATGAGCCCTATGAGGGTAGCCCGAAGCTCGTCGAGCGACGGGAGCTCGGCCAAAGCCTTGATCCCGTTCACGTCGAGCACCGTGTCACCCATCGCTCCGCCGACGATCTCGAGCTTGTCGTTCGTCTTGGCGAACTCCACCGCGATCTTCGCGGCTGCTACGGGATCGACCGAGGTTGCAAGCGCGGTCGGGCCCTTCAGCAGGTCTCCGATCGGCTTGTACCGCGATCCTTCGAGCGCAATCAGCGCCAGCCGGTTCTTCGCAACTTTGAACTGGGCGCCGGCATCGCGCATCTTGTTCCGGAGATCCGTGGACTGATCCACCGAGAGGCCGTGGTTGCGAGTAACAACAACGACGCTCGTCTCCGAAAAGACTTGCTTCAACTGGTCGACCAGATCGGCTTTTTGCGAACGATCCATGCCAACTCCAAAGTTTCGCTCGAAGCAATCGCGTCGAGCGAGGTTCAACAATGTCTCATCACAGCCGGGGCTGCGGCGAAACGTTCGTGTCCGTGGGGTGGGGATCGAGGCGCTACCGAGGGCAACGCACGACGGAGCAGATGACCGCTCCGACAAGATTCCTGTCCCCGTCTAGGCCGGCAGAATTAAGCTCTCTCGAGCACCGACTGTCTCGGACGGTTGCGGCGGCCGAGGCCACCGCGAGGGCGCGCCTATAGCGGAATTTCGCTTCCAATCAAGGAGGTCACGCTTCGGCGGCTGAGTGTTCGCGAAGATATTGCTCCAGTTCATCGCTGCCACCAATGCGCTCACCATCAATGAAGACTTGGGGCGTCGTATCGACTCCAGTCTCACTCATGAAGCGATCGGCGTCGTCATGACTTTCGAAAACGTGGTCGTTGATCTGGAACCCGTTGGCTTCGAGCAAAGCCTTGGCGTGCTTTCCATAAGGGCAGGTGGGCAGTCGATAGAGTTCGGCGGTCTTGTTCGGCATCCATGATCTCCTGTGATTTCAAAGCGTCGTGACTGCCAGGGAAGTTCCAAAGAATGCCCGGGCGAAGCACACCAGTTCGCCCGGGCTGGATTGCTCACCAGAGCAATACTTAGCCGCGCTCACCTCTCACAGGCGCCGGCGGTGGCGGGGGAGGCGGTGGCGGCGGAACCGGGCACGCAGTTCCTGCGCTCACGACCGTTCCGTCCGGACAAGTCGTCGTCGCGGGAGGTGGCGGCGGCGGCGGCGGAGGCGGGGGCGGAGGCGGCGGCGCAGCTTCCGTTCCGTTGAAGTTGTACACCAGGCTCGCCAGCAGACTGTGCGAGCGGAAGCGGCCGGTGTTCTCGAAATAGGCAGTTCCAGGCGTGCAGTCGACTGTCGCCCCGGCAGCCGTGCAGGTCGCTCCAGCCGGGACTGTGAAGCCCACCGGGATAGCGCCGTGCGCACGGCCAGCGTTGAAGTAGCGGTATTTCAGGCCGACATCGATGTTATCGCTGACCGGCATATACACTCCGGCAAGCAGCTGCCAGGCGAGGCCGCTCTTGCTGCCGCCGAACTGATGCACGCTGGCATAACCCAGGCCGCCGCCGGCGTACGCTCCAATGCCGCCGTTGCCGCCCAGATCGACCAAGCCGTTGAGCATCGCGGAATAGACACTGGTATGGCTTGGCTCGTTAAGGGGGAAGGTGGTGGTCGTGTATACGTTTCCGGAAGCGGTATTGATTCCTGTGACGAACGCGTCATTCACATTGAAGTTCTTGGCCCTGGCACGCTTGTAGCCGAGCTCGCCTTCGAGGCGAAACATGCCGAGGTCATAGCCGCCGATCAGGTCGACATCGTACCCGGTCTTGTATCCAACTGAACCGACGTTGGTTGCGGTCGTGCTCGGGAAGTTGGTTGGGGTGGTATAGGTCACCGAGCCATTCACGTTTTGATGCTGCGGGAACAGGAAGCCGCCCTCGATACCGACGTAGGGCGATCCATCTTTGGCCAGTGCCGGCGTGGCGGCGAATGCCAGCGCGGTGGCCGTTGCGAGTAATAGCTTGCGCATTTGAGCTCCTCATTGTGACGTTGAGTCGCCCGCCAAACTTTCGCGCCGCAACAAGGTTGCATCTCGCTACGGGTATCTCGAAAAACTGTTGTCCGCAGAACACAGACGAACCGAGGCAACTACGCGGTAAGCTGTTACTGCAGAGGGAGAAAAGGCCGAGAGGCGGTGAACCGCCAACCCGGCCCCGAAGAAAAATGGTACGCACGCAAAAGTTCATTTGCGTTGTCTGAGGTTAAGAAAACCTCGTTTTCTACTGCAGTTGCGAAGGGAATTTACGCCCCGGCAATCTCGGTCAGATCGACCTTCACGCCCGGTCCCATGGTCGAGGTGAGCGCCAGCTTCTGGACATACTTGCCCTTGGCGCCCGACGGCTTGGACTTGACGATCGCATCGACCAGGGCGTCGAAGTTCGCCTTGAGGTCGGCCTCCGCGAAGCTCGCCTTGCCAATTCCGGCATGGATGATCCCAGCCTTTTCAACCCGGAATTCCACCTGGCCCGACTTGGCGTCGGTCACCGCCTTGGTGACGTCCGTGGTGACCGTCCCGAGCTTCGGGTTCGGCATCAGGCCCTTGGGACCGAGCACTTTTCCGAGGCGTCCGACGATACCCATCATGTCCGGAGTTGCGATCACCCGGTCGAAATCGATCTTGCCGTCCTGGATGGTCTGCATCAGGTCCTCGGCGCCAACGACGTCGGCACCGGCGGCGGTGGCTTCGTCGGCCTTGGCGCCCTTCGCAAACACCGCCACGCGGACGGTCTTGCCCGTGCCCTTGGGCAGGTTGACGACTCCGCGGACCATCTGGTCGGCGTGACGCGGATCGACGCCGAGGTTCAGCGCGATCTCGACGGTCTCGTCGAACTTGGCCGTCGCGTTCTTCTTGACGAGGCCGATCGCCTGATCGACGCCATAGAAACGGTTGCGATCGACGGAACCGGCCTGCGCCTTCTGCTTCTTGGTCAGCGCCATCGGTTCAGCCCTCCACCACGTTGAGGCCCATCGCGCGGGCGCTGCCTTCGATGATCTTGGTTGCCGCCTCGATGTCATTGGCGTTCAGGTCCTTCATCTTGGTCTCGGCGATCTCTGCGAGCTGCGAGCGCTTGATCGTGCCCGCGGAAACCTTGCCCGGCTCCTTCGATCCGGACTTCAGCTTTGCCGCTTTCTTCAGGAGGAACGACGCGGGCGGAGTGCGGGTAACGAAGGAGAAGCTGCGATCCGCATAAACGGTGATCGTCGTCGGGGTCGGAGCGCCCTTTTCGAGATCCTGCGTAGCGGCGTTGAACGCCTTGCAGAATTCCATGATGTTGACTCCGCGCTGACCCAGGGCAGGGCCGATCGGCGGCGACGGATTGGCGGCGCCGGCGGGCACCTGAAGTTTGATATAGCCGGTGATTTTCTTTGCCATTTCACTCTCTCGTTCGGCCCAAAGTGATACTTTGGGCCGGGTTGAAGCTTAGTGGTGCAAGCGGCGAGCGATCAGGCTCACCTCCCACGGCTGTGTTTCCAACAGGATTGGAAGCGGGCGCCCATAACCGAATCTCTCGCACAAGTGAAGTGCGCCGGTTCCGGGAGCTCCACGACTTCGGCGCAACGTTTGACATGCGCCGGTCCCCGCAGAATGGATGTGTCCGAAGAAAGAGAGATGCACCCCATGTTGAGTCGTCGCGAAACCTTGCTTGCCGGGCTGATCACTGGCCTGCTGAGTTCGCCGGCACGGGCGCTGGAGGCCGGCACCTGGCCCGCCTATCCTGCGGAGGAAATTGACCTGTGGCCGGGTACTCCACCCGGCGCGCCCGCAACCCTGCCGGTCGAACAAGTGATCGACATGGGTAACGCCCAACACCACGCCCGGATGGTAAAGGGGATCGCCCGACCGCGCATGAAGGTGTTCCGGCCTTCCAAGCCGAATGGCGCAGCGCTTCTGGTCACGCCAGGCGGTGGCTATTCGGTGATCGTCATCGACGTGGAAGGCTATCAAATCGGACCATGGCTCAGCAATCTCGGGTGGACTGTTTTCGCGCTGTACTACCGCTTACCGGGCGAAGGCTGGGCCAACCGGGCGGATGTGCCGCTCGCCGATGCACAACGCGCCATGCGATTAATCCGGTCGCGCGCCGCGCAATATGGAGTCGATCCTGACAAGGTCGGAGCGCTCGGTTTTTCGGCGGGCGGGCATGTCTGCGGCGACCTCGCAACCCGGTACGATGCGAAGGTTTATGATCCCATCGATGCTGCCGATAGGCTAAGTGCCCGACCCTCCATCGCGGCGCTCATCTACGCCGTCCAATCGATGAGTCTGCCACTTGCGCACGTCGGTTCGCGCGACATGTTGCTGGGGCCAAATTCCTCGCTTGAGATGCAGCGCACGCATAGCCCCGCCCACAATGTCACCTCCGCTACGCCACCGACATTCCTGGCGCACGCCGAGGACGACACAACGGTTTCGGTTGAGAACACGGTCGAGATGCGGTCCGCTCTCAAGGGGGCCGGTGTGAAGGTGGAAACACACCTGTTCACGGCCGGCCAGCATGGCCTTGGCCTCCCGGGACCGGCGGGCGAGCCCGCACGGCATTGGAAAGAGCTGTTCGCCAGATGGGCACAAGCACAAGGGCTCGGCTGAGATCGGCTCCGCGCGATGAGAATCTACTGAACGGGTGGAAAGCCGAAATTTCCGAGTCTTAACGACCGAGGTGAAAGATGACGTGCACAATGTAGTAGCTCGGCACCTTGGTCCCATCCGCGAGCTCGGCAGGTTCAGAGTGAGCTCGCGCCATGAGCTTGGCGCAAACGGTTTTGTTGAACTCCGGTTCGTTGAAGTAACTCAGGCTAGTGCAGCTCCTCGGCACGCCCGACGCGTCTAACAGAAGGCGCGCAGAAACTTCAGACTCCTGGTCGCTAAAGATCATGTCACGCGGATAATCGTTCGACATGCAACCGCCCGTCGAAACGACATACAATTTGGGATGTGGGAGGCTATCTGAGGTGGGGAGCTTGGGCTAACCGACCTTAGCCGAACACCTCCGCGAGTTGTTCGGTGCTTCCACCTTCCTTCCATTGCCGAAGCTCGACATAGGTCGAGGCCTGGACAGTTCCCCAAAAGACGTTGGTCAGCGTCGAAACCACCAGCATCACCGCCGTATAGGCGAGCGGGAGCTGGCCGGTCCCGAGCGCTCTCATTCCGTTCAATCCGACCATCTGGATTGCGGCCAACGCGGCAACGCCTTCGAGCACCCAAGCTACCACGAGGACGATCAGCAGAAGCCCGAAGATCTTCCAGCGAGCACCTTTGGTGAGCTCCTGGCTACGGCGAAAGGAGCCGAAGACGCCGCTTTGCTCCTCCACCAGAGCGGGTGATGCCACGGACCACATGACGTACAGCATCACCCCTGGCACAATCAGCAGGACCATTCCGAGAATGACAGCGAGGACCAGAAGGATCATCAGCACGGCCAGCGGTAAGACGACCCGAAACGCCGCGGCAACACATTCACCGAAGCCCGCCTTGCGCCCATCAGACTCGCCCGTCGTTGCACGGGTGAGGACCGCCTGCGTGAGCGCGGCAATCAGGATGCCAAGAGCCCAGGAAAACAAGGTGAGGCCGATCATTTCGTAGCCGAACGTTGAGAAGCTTCCCGCTCCGCCCGTCGATTGTGCACGAGTCATGTCTGCCCGCACGAGATTGGTCGCATACGTGCTCAGAAGCGACGGCGCGCCACCGAAGAGGAGCGCCAGCCCCAAAGTGACCAGCGGATTATGGATGATGGTCGCGAAGGCTCGCTCGAAGACGCGCCCCATCGACATTGTGCGATCTTCGTAAACGTGCGCGACCGTCGCCATCACAACCCCCCGGTATCGGCCCAAGGTCAATGCTGCCCGTGCCGCGCGGCGATGTCCATCGATTTCGCGGCTTGCGTAGCGGCTGCGCTCAGCTAACAATCCCGGTGCCGAGCGGGAGGGCGGGATCAGCGGGGGAAATCAGCCGGGGGGTACGCAGCCCGATCAGTTCGCGGCCGCCTACAAGGCGATGCGCGCCGATTCCTCGATTCAATTCAACCTCACGCCACCGAACGCGGTGCCGCACGCTCCCGGATGGCTGCGGGCGTTTTTTCACTGGCTCGGACGATTGCTCGAGCCGGTCGGGCGGTTCCTGAGATGGATCGGAAGCTTCGTTCCCGATGCTCCGTATGCGCGAATCCTGCTGTGGACGGTGCTGGCTGTGGCCGCGGCGGCGCTCGGCTGGGCCGTCTACAACCGGATTCGTCACGGGGAGTGGCGGCTTCGGAGGCAATGGCGTGCGCCGGCGGAGATGGAAGCCGAGGAAGATTGGGCGCCGGAGAATTTAGCGGCGCGGTCGTGGCTGGAGCAGGCCGATTTGCTGGCGGGCGAAGGGCGCTATGCCGAGGCCATCCACCATCTGCTGTTCCGCTCGGTCGAGGACATCGCCCGGCGGCGGCCCAATGTGGTGCGACCGGCGCTGACCAGCCGTGAGCTAGCCGCATCGCAAGCTGTACCGTCACGCGCCCGAGAGCTTTTCGCCGGCATTGCCCGGCTGGTCGAGCGAAGCCTGTTCGGGGGACGCGAAGTCGGCGAGCCCGATTGGCTGTCGGCACGCGAATCCTATGCGAATTTCGCGCTTCCCGGAGCGTGGCGGAAATGAGCGAGATCGCGATCGGATCGCAAGCGCAGAGCGAGAAGGCGTTCAGCCGCGGGACAGCGCTTCTGATCGTTGCCGTCGGGACGTTGGCGTTCATCGCGATGCTGGTGTTGGGCGCCTATGCGCCCGACCTGCGTTCGGCACGGAACGGCGGCACGCACGCGCTGTCGAATGCGGCGATCGGGTTTAGTGGCCTCGTCCGGCTTGCGGAGGCGACGGGTAGAAGTCCGGTGATTGTCCGCTCCGTAGACCAGCTGAAAAGCAACCAGCTGGCGATCATCACTCCGGATTCCGGGACCGTAAACATCTCGAAAATCGCGGAGGCGCGGTCCGGCCTTCCAACCTTGTGGGTGCTCCCGAAATGGCAGGCGGAGAAGGACCCTCGCGGTACAGGGTGGGTGAGGATTTCCGGCCTTCTTCCAGACTCCGATCCGGCGAGCATGTTCGCCCCGGGTTGGCCGTTCAGCGTGGCGAGGGTGAGAACGACGGGCGAGCTGCTCAGAGCCGCCGCGCCGCGCGTGCCGGCTGGGGTTGCCTTCCGGGCGCCGCTGGCTTTGCAGACGATCAGCGCCGAGAAGCTGCAGCCGATCATCATCGATTCCGCGGGGCAGATCGTGCTCGGCAAAGCGGCCGACGCACCGCTGTACGTCCTCGCCGACCCCGACCTTCTCAACAACCACGGCATGGCCGACATTCGCCAGGCTTCGGCTGCGCTGGCGCTGGTCGATTATCTCAACACGACCGGCGATAAGCGGATCATGTTCGATGTGACGTCGAACGGCCTTGGTCAGTCGCGGAGCCCGCTCAAGCTGGCGTTCGATCCGCCGTTCCTCGCCGCTACACTGACCATGTTCGTCGCGATGCTTCTTGCCGGGTGGCAGGCGGCGATCCGGTTCGGCTCGCCGCAGCTCCAGGAGCGGGCGTTGGCGTTCGGCAAGGCCGCTCTGGTCGACAACAATGCCGCGTTGATCCGCAAGGCAGGCCGCGAGGCACGGCTCGGGCCACGCTATGTGGACGTGATCCGCAAGCGGGCGATGGCGCTGTTCCGACTGCCGGCCAGCTCGGGACCCGAGGAGGTAGATTCGCGGCTGGAATCGCTGAACCCGCGACGGAGCTTCACGTCGGCCGCAAATGCCGTCGCCAACGCGCGCACCCGGGACGAACTGCTCGGCGCTGCGCAATCCCTGAATCGATGGCTTGAGGAGGCCCAGGAGTGAACGTCGAAGAAGTCCAGAAACTTGGCAATGCGATCCGAGGCGAGATCGCCAAGGCGATCGTCGGGCAAGACAATACCCTCGAGCTGATGCTCGTCGCACTGTTTGCCGGCGGGCACATCCTGCTGGAAGGTCCGCCGGGGACCGCCAAGACGCTGCTCGCGCACAGCTTCGCGCAAGCGGTCGGGCTGGATTATGGCCGGATCCAGTTCACGCCCGACCTGATGCCCGGTGACATCATCGGCGCCAACTTGTTCGACTTCAAAACGTCCAAGTTTACGCTGACCCGCGGACCGATCTTCACCGAGCTTCTGCTTGCCGACGAGATCAACCGGACCCCGCCGAAGACGCAGGCGGCGTTACTGGAGGCCATGCAGGAGCGGCAGGTCACGATCGACGGCCAGACCCACCAGCTGGGTGAGCGATTCATGGTCGTCGCAACGCAAAACCCGATCGAGCAGCAGGGCGTCTATCCGCTTCCCGAAGCGCAGCTCGACCGGTTCCTGTTCAAGCAGAGGGTCGATTATCCGAGCCTGGAGCAGGAGCGGACAATCATCGCCACCCACGGGGGGCGCAGCTCGGCGATGGAGCCGGCTGCGTGGGGCGTAAGCCGCCAGGCGGACGCGGGCTTGCTCACGGCGGCGATGAATGCGGTCGCCGAGGTGCGGCTGGTCGACGAGGTGATCGACTATATCGCGGCTCTGGTGCGTGGGACGCGCGAGGCTTCGGATCTGGAATCCGGCGCCAGCCCACGCGCCGGATCGATGCTTGCCGGAGCGGCCCGGGCGCGGGCGGCGATCGACGGGCGAGACTTCGTCATCCCAGACGACGTCAAGGCGCTTGCGCCCGCGATCCTCCGCCACCGGGTCATTCTTTCGCCGGCCGCCGAGATTAACGGCCGCAGAGTGGAGGATATCGTGACTTCGATCATCGAAACCATCGAGGCGCCGCGTTGATCTACCCGACCCGTCCCGCAGTCATCGCCGTCGCCGCCGGGATTCCGGTGGCGATCGCGCTTGCGGCGGTGGACCCGGGGCAGTGGTTTCTTGCGCTTGCCTGGCCGCTGGCGGTCGTGCTGCTCTGTCTCGCGGATGCGGCACAGGCGGCACCATCTGCGCGGGTCGAGTTCGAATGCCCGGCGTTCGCTTATGTCGGTGAGGGTCGCGACTGCAGCGTCTCGATTCAGCTTCGCCGCCGCACACCCGGAGCGACTGCCGAAGTTGCGTTCCCGCCATCGCCGCTCGTCCGGATCCCTTCCGACGGGCGGGTGCCGGTCCCGCTGAAGAGCGGGGGCGGTGCGGCATATGTGGCTGTCGACATGGTCCGCCGCGGCGTCGCAGAATTCAACCGGCTACCAGTGCGCTGGACCGGGCCGCTGCGGCTGGCGTGGCGGCAAGCGACCGTGCTTCTGCCGGAGTCGCGTTTCCCGATCCTTCCCGATCTTCGCCCGCTGCACGACCGAGGCGCGGAGATCTTCAAGCGCCACGCGTTCGAGGGACTGATCGCGCAACAGACGCGCGGGGAGGGCGCGGATTTCGATGCACTCGTCGAATTCCAGCGGGGAATGGACACGCGCTCGATCGCCTGGAAGCAGTCGGCGCGGCACAGCAAATTGCTGGCCAAGCAATATCGCACCGAGCGCAACAACCAGATCATCTTCGCGATCGATAGCGGCCGCCAGATGTCGGAGCCCGTCGCTGGCCTACCGCGGGTCGACCGATGCGTGTCGGCGATGCTTCTCACCGCCTGGATCGCGCTGAAGTTCGGCGACCGGGTTGCGATCGAGGCGTTCGATTCCCGGCCGCGCGTGCTGAGCGGCTTTGCTTCGGGCGCCCCGGCATTCGCCGAGATTCAGCGGCTCGCGGCCGAGATCGACTATAGCGGCGACGAGACTAACTATACTTTCGCACTGACGACGCTGGGGGCTCGGCTGACCCGGCGCTCGATGATCATCCTGTTCACCGAATTCACCGACCCGATCTCGTCCGAATTCCTGGTGCGAGCAGCTCGAAGGCTGGTCGCGAAGCACCTGGTGCTGATCGTGATCCTCCGCGACGAGGAGCTCGAAAGCATGGTCGACCGAACGCCGGAAAGTGCGGACGATGTGACCCGCGCGGTGACTGCGGCGGCGTTGCTGAAGGAGCGGATGGTCGCCGTGACCGGCCTTCAGCACCTCGGCGTGCATGTGATTGAGGCCGAACAGGACCGTGTCGCCGAGAGCGTCGTCGCGGGCTATCTCGACCTTAAGCGGAGAAACCTCCTGTGAACGCGCCGATCACGATCGACAGCGTGCCGATGGTCAATGCGACGCGCTTCCGCAAAGCGCACGAGGCGGACTGGGCACGGCTGGACGAGCTGGTCACGCGGATGGAGAAACGCTCGATCCGCTGGCTCAGCGACGACGATCTGCTCGATCTTCCAGGACTCTACCGGACGACCATCTCCTCGCTCTCCGTTGCCCGCGACACGTCGTTGGACCGGGCGCTGATCGCCTACCTCGAGCAGCTCTGCACCCGCGCCTATTTCCAGATTTATGGGGTCCAGACCCCGGCGCATCGGCAGATCGCGCGCTTCTTCGCCCATGGCTGGCCGGAAGCGGTGCGCGCCCTGTGGCGCGAAACGCTGATCTGCGTGCTCCTCACCGCCGGAGCGGCGATTCTCGCCTACCTGCTGATCAGGAATGATCCGAGCTGGTTCTACAGCATGATTCCGGAAGGGCTCACGGAAGGACGCGACCCGTCGGCCTCGGCGCAATTCCTGCGCTCGACGCTCTATGACAAGCACCAGGATTTCCTGATGGTGTTCGCCACCTTCCTGTTCACGCACAATGCGCAGATAGCGATCTTCGCCTTCGCACTGGGCTTCGCGTTTGGTGTGCCGAGCCTGCTGCTTATCCTTTACAACGGGCTGATGCTTGGCGCGATCCTGGAGGTGTTCGCGGCCAAGGGGCTGGGCGAGAATATGGCCGCCTGGCTGATGATCCACGGCACCACGGAGATTTTCGCAATCTGCATCGCCGGTGCGGCAGGGTTGAAAATCGGGACGGCCATCGCCTTTCCCGGCGCGGACTCCCGAATGGCCTCGGCGGTGAAGGCCGGCCGGATTGCTGCAACCGCGATGATCGGGGTTGTGCTGATGCTGGCGGTGGCAGGCTTGCTGGAGGGGATCGCGCGGCAAACGGTGAACACGGACGGCCTTCGCGCACTGATCGGAACGACAGTGCTGGCGGGCTGGCTGATCTATTTCTACGCATGGCGTCCGCGAAGGGCTGCCTGATGAAGCCGCCGCGGAGCCTTCGGCGCAAGTTCATCACGCCTGAAGGGGTCGATCTCAACCTGGAGCTCGGCTCGGCCGGGAGCCGCGCCGGGGCCTTTCTTCTCGACGCTTTAATCATGATCGTCATTCTGGTCGTGGTCACCGCCCTCATCCTTTTCTTGTTCTTCGCGACCATGAAATCAGGGCGCGGGGCGAGCTGGCCCAGCCAGTTCCTGATGGTACTGTGGCTGGTCGGCTTCTTCGTTCTCAGGAATTGCTGGTTTTCCTTGTTCGAAATGGGAAGCCGGGGCGCGACTCCGGGCAAGCGGATCGTCGGGTTGCGGGTGGTTGCAAGAGACGGGGCGAGGCTGACCGGAGCAGCGGTTGTCGCGCGCAACGCAATGCGCGAGATCGAGGTGTTCCTGCCGCTGTCTTTCCTCGGCGAACAGGCGGCAGCAGGGACCGCCGATGCGTTCCTGGTCCTCTTTTCGCTGATCTGGAGCGGAATTTTCCTGTTCTTCCCGCTCTTCAACCGTGATCGCCTGCGCGTTGGCGATCTCATCGCCGGCACCTGGGTCGTCTCCACCAGCAAGACCAGGCTCGCGACCGATCTCATCGGAACAGCTTACCAGCCGCGATGGGTTTTTCCGGAAGCTGCACTGGCACTCTATGGAATTTATGAGCTTCAGGTTCTCGAAGATGTCCTGCGTAACGAGCAACCGGACGCGCTCGCTACCGTTGCCGCTACGATACGCTCAAAAGCGGGGCTCCCGAACGATGGCGACGATTATAGATTCCTTGCCGACTATTACGCGGCGCTATGCCGTCGGCTCGAGGCCGGGATGCTCGTCGGCAAGAGGCGCGAGAGCAAGTTCGTGGATGCTTGAGAGACTCGCGATCCATACTTGATCGCAGGTTATCGAGAGTAGCGCGTCTTACCGCAGCTTGTTAATCTTCAAGCCGTCGGCTTTGGCGCGATCCTTCACCGATTCCTCGCTTCGGGTAAGGGCCTTGGCGATCGCGCGGAGACTCATCCCCTTGGCCGCCAGCTGATGGAGCTTCTGAAGCTCATCCTGCCGCCAAGGCTGGCGGTGGCGTTCGAATTTCTCACCGCTCGCCATTCTCGCTTACCCTCAGATCCCGGCGTTCGCCGGAACAAGTCACTTGACCCGCTCGACCTGTTCGAATTCGAGCTCCACCGGCGTCGCCCGGCCAAAGATCGAGACGCTGACCTTGACCCGGCCACGGTCGAAATCGAGCTCTTCGACGACGCCGTTGAACGAGGCGAACGGCCCGTCGAGCACCTTGACGCTGTCGCCGATGTCGTAATCGACATTGATTTTCTTGGTCGGTGCTGCGGCGGCTGCTTCTTCTTTGGTCGAGAGGATTCGCGCCGCCTCGGCTTCGGTGATCGGCTGCGGCTTGCCGCCGGGACCGAGGAAGCCGGTCACTTTCGGCGTGTTCTTGACGAGGTGATAGACCTGGTCGTTCATCGCCAGCTTGGCGAGCACATAACCGGGGAAGAACTTGCGGTCGCTCGTGACTTTCTTGCCGCGGCGGATTTCCGTCACCTTCTCGGTCGGGACCTCGACGGCCTCGACCTGATTTTCGAGGCCCATTCGGCTGGCGTCGGCGAGGATCTGCTCCTTCACCTTGTTCTCGAAGCCGGAATAAGCGTGTATGATGTACCAGCGGGACATGGGTCTAGCTCTCGTTGGGTTACCCGAGCTGTTTCAGAAGGAACTGAACGGCTTCGGAAAAAACGGCATCGGTGCCGAGGAAGAAGAAGGCGAGGATCGCGGTCATGATCATGACCATGATCGCGGTCCGAATGGTTTCCTGGCGAGTCGGCCAGTGGACCTTCTGGATTCCTTCGATTTTGACCTGGCGGACAAACTCGCCAACCGAAACCTTTGCCACCGCAATGCCTCTTCAGGATAGAAAAACGAGGTCCGCGGGGCTTCCCGCCGGACCTCGGACGCCAAGGCATGTAGCGCGGGCGGCTTGGGGGTTCAAGGCTGGCGGTGACGGTCATCTTGGAACCGTCCAAAGCGCCGTGTCGACGATGCCCTTCAGGTGCGTTGGCGGCCGCCCCGCTTCCAACGCGATCATCCCAAGGCGAGGAGCAACGCGCAGGCGCGACGCGTCATGATGAAGTCGAGGTATTGCGTTCAGCAAATGGTTAACGGGGCGGAGGGCTTGTCAGGCGATCAGCCGCTGTCTACCTCGCGCCAGCCCGAATACAGGAGTGTAGCTCAGTTGGTAGAGCATCGGTCTCCAAAACCGAGGGTCGTGGGTTCGAGTCCCTCCACTCCTGCCATCGCTTTATCGCGCTAAAGCAGCGGAATTCCCGCCGTCACGGGGCCATGGGGCAAACAAGCTCGTTCCAGGAAGACACATCAGCCGAGCGAAGATGATCGATCCGGCGGCCACCACCGTCCCCGCCAGTATATCGACGAAATAGTGACCGCCGCCGACGGTCGCGGCGATCATCATTCCGCAATTCAGGATGAGGAACAGATAGCGCGCTTTCTTGAACGGCCACATCGCCCAGATGAATATCGTCGCTGCCGCCGCATGATAGCTGGGAAACGACACCAAGCCGCTGAACATGCTAAGAGACAGGGTTCGAACGCCCTGTTCCTTGATGGCGATGAGCGTCGGTGGAAACTCCCAACCAGCGCCGAACCGCGCGAATTCAGCACCTTTCAGGCCGAAATGCACATAAGCCCCCAGTGCGGGCGCGAAAGGATAAATAAGTGCCGTTGCAAGGGCTGCCACGGCAGCTGCTGTGACCACCTGCCACGCCCTTACCTCCAGCCGCGCGGCGAAGAGGCCGCCGATGACCAGAAACGGCTGCCATGCGAAGCTGTTGTAGGCAAAGACCGCACAGTTCGTGGCCATCGGGCTGTGGGCAACCCATCGGGCGAAGCTGGGCCAGTCGAAACCGAGCGCCCGATCCGCCGCCGCAAGTTGGGCATCGGCAAAAGGTGCGCTCAACGCGGTCAGCGGAAACAGCAGGAACAACATCGACAAACCTTGCACGTAAATCAGGCCGGTCGCCTCCAGCCAGCCGCTGATCCGGGGTCGATCGTAGCGGCGCAACAGCGCCGACCCGACGCAGAGGAGCGGCGCCCAAATCGGCAGGGCCAGCAGCATGGCCGGCGAAAGGGTGAAACCCGTCATTGGCAAGAGTATGGCCGCAGCCGCCAACTGGAATGCGACTATTCCATAGGCTGGGATAGCCAGCGGCTCGACAGCGGAGCGACTTCCCGTGCGGTCCGAGCGGACCCGCAGGTGTCGAATGACTATAGCGAGCACTGGGCCTCCAGGTCCGAATGCCGCTTTGCTAACGCGGATTGGTTAATAACTGCGCAAAGGGCGAGCCGCTGCCCCTAAGCGGCAATATCGTACGGCTGGATTTCGCCTGAGAGATAGAGCGAGCGAGCCTTGGTCCGCGACAGCTTGCCAGAGCTGGTGCGGGGCAGGGTGCGCGGCGGGACCAGCTCTACCACGGGGCTGATCCCGGTGATCGCGTGAACTCGCTTGCGGATGTCGTCGCGCAACCGGCCGCGCTCCTCCGGATCGGAAACCCGGCAGTGGACGAGGACGGCCGGCGTTTCTTCGCCCGACGGACCGGTGATCGCAAAGGCGGCAATGTCGCCGGACTTGAAGCCCGGCAGCTGCTCGACCGCCCACTCGATATCCTGCGGCCAGTAGTTGCGGCCGTTGATGATGATCATGTCCTTGGCGCGGCCGACGATATAGACATAGCCTTTCGACATGTAGCCCATGTCGCCAGTGTCCAGCCATCCGTCCGAAGACAGGCAGGCCTGGGTCGAGTCTTCGTCACGGAAATAGCCGACCATTACGGCTTTGCCGCGAACGAAAATCTGGCCGATCGCGCGATCCGCGAGGGATTCGCCGCCGGGGCCGCGCACTTCCACTTCCATGCCTTTCACAGGCTTTCCGCAATTGACGACGGCGCGATAGCGACGCGGACGCTCGTCGTCCTCACGGTCATCACCGGAAAGCTCGGATTCGGCGACCAGCTCCATCCGGATCCCCTCGCCGGGCGGCATGAGGGACACGGCCAGCGTGGCTTCGGCAAGCCCGTAGCTGGGGCAGAAGGCGGCCGCGTTGAAACCGGCCTGGTCGAATCCATCGACGAACGCCTGCATCACGTCCGGACGGATCATGTCAGCGCCATTCCCGGCAATCCGCCAACGGGAGAGATCGAAGCGATCCTCCGCGCGCGTCTGCGAACTCATCCGGCGGGCGCAGATGTCGTAGCCGAAGGTCGGAGAGTAGCTGATCGTGGTTCCCGGGTTGCGGCTGATTATATCGAGCCACGCGAGTGGACGGCGAGCGAAATCCTCAGTTTTCTGGTAGTCGCAGGAGACCTGGAGCGCGAGGGGAGACAGCAGACAGCCGACGAGCCCCATGTCATGGTACCAGGGCAGCCACGACACGCACCGGTCGGTTGGGCGGAGGTCGAGGCCGATGCCGTGCGCGCGTAAATTGTCGAGAAGCCCGCGATGCGTGATTGCTACGCCGTGCGGGAATCGGGTCGAGCCGCTGGAATATTGCAGATAGGCGATTTCATCAGGCGATGCGGTAGGAAGCGCGCCGGAACCCTGCTCCACGTCGGCCAGAGCGGTCCAGTCAAGCGGCCGAACACCGGATTCCGCTGTGGCGTCCGCCGCATATTCCGTCAGCTCCGACGGATGAAGGAGAAGCACAGGATCGCAGCTCTTAAGCTGTACCTTCAGCTGATCCACATACGCCTGGCGTCCGCCGAAGCTGGTCGGCAGCGGAAGCGGCACCGGCCAGGCTCCTGCGTAGACAGCCCCAAAGAAAGCAGCCGCGAACTCCGGACATGTTTCGGCAATCAGAGCGATTCTGTCGTCGGGTTTGACTCCGAGTTTCAGGAACCGAGCGGCGTTGGCGAGCGAATCCTCGCGAAGCTCCGAATAAGGGTAAGCGCGCAGGAGTGTCCCGCGAGCATCGTGGAAATTCATCCCCCTCTTGCTCTTGGCAGCATAATCTACCGCCTCGCCAAGGGTATCGAAGTCAGCCATGCGCCGCGGAAGCGTATCCATGGTCGGCGTGGCGCCCGGCGGGCAAAGTGCGTCAGCAGTAGGCGAATGGCGTTCGAGCACGCAGTCTGTTCCGATTTGTTGATCCATGCCCGGCTCCTCCCAGAACCGGCCTTCCCTGATGGGGAGGGACTGTGGCACAAAAACGGCGCATGGCTGCACGCAGACTGAACAGAGCCAGACCGGCGCTTAATGGAATTGACCTTGAGGAGCTGGCGCTTCGCTATGTCGGCCGCTTCGCAACAACCCGCGCCAAGCTCGCCACCTATCTTAAACGCAAGCTGCGCGAACGAGGCTGGGAGGGCGAGAGAGAGCCAGATCCGCAGGCAATCGCGGAACGAATGGCGCAGTTGGGCTACATCGACGACGGCGCTTACGCTTTGTCGAAATCGCGAGCGCTGACGGGCCGCGGCTATGGCCCCGGGCGAGTCCGGCAGAGCCTTCGCGCCGCTGGAGTGGGAGAGGAGGACGCGCAGCCGGCCGGCGAGCTTGCCGAAGCCGAGCGGATCAATGCGGCTCTCCAATTCGCGCGTCGGCGGCGTCTCGGACCTTATTCGGCCCAAGCTGCCGATCGGGAGGATCGGCAGCGCGCAGTCGCCGCCATGATCCGGGCCGGCCACGGTTTTGCTCTGTCACGGGCCATCGTGGCTTTGGAACCGGGAAGCGAAATCGATATCGAATCTTTGTGCGAAAGCCGCTAGGGGCTGTGACGGAGGGAAAGAGTCGGTTTTCCGACACTGTAACCGGTGTTAAGACATGTTAGTGAAAGAACAGAGTTCTCCCCAGCCGGAGCCCTTCATGGTGATCCCCGAAGAGGATGAGGCCGGAGAACGGCCCGTCCTGGCACGCGTCAAATGGTTCGACGCCACTCGCGGATTTGGTTTCCTCGTTAGCGACCAAATCGATGGGGACATCCTGATTCATTTTAGCGTTCTTCGGGAGCATGGCCGGAGGAGCCTTCCGGAAGGAGCAGTCGTCGAATGTATCGCTGCCCGGCTCGACCGAGGAATGCAGGCGAAGAAGGTGCTGTCCATCGATACCGGCGCTGCGGTTACAATTGAGCGACCGGCAGCAGAGAAGGCGAACCGGAACGTCCTTGCCGATGCTGCCGGAGAGTTCGAGCCGGCGCTTGTCAAATGGTTCAATCGAAGCAAGGGATATGGCTTCCTCAACCGGCCCGACGGAGGCGACGACATTTTCGTGCATATGGAAACGATACGTAATTGCGGGCTCAGGGAACTGCAGCCGGGCCAGATGGTCGAAGCACGGATCGCTGAAGGAGGTAAAGGACTTACTGCTGTCGAGCTTCGGCAAGTCCCGTGAAGCTCCACTTTGCGGTTGCGATTGCCGTCACGCTTGCCGCCTGCACCTCTTCGGCGGAGACGGTCCATGCTCCAGCCGGTGAGCCCCAGACGGGATTAGAGCGAGTGCCGCTGACCATCACCACGGCAACCGGAATGCACCATTTCAAGGTTGAGGTGGCCGGGACAGAGCAGCAGCAGTCGAAGGGACTGATGTTCGTGAGGTCGCTTGCGCCGAACCACGGGATGATCTTCCCGTTCAGCCCTCCGCAGGAGGTGTCTTTCTGGATGGAGAACACCCTTATCCCGCTCGATATCGTCTTTATTCGGCAGGATCATACGATCGCCCGGATCACGAATGCGAAGCCACTCGATGAAACCCTGCTCCCTTCCGGCGAGCCGATTGTGGCTGTACTGGAGATACGCGGCGGCAGGGCGCAGCAGCTTCGAATGGCGCCCGGCGACAAGGTCAGCTGGTAGGGCTCCTCCGGCGCAATCCCGTAAATTGAGCTAAGTCACGGAACGGCACCCGCTTCAGGTGTGTTCAGTGCCGATATGAGCATCTCGGAGAAATGGGGCGGCTGGCTGCTGATCGCCGCCGCTGCTCTGGGCTTTCTAGTCGCGCTCTACGATTTCTTTCTAGCCTGGGGAATCAGCTACAGCATCGGCTCCGGGATCGTGGTCTTCTCGACCGCGGTGATGACGATTGCTGCGTTGGTCATTGTGCTCGTCCGCCCTGCACGGTGGGTTCGGATCGTGCTCGGAATCGGTTTGGTGCTGGACTTCCTCGGGACAGCGCTCGCGGCTTATTTCCTGTATTCCTACCTGCTGACCATCTTGGCCCTTGTGGCGGGCCTCGGCTGGCTAATCTTCGTCCTGTCACCGGCTCCCGCGCGTCAGGAGCAGCCGGCATGACCGGCCGCGCGACAGTCGCGGCTGCCGTCGGAATTGCGCTTTCACTCGCTTCCGCGGATGCTCAACAAACAACGCAGGGTCCCTCGCAGTCACCACAGCCCGCCGCTCAGCCGCTCGACTTCCAGGGCTGGAGCACCTTCAACGGCGATCTTGCGGCCGAGAAATTTTCGACCAACGCCCAGATCACGCCGAACAATGTCGGCGACCTGAAGGAAGCTTGGGAATTCCACACCGGCGATGTCTCGCTGGGCGGGAAGGGGAAGCCGCCCGAGACCTATTTCGAGGCGACGCCGATATTCGCCAACAACACCGTCTATATCGGGACGCCGTTTTACCGGATCATTGCACTGACGCCGGACACCGGCAAGGTGAAGTGGACCTTCGACCCGCACGCAGTGCTGAAGCCGCTGACGCAGCCGGGGATGAAGTCGCGCGGGGTTGCCTACTGGCAATCGGCAAACCCGGTGCGGGGCCAGCCATGCCAGAAGATCGTCTATGTCGGCACGACGGACGCGAAGCTGTTCGCGGTCGATGCCGATACCGGCAAACGCTGCCAGAATTTCGGCACGAACGGCGTGGTGGATGTCAATCAATGGAACAGCGACAACAAGTTCCCGCTGTCGCTGCTTCAGCCGCCGACGGTTTACAAGAACATGCTGTTTGTCGGCTGGGCGGGCAAAGACTGGAGCTATGAGCGGGCGCCGATCGGTTACACGCTGGCGCTCGATGCACAGACCGGCAAGCTGAAATGGAAGTATAACCCGTTCCCGCCCGGCGCAGGGCAGCAGAGCGGGACCGCCGACGTGTGGGCGAGCATGTCGGTCGATCCGTCCACGAACACGGTATTCCTCCCGGTCAGCTCGCCCAGCGCGAACTTCTATGGCGGCAACCGGAAGGAGCCGCTGCCGACGGTGACCTCGGTAACGGCATTGGACGCCGATACCGGCAAGCTGAAATGGGCCACACAGCTGGTCCATCACGACGTCTGGGATTTCGATACCAACTCGGCGCCTGTGCTGGTCAACATCCGGCGCGGCGGTCAGGTCATTCCAGCGCTCGTCCAGTCGACGAAGATGGGCTTCCTGTTCGTGCTCAACCGCCTCACTGGGCAACCAATCTTCCCGGTGCGCGAGGAGCCGGTGCCGCAGACGAATGTACCCGGCGACGCCAGTTCGCCCACACAACCCATACCGGTGCTTCCACAACCGCTTGTCCCCAAGCGGTGGCCCGGGATTTCTACCCTCGCCGATATCGCGAGCTTCGGGCAATGCAGCCGCGAATTCCGCCGCCTTCGCTACGATGGCTGGTTCACCCCGCCGAGCATCCAGGGGAGCATGATCTATCCGGCGACCCCCGGCGGTGTCGAATGGGGTGGCGGAGCGGTCGATCCGGAACGCGGCATCTATGTCGTCAACAACAGCTATACCGACCAGATCTACAAGCTGATTCCGCGCTTCGAGTATGACAAGCGCAAGGCCAAGGGCAATCTGCCAAGCGACTGGTTCGAGATGAAGGGCAGTCCCTATGCCGTCGAGGTTCGCAACTTCACCAATTGGCTCGGAATGCCCTGCTGGAAGCCGCCTTATGGCTCGCTCACCGCTGTCGACCTCGGTACGGGCAAGCAATTGTGGAAGGAACCGTTCGGCGAAGTGCAGCGCTGGGGCTTCTACATGCCCTACAGCTGGGGATCGATCACCATCGGCGCTCCGCTGATCACGAAAACGGGCCTCATCTTCATCGGTGCTTCGATGGATTCCCGGGCACGAGCGATCGACATCGATAACGGTAAGGTGCTGTGGACCGGCCGCCTCGACGCGCCTGCGGTCTCGCTGCCGGCGACCTATACCTATAACAATAAGCAATATGTCGTCTTCACGGCCGGAGGGAATCACCTGCTGGTCCCGGGCAAGCTCAGTGACCAGGTGATCGCGTTCGCGCTCCCGTCCTGAGCAGATAGATTTCGACAAACATCAGGTGCTTTTCTGCACCCGCGCTTGGGGAGGCTCCGCAACGCGCGTATTGCGACCGCCTGTTGTCTTGCGGGGATTTGCCAAATGAAGAGAGCCTTGTTGCTCGCCTCCTGCTTTACGTTGTTTTCGGGACCGGCGATTGCGCAGGATAAATCGGCGACGTCAGAGCCAAAGCATTCCGTCGACAGGCCCGGTGAGGCGAACGGAGAGCCGGACCGTGGAGTCCTGTTCCAGCCGACAAGCTCGGCCAGCGAAGGATCCGTCAATGTCGAAGGGCGGAGGATCGATTATCGCGCGGTTGCCGGGACAATCGTCGTCCATCCCAAGGGCTGGGACGATGTCGCTTGGCGCGCAAAGCGGGCCGCGAAGGATAGCGGCGATAAATCCGACGACGGAGACGACAAGAATCCGAAGGCAGAAGCCTCGATGTTTTACGTCGCCTATTTCAAGAAGGGCGTTCCATCGGCGGACCGGCCGATCACGTTCCTCTATAACGGCGGCCCCGGCTCCTCCACGGTGTGGCTGCATATGGGCGCATTCGGCCCGCGTCGCGTGGTGACGGAGGATCACACGCACACTCCGGCAGCCCCCTACGGCCTCGTGAACAACGATTACAGCTTGCTTGACGCCAGCGACGTCGTGTTCGTCGATGCACCCGGCACCGGCTTCAGCCGAATTGCGGGTAAGGACAAGGAGAAGGCGTTCTACGGCGTCGACCAGGACGCCTACGCCTTCAGCCGGTTCGTTCAGGAGTTCCTGTCGCAATACGGGCGCTGGAATTCACCCAAATATCTATTCGGCGAAAGCTATGGGACGCCGCGCTCGGCGGTGCTGGTCAACGACCTCGAGACAGACGATTCGGTCGATTTCAACGGCGTGATCCTGTTGTCGCAGATCCTGAATTTCGATCTCGATGTGGATGGGCCGGAAGCGAACCCTGGGATGGACGAGCCTTACGTTGTCGCGCTCCCAACCTATGCAGCAACGGCGTGGTACCATAACCGCCTGCCGGGGCAGCGTCCTGCCGATCTCGAAGCCTTCCTGCAGGAGGTCGAGCAATTCGCGAACACGGATTATGCCACGGCGCTGCAGCAGGGATCGGACCTCGATTCACCGCGCAAGCAGCAGATCGCGGAGCGGCTTGCGCAATATACCGGCCTTTCGGTTCCTTACATCCTCCAGGCGAACCTCCGGATCGACGGAGGCGAGTTCGAAAAGAACCTTGAAGGCACCGACAACATGACGATCGGTCGGCTCGACACCCGGTTTACCGGACCGACGCTGGATCCGTTGAGCAAGACTTCGGATTACGATCCGCAGTCCGCCGCGATCAGTTCGGCCTATGTGTCCGCGTTCAACAATTACGTCCGGGACCAGCTGCATTACGGGCAGGACCTGAGCTACAAATCGGAGATCGACGTCGGAGACACCTGGGATTTCCGGCACAAGCCGCCTGGAGCGGACATCGCGTTCCCTGGCGCGACCAATGTGATGACCGACCTCGCGACGGCGATGAAATACAATCCTCAACTGAAGGTGCTGGTCGCGGGCGGCTATTTCGATCTCGCGACCCCTTTCTACGAGGGCTGGTACGAGATGCACCACTTGCCGAACATGCCGCAGAACCTGCTCGGCAACATGGAATTCCATTACTATCCTTCGGGACACATGGTCTACGCGAACGAGGAATCGCTCCATCGACTGCACGACGATGTGACCAGCTTCATCCGACGAACGGACAACCTCGGGAGCCGTTAGGAAGCCGCCGGGCGTTTTCTTCCTCGCTTGCGCTCCTCGCAATGACGGGGCAGAGGCGGCGCATGGGAATTTTGTCCAAGACATTCACCTGGTGGGCAGGCGACACGTGGGGAACGTGGCTGTTCACGCGCCTCGTCGGGCGTGAAGTCGGCCGCGACGAGTCAGGAAACGTCTATTTCCAGCACAAGAAGCAATCGCGCCGCCGATGGGTGATCTATGCCGGGAATAACGACGGGAGCCGGGTTCCCCCCGCGTGGCAATTGTGGCTGAGAGGCACCATCGACGAATTGCCCGAGGAAGCTCTCCCGCCCGTCCGCAAATGGCAAAAGACGCCGGAGCCGAACGTGACCGGGACGATGGCCGCGTTCCGCCCGGACGGAGCGCTGGGATCGGGAAAGATTCGGCCGGCCTCGACCGGCGATTACCAGCCCTGGACGCCCGAATAAGCGTGCGCCTTTCCCCGCTACTGCTCGGTATTTCGGCACTGGCGCTCTCCGGATGCGGCCACAAAGGCCAGCAGTCCCAGCAACAGTCTGCACAGCAGTCCGCCGCTCCGGCTGAGAACTCGGCGGGAATCACGCCGATGCCGCAGCGGGTCGCCGTCCTAGGGGTGCTCAACAAGCGCAACGGGATCGTGAAGACCGTGGCGCTGCATCCCGGGGAATCCGCGCGCTGGAACGATCTCATCGTGCATTTGCGCGCCTGCGAGACGACGGCACCGTGGGAGCAGGAAAAGCTCACCGGCGCTTTCGTCCAGGTTGACGTGCAGGGAACGGATAAGCGCTGGCGGCGGGTGTTCTCAGGCTGGCTGTACAAGGAGTCGCCGTCGCTGAATGTTGTTCAGCATCCGGTCTACGACGTATGGCCCAAGAGCTGCGCGATGAACTTCCCGGCCGGCCCGCCGGCACCCCCGGGAACCGCGGATTCCACCAACCTGTCGAGTGCGAAGAAATCGGCTTCGGGAGCAGCATCTCCCGCTCCCGCTCCCGCCGCTTCCACGCCGCCGAGCGCTTCGCCGAGCAACGCCACGTAGCCATCGCGTGGAATGCTGACCGCCCCCAGGGAGGCGAGGTGGCTCGTCATGAACTGGCAATCGAACAGCGTGAACGCGCCTACTCGCAGCCGCGCGATCAGCCACGCCAGGGCAACCTTCGATGCGTCCGTCATTCGGCTGAACATGCTCTCGCCAAAAAAGGCGCGGCCCAGCTTCACTCCATAGGTCCCACCTACCAGACGCTCACCGTGCCAGACCTCGATTGAATGCGCGTGGCCGAGCCGGTGAAGTGCAAGCATCGCCCGTTCGATGTCACCATTGATCCACGTCTCGTCCCGGTCAGCGCAGCCGGCGATGACTCCTGCGAAATCCTTGTCGCAGGTAACCGTGAATTGGCCAGAGCCGAGGCTGCGGCGAAGCGAACGGGAAAGGTGAAACCCTTCGATCGGAATGATCGCTCGTTGTCTCGGCTCGACCCAGAAGACATCCTCTGCCTCGCGGCTATCAGCCATCGGGAAAATGCCCATCGCATAGCCTTTGAGAAGCAGGCGAGGGTCAAGCGTGGTCATCGGCACATATTACGGGTTCAAATGATCTCCCGCACCTTGTCTGGGGACGGCAGAGCCGGACTCCCTTCGGGGTTTCCACGAGCGGCCGCTCAATGAGAATCGGATTGGCGACCATTGCGTCGAGGATCTGATCATCGCCGACGGCAGGGTTGGTAAGGCCGAGTTCCGTCGCCAGCGGTTCTTTTGAACGGAGACCCTGGCGCGGAGTAATTCCGCCTCGGTCATAAAGCTCGCTGAGTTCGTCCCGGCTTGGCGGGTTCTTCAGATATTCGCGGATCCAGATGTCAAATCCAGAATCACGCAGGATTTCCAGTGTCTTGCGCGATGTCCCGCACATTGGGTTGTGATAGATCGTCGCCTTCTGCGGCATAGTGCTCATCCCGTTGATGCAATCCAGGGGTGAACCCATCGCCACGGGTTTGCAATCGCCTCTTAATCCGGGAGAAAGATACGGAATAGTAACGAACCTGCGTGAGCGAGTTAAGCTTCGGTTCGGCAAGCGCGGTTCGGGTTGTCGCGAGGCCGGAACGATAGGCTGCAATCGTCGTTTTCGCGAGTGACATGCACCGTCGCCGGGGGTTCACGGGTCCCGGGGCATGGTCCGCAAAAACAACAGAACGGGAGAGAGACGATGCACAAATCCTTGTTGGCGGTGGTCGCCGCCGGAACCGTGAGCCTAGCGGCCTGCGCGACCAATCCGCAAACCGCGCAGGACGTGGGAACGGGCGCGGTGGTAGGCGCCGGAGCCGGCGCCGTTGCCGGCGCAGTACTTCCGGGCGTTAGTGTCGCGTCCGGCGCAGTCGTTGGCGCCGCCATCGGCGGCATTGCCGGCGCCACCTGGGCTTCCCGCGCCAACAACGGTGTCGTCGACGGCTATTACTACAACGGCCAATATTATCCCGGCACCCCCGCCGGCTACGATCCGACGCTTGGCCGGGTGGCGACTGGTGCTGCCATCGGCGGCGCTGTCGGCGCCGGGGTTGGCGCGATCACCGGCGTCGGTGTAATCCCGGGCGCAGTGGTTGGTGCTGCAGTCGGCGGTCTCGCTGGTGCGGTGTGGACGGACCGGAACAATGACGGGGTGGTAGACGGCTATATGTACAACGGCCAATATTATGCCGGTGCGCCAGCGGCGCCGGCCGCGGCTCCTCCGCCCCCGCCGACCACCGGTGAACGTGGATAAGATGGAGTTGAAGTGACGAGTATGAGTGGAGCGCGCACCTGTCAGCATCCTCGGCGGGTGCGCGCCTTGAAAATCCTTGGCGGCGCCGTTGCAACCGCTTTGACTGCTGCGGCGCCGTTGCCTTTGCCCGGCTTCGCTGCGGCCGCGGCAACGCTTCCCAGCGTCCCCCGTGGGCAGGACGTGAAGGACTTCTATTCCATTCGGCAAGAGAGGCCGCTTTGGTTCCAGGGGGGCCATTTTACGCCGGCCGGGCAGGATTTGTTCGCTTTGCTGAGCAGCGCCGGCGTCGATGGGCTGAATCCCAGCGACTATAATTTGCAGGAGATCGCGAAGGCGCTTCGGTCGGCCTCGCCATCCGACCAGCGTTCGGTCCTGAAGGCTGACTTGCTTCTCAGCGAGGCGTTCGCGGATTACGCCCGTGATCTACGGAACGCGCCCGACGCCGGGATGAACTTCGTGGTTCCAACCCTGAAGCCGCCGGTTCCGTCGCCGCTTGCGTTCCTGGCGACTGCCGCAGCGGCACCGTCGCTCGATGATTATGTCAAAACGATGGGGTGGATGAACCCGCGCTACGCGCAGCTCCGGCAGGCGCTCGCGAGCGGCTCATTCCAGGATCAGAAGCAGCGCGATTTGCTGACGATCAACCTGGCGCGCGCGCGCGTGCTCCCGGCGGGATCGGGCCGCTATATCCTCGTCAACCCGGCCGAGCAGCGGCTGTACATGTACGAGGGTGGAAAGGCTGTCGATTCCATGAAAGTGGTCGTCGGCCAGCAGCGCGAGGATCGCAACACGCCGATGTTCGCGACCTACGTCTACAACGCCGATCTGAACCCGTACTGGAGCGTTCCGCCCGATCTCGTCGGAGACGATGTGGCAATCCACGTGCTGAAGCAGGGACTGAGCTACCTGAAGAACGGCGGCTTTCAGGTCCTTTCCGACTGGGGCGACAACGCCACAGTGATCGACCCCACTACGATCGACTGGAAGGCGGTATACGCGGGCAAGGTGCAGATAAGGGTTCGGCAACTGCCGGGCATCCACAATGTCCTCGGGACACTGATGTTCAACGTTCCCAACCCGTACGGCGTCTATCTGCATGACACCTCGCAGCGGGACCTTCTCGACAAGAATGTGCGGCTGTACAGCGGCGGCTGCATCCGGCTGGAAGATGCGCAAAGGCTGGGCACGTGGCTGTTCGGTCACCCCCTCGACCGGCACACCGACCAGCCCGACGTTCAGGTGCCGCTATCGGCGCCAGTGCCAGTGTACGTGACGTACCTGACCGCTGTACCGGACGGATCGAGCATCACGTATCTGGATGACGTGTACGGGCGCGATGCTCAGCAGCTGGCCGACATGCCTGGCGGTGGAGGCGGCAAGAACAACGCCGCCATGTGACCGGCGCGTTCTAGCGGCGACGCCAGTTGGGGAAGAATGTAACATCCTCCGCAATCGCGTGGCCGGACGGATCGAGCGCCGGGCTGAATCGAACATAGGCCAGTGTCAGCTGGCACATCAGCGAATCTGCGGTGGGACTGCCGCTGGATCGCGCGACCCGGCAATTTGAGGGGCTCCCATCAGGGTTGACCCGAACAGTCACTCCCGCAACCCCGCTCGGGATTCCGAGAGCGACGAAGCGCTGATATTCCTGGTCCGGAATTTTGCTGATCTTTCGGGCAGGGGTGAATGCGCCGGTTCCACCACCTCCAGCGCCGGTGCCGTAACCTCCCGCACCGGTCCCGTTGCCAGTGGTTCCGGCCCCAGCTGTTGAAGCGGAGCCTGTACCTGCGACCGGCGCTGCTGCGACGCGGGTCGGGGTTTGAACCACCGCTTTGGGTGCGACTACAGGGCTCGGATTAGCCTGTTTGGCCGGGGCGCCCTGTTCGTGCTTTGCCGCCTGCGGCCGATTTTGAGGCGGCGGCGGGGGAGGGGGTGGAGGCGGTTTAGGCGCTGCGATGCTGAACGTTTTCAGCGCGTCCACCGCGCTGGTCACTGCGCGCACGCTTAGTCCAGAAATGATGCCCGCTCCCAAAGCGGCGGTGGCGGCGATCGCCGCAATCATCGCTTTCACGCGGTCTGGCTGATTCGTCGTGCGGTAGGCCATGGCTGCTTCGAATCAGAACGCCTCGGCGCCCCGATGTTTTCTTGGATTCACGGCGTATTCAGCCGCGTTGCGGCCAATCTCATGGGCCGACCGAGGGGGATTCAATTAGAGCGCGCAATCTATTTCTGGGACTTTGTTTAGGCTCCGTCTGCTACGCATCCGCCCTAGCCGCGCAGGCGCTAGGGCCTACCGATGGACCTAGCGCTCCCAATGGGAATGCCGCCGAAATCGTGGTCCAGGGGACCCGAAACAGCGATCGTTATCGTCTGCCGCCTCAATTTCGTAGCAGGTCGACCGAAACAAACGATCGCTGGCGCACGACCGTGAAGAACGACCATTCCGCGTGTCACGACGTTGGACCGCACGGCTGCCCATTTCAGCCGAATACCGTCTTTACTTTGAAGTCCGACGGAAGCGCTCGAGCGGGTTACCCGAGCGAAGGCCAGTGATCAGGCCGGATGCGTTTCCGGTTCGACGAAGGCCCCATGCCGTCTTTCAGGCCCGATCGCCGTCCACAACACGATGATTACGGTCGTGACTCCGCCGAATAGCGCGAGCGCGAGTCCGTAGTTGTTGCCGTGGCTCTCGGCGATTTGCGCCTGAAAGACACCGTTCCGAGACATCGCGAGGTTGCCGAGCTGATAAGCGAAGCCCGGAAATAGCGCCCGAACAGCACCCGGAGAAAGCTCGTTCAGGTGGACGGGAATGATCCCCCAGGCACCCTGCACCGCCACTTGCATCAGGAATGCTCCAACACCGAGCAGGAGCGGCGTGGATGTAAACGCCCACAGCGGAAGGATCGGCAGCGCCAGTGCCGAGGCAATGATGATCGCGCGCTTGCGGCCAATGCGTTCCGACCAGATGCCGAAGCCGATGCCGCCAACGATCGCTCCGACATTCATGATTGCAGTCAGCGTCCCGGTGAGATGTGTGTCGAAATGGTGCTGCTGTTGAAGGAACGTGGGGAAGAGGTCCTGCGTGCCGTGGCTGAACGCGTTGAAGGCCGCCATCAGCACGATCATGTACAGCGCGATCTTCCAGTGGCGGAAGAGCTCAGCGATCGGGTTTACGCGGGGCCGTTTCAGGGAGGCCTCGAACGCAGGGCTCTCTTTGACGTGGATCCGGATCAGGAGGACGAGCAGGGCAGGGGCAACCCCGACCATGAACATGCCCCTCCACCCAATTCTGTCGAACAGCAAGAAGTAGACCAGGCTCGCGACAAAATAACCCGAGGGATAGCCGCTCTGAAGGAGTCCGGAGACGGGCCCCCGCAGCTTCGCCGGGATCGATTCCATCACCAGGCTTGCGCCCAGTCCCCATTCGCCGCCCATCGCTACCCCGAACAGGAAACGAAGAACCAGCAGGCTGAAGAGCGATGGCGCGAATGCGGAACCGAATTCGAGAGCCGAGAAGAGGATGATGTCGATCATCAGCACCGGCCGGCGGCCGAAGCGCTCGGCCAACCAGCCGAAGCAGAACGCGCCGATCGGCCGCGCTGCGAGGGTGAGGAAGATAGCCTGGGTAACCGCAGTGACGTCGGTGCCGAAATCCTTGGCAATGGCCTTCAGCATGAAAACCAGAAGGAAGTAATCGAAGGCGTCGAGTGTCCAGCCGAGATAGCTCGCCCAGATCGCGCTTCGCTGCGACGGCTCGAGCGCTTTGAGATCGGTGAGCAGGCTCAACCGCGTTCTCCTGTGTGCCCCCAAAGTTCGGGATGAAGATCGATTTCGCGCTCGAGAGCGGCCGCGATCTTCGCGTCGTCCGCGGTGCTCGGATGGAAGTTGCAGGCGGACATTGCGAGCCCGTCGACCGGCACATAGTCGATCCGGGTTACGCCCGCTGATGTCATGTCCCGCACGACCTTCTGAATCTCTCCGCTGAGTTCCGGGCTTGGCATTGCCGCCCAAAGCAGGAAACGGGCACGCGGATTGCGCGCATGAAGCCCGGCGAGAAAACGAGCGAAGGTGGATTCATAGTTAGATTGCAGCCGTTCACGTGTGGACCACTTCTCGCCCGCATTAAGCGGTGTAGAGAAATCGTTGGTTCCAAGCGAGACGACGATCAGCCGCGGATTCCAGTGCGGATCCGAATATCGCTGCGCCTTGTCGAACAGGATGTAAGGATAGGCTTGCGGTAGCGTGTCGGCCGCGAAGCCATTGTAATTCCTGACGATCCCGCGACCCGAAATCGCATTGACCTGGTAATCCGCGCCATAACGGCCGGCGGTGAGTGCCGGCACTCCCAGCGTGGTGTCGGTCGTGCGCCAGATCTCGTCATCCGTGCACTGATGTTTGGACGAGGTGTTGGCATATCCCACCGTATGGGAATCGCCGATGAATTCGATCTGGCGGGATCGCGTTGGGAGCGTTGCCGCGGAAACTCCTGCCGGAGCGAAAAAGCCGCCGAATTCCGTCCGGCCATTCTGGCTTTCGCTGGCGACCTGGACCCGAATGCGGTGAAGCGTGGGGGTGAGCCCTGCGATCCGGTAGAGACCGGGCTCGGGTTTCACCAACTGGACCGGTGGGGCCCCGTCGACGGATACCCGCAGGCTCACGTCGCCTTTGCCGACGCGGAACAAGCCCGAACGTCCGCGGATCGCCGTCTCGAAATAGGTGCCGGGCCATTGCCTCAGCAGCATTCCGCCCGGCTCCCGCTGTACCCGACCGCCTACATGCATCGGAAGCGGCGCCAGATGTGCAGGAGACGATGGTTCGCGAGTGACAATCTGCGAGACAGCGGGCGGTGGAAAACTGGCGAGGGAGCAAAGTATCAGACCTGTCCGAATCACACGCCTTGCAAATGTCTGCATATAGTCACCTCTCCCGTCGCCTTGTGTGCCGCTCTGCCGAAGCCGGCGCAAGCTGCGTTGGTAACACCGCCAGATTCCGATGACTGGCGTGCAGTTTCGCAAAATCCTAAATTCCTACCATGCCGACGACCGACCATGACGCCGCGCTCCTCGAGGGGCTTTCCGAGCCCGCAATCGTAGTGACGGAACGGCATGTTCTGTCGTCGAACACCGCGGCACGCGCGCTGCTCGGGGAGGCAATCGACGGGGCGGCTGTCGATGCGGTGATTTCACATCCCGCCGCGCTCGAAGCACTTTCGGCGGGCGATCAGGCCGACGACGTCGAACTCACCGGCCTCGACGGATCGCGGCGGCACTGGCTGATGCGAGCTTCACAGCTTGGCGACGGCTCCAGACTGGTGCGGTTTGTCGATCGCAGCGAGGCGCGCGCCGCCGAGCAGATGCGCGTCGATTTCGTCGCCAACGCCAGCCACGAGCTGCGAACTCCGCTCGCGACGCTGATCGGTTACGCGGAGACTCTGCGCGAGCAATCCGCCGAGATCGATGCGACGACGCGGGAGCGTTTCCTGGCGGTGGTGCACGACGAGGCGCGCCGGATGCAGCGGGTCGTCGAGGATCTGATTTCACTTTCCCGGATCGAAGCGGAAAAATTTACCGCGCCCACCGATGCTGTCGACCTGGCGCCGCTGATCGAAGAAGCGACCGGCGGCGTCCGGCGAATGGCCGACGATCGGCGGTCGAAGCTGGTCCGCAACGTCGAGCCCGGTCTTCCGCCAATCGCAGCCGACGGAAGCCAGATCCTGCAGCTGCTCGAGAACCTATTCACGAATGCGCTTCGCTATGGCGAACCCGGAACTCCGGTCACCGTCTCGGCCGCGCTCGAAGGATCCATGGTCCACGTTTCCGTCAGCGATGAAGGTGAAGGTATCGCGCCCGAGCATTTGCGCCGCGTTACCGAACGCTTTTACCGTGTGGATACCAGCCGCAGCCGTTCGCTTGGGGGTACCGGTCTTGGCCTTTCCATCGTCAAGCATATCGTTGAGCGGCACCATGGCCGGTTAACGATTGACAGCAAAGTGGGCCGGGGCACGACGGTTCATGTCCTGCTTCCGATTGTCGGCAGCCTGTCATGAAACTGTCACTTGCGGTCGTTAGTCGAACGATGTGCCGGTGACCCAACCCAGGCTCCTGCTCGTCGAGGACGACCGCGCGCTTGCCGATCTCCTGATCTGGCACTTCAGCCGAGCGGGCTACGACATTGTCCGCACCGGCGACGGGGATGAAGCCCTCCTTCTTGCCGAGGAGCGCACGCCTGACCTCGTCGTCCTCGACTGGATGATCGAGGGCGTTAGCGGCATCGAAGTCTGCCGGCGGCTACGCAGAAAATCAGAAACCGCGCATGTTCCAATCATCATGCTCACCGCCCGAGGCGAGGAGAACGACAGAATTCGCGGTCTCGACACCGGTGCCGACGATTATGTGACGAAGCCGTTCAGTCCGCGCGAGCTGATGTCCCGGATCGGTGCGGTCTTGCGCCGGGTTCGGCCCGCGCTCGCCGGTGGCACGCTCTCCTACGGTGACATCGAAATGGATCTTTCAGCTCACAAGGTTCGCCGCGCGGGCAATTCCGTTCAGCTCGGGCCAACCGAGTTTCGGCTGCTTCGCCACCTGCTGGAAAACCCCGGGCGCGTTTTCTCGCGCGAACGGCTGCTCGATTCGGTTTGGTCGCATGATGCCGACATTGATGCGCGCACGGTGGACGTTCACGTTCGGCGGCTCCGCAAGGCGCTCAACGAGAGTGGCCGTCCCGACGTGATCCGGACCGTTCGGTCTGCCGGCTACGCTCTTGATGCAGAATCCTGACCGGCTGTCATGAAACTGAAATGCGGGAGTCGCGGACCCGTCAGACAGGTGCGGTAAGCAGCATCCATGATCAAGGAAGCAAATGGTCCAATGAAGCACGACGAGGATCCGCAATGCCTGTCCTAGCAGCGCCCCCTGTTCCGGCGATCGAGTTCAACCTGTCGAGCATTGGCATGTCCAAGGGTCTCGCCCAGACGACGGGGCCGCAGCTTCTCGCTCGCGGAGAACTGGCCTTCGGAGCCCTGTTCATCGGGGCTTACGCGAAAAACGTTGATTCGACGACGTCCGATGGCGAGGCCGGAGCCTTGGTGGGGGTACGAACGAAGCAAGCCGGTTTCGACTTGTCGGCGGGCGCAGCGCTGAAGCGTGCGATCGATCCGGCCCGCTTTACGGATGCGAACGCGCTCGAACTGAATGCCAGCCTCAGTCGGAAGCTACATCGGATCACAGTCAAAACTTCGGTTGTCTGGAGCCCCGACGATCTCGGCAGCACCGGCCGAAGTCTTTTCGCGGAAGCCGGCGCAGCTTACCGGGTCTCATCGACCGTTTCGGCCGGCGCGGCGTTCGGCCTGCGCCGGCGAACCGGGGGACAGGATTACAACGCCTGGAATGTCGGCATGACTTGGGCTCCTCTGCGCGCACTCTCCATGGACTTGCGCTACTACGACACCGACGGAGGAGCCTCTCAGCCCTACAGGGCTCGTGCCGTGCTTTCGGCGCGAGCAAGGTTTTAACATGGTTGCGGCGCATGAAAGCGACTGGTCGTCACGGCATTGCCGTCCCGAAGTCCCTCTACTAAGCCGTGACGCCATAACAGGGGGCGTAATGTTCAACTGGTTCCAGCGGCTTCTCCCGCAATCGGCAGATTTCTTCGGGATGTTCGAGGCGCATGCGGCAACGGTCGTTGCCGCGGCGAACGCGCTGCAGACGATGGTGGAGGAACAGACCCCGCCCGCCGAACAGATCCGCGAGATCGACAAGCGCGAACATGAGGCCGATGAGATCATCCGCCAGGTGCTTCGCTCTGTCCGGCAAACCTTTCTGACACCGTTCGACCGGGGAGCCGTCACCGCGCTCATCGCCGCCATGGACGACGCGATTGACGAGATGCAGTCGACCGCGCGAGCCATCGATCTCTACGAGCTCACTACATTCGAGCCTGAGATGGTGCAGATGGCGGGCATGATCGCACAGGCCGCGCAATTGACGGCCGAAGCAATCCCCTTGCTTCGAGACATCAGCCGCAAGGGTGCGCGGATCCACGTACTGACGGAAAAGGTCGTGCGGCTCGAAGGCGATGCCGACGATGCGCACGCAGATGGCCTCAAGAAGGCGTTCAAGCGCGATTACGAACGGCCTATGCAGTTCATCATTGCCCGTGAAATCTACAAGCATCTGGAGCGGATCACGGACGCGCTCGAGGATGTCGCGAATGTGATCGACGGCATCGTGATCGATCACGCCTAGACCAAGGGTCACCCTAGCCGTGTACCAACTCGCCCTCCCGCTCCTGATCGGCCTGATTGCCGTTGCGCTATGCTTCGACTTTCTGAACGGTTTGCACGACGCCGCGAACTCGATCGCCACGGTTGTCGGAACACGCCTCATCAGCCCGGTATGGGCGGTCGCGTTCGCCGCCTTCTTCAATTTCGCCGCTTACTTCCTGGCGCTTCGATGGCCATCCCTTCACAATGTGGCGGACACGATCGGCAAGGGACTGATCGACAAGAATGTCATCACGCCAGCGGTGGTTTTCGGCGCCCTGATCGGCGCGATGTTCTGGAACGTCGTAACCTGGATCAAGGGATTGCCCTCCTCTTCCAGTCACGCGCTGGTCGGCGGGATCGTTGGCGCAGGCGTGGCGCATGCCGGCTTTCCCAGTATCCAGTGGATCGGGCTCAACAAGACCCTGATCGCGATTGTACTCTCGCCGCTTCTAGGCCTGATTCTCACTATGGCGATCATGCTCGCGACGAGCTGGCTCGGTGCTCGTGCTACCGCTCGAGGTGCGGAACGGACCTTCCGCGGCCTGCACCTGGTTTCGTCGGGGACACTGTCGCTCAGTCACGGTCTCAACGATGCCCAGAAGACCATGGGGCTGATCACGGTGCTGCTTTATTCGACGGGATATCTGCACGGAAAATTCGCGGTCCCCAATTGGGTCGCGCTTTGCTGCTACGTGGCGATGGGCCTCGGCACTTTGACCGGCGGCTGGCGGGTCATCGAAACGATGGGGACCAAGATCACCAAGCTCTCGCAGCATCAGGGCTTCAGCGCCTCGGCCGGAGCTTCCATCATGCTCTTCATCGCTTCCCTTCTTGGGATTCCTGTATCGACCACCCACACGGTCACCGGCTGCGTCATCGGCGCAGGCGCAGCAAGACGAGCATCGGCGGTGCGCTGGGGAGTCGCCGGAGACGTGGCGATCGCGTGGATCATCACCATACCGGCCTCAGCGATTGTGGCTGCGATCTTCTATTGGTTGATCAGCGGGATGTGGCTTCACGTGCTCATCTCCGCCGGGCTGATCGCGTTACTCGCTTACTTCGCCCGCGCCTGGCAGGCGAAGTTGTAACTCAGGCTTCTCCGGCTTTCTCGGCGAGCCACCGCTCCAGCCATTTGATCGTGTAGTCGCCGGCACGGAATGCCGGATCATCGACGATCCGCTGGTGGAGCGGGATTGTGGTCTTCATCCCCTCGACAACGAATTCCTCCAACGCCCGCTTCAGCCGCATTATCGCCCGCTCGCGAGTGGCGCCGTAAACGATCAGCTTGCCGATCATGCTGTCATAGTAAGGTGGTACGCGGTATCCGGTGTAAAGACCGCTATCGACTCGCACGTGCATCCCGCCGGGAGCAACGTAATTCTTCACCATGCCGGGAGAGGGAATGAAGTTCTCAGGGTCCTCGGCATTGATGCGGCATTCGATCGCATGGCCGTGGAGGCGCTCCAGCACCTGCTCCTGAGTGCAGGACAGGCCTTCACCGGTGGCGACGCGGATCTGTTCACGCACCAGGTCGATGCCGCTGATCATTTCGGTGATCGGATGCTCGACCTGAAGGCGCGTGTTCATCTCGATGAAGTAGAACTCGCCGTTCTCGTACAGGAACTCGATGGTCCCCGCGCCGCGATAGCCCATGTCAGCCATTGCTCTGGCGACGAGCCCGCCCATTTTTTCCCGCTGTTCCGGCGTAATCACGGGGGAGGGGGCTTCCTCGAGCACCTTCTGGTGGCGGCGCTGGATCGAGCAGTCGCGCTCGCCTATGTGGATCGCGTTACCGTTGCCGTCGCCAAATACCTGGAATTCGATGTGGCGCGGATCAGCGAGATACTTTTCCATGTAGACGGTGTCGTCGCCGAACGCCGCCTTCGCTTCCGAGGCTGCCTGGCTCATCAGGCTTTCCAGCTGATCTTCGGACGGGACAACCTTCATCCCACGCCCGCCGCCGCCGGAGGCAGCCTTGATCAGCACCGGATAGCCCATTTCAGCAGCGAGCTTCTTGGCTTCGGCGGCGCTCTCCAGCGGGCCGTCTGAGCCGGGGACCAGCGGCAGGCCGAGCTTGGCCGCGGTGCGCTTGGCCTCGATCTTGTCGCCCATCGTCCGGATGTGCTCGGGCTTTGGGCCGATCCAGATGATGTTGTGCAGCTCGACGATCTCGGCGAACTGAGCGTTCTCGGACAGGAAGCCGTAGCCGGGATGGATCGCATCCGCGTGGACAACCTCGGCGGCCGAGATGATGTTGGGGATGTTTAGGTAGGATTCGCTCGCCGGTGGGGGACCGATGCAGACCGTTTCGTCGGCGAGCCGCACGTGCATCGCGTCCGCATCAGCAGTCGAATGGACCGCGACGGTCCGGATGCCCATTTCGTGGCAGGCGCGGTGGATTCTGAGCGCGATCTCGCCGCGATTGGCGATCAGCAGCTTTTGAATCGGCATCAGGCGATAACGACCAGCGGCTGGTCGAACTCGACCGGCTGACCTGGCTCAACCAGCAGCTGCTTGATGATCCCGCCATGCGGAGCGGTAATCGGGTTCATCACCTTCATCGCTTCGACGATGAGCAGAGTGTCGCCCGCTTTTACCGCGTCCCCGACCGAGACGAATGGGGGCGCGCCAGGCTCTGGCGAAAGATAGGCGGTCCCGACCATGGGGGATTTGACGGTCTCGCCGACCACATCGCCGATTGCAGGTTCCGCGTGCATCGGCGGCGCCATCATCGGTTGAGGTGCTGCAGCCACCGGAGCAGCCGCCACGGGTGCAGCGGCCACCGGGGCCGGCTCCCGGCGGACCCGGATCTTCCGCTCACCGTCGGTTACTTCGATCTCGGTGAGGTCGTTCTCGCTCAACAGGTCGGCAAGCTCGCGAACCTGCGACGGGTCGATCCGCATCGATCCGTCCATAGCGCCGCTTCCCTCTTTTGGTGTTCCGACCATACTCTTCCTCTACTGAACCTGATTTGCGGCCTTGCCGGCGTTCTTCGCAAATTGAGCCGCCGCATCGAGCGCTAGCAAATAGCCAAACGAACCCAGGCCGACGATTGAGCCTCGCGCCACTTGCGAGACGAAGCTTTGCCTGCGGAATGGTTCGCGCGCGTGTATGTTTGAAAGATGCACTTCTATGATTGGAATCTGGAGCGCTGCGAGTGCATCGCGGATCGCAATCGAGGTATGGCTGTATGCCCCCGCGTTGATGATGATGGCGGACGCTTTGGCCATCGCTTCCTGGATCCAGTCGACCAACTCACCCTCGTGATTGGACTGGCGGAAATCGACCCGAACGCTCAGGCTTTTCGCGCGCTCTTCCAGCGACGCCTTGACGTCGTCGAGCGTTTGCGTTCCGTAGATCCGCGGCTCCCGCGATCCGAGCAGGTTCAGGTTTGGCCCGTTGAGCACGAAGATGGTGGCTGGTGTTGGCATGGCGCGTCTCTATATGAGCGAGTCTCAAAAGCACAAAGCGCGTTCGGTTAATGGCTGAAATTCTTGGCGGAACTGTCGCCGTTAGAGTTAACGGGGAGTCGAAATCGGTCCCCCCGGGGCTGACGATTGCCGCCTTGCTGCGCGAGATCGGCATCGATCCGAAGAAGGTCGCGGTCGAACGAAACCTGGAGATCGTGCCGAGATCGACTCTGGATTCGGTTCGGGCCGAGGACGGCGACGCGTTCGAGATCGTGCATTTCGTCGGAGGAGGTTGAGTGACCGCGCAGCAGGATATCAGGGCCGACACCTGGACCGTCGCGGGCCGCACGTTCACGTCGCGCCTCATCGTCGGCACCGGCAAATATAAGAGCCTCGAGGAAAATGCCGCGGCTGTCGAAGCGAGCGGCGCCGAGATCGTCACTGTCGCGGTTCGGCGGGTCAACATCGCCGATCCCAACCAGCCGATGCTGACCGATTTCATTGACCCGAAGAAGGTCACCTATCTGCCGAATACCGCCGGCTGCTTTACCGCCGACGAAGCGATCCGAACGCTCAGGCTGGCGCGTGAGGCGGGCGGCTGGAATCTCGTGAAGCTGGAAGTGCTGGGAGAAGCGAAGACTCTGTACCCGGACATGCGCGAGACGCTTCGCGCGACCGAGCAGCTGGTGCAAGAAGGCTTCCAGCCGATGGTCTATTGCGTCGACGATCCCATCGCTGCGAAGCAGCTCGAGGAAGCGGGCGCAGTCGCCATCATGCCGCTGGGCGCACCGATCGGCTCGGGCCTCGGAATCCAGAACCGGGTGACGATTCGGCTGATCGTTGAAGGCGCGGGCGTTCCGGTGCTTGTCGACGCTGGCGTGGGCACCGCCAGCGACGCCGCTGTTGCGATGGAGCTCGGCTGCGACGGCGTGCTGATGAACACCGCCATTGCCGAGGCAAAGGACCCGGTGCTGATGGCGCGCGCGATGAAATCGGCGGTTGAGGCCGGGCGCTTGGCCTATCTTTCCGGCCGGATGGGTCAGCGCAAATACGCCGATCCCAGCAGCCCGCTGGCCGGATTGATTTGAGAGTCGTAGCGCGGTTGCTCGTTCCCGCGGCCGCAGCGATTGCGGCCACGTACGTGCAAGCGGCCACGGACTACAAAATTCGGCTCGATGCCCAGCATCCGACCCGCGTCCAGTTCTCGCTAGCGCTACCGGTTGAGCAAGAACTCGCGCTGAGCTTGCCGAAGGGAGCAGCACGGCCGAGTTCGGCTCCGACGTGCGCTTTCATACCGCTTCAGCGAACTGCGCCGACGACATGGCTCAAACCGAAGGGGTGCGCCGTCGTGAGCTGGGCAGGGTCCCTTTCGAACCTCGACAGCGACTTTTTTGATGGAAGTAGCCCATCTTCCGGATGGGGCGAGCGGCACCGGCTATGGCTGCTCACGGGCGGGCTTCCTTGGCTACGGATCAAAGGGCACCCGACTGTACCGGTCCACATCGATGCGCAGCTGCGCGGGCGCCGATTTCAGGAAGACTCTAAAATCCCGGCGGACGTCAGCGTCCCTGTAGCGATTGTGGTTGGAGAACCTAACCAGCGCTATACAGCCGACGGTTTCACGATGAATGTTTACGGCGAAGTACCCGCAGGGCCGAAATTCGATCGGCTGCAACGGTCGCTTGTGTTGATTTTAGCGCAGTGGCGACGCGACCTGTTTCAAAAGGCTGGCCGTGCTCCGGACCAACTGAATTATGTCTGGTTCGGGCCGTCGCCCCGCTCCGAACCGGGCATTTTCGCGTCTGCCAATTCGGACGCGATTCTGATCCAATATATCCCCGATTCCAAGAGTTCGGATCCCGACGTGAAGCTTGCCGCAGGCGTCCTCGGGACAGGCGCGCACGAAGCCTTTCATGCAATGGGCGCCGTGAACGGTGCACCCGCTTGGGCGAATGAGAGCCTCGCCATGTATTTCGCCTACGTGGCGGTGCGGCGGCATCTTTCGGGTGAGCCGCTTCAGCTCTTTTCAGAATTGATCAATGCGGCTTCCGGCAAGTCGGTTCTGACAGTGGAAAGGGAGATCGAGAAAGGCGATCAGTCGGACTACGGTGACTTCTACAACAGAGGCGCGCGTTTCTGGGCCGCGATCGAGGCTGTTCTGACGGTTAAACCGAACGGCTCGGGAAAGCTTGCGGCGCTGATCAAACAAACCAATGGATTCGCTGGTCTAGATTGGACCAATGCCGATGCAATCGCAGCCTACTTTGATCGTTTTAGCAAAGGCCGCGCGGGAGCCGTCGTACGCTGTTATTTGACAGACGACGGATGCCCCCAAGCAAACGTGCCACTCTAACAGTCGACGCGCGTTGAACGACATGTGTTAACCGGCCGAGGATTTGCTACAGGCCCGTCATGACGAGCGATTTCACAGCCGAGCGCGAAGCGATGGTCGAGCGGCAGATCGAGAGCCGGGGCATCGACGACCCGAATATCATCGGAGCCTTCCGCACAGTCCCGCGCGAACTGTTCGTCTCGCGCGAATATGCCGAGCTCGCCTATGGCGACCACCCACTGCCGATCGAGGCTGGGCAGACGATCTCGCAGCCCTATATCGTCGCGCTGATGATCGAGGCCGCCGGGATCAAGCCGGGCGACAAGGTGCTCGAGGTTGGCGGAGGCTCGGGCTATGCGGCGGCTGTTATTGGTCAGATTGCGGGCACCGTCATCTCGGTCGAGCGGCAGCACGACCTGGTCGCGTTGGCGCGAGGCCGCCTGGACAGCCTCGGTTACGACAATGTGCGAGTAGTGGAGGGCGACGGAACCCGCGGTTGCCCGGAGGAAGCGCCCTTCGATGCGATCCTCGCTGCGGCAAGCGGGAGCCATGTTCCGCAATCTCTCGTGGACCAGCTCACCAGCGGAGGCCGGCTGGTGATGCCGGTCGGCGACCCCGGCTGGGTCCAGAAGCTCGTCAAGGTGACCAAAGGACCGGGCGGAAAGCTAATAACCGAGGACCTTGGCGGCGTCCGATTCGTTCCGTTGATCGGGGACGAAGGATGGGAAAATGCTGGAGGTCAGGGCTGAAGCCTTAGGCGAGCTGATCCGCCAATCCGCGGAGCCGCTGCCCGATTTCGACGATCCGCGCTTCGGAGCGATGTTCGATCGCTTCGGCGACGCACGTGTGGTGCTGCTCGGGGAAGCGAGCCACGGAACATCGGAATTTTACCGCGCTCGCGCGGCGATTTCCAAGCGACTGATCGAGCGGCACGACTTCAATATCGTCGCGGTCGAGGCCGACTGGCCGGACGCGGCGACGGTCGACCGTTATGTGCGTCACCGCGAGCCGCGCGAAGGTGAGCAGAATGCGTTTGAGCGGTTCCCCACCTGGATGTGGCGCAATCACGAATTCGACTGGTTCATCCGCTGGATGCGCCGCCTTAACAGGAAGCGTGACTATGAGGCGATGGTCGGATTCTACGGCCTCGATCTCTACAATCTCAGCGGTTCGATGCGCGCGGTGATCGACTTTCTTGAAAGGGAAGATCCCGAGGCGGCCGAGATCGCGAAGAAGCGCTACGGCTGTCTTGATCCCTGGGCAGAGGATCCTCAGCGCTATGGCGCGCTGTCGCTCTACGAAGGCTATGCCCGGTGCGAGCAGCCGGTGATTGAAATGATGCGCGATTTGATGCAGCACAATTTCGATTGCCTTTCAGAGGAGTGCGACGAGTGGCTCGATGCCGCCGCCAATGCCAGGCTCGTGCGCGATGCGGAGCGATACTACCGGGTCATGTATCGCGGCGCTGCCGAAAGCTGGAATTTGCGCGACACGCACATGTTCGAGACGCTGGAGCAGCTGCTCGAGGCCAAGGGCCCGAATTCAAAGGCGATCGTCTGGGCGCACAACAGCCACATCGGCAACGCAGCCTTTACCGAAATGGGCCAGCACCGGGGAGAGCTGAACATCGGGCAGCTGGTCAAGGAGCGTTTCGGTTCGAAGGCGCGGCTGATCGGCTTGGGCACCCACACCGGGACAGTCGCTGCTGCTGACGACTGGGACGAACCGATGCACATCAAACCGGTCCGCCCATCGCTTCCGGATAGCTATGAGCGCGCATCGCACGACAGCCGTTTGCCCCGCTTCCTTCTCGATTTGCGAGAAGGTGAGGCCGCACGCGACATCAAGGAAGCCCTGATGCAGCCGAAACTCGAACGCTTCATCGGAGTCATCTATCGGCCCGAGACGGAGCGCTGGAGTCACTATTCCGAATGCATCCTCCCAAAGCAGTTCGACGCCTATGTCTGGTTCGATGAGACCAAGGCCGTGAATCCGCTTCCGGGCGAGCAGCGTCCCGGAGACGAAGAGACTTATCCGTTCGGGCTTTGAAGCCCGAGCAACCTTCCACCCAATTGGATGTTGTTGTTTGGAACGACGGCATGCTCGGGCCGTAGACTCGCTGAGGGAGTCAGGAGGAGCACGTGCCGCACCGTCGCGGAACTTTCCGGGAAAATTGGGACGAGTTGTTACAGCGGTTCGCGCATCGCGGCACTCCGGCAGCGCGGGAGGACCAGCTGCGAGCCGCAGCACCACAGAGACAATCCCGCGACGTCCATCAGTTATTGTTCAAAGGGTCGCAGCCAGATCAGCGGGAGCCGGACGGGACCAAGACTAACCGCGCGACCTCCCGCGAATCTCGGGAATCGTCGTCGAATTGCTGATATGCTCGACGTCCGTCTTGCAGTGGAGGAGGCGGATGCCGGGTTGTCCGGTCGCCGCGTCTAGGGCGAGCATGAATTCCTTGGTGGAATCCACAGTCTCCGCCCAGCATCCGTAGGCGCGTGTGAGGGCGGCGAAATCCGGGTTCTTGAGATCGGTCGCGCTGATCCGCTCCGGATATTCGCGCTCCTGGTGCATCCGGATGGTGCCATAGGCGCCGTTGTCGACCAGAATGACGAGCAGGTCGACGCCATACTGCGCAGCCGTCGCAAGCTCCTGCCCGTTCATCAGGAAATCGCCGTCCCCCGCAACGCAGACGACCGGCCGGTCCTTGAACCGGAGAGCGGCGGCAACGGAGGCGGGGAGCCCGTACCCCATGGTCCCGCTGGTCGGCGCCAGCTGCGTGGGCATGCAGCCGTAGCGCCAGTAGCGGTGCCACCAGCCGGAGAAATTGCCCGCGCCGTTGCAGACGATCGTATTGTCCGGGAGCCGCTCGCGCATCGCCGCGACACACAGGCCGAGGTCGAGCTTCACGCCGTCGCGCGGCTGAGGCTCGGACCAGTCGAGCCATTCCCGGTGCGCTTCCTCGCCGCCGCTGAAACGGGACAGCTCCACCGGGGCCCATTCGTCGATGGCGGCGGCGAACTCGCCCATGCCGGCGCAGATCGGGAGGTCGGCGTGATAGACCCGGCCAAGCTCGTTCGGATCGGGATGAACGTGGACCAAAGTCTGGCCCGGATGATCCGGCGTGATGAGGGTGTAACCGTCGGTGGTCGCCTCCCCGAGCCGCGGCCCGACGGCGAGGATCAGGTCGGCGTCGCGAATTCGCTGCTGCAGCTTCGGGTTGGGTCCGTAGCCGAGTTGCCCGGCATAAACGGCGCACTTGTTATCAATTGCGTCCTGCCGCCGAAAGGCGGCGGCGGTCGGAATTCCATAGCGCCTCGCGAATTGCGCAAAGTGAAGCGAGGCGCGCAGCTCCCAGCCCGCACCTCCGACGATCGCGACGGGCGCGGACGCGTGTTTCAACAGCTTGAACAGGGCCTCAATCGCATCGGGGTCCGGCGCTTGCACAATCGGAGGGACCGGCGGGCGGTCGGGCACGTCCACCTCATCGCGAAGCATGTCTTCAGGCAGCGCGAGAACGACCGGCCCCGGTCTGCCCGCAGTCGCGACCCGGTAAGCGCGGGCGACATATTCCGGGATCCGGCGCGCATCCTCGATCCGCGCCGCCCATTTCGCGATGGGCGCGAAGAAGGCGGGGAAGTCGATCTCCTGGAAGCCTTCGCGGTCGCGGTCGCCGCGCGCGATATCGCCGATGAAGAGGATCATCGGCGTCGAATCCTGGAAGGCGACGTGGACTCCGGCGCTGGCGTTGGTCGCGCCCGGCCCGCGCGTGACGAACGCGACTCCCGGGCCGCCGGTCATCTTGCCGTCGGCGTCGGCCATATAGGCGACTCCGCCCTCCTGCCGGCAGACCACCGTGTCGATTTCGGGCGTGTCGTGGAGCGCATCGAGAACGGCGAGGAAGCTCTCGCCCGGCACGGTGAAGATTCGGTCGCAGCCGTTGATCTTCAGCTGGTCGATGAGGATTCGTCCACCCGTTCTGGCACCGGTGTGTGGGATCATGTTCACGATCTAGCGGTGACGCCGCAACCCGTCACCCCCGGCGATTGACGGGCACCCAAACGAAGATAAGCTCTGGTGCATGTTTGGGTACAATCCTTCTGCCAACGGCAGGCAGCTCTTCGAGAACCAGTTTGAGCCTCGGGGGGATGGCTACGTCTATCGCAAGGGCCTTAAGGGCGCACCGATACCGGTTACCGCCGAAGAGCGTCAGCGCTTCATCGAAGACTACGGCCGTAGCAGCCGCTACGGATATTGGGGAATGATCGCGGCGTGGATCTTCCTCGTGAGTGTGCTGGTATCATGGAGTCTCGAAACAGGCAGTCAGCTGTCGAATGTCGCACTGTTCGTGGGGATTGGGATTACGGCGATTGGCTTCGTCGGATACGGCTACTGGACATGGGGCGCTCCGGCTCGGCTGCTGGCGCGGCGCACGCCAATCGGTCACGAGCGATCTGCGGGTGAATTCCGGCGAGCATTGCTGAAGAAGAAGAGTTACAGCCAAATCCTTGCACCGGCAGCGATCGCCGTGCTGGGGTGTCTAAAATTCGCTCAAAAGAATCAATTCGCAGGCTGGGGCTTATTCTGGCTCCTGCTCGCGGCGGTCCTCTTGGGTTTGTTTGGCTTTCAGCTGCTTCAGAAGTGGCGTTACGAACGCAATTCAGCCGGCCCAAAGGACGACCTTGGATTCCCGCTTTCGCGGGAATGACGGTTTAGGCCGGTTCGGCTTCGACGACCCTGCTCATCTTGAGCTTTCCATTCTCGATCGCAAACGCCAGGCGCCCCTCGACGAGGTCGAGCGCGTCGCGGCCGAATTCCTCGAACCGCCACCCGCTGAGGATCGGCAGCTCTTCACGAACGCCTGCGGCAAGCGCTTCCAGATCGTCGCTTCGAGCGATCAGCCTCGGCGCGACGCCCGACTCCTTGGCGCGGATTTTGAGCAGGAGCTTCAAGAGGTCCGCCACCAGAACGCCGTCCTTCGTCAGCCCCGGCCGCCTCGGCTCGCGCGCGGGCAATTCGTCGGCCTCGAGCGGCTTCGAATTCTCGATCGCCTGCATCAGCCGCGCGCCAATGTCGTTGTTCTTCCAGCCGGCGGATAGACCGCGAATCCGGCCGAGATCGTCCTGGGTCTTCGGCGGATGCGCGGCCAGCTCGCCCAGCGTGTCGTCCTTGACGATTCGCCCGCGCGGGATGTTCTTGTTGCGCGCCTCGATCTCGCGCCAGCCGGCAATCGCCTTCAATCGCCCGAGCACCGCCGGGTTGCGACCCTGAATCCGCAGGCGTTTCCACGCCTGATCCGGCTCGACCGCGAAATTGGCCGGGTTCGAGAGCCGCTCCATCTCCTCGTCCAGCCACGCGCCGCGCCCGGTCTTCCTCAGCTTCTCGACCAGGCGCGGGAAAACCTTGGCGAGGTGGGTGACGTCGGCGATCGCGTAATCGATCTGCCGCTTATCGAGTGGACGGCGGCCCCAGTCGGTAAAGCGAGCGCCCTTGTCGAGACTGTGGCCCAGCATGGATTCGATCAAGTTCGAATAGCCGACCTGCTCGCCATGGCCGAGCGCCATCGCCGCGATCTGCGTGTCGAACAGCGCCTTTGGAAGCTTGCCCGTGAGGTTGTAGACGATCTCCAGGTCCTGACTGCCAGCATGGAAGACCTTGAGCACATCGCGGTTGGCGACGAGCAGGTCGAGCAGCGGCTTCAGGTCGATTCCATCCGCCTTGGGATCGATTGCGGCTGCTTCCTCGGGACTGGCGACCTGGATCAGGCAGAGGTCGGGCCAGTAGGTGTTCTCGCGCATGAACTCGGTGTCCACGGCGACAAACGGGTGCTGGGCAAGCCGATCGACGAGGGCGGAAAGCTCTTCGGTCTTGGTGATTAGCGGATGAATCTTCATGTGTGTTGGCGGCCCATAGCGCGGCGGTGCGCCTTGACAAACGCTTTCCCGAAAGGGAAGCGCCGCGGCGAACACCGCAACCCGTCACCCCGGCCCTGAGCCGGGGTCTGCCTGTGTCTCCGTGAAGAAGGCGGATCCCGGGTCAAGCCCCGGGATGACACGCAAGAGAATGACACACATGCACGCCTACCGAACCCATACCTGCGCCGAGCTGAGCGCCGCCGACGTCGGCAAGACCGTCCGCCTTTCCGGCTGGATCCATCGCCGTCGCGATCACGGAGGCGTGCTCTTCATCGACCTTCGCGATCATTATGGGATCACGCAGATCGTCGCGGACGAGGACAATCCGGTGCAGGGCCTGCTCGATTCGCTGCGGCTGGAATCGGTAATCACGGTGACGGGGGAAGTCGTTGCTCGAGCCCCCGAAGCGATCAACCCGAAGCTCGCGACCGGCGAAATCGAAGTGGTCGCGCGCGAAGTTGAGGTGCAGAGCCAGGCCGACGAGCTTCCGCTGCCGGTCGCGACCGAGGCGGATTACCCGGAGGAAATCCGCCTCAAATACCGCTATCTCGACCTTCGCCGTGAGCAGATGCATCGCAACATGCTGCTTCGATCGTCGGTGATCGCCTCGATCCGGCGGCGGATGATGGAGCAGGGCTTCGTCGAGTTCCAGACTCCGATCCTGACCGCGAGCTCGCCCGAGGGCGCGCGCGACTATCTGGTGCCGAGCCGCGTGCATCCCGGCAAATTCTACGCGCTTCCGCAGGCGCCGCAGATGTTCAAGCAGCTGCTGATGGTTGCGGGCTTCGACCGCTATTTCCAGATCGCTCCCTGCTTCCGCGACGAGGACGCCCGCGCCGACCGCTCGCCCGGCGAGTTCTACCAGCTCGACTTCGAGATGAGCTTTGCGACTCAGGACGATGTCTTCGCCGCGATCGAGCCGGTACTTTCGGGCGTCTTCGAGGAGTTCGGTGAGGGCAAGACGGTCACCAAGCCGCCGTTCCCGCGAATCCCCTACAAAGAGGCGCTGCTCAAATACGGCACCGACAAGCCGGACCTTCGCAACCCGATCCTGGTCCACGATGTTGGTGCTGAATTCCAGGGCTCCGGTTTTGGATTGTTCGCAAAGATCGTCGAGGGCGGCGGAGTCGTTCGCGCAGTGCCCGCGCCAAAAACCGCGGAACTCAGCAGGAAGTTCTTCGACGACATGAACGAGTGGGCGCGCAGCGAAGGCTTTGCAGGCCTCGGCTATGCAACCCGCAAGGGCGGCGAATGGGGCGGCCCGATCGCCAAGAATCACGGGCCGGAAAAGATGGATGCTCTGGCGGAATCGCTTGGGCTTGGGCCAGATGACGGATTGTTCTTCGCTGCCGGCAAGGAGGCGGAGGCAGCCAAGCTTGCTGGGCTCGCCCGCACCCGCGTCGCCGAACAGCTCGGCCTGATCGAGCAGGGTTCGTTCCGCTTTTGCTGGATTGTCGATTTCCCGATGTACGAATACAACGAAGAGCAGAAGAAGATCGACTTCAGCCACAACCCCTTCTCGATGCCCCAGGGGGGTCTCGAGGCGCTGGAGAGCAAGGACCCGCTCGACATCCTCGCCTGGCAATATGACATCGTCTGCAATGGCGTGGAGCTGAGCTCGGGCGCGATCCGGAATCATCGCCCCGACATCATGTACAAGGCGTTCGAGATCGCCGGTTACTCCCGCCAAGAGGTCGACACCAACTTCTCCGGCATGATCAACGCCTTTAAGTTCGGTGCTCCGCCGCACGGAGGCTCGGCTCCGGGCATTGACCGGATCGTGATGCTTCTCGCCGACGAGCCGAACATCCGCGAAGTGATCCTCTTCCCGATGACTCAGAAGGCCGAGGACCTGATGATGAACGCTCCGGCGCCGGTCACGCCGATGCAGTTGCGCGAGTTGTCGATCCGGGTTGTTGCCCCGCAGTAACGCTGTTTCAAAACGGAGCGGAGGCCAGGTTAGCTGTTGCGGCCGATTCATCGATCGCGTAAATTTCCGCTTGGTGGATCATCTCTCAAGCGAAGTTGAACGGGGAGCGCCGTTCGCCGGTGATTATCATGCGGACCGTGACGCCCTGCAGAAGAAGCTTGCGCAGCTTCAGTTCGCCCAAATTGTTCACAAGAAACGCGCGATCGTGGTGTTTGAGGGTTGGGAAGGCGCGGGCAAGCTGGCTGCGTTGCGACGGGTGACCGCACGTTGGGACCCATGCCACTTCCGGACCTGGTGTGTCCGGCAGGATGAGTTTCGCGAGACCGGCCAGCACTGGTTGACGCCCTATTGGGTGCGGTTGCCCGAAGCGGGCGACAGCGCCCTCTACTTCCGCAGCTGGTACAACGGAATCATCAGGGCGCGGGCACTCGGAGAAATAAAGGACAAGAGATTTCTCCGCGCTCTCGATGAGATCAATGAGTTCGAAGCGCAGCAGGCCGAGCACGGAACGCTGCTCGTGAAGCTGTTCTTCAACGTCAGCGCCGACGTTCAGGCGCAACGGCTTCACGAGCGCGCGGCGCATCCCTGGCGCAAGTTCAGCATGGAGCCAGAGGACTTGCGCAGCCACTCGGCACGCGATGGCTATCAGGCCGCCTGGGATGAAATGTTCGCCCATTGCGACACGCGCTGGGCACCTTGGCAAGTGATCGACGGTAACGACAAGCGCTCGTGCAGGATCGCTGCACTGACGGCCGTCGCGAAAGCGTTCGAAAAGGCGATGCCAGCTGAACCTCCCGCGGAGGACGCGCACATCGCGATGTTGGCCAGGCAGCGGTTCGGCTAGTCCGGATAGCTGATCGCGATCACCTCGTAGCTCTTCTCGCCCGCGGGGAGCCGGACAATCCTCTCGTCGCCAACCCGAGCGCCAATCAGCGCTCGCGCAATCGGTGCGCTCCAGCCGATTAGCCCTGCCGAAGCATCGGTTTCGTCGTCTCCGACAATCGTCACGGACCTGCGACTGTCGTCCTCGTCGGCCAATTCGACCGTAGCCCCAAACCGGACCTGGTCGCGGCTCGGCTGCTTCGCAGGATCGACGATCTTCGCCGCTTTCATGATCCGGGAGAGATGCGCAAGCCTGCGATCGATCTCGCGAAGTCTTCGCTTGCCGTAAAGGTAATCGGCATTCTCCGATCGGTCGCCGAGCGAAGCTGCCCAGGCTACGGTCTCGACCATTTTCGGCCGTTCGACCGAGAAGAGCTGGTCATACTCCGCCCGGATTCGAGCGGAACCCTCGGGGGTGATGAAGCGCGGTGAATCGGCCACAGCGGCCGTCTATCAGCCGGGCTGGCTCTTACCCAGATAGCGCGAGACGTGCATCGCCGATTGCTGCGCTGCGCCTCCGTGCATAGCATCGTAAACAACGGTGTTTTCGATCACCCGCTGGACGTAACCACGAGTCTCGCTGAACGGGATGGCCTCGATCCAGCCGATCATATCCACCTGCCCGGTCCGCGGGTCGCCATAGGTCCGAATCCACTTGCTGACGTTCCCGGTGCCAGCGTTGTAGCTTGCGACCGCAAGCGGGACGCTTCCGTTCCAGACCTCGAGCAGGTGCTGGAAGTAGGCGGAGCCGATCATCACGTTGTAGTTGGGGTCGTAGAGGCGCGAGCCGTCGTATCCGACGCCGATCTTGCGCGCCCAGTCGGCGGCGGTTCCGGGCATCAGCTGCATCATCCCGCGAGCCCCGGCGTAGCTCAACGCATTTCGGTCGAACGAACTTTCCTGGCGGGTAATGCCGTGCGTAAGCGCCCAGGGAGACCTGATCGATACATTGCTCGCGAGCGTCGGGTAGCCGTCTCGATAATAGAAGAGATCGCCATTGTTGCGCGCTTCGCGGGCGATCCAGACCGCGAGGTCCTTCCTGGCGAGCGACCGGGCCATCTCGGTTGCGAGGATGCGCTGCTGCGTGTTCTCAAGAGAATCGGAAAGAGCCCTGATAAACGACAGCTGCTCTTGTGCATTGCCTTGATAGAGCATCAGCCGTGTCGCCTGCGCCAGCCGATCACTCGCGAAGACGGCGCGGGACGGAGCGGTTGCGGCAATCTGCGGCAATTCAGGCGGTGCGGGCACCGACCGGCCGAGCCGCTCCAACGCGAGCTGTCCGTAAAACAGGCCCGGATAATTGGCGGCAGCGGCCAAATAGGTATTCGCCTGGGCGACGTTGCCGGCGGCAAGCGAGGCTCGGCCTGCCCAATATTCGCCCTTGCTGACGACTTGTAGCGACTTGCCGCCACGAGCGTAGCGGGCGAACATCGCCACCCCACCCTGCGGACTGTTGAGACGATCGAGAGCGGTCCGGCCCGCAAGCCACGCCAGGCTCGTATATTTGTCGCGTACGCCGTACGGTTGATCGGTCAGATCAGTGCCGGCCGGGAAGGCATCGTCCAGCTGGCGAGCGATATTGAACGCCACTCGCCATTCACGGTCACCGGCAGCACCATTTGCGAGCGTAAGCAGCATGTCGAACCAGCGATCGGCATCGGCGGGAAACTCGCTGAACTGGTGCGGCTGCGCCGCCAGCAGGCGGGCCGCATAGTCATTATTGCCAGCCTCAAGGTAGCGGAGCCGGTCCATCAGCAACCCCGCATCAACGCTCGTTCGGGAAGCGACAGCCTGGAACAACGAGTCCGCGTTTGGATCCCGGTTCTGCATTGCGATGCGAGCAGAAAAGGAAGCGCGGCGAGTAGCGCTGGTCCACGGGATCAGCTGAGCCGCGTCCTGCGCATCCTTGTCGAACAACAGCGCGTCGACCCGACGGTCGTAATCGGCAGTCGCCAGATTGCCGCCGAAACGAGCCAGCAGGTAGGCCGCGTCAGTTGAGCCCAGATCCGGGGAGGCCCAAGCCTCCTTTGCCGCGCTGATCGCTTCAGCAGTCCGTCCGCTGGAGCTCAGCGCTTCCGCATAGCGTATCCAGCCGGTGCCGCTCGTCGGCTTCTCGCTGCGATAGAAGCCAAGTATCGTTGCCGCATTCTCGCCCGGGCGCATTGCTTTTTCGGCAGCCGTCCGCATCGAAGTCTCGCCCGGCCAGCCAGGGTTATAGATGAGGAAAGAGGCGTAATCTGCGAAGGAAAGATTGCCTCCCTGCCGAAGCCGCCGCCATTGCGCGACCGAATAGCTGACGTTGCTATTAGTGGCCTGTACTGGAGTCGAATAGCTGGCCGCGGGGACCTGCGCAGATGCAGGCCCGACACCAAGAACGAAAACCGGCAGTAACCTCGCCACCCACCTCATGCTGGACATAATGCCAGAGCCGTCCTTATCAGATCCTGAATGTTCCGCTGACCTTAACCTCGCCGGGACTCTCAAGTGAAGGAATGAACAATGTTTTTCGGCTCGATACCGGCACTGGTGACCCCCTTTTCTGGCGGTCGTGTCGACGAGGACACATTCCGTGAGCTGGTCGAATGGCAGATTGCGGAAGGTTCGAACGCACTCGTTCCGTGCGGAACGACGGGAGAAACGCCGACATTATCGCATGACGAGCAGCACCGGCTTTTCAGGGTCACAGTAGAAGCTGCCCGCGGACGGGTGCCGGTGATTGCCGGCTGCGGAAGCAACAATACCGCAACCTGCATCGAGCATTTGAAGGCAGCGAAGGAGGCTGGGGCCGACGCGGCTTTGGTCGTCACCGGCTATTATAACAAGCCGAGCCAGGCGGGCCTTCTCGCCCATTTTCGAGCGCTTTCGGAGGTCTCAGAGCTTCCGATCATCATCTACAATATTCCGGGCAGAGCGGTCGTCGATATCTCGGTCGAGACAATGGCTGAAATGGCCAAGCTGCCCAACATCGCCGGGGTGAAGGATGCGACCGGCAATCTTGGTCGAGTCTCGGCGCAGCGGCTCGCCTGTGGAGAAGATTTCTGCCAGCTGTCGGGCAACGACGAGACGGCGCTTGCGTTCAATGCAATGGGCGGCGTCGGCTGCATCTCGGTAAGCGCCAACGTGGCGCCGCGCCTTTGCTCCGATTTCCAGAGGGCGATGCGGGAAGAGCGCTGGAACGACGCCCTGAAGCTTCAAGATCGTCTGTATCCGCTTCACGTCGCACTCTTCACTGACGCCTCGCCGGGGCCCGTCAAATATGCGCTGTCCCGGGTTCGGCCGGGGTTCTCGACAGAACTTCGGTTGCCGATGGTCGACCCGTCCGACGAATCCCGGCGGGCGGTTGATCAGGCTCTCGAGCACGCCGGTCTGGTCTGAGGTCTGGCAATCGCGGACCTGCCGACATAAATTGGATCGACAACAGTCGAAGGACCGCCCGCTTGTTCTCAAGTCTGACGGAATATTTGGACTCGGTGAAGGATCGTGACCCGGCCGCGCATTCGCGGTGGGATGTACTGATTTATCCCGGCGCCTGGGTTCTCGCGTTTCACCGGGTCGCGCACTGGCTTTACGGCGGACGATTGTTTTTCCTTGCCCGGCTGGTGAATCACATCGGGCGCTTTCTGACGGCGATCGACATCCATCCTGGCGCGAAGATCGGAAAGCGCTTCTTTGTCGATCATGGGTTCACCGTGATCGGTGAGACCGCCGAGATCGAAGACGATGTCACGATCTACCAGAACGTGACACTTGGCGGCACCAATCCATCGAGCGGAGTGGGGGGCAAGCGCCATCCCACCATCAAGAGCGGTGCCGTGATCGGGTCCGGCGCGCAGGTTCTGGGACCGATCGAGATCGGCGAGGGCGCACGGGTCGGCGCCAATGCTGTTGTCACGCACGACGTTGCGCCGGGATCAACCGTGGTGGGGATTCCGGCCAAGCCTGTTCCTGTGGACGCTACTCACTATAGCCCCGGCTTCATTCCCTACGGCACGCCGTGCGGCGAGGATTGCGACCCGGTTCGGGTCCGCCTCAGTGAGCTTGAGCGCGAAATCGCCGAGCTTCGTGCCGAACTCCGGTCTCGGCCGGCGATGAGCACCGTGCCTCAGAAAAAGGCGAAGAGCGCTTGAGCACGCGACCGATCGGTCATGCCCCCGGCATGACCGCATGCGGTAACGTCGCGCCGTTCCCTGCAAATCGGGATCGGCGGCCGATTGCCAGTTTTGATCGCCTGGAACTGACAAGAATAATGGACCTCTATGGCCGCATGGTCGCTGCCGGGCATTGGCGCGATTACGCTCTCGGCCATCACCCCGATTACGCAGTGTTCGCGGCTTTCCGCCGCCACTCGGAACGGCCGGAGATCCGGATTGAGAAACGTCCGGAGCTGCGGCTGAAGCAGGGCCAGTTCGCCTTGGTGAGCGAGCACGGGATCGTGCTCAAGCGAGGCAATGAGCTCGCCGCGGTCATGGCGCCGCTGGAGCGACGGTTCATGCGGCTGGTTGGGTAGAACCGCAACAACCGTTGAACCCCTCTCCAGCCTGAGCGTTCGCTCGCCATGGCGCGCCTGATTCACCTCTCGGACCTGCACTTCGGAGCACATGATCCCGCGATCGTGGACGCGGTTGAGCAGCAGGTGAATGAGACCAACCCCGATCTCGTGGTCATCAGCGGCGACCTGACTCAAAGGGCAAAGACCGAGCAGTTCCAGCAGGCCTGCCGATTCCTGGAGCGGCTCCGCGACAGCGGCCACGATGTTCTTGCCGTCCCCGGGAACCACGACGTGCCCTTGTACGACGTGCTTCGCCGATTCCTGTCGCCGCTCACGCGTTACATGCGCTTCGTGGACGATGCGTTGTGCCCCCTCTACGAACTTCCCGGCGCGACGGTCCTGGGAATCAACACCGCGCGCTCGTTCACCTTCAAGGACGGGCGCATCAGCCACGAGCAGATGAACTTCATCCGAAAAACATTCGAGCGGACCGATCCCAAGGCAATGCGGATCCTTGTCACGCACCATCCGCTGTTTGGGCTTCCTGTAGGCGAGGAGGTGACCCGGGCGGTGGGACGAAGCGAACTTGCGCTGGATGCGATCGGAGAGGCTGGGGTCGACATGCTTCTGGCAGGGCATAATCACCACGCGTCGATCCACAGCACGAGCGATCTCGTCACTCGCGCGGGTCCAGCGCTCGTCATCCAGGCGGGAACGGCGACCTCAACGCGTGTTCGCGAGCAGCCGCAAAGCTTCAACGGCATCCACACCGGCGAGAACAGCGCCACCGTCACAGTTTTTGCGTGGACCGGCGAAGAGTTTGCAGCTGAGGATACGCAGCGCTTTCAGCAGCAGGGTGATCACTGGCGCTTGGCCGAGCATGAAGACGAGGCGGCGCACTAGCTTGTCTTGAGCGCTTTGGCTCGCTTAGAGCGCCCGCATGGATCCAGCTTTCGATCTCGACGAATTCGTTAGGCGCGTGCTCGCCGAAGACCTTGGCGCGGGCGGCGATGTCACCTCGAGAGCGACCATTGATGCGGATGCGCGGTTCACAGCCGAACTCGCTTCTCGCGAAGAGATCAGCGTCGCGGGATTGGAGATTGCGCTGGCATTCTTCCGCGCACTGGACGGGGACGTGCAGGTCGACAAGCTCGCAAGCGATGGCGAACGTGTCGCCCCCGGGACGGTACTGGCGCGAATGGAGGGCAACGCTCGGGCGATGCTGACGGCAGAACGATCGGCACTCAACACGCTTCAGCATCTTTCGGGGATTGCGACTCTGAGCCGGCGATACGTTGACGTGATCGCCGGGACCCGCGCGATCCTGATTGATACCCGCAAAACGATACCCGGGCTTCGGGTGCTCGAGAAATATGCCGTGCGGATGGGTGGTGCACAAAATCACCGGATGCGCCTCGACGATGGGGTTTTGATCAAGGATAATCACGTCGCGGTGTGCGGAGGAGTTGCCGAAGCTGTGCGCCGGGCAAAGGCGGCGAACACCGGCCTGCAGGTGCAGGTCGAGGTGGATCGAATCGATCAGATCGAGCCGGCCCTATCCGCTGGAGCCGACAGGCTTCTTCTCGACAACATGCCGCCGCCGGAGCTTCGTGAGGCGGTTACATTAGTCGCGGGCCGCGTTCCGCTTGAGGCGTCCGGCGGAGTTCGCCTCGATACGATCCGGGCGATTGCCGAAACTGGAGTGGACTACATCTCCCTCGGCCGCATCACCCAGTCGGCTCCTGCGGTCGATATCGGCATGGATTATTCGCTGCAGGTTGGCTGACTAGCCAATTCAGCAACTTGACAGCGATCAAGGCCTACACCCCTTGCAAGGTCCATAAGTGGGCCGCGAGTAAAAGGAGTACGGCACATGCTTAAGAAGATATTGCTGGGCGCATCGGCGCTAGGACTAGCAGCCGTTCCGGGCATCGCCAGCGCCCAATATTACGGCGGCTATCCGGCTTATAGCGGCTACGGCTACAGCTATCCGAGCCATGGTTATGGCGGTTACGGTAGCTACGGCGGATACGGCAACTACGGCGGGTACGGTAGCTACGGCGGATACGGCAACTACGGCGGGTACGGATATTCCTATCCGTCCTACGGCTATTCCAACTATGGATATGCCTATCCCAGCTACGGCTATTCGAACTACTACCGCGGCTACGATCGCTGCGGTGTGAACGGCGCGGGCGGGATGTTGGCCGGCGGTGCGGTCGGTGCGGTACTCGGAAGCGCGATCGCGGGCAGCGATCACCACTACCGCTACGGCTACTACGGTTATCACCGTCATAGCGGCGACCGAGCTGCGGGTGCCATTATCGGCGGTGTCCTCGGTGCGGTTGCAGGCGGAGCGATTGCCAGCAGCAATTGCTAAGAGCTCACGCCTTCCAATTCTCGAAAAGGGGCCGGAGGAACGATCCTCCGGCCCTTTCTTTTTGAGTGCTAATGCCGCTCCGATTTTTGCAGTAATTTCATCTATCGGCCTATATAGGCCCGACAAAGTCTCGGGAGAGAGAGTTGGTGTTCAAGGGGCTGCAGCCCATTAGCTATGCTGGCAGGGAAGTCTGGCCGCTGATCGAAGGTGGCAAGGGCGTCAGTGCCACCAATCACGCGAGCTCCGGCGCCTGGGCGGCGGCCGGTGGAATCGGCACCGTTTCCGCGGTCAATGCCGACAGCTACGATCCCGAAGGCCGGATTATCCCCCAGATCTATGAAGGCCTGACGCGGCGCGAGCGGCACGAAGAGCTGATCAAATACGCAATTGACGGTGCGGTGGCGCAGGTTCAGCGCGCCTACGAGATCGCAAGCGGGAAGGGCGCGATCAATATCAACGTCTTGTGGGAAATGGGCGGCGCACAGCGCGTCCTCCACGGCGTTCTGGAACGCACCAAAGGACTGGTTTCGGGCGTAACCTGCGGCGCGGGGATGCCTTACAAGCTAAGCGAGATTGCCGCCTCCTATGGCGTCAATTACCTGCCCATCATCAGTTCCGCGCGGGCGTTCAGCGCCTTGTGGAAGCGCGCCTATCACAAGGCGGCGGAATGGCTCGCGGCGGTAGTCTACGAAGACCCTTGGCTCGCTGGCGGCCATAACGGCCTCTCGAATGCCGAGGATCCCCGCAAGCCGCAGGATCCTTATCCACGTGTCGCTGCACTGCGCCAGACAATGCGCGAAAACGGTATCGCAGACCACGTGCCGATCGTCATGGCAGGCGGTGTCTGGCGCCTGGATGAGTGGGACAATTGGATCGACAATCCTGAGCTCGGACAGATTATCTTCCAGTTCGGTACGCGCCCGCTGCTGACCCAGGAGAGCCCGATCCCCCCGGAGTGGAAAGCGCGGCTCCTGGAGCTCGACGAGGGCGACGTGCTTCTGCACCGTTTCTCGCCGACCGGCTTCTATTCGTCGGCGGTGCACAACCCATTCCTTCGTAATCTCGAGGCTCGCTCGGATCGGCAGATCGCCTTCACCAAGGAGCTGCTCGGCGATCATCATTTCGAGCTGGACGTAGGGATTGGCCGCAAGACCGGCTATTGGGTCACGAAGGGCGATCTTCAGCATGCTCGCGAGTGGTTTGCGGCCGGCTTTACCGAAGCGATGAAAACCCCGGACGAGACGCTGATCTACGTCACTCCTGACGAGAAGCAGCAGATCCGAAAGGACCAGGCGGAGTGCATGGGCTGCCTCAGTCAATGCGCCTTCTCTTCATGGGCGGACAATGAGAAGAACTCCACTGGCCGGCTGGCCGATCCGCGAAGCTTCTGCATCCAGAAGACGTTGCAGGACATTGCGCACGGCGGTCCGGTAGAACACAACCTCATGTTCGCCGGCCATGCTGCGTATCGCTTCAAGAGTGATCCTTTCTATTCGAATGGCTTCATCCCGACGGTGAAGCAGCTGGTCGACCGGATCCTGACCGGCGCGTGATGGCTGTTCGAAGCTTAGCCGCTGCACTGCTGATTATTGCGATTGCCGCGCCAGCCGAGGCTCAGGACAAGCAGCCGCCTTATTGGGCGTCTATAGCCTCAGGTCAGGCGATGACCCACACCGGTCCTGGGCGAACCTATCCCAACGTCTGGCTCTATCAGCGGCGCGACCTCCCGGTGCGAGTGCTCAAGAAGTACCAAACCTGGCGGCTGATCCAGGACCCGGACGGCGCACAGGGCTGGGTGTTGGTGACGATGCTTTCGGATCGCCGCACCGCCATCATCAAATCCGGCGAGCCTAGTCCGGTCTACGTCGCGCCAGACCGGAGCAGCCATGTCCGCTATCTGCTTCAACCCGGGGTGGTCGGCCGCATCGATCATTGCCGCGAAGGTTGGTGCCGGATCGCTGTCGGCGACAACAAAGGCTACATCCTGATCTCCGACCTCTGGGGCGTGGCCCCTGACGAGGTGGTCGACTAGCCTCCGGAGAAGATGTTTCGATTGGAACGTCAGCCGCGACGGATATCGAGCCGTGGTTGAGGAAGCTCGGCCGCCGGCGGAATCTGGGCCTGAACTACCTTGGCCAGATCGGCGCCGGACGGGCATTTGCCGCTGAGAGCCCAGCTCCGGTACGCGCCTGGCGGGATTTTCGGCATGTTCTCAAGATAAGCGACAATCGACCACATCTGCTTGTCCGACATGCTCATCTTCCACGAGGGCATGGCCGTCATTTTCACGCCCTTGCTGATGATCCAGTAGAGTTCCTGCGGGGTCCAATGAGAGTGGGAATCGATCAGGTATGGCGGCGTCGGGTTGAGACCGTTGGCCCAGGCACCCCGTGCCACGCCGGGGCCGCCATGGCACATCTGGCAGTGCTGCTGATATTCGCATAATCCTCCTGCCACGACCGCAGCTGGCACGGTCGCCGGGACTGGAATGTGCGCAGCGCGCCGGCCAACGCCATGAATCATTACCCGGTGCACAAACCAGCGCACGACAGGCATGTGTGCATCGGCTGCTGAAATATCGAACCAGCCGAATTCGAGCACCAGCACCGCGATTACGATTCCGCCGAAAACGACGCTTGCCGCTCCAGCGGCAGCAGCGATGATGAGCCGGCGAGCGTTCATGCCTCTTTGCCCATCAGCGAAGCGTCGAGAGATATTGCGCGACCTCATTCGCCTGGTCGGGCGTCAGGTTGGTGTCCGGCATCGCATTGTTCGGAAGCATCGACTGCGAATGGGTGATCCAGCGCACCATGTTCTGCCGGTTGTTGGTGAAATATCCGGCAATCACCTGACGGCTTCCGATGCCCGTCAACGGCGGACCGACATTGCCGTTCGCTCCCGGCACTCCGGGAACGACGTGGCAGCTCGCGCAACTGGTGGCGATAATGCTCTTTGTATCCGTCTCCCGGTTCGGACCGGTGCACGCAGCGAGGGCCGCTGGCAGAATTAGGATTAGATTGCGCATGGAGGGACCACGATCAACGAGAAGGCATTGAGGAGGATTGCGCCGCTGAAGCCGACGCCAAGAAGGATTCCGCAGAAGGCAAGAAACCGGATCCGACCAACGCCGGACCCTTCGAAATGATCTCCCGAGGAGTCGCCTCCAGCCGACAACCGCTTGTAGATGCGCCAGGCGAGAAGGGCTGCCGCAACGGCCAGGCTGAGCAGGACGAGATACACCGCAAGGGCCAGGATGAATGCCCACTGTGCATTTGGCGGGAAAATCAGGTTTCGATCCGGGCCCGGGAAGCAGGGTGTCGCGAGCAAAGGATAGACGACGTTGATTTGTCCCAGCCACGCCGTTGGAGCCCCACCGACCGCGTAGGCGAGCGCCAGCCCTCTGATCGTGGGCCGACCGTCGCGATCCGGGATGCTGCGCCCGTTCACGTGCCAAATCCAAGATATGGCGTGATGTAATAGGTCGTGAATACGGCCAGCCAGACGGCATCGACGAAGTGCCAGTAATAGGAGCCGTTCGTGAAAACGATGCGCCGGGTCGGCGTGAAATAGCCTAGCCACGTCCAGACGAAGAGCATCGCCAGCACAGCCAGGCCGACCACCACATGCGCCACGTGCAGACCGGTGGTGATGTAATAGAGGGAAGCGTAGCTCGACTTGGCGACGCCGTAGGTCTTCGCTTTCCATTCAAACATTTGGATGACGACGAAGATCGTTCCGAGGACGAATGCGATACCGCAGCCGATCACGGCCTTCGCGCGCTCCTCGCGCCGAGTCGCTCGCTCAGCGAACCAGATGGCGACACTGGAAAGCAGCAATATCAAGGTATTGGGCAAGGCAAGCTTCAGCGCCGGATGCGCCTCCAGCACCCAAGGCGTCGGCGCCGATGCCCCGGTATAGTAATAGCTGAACAGCAGATAGCCGAAGAGCGCGGCCTCGCTGGCGATGAGCGCGAACATTCCCCCGCGGCCGATGCCGTGGTCGCGCACGGGCCCAACCGGAAGCGGTGTGGGTGTTGCGGTCGCAAGCTCAACCATGCGCCGGTCCCCGCTCGAGCAGACTCATTCTCGGCCAGAACCAGGCGACAAGATCGGCGGCGCAAATGACTGCACCGATCGCGGTAATCGGCCAGTTGCGCAAAAGGAGGCCACTGAACAGCACCAGCATCCCCGCGGCCAGCACAAACGGGATGATGGTGTCGCCGGGCATGTGCAGGATCCGCTGCGGTTCGGCATCCAGCGCCGAGGTCGCCAGCGCTTCCTTTCCGTGATCGAGAATGAAGCCTTCCTCCAAATTGGACCGCTCATTCGATTCCCCGAGTTGCTCCTCCCAAAGCATGTGACGCGACGCGACGGTCGGGATCACCGCGAAATTGTACGGCGGCGGGGGCGAACTGGTGGACCATTCGAGCGTGTACGCGTCCCACGGATTATCACCGGCGGCCACGCCGCGAGTCCTGCTCCTGAGCACATTGATGAAGAAGAGAAGGAAGCCGATCGCCAGCAGAAACGAGCCGACAGTGCTGACCATGTTGATCGGCCCAAGACCCATTTCGACCGGATAGGTGTAGACCCGGCGCGGCATGCCCCACAGACCGGTCAGGTGCATCGGCAGGAAGGCAACGTTGAACCCAATGAAAGTCATCCAGAAGCTCCAGCGGCCGAGCCGCTCGTCCATGATCCGGCCAGTGAACTTCGGGAACCAGAAATGGGTTGCGCCCATAACGGGGAAAACGTTGATCCCGAGCAGCACGTAATGGAGGTGCGCGACGATGAAGTAGGTGTCCGTCAGCTCCCAGTCCGCAGGCACGCTCGCCGTCATGAACCCGGAAACGCCCCCGATGACGAACAGGATGATCGTCGACGCGAAAAACAGGAACGCGGCAGTAATCACAGGGCGTCCGAGCCAGATTGTCGCAATCCAGGAGAAGACGGAGACCGCGCTGGGCACCGCGATGAGGATGGATGCTGCCGAAAAGAAAGCGAGGCTTAAGCCCGGGAGGCCAGTCGCGAACATGTGGTGGACCCACACACCGAAGCCGAGCAGCATCGTCGCCACGGTGGCGAGCGCAACCGGCGCGTAGCCGACAAGCGGACGTCGGCAGAACACCGGCAGGCCGTCCGAGACCATGCCCATGGCCGGGAGCACGATCGCGTAGACCCACGGATGGCCGAACATCCAGAACAGGTGCTGCCACAGAAGCGGCTGTCCCCCGCCCGGAACCTGGAAAAACTGGGTGTGGAACTGCCGATCGAGCCAGAGAAGGAAAAAGGCGAGGCTTACCGCCGGCACAATCAGCAGGTTCGCGAAGCTCGCGGTTGCCGTGCCCCAGATGATGATCGGAAGCCGGTTGATCGACATTCCAGGCGCACGCATCCGCAGTAGCGTCACAATGAAGTTGGCAGCGCCGACGCTGGTCGAAACGCCGAGGAACACCATCCCCAGCGAGTAGAAATCGATGTTGAGGCCCGGATCGTACCGAAACTGTGCGTAGGGGACGTAATTGAACCAGCCGTCATTCGGCCCCGCACCCAGGAAGACACCGGCATACATGAAGATTCCGGCGGCAAGATAAATCCAGTAGCTGAGAGCGTTCAGCCGCGGGAAGGCCATGTCGCGACTTCCGAACAGCAGCGGCCACAGGTAGTTGGAGAATCCCGACAGGATCGGCGACGCGTAAAGGAAGATCATCGTCACGCCGTGCGTCGAGAACAGCATGTTGTATTGCTGCGGAGAGAGGAGCGTTTGCTCGGGGCTCGCAAGCTGCACCCGCATGATCAGCGCCTCGATCCCGCCAATGACGAGCATGACGAAGGCGGTGACGATGTAGCGGATTCCGATCTCCTTGTGATCGACCGTCGCAAGCCAGCCGTAGAGGCCGGGCTTCGTCTCCCAAATGCGCTGGAGCCGCTCGCGAAGCTCGGGAGTAGAGCGGCCTATCGTCGGCGTACGACGAATGCTCTGCTCGCGGTTCGAGCCTGCTGTCGCGGCTGTGGCTGTGGCGGGAGGAGGGCTCATCGGAGAGTCTCGAGGTATGCACGCAAGACGGTCAGGTCCGGCCCTGAGATATGCTGGTTAGGCATCAGTGCACCGGGTTTCACGATCTGCGCATTTTCCACCCATCCGCTTAGCGACGCGGGATTGTTTTGCAGCATTCCAGCCCCAATGGTCTGGCGCGACATCAAATGCGTCAGGTCGGGCCCGAATGTCCCATGTGCGGGCGTTCCCCGTACCGAGTGACAGCGGCCGCAATGCTGCGTGAAATAGGAGAGGCCGGCGCTTGCTTCGGCCGTGGCCGGCGCGAAAGCCGGCTGCATCTGCTGCCTTTCCCATTGCGCGAACTGCAGCGGCGGGTCGGCAGCCACGTAGAATGCCATGTGCGCGTGTTGCGCTCCGCAGAACTCGCCACATTGGCCGCGGTACCGGCCGGGCGCGTCGGCTTGGATCCACATTGCATTCACCTGACCGGGAATGACGTCCGTTTTTCCCGCAAGCTTGGGAACCCAGAAGCTGTGGATCACGTCGCTGGAACGGAGGTGCAACAGCACCGGGCGGCCGACCGGAATGTGGATTTCGTTGGCCACGCGGAACTGCCCGCCCGTTGCGCCATCGCGGTATTGAGCATCCCACCACCACCGCTTGGCGACGATATTGACTGTCAAAGGAGCGGCGGGAACTGCACCGGTCTTGGCAAGCACCGCGATCGTCCAGAAGGCAGTGACCAGTAGCGGCACGATTGAGACCGCGAGCCCGGCCCAGATCCACTTCACTCCATCCCTGTGCTCCAGGGCGACCGTTCGAAGGCTCTGCGGCCCCACGGGCGCGCGCTTGGTCATAACCGCCCAGATCACCAGACCGACGATTACGACGGTGACGACAATCGACACGATCAGCATGAACCACATGAGCGGCAGCACCGAAGCGGTCTGAGCCCCGGAGCCGCTGAGGTAGCCGAGCGGATGCATCACCGCATTGCTGGCTGTTCAAGCCACTTGTACATCAGCAGGAAGGAGCGGCTGGCGGCGGCGAGGAAGATCACCCCGCTTGGCACCCACATGATCACTCCGCCGAGCTGCTGATCCTGAAGCTGCGAAAATCCCCACGCCTGCGCCGTCGTTGCGTACCACGCAAACCACGGGTGCGCCGAGAAGGTGAGGACCGCACCGAGCAGGCCCATCTGCACGCAAGCGAACAAGCCGGCGCTGATCACTGTCAGCGTCTCGTCAGTCCGGTGATTCAGCAGATCGCGCCACAACCAGATTGCGCTGCCGAACAAGGTCAGGTGCATCGACCAGTAGACCGGCGTGGAGCGGAACGTCGCTTCGTACGGGACCGGCATGTGCCAGGCCCAGATTGCGGCGGTGAAGGCTGCTGCGCTCCACCAGATGGAGTGCTCCCATCGGCCGCGCGGCAGGAACCGCCCAATAAGCGGCGCCGCCACCAGCATCAGGACCATGTGCTGCGTGATTCGGGCGGAAAAGAGCGCGACTGAGAGAGAACAAATGGGGGAAATGAAGGCTAGGGCAGCGATTCCCCATCCGGTTGCGGCGACGGCGCGCTCGCCGTTCACGAGCGCTCGAATCTGCGCCCAGCTGACCGCGGCAAGCGAGGCGATCAGCCAGGGATCAAGGTTCCATCGAAACCAAAGCTGACCGGGCACCGGAGCGGCGCCACAATAGGGGAGCATCAACCTCCAGAGCTAACGGCGCTTGAGCCGTATCGTGGAGAACGACAGCTTCGGGTTTGGGGTCCACGGATTGAGGTTGGTCAAGCAGCGAAAAGACATTAGCGGCCATGGGCCGCCCGAGGGTCTCACAAGCTAGGCACTCTCGACAGAGATGATCCGGATGGGTTGGTCATTTCCAGGAAGCATGATGGCTCCGGTTGACGTATACCCTATCTGGGTATAATTCAGCTATACCCACCGCCGGTATTCTTCAAATCCCACGAGGAGCGATTTGTGACCCCCGAAACAAAGAAGACCATGAAGGGGCGCCTTGCCCGGATCGAAGGGCAGGTGCGGGGCCTCCAGCAAATGGTGGAGCAGGACCGTTATTGCATCGATGTGATCACGCAGGTGCGCGCGGCGCGCGCAGCGCTCGCAAAAGTCGAACAGTTGATCCTGTCCGATCATCTCGGCTCCTGCGTAGAAGCAGCAATTGTGAGCGGCGACCCCGAACAACAGCGGGCGAAAGTGGCCGAGTTGATTGATGTCCTCGGAAGGACGGATCGTTAGCGAGATGCGCAATTTCGCGGCTTTGCTAACGACCGCGGTTGCTGCGGCGCTCGTCGCGGCTCCGGCGCCAGCGCAGATGAATATGCCCGGCATGCACATGCCAATGCCCGCCACCAAGGCACCGGCGAAAAAGCATATGACTACGAAGCGGACCACAAATGCCGGTGTGAAAAAGCCGCGCCACAAGAAAGCGGCCGCGAGCGCGCGGGCACGTCATGCGCGCGCTGCCCATAAGGCTATGAGCATGCCCATGGCGCATGCAGGAATGGCCATGCCCATGCCGGGGGAACCGCAAGTCAAATCCGGTTCGACCATGCAAATGCGGATGCCACCTCAGAGCTCGCCGCGCGGAACGATGAGCATGCCGATGCCGTCGCAGTCGGCACCTGGAGGCCAAACGAACATGCCGATGCAGGGAATGCAGCACGGCAGCCCGGGCATGGCCATGAAGGCGGCGCTGGGCCGGTACCCTGAGCAGCGCGAATCTTCGGGGACTGCGTGGCAGCCGGATGGCTCCAGTCCAATGGGTGGCCCTATGGCGATCTCGGGCGACTGGATGCTGATGGGGCACGGGACCGTGAACCTCGTTTACGACCACCAGTCGGGTCGGCGCGGCGATGATAAAGCATTCGTCAGCGGGATGCTGATGGCTATGGCGCAACGCCCGCTCGGCAACGGGACGCTGCAGTTCAGGGCGATGCTCAGCCCCGATCCGATCATGGGACCGAGTGGCTATCCGTTGCTGCTCGCCAGTGGAGAAACGGCCAACGGCGGGGACCGCCTGATCGACCGGCAGCATCCGCACGACTTCTTCATGGAAGTGTCGGCGTCTGCTTCGCAAAACATCGGAGCGAACAGCAGCGTATTTCTCTACGCCGGACTCCCCGGAGAGCCAGCGTTTGGCCCGCCGACCTTCATGCACCGGGAGTCGATCGAGGATTCGCCCGAGGCGCCGATCACCCATCACTGGCTGGATTCCACGCATATCACCTTTGGGGTGGTGACCGCCGGCTTGGTGCTCGACCGGCTCAAGATCGAGGCCAGCCGCTTCAACGGACGCGAGCCCGACCAGCATCGCTGGGACATCGAAACCGGGCCTCTCGATTCGACGTCTTTCCGCGTCTCGTTGAACCCGACGCGGAGCCTGGCGCTGCAAGGCAGCTGGGCGCATCTCGTCGATCCCGAGCAGCTTGAGCCCGGCGTCAACCAGACCCGATGGTCGGCAAGTGCTCTGTGGGCGAACGATATAGCCCCGGGCTGGCATGCCGCCGCAACGCTTGCCTGGGGACGCAAATCGAGCCTTGGGCACAACGATGATGGCTTTGCCGCGGAAGCTTCCGTCAAGCATGCCGGGTGGACGGTTTTCGGCCGCGCCGAGATGGTCCAGAACAGGGAGCTAATCCCCGGACAGGACGAACCAGCCTACCGGGTCGGCAAGGTGTCGCTTGGCGCCGTTCGCGATTTCCGAATCGCCGATCACCTCTCGCTAGGTGCAGGCGGTCTGTTCTCGCTCAACTTCGTCCCCCATGCCCTCGTGCCACTCTATGGCACTGACAATCCGACCGGCGCTATGGCATTCGTCCGTTTGAAGGTGGATTGAGGAGGCGGCTATGGCGAGAGACCCCTCATTCGACTTGCGTCGGCACCTGCCGAGCACTGCCTTCGTACTCACCTTCCTTGTTGTAATCGCGGCCTTTGCAGGTCTCTTTGTCTATGCTGGGGTTTACAATATCGGGGCCGACGCCCCGCACTGGCGATTTGTGTCCGATACGCTCGAAACCCTTCGTGACCGATCGATTGCAGTGAGTGCTCGCGGTATAGTGCCGCCGAAGGACCTCGACGATCCCAAGCGCATTTCGGCGGGGGCTGGCCTTTACAACGAGATGTGCACCGGCTGCCATCTGGGTCCCGGTCTTGAGCGGTCCGAGCTGAGCCAAGGCCTCTATCCAACCGCGCCCGAGCTTGCTCGCGCCGACGACTTGTCGCCGGCCGAGCAGTTCTGGACGATCAAACACGGCGTTAAGCTCACCGCGATGCCCGCTTGGGGCAAGACCCACAATGACGAGCTGATCTGGGACATGGTGGCGTTCCTCCGGCACCTGCCGAAGATGTCACCCGCCCGATACAAAGCGGCAGTCGCGAGCGCTCCGGAAGACCACGATGAGATGATGAAAGACATGCAGGGCGTGAACGCCCCCTGATTGCGTCAACGAAAGGACAAGTCCCAGATCGCGGCTCGTGTTTGCCGCGCGGGTACAGCGACGAATAAATGATCACCGGCCGCGTCTAGAAGACCGGTACGCGCACCCTGTTGCGTAGCGACACGGATTTCGGCCTGTGGCGGCCCTTGTTTGATGAGCTCAACCTCACCGCTGCCGCAGACCACAACCAACTGGGCCGAACGGAAGTAGAGGTCGTCGGCATCGCCGCAGATGCGGTTTGAGGAGACGGTCGCCCCGGAACGCGTGTCGATAACTGAGAGCGCGGGCGGCATCCGGTAAGCGACTCCGATCCGCGAAGCGGTTTCGTCCGAGGCCATCGGAAAATTGCCAAAAGCAAACCCTGTGCTGATTGTGGAGGCGATGCTGCCTTTGTCGAGGTCGGCGACGACGATTTCATGAGCGTCGGGAACGTTCACGAACACTCGTGAGCCGACAATCTCGAAGGCTTCCGGGTGTGCCGGTAGCTTTATTTCTCTGATTACCCGGTGCGCCGATGGACTGACTATGGCGAGCCCTCCCGACCCATAACCAACTACAAGGTTTCCGTTGCGGCGATCGATACGGACATTATCGGCATCATCCCCAAGTGAAATCTGCGCGACCTCCTGCCGATCGACATCCCGGTAAAAATGCACCGTGCCATCACCGCACGCGACGGCGACTTCGGCCTGGGCAGCAAGCCATGCCACGCCCTGCGGTTCGTTCAGCTTGACAATTCGGCCAGCAACTGTTCCGGACGAAAGGTCCACCTCGTCAACGGAGCCATTGCCGAGTTCGGCAACGAACAGGTGATTAGACCGCGTGTCGAGCGCCATGTGGTCGATGCGTCCATGCACGTTGGGGAGGGCAATCGTCCGGACAAGGTATAAAGGCGAATGCGGATCACGCGGATCAAGGGCCTGCGCCCCTGCCGTGCAGCTGGTCGTCAAGAGCAGCGGAACGAACCATGCCCACCGCCGCTTCACCGCACCATCACCCACTGGGGCTGAAGAAGCGGGTAGGCTACCAAACCAACGATTGCGGCGGCGGCGATCAAAATCGGATTGCTGATCTTGAACCGGAACAAAACTCCAAGGGCAACCAACGCAATGAGGGCGGTGAGGACGTCGCCGATGGCAATCTTCCCGAGGAGCACGCACGCGCCAAGAATGGTGCCGATTGCCGCCCCGTAGGTCCCCTTGATGAACCCCTGCACGTTAGTGTTGCCCCGATGCCGCATCAGGATTGGAGCGACGATCAGAACGAAGATGAACGATGGCAAGAAGATGCCGATCGTCGAAATCAGCGACCCCCAGAAGCCCGCCACCAGGAAGCCCACAAAGGTAGCGGTGATGACGACCGGCCCCGGACTCATCATGCCGATCGCGACTGCGATCAGGAAGTCGCGGGGCGAGAGCCAACCAGTATCTTGGACAATTCCCTTTTCAAGAAAGGGAACGATGACGAGCCCACTGCCGAAGGTGAGGCTTCCCGCCTTCAGAAAGAACAGCAGGAGCTTGCCGAGTAGCGACAGGTTTGCGCTGTGTGGGACCGCGCCTGCTGCAACCGTCGCGGGCGCAACGCTGGCCGCCACCGGCGGCCGACCTCCGCCGAAGAGAGTGCCGTAATAAGCTAGCCCAATTATTCCCGCCGCTATGAACAGCAGCGCGACTTCGGCTTTGAAAACAACGGTAATGAGGAACGCGGCGACGGCGATTGCCCATTGTAGCCAATGCTCCATTCCGAGCTTCGACAGCCGCCAGCAGGAGTGAACGATCAGCGCGATTACGACGGGGCTTACGCCATAGAAAACGGCAGTCATCCACGACAGGCCGCCGAAATGCACGTAAAGCGCTGCAAGTGCGGAGACGATAAGGAAGTTCGGCAGGATGAAGGCCCAGCCGCCTGCCCATGCGCCCCAGAAGCCGCCGCGCATATAAGAAGCGAAAATCCCCACTTGGATGGCGAGCGGGCCGGGCATCGATTGGCTGATCGCGATGGCGTCCCGCATCTCGCCCTTGGTCAGCCAGCCCTTCTCGGAAACCAGCTCCTTTTCCATCAGGCCGCAAAGCGCGACCGGCCCGCCGAACCCGAGTGTCCCAAGGCGGAAGAAATAGCGAGCCAGCGTGGCGACGGGCACGCGCACGGGTGGATTGCTGACTTCGGGCACCGTCTCGGTATTCAAACGCTTGTTCATTGGAATACCGCCCGCGTCTGTGGCATTGGCGCGCCTGCTTACAGGAGGTCTGCCATGCGATCCATTAGCATCGTGCGTTCCTTGAGCCTGGGAGTGGTTCCCTCGCTTTTCTCCATTGCTTCGGCGTCAATCGCGCAACCGAGAGCCGCGAATTGGGCCGCTGTCGATCAGGCGCTGGGACGAGCGGGCGCCACGCAGCCGGACGGCGTTCGCCGCTATGGCTTTCCTCGGTCGGATCTCCACGTCGTTCTTGACGGGGTGACCATCAAACCGGCACTTGCGCTTGGCGGCTGGGTCGCGTTCCAGCCGATGGGCAACAATTCTGAAGTCATGGGCGACCTCGTGCTCACGCCGCAAGAGGTGAACCCGGTGATGAGCGAGCTGCTAAAGGGCGGCCTCCACGTTACCGCCGTTCACAACCATCTTCTGCGCTCGTCTCCCGAAACCATCTACATGCACGTTGAAGGGCACGGCGACCCCGCAAAGCTCGCTTCGAGCATCCACGCGGCGTTAGCACTCTCACACACCCCGCTGGCCGCTCCTCCAGCGGCAGCGCCGTCAACAGCGCTGGACCTCGATACTGCGGCCGTCGACCGCATCATGGGGAAGGCTGGCAAAGCGAACGGCGGCGTCTACCAGTTTAGCTTCCCACGCGCCGAGACGATCATGCAGGATGGGATGGCCGAACCGGCCCCGATGGGTACTGGCACCGGAATCAATTTTCAGCCGATTGGTGGCGGCCGTGCGGCGGTGACTGGGGACTTCGTACTGCTGGGAAGTGAAATCGACCCTGTGATGCGCGAGCTACGCGGCCACGGGATGGATGTAACCGCGCTCCACAGCCACATGATTGGTGAGACCCCGACCATCTATTTCATGCACTTCTGGGCTGTGGGACCTGCATCCGCCCTCGCGACGGGCCTTCGGGCCGCACTCGACCGCACCAATGTGAAGCACTGACAGCTGGACGGGATCCCAACCGCTCCTCTAACCATCGCGAGTGGTTCGCTCATTCACTCTCGGGAACATCCGGCGTGGCGGCCTGCTCGCAATCGCGGCAGCCCTGCTGTTCGGATTTTCTACCCCCGCTGCCAAAGCCATCGTTGGAAACGTCGAACCACTGCTCCTTGCCGGACTTCTATATCTCGGCTCGGGCATTGGATTGGGCATCGTCATACTGCTTGGGCAGCGGCATGGCCTGCGGCTCAAACGCGCCGATCTGCCGTGGCTGCTGGGGACCGTGGTCTTCGGGGGTGCGCTGGGCCCGGCGCTGCTGATGTGGGGGCTTACCCAAACCACCGGCTCGGCAGCTTCATTGTTGCTGACGCTGGAAGGCGTCTTCACCGCCGTCATCGCATGGATCGTCTTTCGCGAGCCGTTTAACCGCCGCATCGGCTTGGGAATGGCCTCCATTTTCGCGGGGGCCGTCGTGCTCGCCTTTCGGTCGCCATCCGGCCATGCCGGCAGCTTGGGAGCGCTGGCCGTCGCCGGAGCCTGCCTGTCGTGGGCAATCGATAACAACTGCACGTCCAAGATTGCCGACGTTGACGCTCTTACGCTCGCCTCGATCAAAGGTATTGTCGCCGGAGCGGCAAATGCCGCGCTGGGGCTAATGGCCGGTGCGGTATTCCCTCATTTCGCGACATTGGCCGCTTCTGCGCTAGTGGGCTTCTTCGGCTATGGGCTCAGTCTGGTCCTGTTCGTCTTCGCGTTGCGGGAGATCGGCGCGGCCCGAACCGGCGCATATTTCTCTACCGCACCATTCATCGGAGCTGTCATCGGTCTAACTCTACTTCGTGAGCCGCTGACAATTTCGCTGATCGCGGCTGGGTTGCTCATGGGCTTCGGCGTCTATCTGCATCTGACCGAGAGTCATCACGAAGCCATGCCGAAGTAGCGTCGGTTTCGTAGCGGATCGGGTGATGATGAGGCGTGCAGTAATCTCAGTCGCGCCAATGAGGTCAGCAGCGCTCCGCACCTCGCCTGTTCAGCTCGCGGAATAGGCGCTCTACCTCCTCCGGTGACTCCCGGGCACCCCGATCGAGCCACCAGACGAGCACCTCCATAAACGCTCCCAAGAGATAGCGAGCGCGCAACTCCCGCTCGAACGCAGTCTCGCCTGGATCGGTTTTCATCTCTCGGCGAAGCATTTCCATGAGGGAACTCCGCAGCGCCTCCATCCCAACTGTCCGTCCGCGACCGCCGAGGGGACCTCGGTGCAGCCGCCAAAATTCGCGCACGTGTTCGAGCGCTATGAGTGTGGGGCTTGCCGCCGGAGCAGCGCTGCGTCGCTCGGCGAGCATTTTGCCCAAGTGATCGCCGATTGCAGCGCGTTGGAGATCCTCCTTGCCGCGATAATGCGCGTAGAAGGTTGACCGGCCGACGTTTGCTTTCCCGCATATGTCGTCGACCGTGATCTCCTCATAGCGCTTTTCTGGAATGAGTTGCGCCAGCGCTTGTTGCAACGCGGCTCTCGTCCTGCCGACGCGTCTATCCATGTGCCCTGTAGGCGCACTCAAACTTTTCCCGGCCATTTCGCTCCCTTCGTCCCGAACCGGACATCGAGGTGGATCCGTCGATTGAATTACGGACGGAATGTCCGATTTCGGATACCTGGTCCAGAAACGGAGCTGCCCGATGCCCGATAGCTCAACGTTCAGTAAATCGCACCCCGGACTTCGGCTGAAATCACCCTCGCGCTACGATTGGCTTGTCTGGCTGTTCACATTTGGACGGCCGCTGCACTTTCGCGAATTGATGCTGCGACCTGCGCAACTCGGCAGCGGGGAAGCTGTACTCGATGTCAGCTGTGGAACTGGGGCGCTTGCTTTGCTTGCGAAGGAACAGGTCGGTCCTGAGGGGCGGGTGCACGGGATCGATGCATCCGAAGAGATGATCTCGTATGCCCGAAAAAAGGCGGCGCGGACTGAACTGGCAGTTGCCTTCGATGTTGCTCCTGCGCAGCAGCTGCCGTTCGACGACGCGAGCTTCGATGTCGTTCTCAACACGCTCGCGCTGCACCACCTTCCCAAGCCGAGCCGCTATGAAGCTCTTCGGGAAATAGGTCGGGTATTGAAACCGGGCGGACGCGCAGTGATCGTCGACTTCGGCGAGAGCAACAAGCCTATCCACGGTCTGTTCGGATTGTTGAGACACCGGCACGGCTCGGTTCCTCCCGATGAGATTTCCACGGCAATGCGCTCCGCCGGATTTGAGATTTCGGACGCGGCGCCGGTCGGCATGAAAAGTCTTCATTTCGTCGTCGGCCGCATTCCTGGCGCAGCCGAAGCTTCGATCGAACGGCCGCGGATACCGCCCCAGGCCATCCAGAGGACCCGCTCGCGCCCTTCATTTTTTCCGTTCGTCACATTTGCGTTGGTGTTGGTGGTGCTCGCTCATGCCGCCATCGCCGCATCCGTCGCGGAGAAGATCATGCACACTATCAGAAGCGTGGAATGGAATGTTGAAGAATGGGTCGCATCGATCTTGATCATCACGTTGGCCGCCGGGCATCTGGTCCTCGCCAAGACGGCGTGGCGGAAGCGCTGACTTCCGGTCATTGAGTCTCCGCAATGGGTGGAAAGCGGTCGCTGAACTTCCGGCCCTGACGTAGCGACGAGCGGTACTCTTGCAGCTCGTTGACGATCGCCGAGGTAATCGCCTTGGCACGGGCGGAACGCCGCATGTCCTCGTGGACAATCAGCCACGCCGCCCGAATCGTCGGCGCTTCGTCAGGCCAGACACGGACCAGATTTTCGTGCTCGTCACCGAGGAAGCACGCGAGTTCAGCGATCCCCATTCCAGAGGCGGCGGCCGTCAACTGAACGGCGACGTTGTTGCAGCGCATCGCGAAACGGGCATCAGCCAAAGATTCGCCCATGAAAAAGGGCGCAGTGGCCTCGGGCATGGCGGTAAAGGCGATCAGGTCGTGGCCTGCCAGGCCTTCTCCCCGAGCAGGTGTCCCGCGCGCCTGCAGATAGGCCGGCGAAGTGTAGAGGGAGAATGCGACTTCAGCGACTTTTCGGCACACCAGATTCGGACTGGTGGGCCTGACAAACCGCAGCGCAACGTCGGCTTCACGGCGGCTGATGTCGACCGTTCGCACCCCCGCTTCAAGGTGGATTTGCAACTTTGGATGGGCCTCCCGCAGGCGAGCAAGCGCGGGGAGAATGATCCTGCCCAACGCTTCGGTGGTCGCGATCCGAACCGAGCCTTCCACCTGCGAATCCCGTCCGGCGGTGATCCGGCCGACGTTGACCGCCGCCGCTTCCATGTCGGTGCATTGCTGCAGGATCGCCTCACCCTCGATAGTGAGAGAGAGGCCGTCCGGGGTGCGATTGAACAACTTGCATTCGAGCGACTGTTCCAACGCGGCGAGCCGCCGCCCGACGGTCACGTGACCCACGTTCAACTTGCGGGCCGCCCCGGACAGCGTCCGCGTTCGAGCCGCCGCGAGGAAGAAGCGGATGTCGTCCCAGTTGAGCGATTGGCTGTTCATTTATAAACATCATAAGTGAACATAGTTGCACTGCAAGTCCAGGATGTGAGAGCGCATCTGTCGAGTCTGTCTGACCGATTCAGGAGACCGACTCATGCTCGATGCCATCGGATGGATGTTCGTCGCATCCTATACGGGTTCCATCCTGATGCTCGTGCTCCGTCGCGCGCATGAGACTGGGACGCTTCGGAAGGTGTTCCTCGTCTTTCTCCTGTGGCTCGCCGCCGAACTCGCCATCGGAATCGAAGGGGCGGGGATGGCGGTGCCCTCCAATCTCCTGATGTTTGCGTTGACCGTCGTCCTGCTCACGGGCGCCTGGATCTTCTCCCCTGCGCTTCGGCGAGCCGCAGCGGGAACCCCGCTTAATTCTCTCATCGGCCTTCACGTCTGGCGGCTGGGCGGCTTTCTGTTTCTTCTGCTCTATCTAGCCAACCGGCTTCCGTTTCCATTCGCTCCGGTGGCCGCTGCCGGCGATATGCTTGCCGCTGTTTTCGCGATCGGCCTCCTCGCCGCGCTACGCAGAGGCCGTGCCCCAGGTCGCAACCTGGTCGCGGCCTGGAACAGTTTCGGAATGCTCGATCTAATTGTCGCCGTCGGGCTTGCGCTGCTGGCCGTTCCCGGAACGCCGTTCCAGCTCTTCACCCAGGTTCCGGCACATTCTGCTTTCACCGAGCTCCCGTGGATTCTCGTTCCTGCAGCGATCGTCCCTCTGCTGTTCTTCAATCATCTCGCAATCTTTCTGAACCTTCGCGGTGAGAGGAAAGGGACGCCGGGCTGGTCTGGAAGGGAGGTCCGGGCATGACGAGCATGGCCAGGGCTCAGGCGCCCGGAATCGTGTTCCGCTGGCCGCGAGCCTACGACTGGCTTCTTCGATTGATGTGGGGAAGCCGTGAAAAGCGTTATCGCGAGCGTGTGCTTGAGCTTGCCGGGATCGGTCTTGGACAGCGGGTCCTCGACGTCGGTTGCGGCACCGGAACGCAGGCGCTGGCTGCGCGCCAGCTGGTCGGTGATCACGGGCAGGTATGCGGAATTGACGCTTCGCCAGAGATGATCGCGCGAGCCCGGTCAAAGGCTGAGGCAACGGGCCTTGATGTGGACTTTCAAGAGGGCACAGCGCAGGCGCTGCCCGTTGGAGATGCCAGCTTCGACGTGGTAATCAGCACCACCGTGATCCACTGCCTTCCTGAACACGCGCGCGCCGTGTGTTTCGCGGAAATGGCGCGGGTGCTCAGGCCCGATGGCAACGTGATGCTGGTCGATTTCGGCGGCTCATCGAGACACTCTCTTGCCGGACACGCGGGTATTCACGGCCGTTTCGACCTGACAGCGGAGCGGGAGCGGATCGCGGCGGCCGGCTTGGTCGAGCTTGCCAGCGGCCCTGTCGGTTTTTCCGACCTCCAGTTCATCCTCGTTCGGCACGGCGACAGACAGAGCGGTTAAAGAGCAATTGCTGGTGCCATAAGGGGCTCGAAAACCGACGTGAGCGGCACCTGCGATACACTTGCGATACGCACCATGCTTCCGCGTAGAGGCAGGCGGATGAAAGCGTATTGAATTTCAACTATTTAAGGGTTGGTGGAGCCGAGGGGGATCGAACCCCTGACCTTCGCAATGCCATTGCGACGCTCTCCCAGCTGAGCTACGGCCCCGTACCCTTAAGCCTTTAGGCGATGTTTCCACCGCTGGAAAAGGGGAAATTCTTAGCTTTCCTCGTCTTCCTTCGCGGCACCGACGCCCAGGTCGTCGTCGCCGGTTTCCAGATCGACTTCCTCGTCAGCGCTGACCTCCTCATCCTCATCGATGGCGAGATCCTCCGCCTCCAGATCCTGGTCGGCCTTTTCCTTCGGCTCGGCGGCTGCCGCCTCGAACGGCATCGGTTGCTTGGATTTCAGCACCGGCTCCGGAACCCACTCGGTTCCGCATTCGATGCAATGCACCGGATCCTCGTTACCGAGATCGTAAAAGCGGGTCGCGCATTTGGGACAGGTCCGCTTCGTGCCCCATTCGGGTTTGACCATCTGGTCCAAGCTCCATTCAAAGGTGGTTTGGCGCCGGCTCCAATCCGGGCCGGCCTCAATCGGCGCGCGCCTTGCCATAGGGTTTTGCGGCTGTCAAAGCGCTGCGCTTGAACGACGCTCCGCCATCTGAAAATCGCCCTGAAGGCGGGTTCGTGATCGCTGTCGATGGGCCCGCAGCCAGCGGCAAGGGAACGATCGCCAAGGCGCTGGCCTCGCATTTTCGCCTGCCGCACATGGACACAGGCCTCCTGTACCGCGCCGTCGCCCTCAATCTGTGGCGCTGGGGCGGCGACCCCGGCAGCGAGTTCGAGGCCGTTCGCGCCTGCGACGACGTGGGATTCGACCCCACCGATGCGGAGCTTCGAAGTGAGCCGGTATCGAAAATCGCGTCGAGGATTTCCGCCTATCCGGAGGTGAGAAGAGCGCTGTTCGATCGGCAACGGACGTTCGCTGCGCAGCCAGGCGGAGCCGTCCTCGACGGGCGCGACATCGGCACGGTGATCGCTCCGGATGCCGATGCCAAGCTGTTCGTCACAGCCTCCGCCGAGGTGCGCGCTCAGCGCCGCGTACGTGAACTTCTCGAGCGCGGGATGCCGGCGCACTATGAGGACGTCCTTCTGGATTTGAGAGCGAGAGATGCGCGCGATTCCGAGCGTTCGGCCGCGCCGCTTCGGGAGGCGGCTGACGCCATCCATCTGGATACCAGCGATCTCAGCCGGGAGGATTCGGTCGCCGCGGCCTGCCGCCTTGTATCGGAGAGGCTTTTCACAAACGGCGACCGGGGCTGACCGGCCAATCTGCCTTGCCAGCGCCTGGGACGGCGGTGAAAGGGTAAGAGCGGCGAACAGGTGTTTAGTTTGCGATGGGGAGAGCATTTGATGCGGGCAATCTGGATTGGCATCGGCGCGCTAGCGCTGGTCCTGGGTCAAAGCACTATGGCCGCTGTGCCGCACGACGGCTCGGGTGCCTACGCGACCGGACATTACCGCAACCTGTTCGCCGAGCAGCTCGGAGTCACGCCGGCCGAGACCCACGCCAAGATCGAACGCGCTTTCCAGCAGCTGTTCCACGGAGACGGACAGGAAGAGCGGGTCTATTTCGAAACCGGCGCCAACCAGAACGGAACGCTCGCCTACATAACCGACTGGGCGAACAACGACGTGCGCACCGAGGGCATGAGCTATGGCATGATGATTGCCGTGCAGCTCAATCACAAGCGCGAGTTCGACGCGCTCTGGAACTGGTCGAAGACCTACATGCAGGTGACCGATCCCAAGGATCCGTCCTATGGCTATTTCGCGTGGTCGTTCAGCACCGACGGCACCCCGCGCGCAACCGGCGCGGCCCCGGACGGCGAGGAATATTATGCAATGGCGCTGCTGTTCGCCGCGAACCGCTGGGGCAACGGACAGGGCATCTATAATTATCAGAAAGAAGCGGATGCGATCCTGTCGCGGATGCGCCACCGTGCGCTTCTGACCGGAACGCCGCCGTTCCGAATCCATCCGCAAGACGCGCCGTTCGTCCAACCTGAAACTCCTTGGCCGAGTCCCAATAACAGGCGAGCTGCGGCGGAAGCCGCTGCGCAGGGCAAGCCGTGGCCGCCGCGTTTTCCGTTCCCGATGAACCGTGCTCCGCGTCCGGTGACGGTAGGGCCGATGGTGGATGAAAAATGGACGATGGGCCGCTTCGTGCCGGAGACGAACATCCCCGGCACCGATGCATCTTACCACCTCCCGGCTTTTTATGAATTGTGGTCGCGCTGGGGACCGGCCGAGGATCGCGGCTTCTGGGCGAGGGCCGCTGAGGTCAGCCGCAACTTCTTCTCTGAAGTGACTAATCCTTCCACCGGCCTTGCGCCCGACCGGAGCAATTTCGACGGCACTCCGGCAATGGGCTGGGACGGCAAGCCGTCGCAATTCGCCTACGACAGCTGGCGGACCGTCTCTAACTGGTCGGTCGATTACAGCTGGTGGGGCAAGGATCCCCGTGAGCAGACACTCGCGGCCAAGGTTCAGCATTTCCTGGCAGGGCAGGGGATCCACACGTTCGCCGACCGTTACACGCTCGACGGGAAGCCGGAATCCACGCGGCATTCGACGGGGATGGTCGCGGCGGCGACGGCGGGTGGGCTAGCCGTTCCTCCGGGTCCCGATTCCAAGGCTTTCCTTCAGGAACTCTGGAACACGCCGGTTCCGTCCGGCGAACAGCGCTATTTCGATGGCATGTTGTACCTGATGAACATGATGCACTGCGCCGCTGAGTTCCGGATCATCGGGCCGCAGGCGAGCCGCCACTGAGGCCAATCGCTCCGCTTCGCCAAACATCGCAATGAGGTAGCTGTTTTTCGTAGCGTCTACTTATCGAAAGGTGAGAATGCCGACCTTCGCCGGACAGGCTATAGTCCGGCGAAAGGCTGGCGGTGGAATGGCGCGGGAGGCGCGAGTGGGCATCAAGGAATTCGGGCGACGCCAGTCCAGCGGACCGCCTGAGCGCCGCGAGACCAACCGCGAGCCAATGCCTATTGCGGTATCGCTTTATTCCGTAGGCTCGTCGCGCGTCGTCCTGATGCTCGATGTCTCGACGACCGGGGCCCGATTCAAGGGATACTCACTGCCCGAAGTTGGCAAGGACGTGATGCTGATCGCTAGTGATGTCGAGCTGTTCGGGCGGGTCGTCCGCTGCGAGGAGGGGGAGGCCGCAATCCATTTCGAACAGCCGATCGGGCCAGACGAACTCGAAATACTCCAGCGCGTGCTCGGGGAGCAATCACAAGTGATCATGAACGACGCTCGTTAGGACCCGGTCCCGATCGCCTCTTGAAGTGCGCCCGAACTCCTGCAAATAGTCTGAGTAATTGTGCCGCGCGCGTATTGCCGGCATGGGATTCTTGGGGAGCTGCACATGAAACAGGCATTTGCATTTGCTTTGGCCGCGATGGCCGTGGCCGTTCCGGCCTCCGCTCAACCTGTGCAACCGCCGCCGCCGCCGCTTGCCCCCCAACCCGCCATCATTGAGGATTTCAAACCGTCGTCGCTGAATCAGCCGGGACAGGAGTATCCGCAGGTCAATTCGCAAGGCTACGTCCGATTCCGGGTCATCGCCCCCGAAGCGCAAAAGGTGCACGTCACCCTCGGCCTTGGCGGCCGCGGCGGAACCACTCTGACGAAGGGCGCAGACGGCGCCTGGACCGGAACCACCGAAGGGCCGCTCGACGAGGGCTTCCATTATTATCACCTCGATGTCGACGGCGGCACGTTCAACGATCCGGGCACTCTGAATTTCTACGGGTCGACCCGCTGGGAAAGCGGGATCGAAATCCCGGCGCACGACCAGGATTTTTACGCTCTGCGGGACGTGCCGCACGGCCGGGTCGACCAGATTCTCGTCCACTCGCCAAGCACAGGGACCGAGCGTCGAGCCTTCGTCTACACGCCGCCCGGTTACGACAAGAACCAGGCCACCCGCTACCCGGTGCTCTACCTTCAGCACGGCTGGGGCGAGGACGAAACCGCCTGGTTCAACCAGGGCCGGGCCAATCTCATCATGGACAACATGATTGCGGCCAAAGAGGTGAAGCCGTTCATCATCGTCACCACCTACGGAATGACGAACGTCATCCGTCCCGGAAGCCCCGGCGGCCTCTCCGCGTTCAAGATCGATCCGTTCCAGACCTATCTGCTGGACGAGCTCATCCCCTACGTCGACAGCCACTTCCGGACGATCGCGAACGCCGACCACCGGGCGATGGCCGGGCTTTCGATGGGCGGCTTTGAAACCAAGATGATCGCGCCGGAGCATCTCGACACCTTCCACTACATTGGGCTTCTGAGCGGCGGCACCTTCTCGCTCGACGACCTCGCCAAATATCCAGGGCTGAAGACGAAGGCGAAGCTGATCTTCACAAGCTTTGGCAGCCGCGAGCTGGATGCGGGCAAAACCCACCTTCCGCCGGGCGCTCCGCCAACCGATCCGGCCAGGAATGCCGATGATCTGAAGAAGGCGGGCGTCAACGCCGTCTTCTACGTCTCGCCCAACACCGCGCACGAATTCCTGAGCTGGCGGCGGAGCTTGCACGTGATGGCGCCCCTGCTGTTCCGCGATAAATAGGAGAAAGCTCCCTTCGACGGCTTTGACTCGACTCGCGGAACGTGATTCCCTGCAGCCGATCGGGAGCTCGGTGGCATGAAATGGGCAATCGCAATCTTTGTCTTCCTGTGGCTGCTGTGCGGCCTGATCGGCGCAGACATGAACGACGACCTGGACGCGCAGCACTGGAAAGAAATCGCGTGGGGGCCAATCACCCTCACCCAGGCGGTAAATAATAACCCGACCGAGGTTCCAGGGCTGAAGTAGACCGCTCAGGAAATCGGGCCGCCCGCCATCAATCGCCCAACATCACATCGGCCAGCGAGTAGCTATGGCTCGCCTGGTAGGCGTTGCGACCGCGGTTCATGTGCGTGAGGTTGAAGTTGCGGATGGCTCGCAAGCCGTACGGGTGCTCGATGAAATGGCGGATCGAGGCGGCGCCGCGCACCTTGGCGATGAGGATCGATTTGCCGTCGCGCCAGATTGAGTAGCTCACGTCCTCGGGCCGCCAAGCGCAGCTTTCGAGAAGGTCGGTGTCCAGCTGGTCGGGCTCGGGCGATCCGTCGTCGGTGAAATCCGACAGGTGCAGGATGAAGCGCGAGCGGAGCCCGTCTCCCCTTCGACCATGTTCAGGACAGGCATCCGGCAGCAGCGTGAACAGCTCCATCCAGCTCGCATTGACCCGCGCGAGCGGCTTGTCGTTGGTCGAGGGAAGGCAGGAGACGGACCAGTAGTAACGCTCCGTCCGGCGCGGGATTGGCAGGCAGGTTGCGGTATAGAGGCGGAGGATGTCGAGCACGTCCTCCGCCTGCGGCCGTGCCAGAAGCTTCTGGAACCGCGCCGCATATTTGAACCGCTGCTCGAGCGACTCGTCCCGCTCCACGGCATCGAGATCGCGCAGATCCGTCTCCCCCTCCAGCCACGCGCGCTGTTGCTCGGGATCGAGGAACTGGCGCAGGCCCTTGGCGGCCGGGTCCATCGGTTTGCTGCGTGGGAACAAAGCTCCGCCTCAATCCATCATGCCTGTTTCAATCGCAACAACCGGAGTTTGCAATGGACAATGCGCTGGATGGCACGTGGGAGATGATCTCGGGGCAGCCGCTTCCACCCGGAGCACGCAACATCAAGATCCTTGCCGGCGGCCATTTCATGTTCACCGCCTACGATACTCGGTCGGGCGAACCGCTCTATTCGGCCGGCGGAACCTGCAGGCTCGACGGCTCAAGCTATTCGGAACATGTCGACTTCGCGAGCGAAAAGATCGCGAGCGGGCTGGTCGGCAAGGATCAGTCGTTCACCGTCGAGCTCGACGGGCACACGTTTACGCAGAGAGGCACGCTCTCCAACGGGAAGCCGCTTACGGAGACGTGGAGGCGGATCGGCTAACCGGCCCGGCGCACCCGGCGGCAGGAAAGGCTAGAAGAGATAGGTGTAGCTTTCCACCAGGACACCGAAAGTGGCGAGCGTCACTGCGCCCATAACGAACAGGATTTGGGTTGTAAGTTTCTCGGTCATGAGCGGCTGAACTCGCGAAATGCCGCTCAGGGTCCACACAGAGGGCGCTGGCGATACCGCGGAGATGCAGGAGAGGTCATTCGCCGCTTTCCGCCTGGTCCACATCGCTTTTGAGAAGCGCGAACCAGGCATCGCGGAGATCCTCCTGCTCGGCGCGGTCGACCGCCCTGAACCGCGCCCGGTCCGCCTCCAGGATCGCGACTTCCTCCTCGCTGCAGGCACGAACGTAGGACCGATCCTCCTCGTCATCCTCATAGGCGCGGCTTTCGTAGCCGGTGAAATCGGCAGGCGGCGGGAAGTCGGTCATCCAGCATTCGCTATCCTCGTCGAGCCAGCAGCGGTCGGAGAGGTCGAGGGTGTCATCTTCCTCGTTGCGAAGTGGAAGATTCGGGGCAGCACCGTGGACGACCATGCCACCGGCATGGCCGCCCCCTAGTGCTTCCACTTCGTCCACTTTGTCACCTTCGATCAGCGCGAGGGCACGCGCCACGCCTTCGTCATCGCCGATGCGAAGTGCGTCGACGGCGAGGTTCCAGTCGAAACTGCCTGTTCCCCTGCGAAGGCAGGGGTCCAGATTTTCTTTTCTTTGGACTGGGCTCCTGCCTCCGCAGGACCACGGGTTACGTTCCGCCAACCTGTCCAGGCGCCGGAGAATCTGCAGGCCGAGACGGTTGTCGAGCACGTGGCGTTCGCCGACCAGCTCGCCGTCTTTGTAGATCTGCTCGATATTGCCCTCCATCGACCGGGCGAGGAGCGTGTCGGCGAGCCGCTCGCGGGCGATGGTGAGCGCCGCGTCCCAGGCGGCGGCGAAGACGGGGTTGCGCCGCCGCGCCGCATAGGCGCCGGAAATGCCCATGCGCGCGATCTCGCAGGCCTCGGCGACGACGGCGGTTTCGGCCAGCGCCTCGCAGAAGATCGCCATCTTTTCGCCGGTCCACCCGTCGTGGCGGGTGGCGTAGGGGTTGCTCAGGGCAGGAGCGGTGGGGCCTGAGCCCTCCCCGAGGGGGGAGGCATTAAGCGGGGAGCGGGCGCCTGCGGCGGCGGTTGGTTCATAGGTTGTGCTATCCATGAACCATATTGGAACATGAAACAGGGGCTGTAGGAAAGTGCGAATTGTCGATCGCTCCGTCTATCCACTATCTTCGGCCGCGTGGTAGATTCGCTCACTAGCTCCGAGAGAAGCGAGCGCATGTCGCGTGTTCGCAATCGCGACACGAAACCCGAATTGGTGGTCCGCCGACTCCTGCATCGTTTGGGTTTTCGGTATCGGCTGCATGACCGAAGATTGCCGGGAGCGCCTGACCTCGTTTTCAAGTCGCGACGCAAGGCAGTTTTTATCCACGGATGTTTTTGGCATCGGCATTCCGATCCGGTCTGCAAACTGGCTAGGATGCCAAAGTCAAAACTGGAGTTCTGGCAGCCGAAACTGGAGGGCAATCGACAGCGGGATCTCAGAAACCAATCCGACTTGGAGACAATGGGCTGGAAGTACCTCATTGTCTGGGAATGCGAGTTGGGGCATAGAGAACAACTAGAGAACAAACTGCTCGGATTTCTAACGGAAAGGGACTCCGAATGAAGGCGGTGGAACTGTTTGCCGGCGCCGGCGGCCTCGGCATGGGGATCAGCAAGGCAGGTTTCAAACCGCTGAAGATCGTCGAATGGGATAAGTGGTGCTGCGATACGATCAACGAAAACCGAGAGCGGCGTATTTCGCCAGTCAAGCACTGGCCCGAACCCATCCATGATGATGTGAGGGACCAAGACTTCAGCAAGTACGAAGGTAAGATCGCTCTCGTGAGTGGCGGGCCGCCTTGTCAGCCGTTTTCGTTGGGAGGCAAGCATCGGGCACATGACGACCATCGCGACATGTGGTCACAGGCCGTTCGCGTTGTGCGAGAAACGCGTCCGCGCGCCTTCATCTTTGAAAATGTGAAAGGCCTGACGCGTTCCAGCTTCAGAACCTACTTTTCATACATCGAACTCCAGCTGCAGCATCCAGGACTTAACAAACGGGAGGATGAAGGCTGGACTGATCATTTGGCCCGCCTTGAGCAGCATCACACGTCGAGGAAAGAAATCGAACCGGAATATCGATTGGTCTGGCGCGTATTAAACGCCGCTGATTACGGGGTTCCTCAGCGACGCGAGCGAGTTGTCTTCGTCGGATTTCGGTCTGACCTCGGTGTAGAGTGGAACTTTCCTGAGAAGACGCACTCATTCGAGCGTCTGCTGTGGGATCAGTGTCGCTGCCTCGAATATTGGGATCGCCATCACGTGCCGTTCGCGGAACGGACAATTGACATCCGCGCGGAGGTGAAGGCTGCCAGTCTTCTCGAACCGCCCACCACCCTCTCTTGGCAAACAGTACGAGACGCAATTCACGATCTTCCCGATCCGATGTTGCCCTTAGAGACGAAGGTCCTGAATCATCGGTATCAGCAGGGCGCTCGATCTTATCCGGGCCACACCGGGAGTGCTCTCGATGAACCCGCCAAAACTCTAAAGGCGGGCGTTCATGGAGTGCCGGGCGGAGAGAACATGCTTCGGCGGCCGGATGGCAGCGTGCGCTACTTCACGCTTCGTGAGAGCGCCCGCTTGCAAACCTTCCCAGACGATTATGAACTCCACGGTTCGTGGACAGAGGCAATGCGCCAGCTTGGAAACGCCGTGCCAGTTGAATTGGCGCGCGTGATTGCAAAAGATGTCGCGATGCATCTACGAAAGGCAGCGTGAGCACGCGTCCTTACAACCCACTCGAGAAAGCAAATCTCGCGAAGAGCATTGAGCTCGAGATTCTGGACCAAATACCGATGGCGCTAGCCGCAGTGGACGACATCAAGGGCGCCGGTATCTACGTGATTTACTACAGCGGTCGGTACGCTCCGTATGCGACTATCCGCTGTGACGTGACGAGCGCCACGTATGAACAGCCAATCTATGTCGGCAAGGCAATTCCGAAAGGCGGTCGGAAGGGCGGGCTGACCAAAGATTCCGGTCGCGGGACAGCTTTGAGGGACCGCCTGAAGCAACACGCCACGTCCGTAGACGAAGCGAAGAACCTCGATCTCGCTGATTTCTGGGTTCGTCATTTGGTGGTCGACGACATTTGGATCCCGTTGGGTGAGAACATGCTGATTGAGACGTTCAAACCAGTGTGGAACCGCGCCATCGACGGATTCGGCAACAAAGACCCCGGACGACGTCGAAAAACGCAAATCCGCTCTCCTTGGGACGTACTTCACCCGGGTCGTGGCTTTGTTAAAAAGCTCGCGGAAAGTCCTGTAACCGTCGGGATGTTAGAAGAACGGGTTGCCGACTATTTCGCTGGCCGACCGTTGAAGAAGCTGCCGAACAAAGTTGAGGAGCAGATCGCGCAGGACGCTGCGGAGGCAGAAGAAGCAGCTGACGATGTTGAGCTTTAGCGCCGTCGGCGGCTCCTACGCATCTATCGCGTCGTCTTCGACGGCTGAAGCTCGCGACGGACGTTCGCTCCCGCAATTCCGCCAACACTCCCTCCCCTTGATGGGGAGGGCTGGGGAGGGGTGGCGTTCGTGTTAGAACGAACCCGTGAAGCATCGCCCGCCCATTGGCTCGACCCAGCGCGCCCGCGAGCTGCGGCGGAATCCGACGCTGGCGGAGCTGGCGATGTGGCGGCTGTTGCGGGAGAATTTTACCCAGGCGCGGTTCCGGCGTCAGGTCCCGCTGCGGCACTTCGTTGCCGATTTCGCCAGCCATCGGGCGCGGCTGGTGATCGAGTGTGACGGAGGTCAGCACGATGAAGCGGTCGATGCGGAGCGGACGCGGTTGATCGAGGCCGAGGGTTATCGGGTGCTGCGGTTCTGGAACAATGACGTGCTGGAGAATCCGGAGGGCGTGTATTTGGCGATCAAGAGGGCGTTGCTTGACTGTCACCCCCCACCGACCTCCCCCATCAAGGGGGAGGAGAAGTAGGAAGGCCTCCCCCATCAAGGGGGAGGAGAAGTAGGAAGGCCTCACCCGTCAAGGGGGAGGAGAAGTAGGAGGGTCCATTCCCCCGTCAAAGGGAGAGGAATAGTTAGGCATCGATTGCGTCTTCATCCACGGCAGCGGCGCTGTTCTGGATAAACTGGAAACGGTGCTCGGGGTTCTTTATCCCGCGGCCTGTTCCGACCTGGGCATGGTGAAGGTGAAGCGGGTTTCTTCGTCTGTCGACGTAACCTCCAGCTTCCCATCGTGCGCCTTGGCGATCTCCGAGGCGATATACAGCCCGAGGCCGAGTCCGTTGCGACTGGAGCGGGCCGCTCCGCGGAAGAAAGGTTGAAACAGCCGTTTGCGCACCTTGTCCGGAATGGGCGCGCCTGCATTCGCCACCCACAGGACAAAGAGTTCGCCCTCCGTATAAGCCGCAAGGCGCACAGGGCTGTCCGCAGCGCCGTGGGTAATTGCGTTGCCGAGCAGGTTGGATGCGAGCTGGCCAATGCGGCTGGGATCGCAGTGAATGGGCCCGTCTATCGCCATGCTCTCCTCAATCACCCGATCCGGCGCGGTCCGGCGAACTTCGGACAAGACCTGCTCAAGCACCGGCGTCAGCGGAACGTTAGCCTTACGATCGATCGCAATTCCGCCGCCCAGTCTCCCGCGAGCGAGATCGAGAAGGTTATCGACCAGAGCGGAGGCACGGCCAACGCTCCCGTTCATCTCGCGAAGGATCTTTTCACCACGCCTGCTCAGTTGCTCGCCGCGGCTAAGCAGCCCGACTCCAGCGGCCAGCGCGGCGAGCGGGTTCCTGAGATCGTGGCCAAGAACCGCGATGAACTGGTCGCGAAGGAGCGCGGACTCGCGGTGCGCCTTTGACTCGGTTTCCGCCTGTATGCGCGCTTCAATGAGGTTGCGTTCGTAGGTGCGGCGATCGGTAGCCCGGAACAGAGTCAGCCGGGTGAACAGGTGACGCCCGTCGGGATCGCGCTTTTCGGCCGCATTGGCGATTGTCGGCACCTTCTCGCCATCGCTCGTCAGCAGATCGAGCGCGATCTCGTCGACGTGGCCCTGGATCCTCAGCAGCGGGGCAAGATGCGTTTCGAACGCGATCTTTCCTCCGAAGCCGAGGATGTCATGAATCGGCATTCCAACCAGGCTGTCGGGCGAGCGGCCGAGCCATCTTGCCAGGGTGCCGTTGGCCTTGACGATTCGTCCGCCGGGCGAGACCGAAACGTAGCCGCAGGGCGCGGTTTCGTAGAGGTCTTCGAGATCTTCGGCTGGGGGCTGGCTAGACAAACGCCCGGATCGCCTCCGTCACCTCTTCCGGCGCGCTTAGGTTCGGGCAGTGGCCGGTGGCGCTGAGCAATCGATATTCGCTGTGCGGAAGAGCGCCGTGCACATATTTGCCGACACATTCCGGAGCGATGATATCTTCGCTGCACTGGAGGACGAGCGTGCGTGCGCGCACCGATGGAAGCTCGGCGCGGTTATCGGAAAGGAACGTCACTCGGGCAAAGTCCCGAGCGATTGCAGGATCGGTCCGGCAGAAGCTGTTCTCCAGCCGCTGGCTCAATTCCGGCCGATCGGAATTGCCCATGATGGCAGGCGCCATGGCGGCGGACCACCCGAGGTGATTTTCGGCAAGAAATTCGAGCAATTCCTCGATCTGTTCGCGCGAGAAACCGCCGCGATAGTCCTGGTCGTCAATGTAGCGCGGGGACGGGCCGACCATGATGAGATCGGAGAACATCTCGGGCGCCTTCAGGCTCGCGAGCGCACCGATCATGGCGCTGACCGAGTGGCCGACGAACACCGCACCCTCAAGTTCAAGCGCTCGTCCGATCTCCACCACATCCTCGGCATAAGCATCGAGGCTTGAGTAGCGATCGGCGGAGTATGCGGCGAGTTCGGACTGCCCGTGACCGACATAGTCGAAGAGGACAACGCGGAAGTCACCTTCGAAATTCCGCGCGACCGGTTCCCACATCGCCTGATCGCAGCCGAAGCCATGAGCGAACATCATCGTCCGCCCTCCCGAGCCGGAAACATTCACGTTGTTGCGACGGAGGACGGACTCCCGGGAAAAGAGCATGCGCTCGCAGTAACAGCCTGAGTTTCGCGGCGAAACCCCCACTCCCATAATCCGGATGAGGGGGGTTAGAGTTCAAGCATCGATTGCGTCTTCATCCACTGCAGCGGCGCTGTTCTGGATGAACTGGAAACGGTGTTCGGGGTTCTTGCCCATCAGCCGCTCCACCAAATCCTTGACCGGCTGTCGGTCCTCGTAGGCTGACGGCAACGTCACGCGCAGCAATGACCGCGTGGCCGGGCTCATCGTCGTTTCCTTGAGCTGCGACGGGTTCATCTCGCCGAGGCCCTTGAAGCGGCTGACCTCAACCTTCTTGCCCTTGAACTCGGTGGCTTCCAGCTCAGCGCGGTGGGCGTCGTCGCGGGCGTAGAGAGTCCTGGCGCCCGCCGAGAGGCGATAGAGCGGCGGCTGGGCGAGGAACAGGTGGCCGCGGCGAACCAGCTCGGGCATTTCCTGGAAGAAGAAGGTCATCAGCAAAGTGGCGATGTGGGCGCCGTCGACGTCGGCGTCGGTCATGATGATGATCCGCTCGTAGCGGAGCGCATCCTCGTTCCACTTGTCGCGGATCCCGCAGCCCAATGCCTGCTGGAGGTCGGCGATCTCGCTGTTGGCGCGGATCTTGTCCTGCGTGGCGCTGGCGACGTTGAGGATCTTGCCGCGGATCGGGAGGATCGCCTGGGTCTTGCGGTCGCGCGCCTGCTTGGCCGAGCCGCCGGCGCTGTCGCCCTCGACGATGAAGATCTCGGTACCGGCGGGATCGTCGTTGGCGCAATCGGTGAGCTTGCCGGGGAGGCGGAGCTTGCGGGCGGAGGTCGCGGTCTTGCGCTGGACTTCGCGCTCGGCGCGGCGGCGGAGGCGTTCTTCGGCGCGCTCGACGATCGAGCCGAGGAGGGCGCGGCCGCGGTCCATATTGTCGGCGAGGAAATGGTCGAAATGGTCGCGGACGGCGGCCTCGACGAAGCGCGCGGCCTCAAGGCTGGTGAGGCGATCCTTGGTCTGGCTCTGGAAATGCGGGTTGCGGATGAAGACGCTGAGCATCAGCTCGATGCCGTTGAAGACATCGTCGGCGGTGATGTCCTTCGCCTTCTTGTTGCCGACGAGCTCGCCGAACGCGCGGATGCCCTTGGTGAGGGCGGCGCGGAGGCCGGCTTCGTGCGTCCCGCCGTCGGGGGTCGGGATGGTGTTGCAATAATAGAGTTGCGACCCGTCGGAATAGAGCGGCCAGGCGACAGCCCATTCGGCGCTGCCCTGCTCATCCGGGAAGGTCTGGCGGCCGGTGAAGGGCTCATTGGTGACGCAGGGCCGCTCGCCGATCTGCTCGCGAAGGTGATCGGCGAGGCCGCCGGGGAATTGAAAGACTGCGGTTTCGGGGACTTGGGGGCTGGTAAGGCTTGGATCGCAGCGCCAGCGGATCTCGACCCCGGCGAAGAGATAGGCCTTGGAGCGTGCGAGGGTGTAGAGTCGCTCCGGCGAGAAGGTCGCGTCGGCGCCGAAGATCTCGGGATCGGGGACGAAGCTGGTGCTGGTGCCGCGGCGGTTGGGTGCGGCGCCGACCTGCTCGAGTTTCGAGGTTGGCACACCTTTGCTGAAGCTCTGGCGGTAGAGGGTGCGGTCGCGCGCGACCTCGACGATGGTTTCGGTGCTGAGCGCGTTGACGACCGACACGCCGACCCCGTGGAGGCCGCCCGAGGTCGAATAGGCCTTGCCCTCGAACTTCCCGCCCGAATGTAGGGTGGTCATGATGACTTCGAGCGCCGACTTGCCGGGATATTTGGGGTGCGGGTCGACCGGGATTCCGCGGCCGTTGTCGATGACGGTCAGGCGGTTGCCCGGCTCCAGGATGACCTCGATGCGGCTGGCGTGGCCGGCGACCGCCTCGTCCATGCTGTTGTCGATGACCTCCGACGCGAGGTGGTGGAGCGCGCGAGCGTCGGTGCCGCCGATGTACATTCCGGGGCGGCGGCGGACGGGCTCCAGGCCTTCGAGAACCTCGATCGAGGAGGCGTCATAGGCGTCGGAGGGCTGGGACTGGTTGGGAGACGAGAAGAGGTCGGACATTTGAGGGAAGCTATAGGGCGCGGATTTCAGCCGTGCCAAGATTAGCGGGAGGCGTTTTCCACAGCTGTCAGAAGCAACCGCTCACGCTGCCCGGCGGAAGCGGGTCGTCCATCGTCACTTCGGAGCGGATGGCACGGCCTGCCCATTCCACGGGCACTGTCACGCACGGCGTATCTTCGGCGACGCCGGGGCGGTACCATTGGTCCATTGATTTCTTGTCGGCTTCATCGATTGTGAAGACGACGACCCGGCCGGGGCGATTCATCAGGCGCGCTTCAACTGTTGGGTGGCCGTGAAACGAAACGTCCGGCCGCGCAATCATAAGCACTGCCCCGCGTTGGACGACACCCCCAAATGTCTTTGCCGTGACGTAGACATTCGCCGCGAGATAGCACCAGCCCCCCATCATCACGCCGGACATGAGGCCAGTAAACACCACTTTGGGGAAAAACCAGGCAAACACACGGCGCGAACGCATCCACAGCTGCCACATCGACTTCGCGTACGATCCGAACCAAGCAGCGCTCACCGCAAAAAAGCCTATCTTCGCCGAAAGCCACAAGAGCGGGTCGAACGGCGTGAGCAACGTGGTGTGGGAAGAGAAGAGATAGGCCGCCATCCCGGCTCCGGTGGTGAAATAGGCCACCATCATGATCGTGCCGATTACACGGGCCTTTGCGATCCGCTTGTCCCGGCGCGCCGCCTCCATCGGGTCGGCTGCAATGCTTGCAGGCGGGACGGGGTTACCGCGCCGAGCCTGCTCCAGCTGGTTGGCGATGGCAGTCAATGACTGGCCGGCAAGCTGAAGCCGGCCCGACGGAAAGCTCCAGAATGCCATTCCTCCACCTGGCTTATCGCTCATGATTCTTAGGATGGAGACATCGCTTGCTCGTTTGCCGCGCCGAAGGGACACTTGCTTGACCTGCTGCCACGGCATGGTTTCGGCACGGCCTCCCTGCCAGAGGCTGAGGATCGTCCCATCCCACTGAAGCGCTCGTGGATCGCGGCGCACCCGGGCATTGAAGCTGAAGGTACGGGCGATCGCGATCAGCCAGAACAAGCCTAGGAGGGGCAGAACGAGGACCCCGTTGGCAGACGCTGCGTGGGCTGGTGCATGGAGCTTGACCGCGCTGTAATACCAGAGGGGCAGGCCGATCATGCAGACGAGAACGAACAGCAGAAATGCGAGAACCGGCGCCAGCGGCCTCTCTTGGTAATTGACGGCAGTCACGAGCACCCCCGGTTCGGCGATTTAGGTTTACTAGTTATTCGTTGAAAGAAGCTTAGCGCGGTTTGTCGAACGTTAAACCGAACGGTTGACAGTTGTGGGGACTCGGTCTAATTCAACCACATGGTTGAAGAACGACTCGATTCCACTTTCCGCGCCCTTGCCGACCCGACGCGGCGGGGAATGCTCGCCAGCCTCGCGCTCGGCGACAAATCCATCGGCGAGCTGGCCGAACCGCTTCACATGAGCTTCGCGGGCGCATCCAAGCACGTGAAAGTGCTGGAAGACGCCGGGCTGGTCGCTCGCCGCAAGGACGGCCGCAACCAGATCATTCGGCTCGAGGCCAGGCCGCTGGAGGAAGCGGAGCGGTGGCTGAGGCAATGGGAGAAATTCTGGAACGTCCGGCTCGATCGCCTGCAGGCGCTGGTCGAGGGCGATGCGAAGAAGGAGAAGCAGCGGTGAACGACCAGGCGATCGTCACCGTGAGGCGAGACATCGCTGCTTCGCCGGAGCGGGTCTTCGATGCGTGGCTGGATCCAGCCCAAGCAGCCGATTTCCTGTTCAAAGTGCCTGAAGGCAAAATCGTGAAGTGCGACATCGATGCGCGTGTCGGCGGGCGCTTCCTGATCATCGACCGGCGCCCGGACGGCGATGCGGAGCATCACGGGCAATATCTGGAAATCGACCGGCCGCGCCGGCTCGTCTTCCTGTTCCGTGGGCCCGGCACCGAAGAAGGCGAATGGTCGAAAGTGACGGTCGAGATCGCCGCAACGGCTGGCGGCTGCACTCTGACGCTGACTCATGAGATTCCCCACAAATGGGCACCCTACGCGGAGCCGGTGCGCCGCGGATGGACGATGATCCTTGAAACCCTCTCACGCCAAATGGAGACGAACGATGGCTAGTGCTGCTGAAATCCGGCTACCGGTCGAGCGAACAGCGCCCGATGCGATCCGCCTGGAACGCCTGCTCGACGCGCCCGTGGAGACGGTCTGGCGCTATCTCACGAACGCCGATCTGCGCGCGCAATGGTTCATGGGCGGCACGGATGCAGAGCCCGGCGGCGAATTCGACCTGGTCGTCAACCACGACAGGCTCTCCGATGAAGAAGTGCCGTACCCGGACGGCTACGCGCAGTTCAAAGGGACTGTGTGGAGCGAGAAGGTGCTCCGCTTCGAGCCGCCGCGGCTGCTGGAGACGACGTTCCAGGGCGGAAAGAACGGCCACGTCACTTACGAGCTGTTTCCTGAAGGCGATCGAACGCGGCTTGTCCTTACCCACCGCGGGATCGTCAGCGGCGTCGGGGCGCAGGATTTCGGAAGCGGGTGGACCTCGCATCTTGCGGTCCTCCAGGAGCGGCTCGCCGGGCGCTCGGTCGCCAATTTCTGGGCGCTCCACGCGCAGTCGAAGGAAATCGTCAGAAAAGCATTGGAGGGCTGAGATGTGCCCGCTGTGCCTGTCGACACTGGCCTGGATGGCGCTCGGCGGCGGATCGGCAGCCAGCCTGGGCGGGCTCTTTGCCGCATTGAAATTGAGAGGAAATGACAATGGCAACGATGGTTAGTGACGTGGCGGCAGGCCACCGGGTCGGTACGCGTGAGGAATGGCTGAAGCAGCGGGTTGAGCTGCTCGAAGCGGAAAAGGCCTTGACCCGCCAGAGCGACGAAATGGCGCGGCGGCGGCGCGAGCTTCCCTGGGTGAAGGTCGAGAAGGCCTATCGCTTCGACAGCTGCTCAGGCGAGAAGACGCTCGCCGAGCTGTTTCACGGCCGCTCGCAGCTGCTGGTTTATCACTTCATGTTTGGCCCGGAATATAAGGCGGGCTGCATTTCCTGCTCGTCGATCGCCGACTCCTTCAACGGTTTTTGGGAGCATCTTGCCAATCACGACGTGATGCTGGTCGCGGTCTCCCGGGCGCCGTTCGAGAGGCTCAAGGCGTACAAGGAGCGGATGGGCTGGAGCTTTCCCTGGGTCTCCTCCTCCGGGAGCGACTTCAATTTCGATTACGCCGTCGGCTTCACCGACGAACAGCAGGACAGCGGCTATACCTACAATTTCCGGGAGAGCCCGCCGCTTCCGCGCGACCTACCGACGTCGCCCCAGGCCCATTCTGCAGCCTGTGGGGTGGATCCCCGCACCTACCTCAAGCAACTGCCGGGCATGAGCGCGTTCGCTCTCGAAGACGGGCAGGTGTATCACACCTATTCGGCCTATTCCCGCGGGCTCGACGCCTTGTGGGGCATGCACCAGTGGCTCGACCGGGCACCCCTGGGCCGCAACGAAGCGGGCGGGCCGTGGTGGAAGCGGCGGGACGAATATCCGGCGTTCGGATGAGCGGGTGAAGAAGACCAGCGTTCGCGACTGTCGGTTATCGACCCATTGCGGGCATCATGACGCTACAGGCTGGTAGCTTACACGCACTCCGTCGACACTCTCTGCTTGCTGGAAGACGCGTGACTTCGCGGCATAGCGGATCAGTAGACGATCCGGTGCGATCCAGCGGATTTCTGCCCAAGGGCCGCCCCACCGACCGTCTGAGGCAGCTCCGTGATCGTCGTCGGCTCGGAATACATTCCCGCTGCCTGAGACAGTACCGTCGTCGGTGATTGAGACTTGGGTACTGAAACCTGTGGTTGCCCCGCAATCACGCTGGAACAGGACGGCAGAGTGCCGTCCTCCCGGGGCATCTGTTCGACTTATGATGCCGTTGGAGCAAACATCAGAACAGCCCGCGAGTAAGACCAACAAAGAGATTGCGATGGCGGCTGGTTTCATTACCGCTAGGCTAACTTCAGAAGCACTCGGGTCAATGTCCGCTTTCCACCCATTGCAGACATGGCCTCTTTCCTCGATGCTTCTGCTTTGCAGATGGGATTGGATAAGACGTGGTCACTGAACGAAAGCCAACCGGACGATTGAAGGCATTCTATGCCCTTGCCGTGCTGCTGTTCGCGGAGAGTTTCACGGGCTTGTTCTTCCCATTTCAGCTTCCGGCAGCACTCATTAGGGTGCTCTACCCGAGCTGGTCTACTTTGCACGGCTATTGTTCGGCTCATCCTTGTCTCTATGACAGTTCTGCTGTCGCATCCGTCTACGTAGCGCAGTTGCTGTCTTTGGCGGGTTTTGCCCTTCTGCTAACTCCCATCTTGATGTCGCCGAAGTGGCCGATGCAGAGAGCTGCCGCCACTCTCCTGACTATCGTATTATTGGCTCTTTGGCCGACTATCTGAAGGGCAATTTCTCCTTCGCTCCCACGTGGATTATGTCGAACAGCGTCGCCGTCTCTCCGCTCGGTCTGCTCCGATACGCCGTCCTGTTTTCTCTTGCGGCGCTATCAATGGTTCTGCTGGCCACGGGCGTTCCACCAGATGCGTCTCGCTCAGTTTCACCTAGTCGTCAGCTTCCCTAACGCCCGCTTTCCACCCATTGCAGACGTTTCGACTTGGCCGTCACGCGGAGTGAATCCGCGTGACGTCGGTCGGGCTCGGCTGCGCCGACACGCCGGCCGGCAGCGATAACTCTTCGACGCAGCGTACCGCTGCGCTCGGTTATCGCTTGCTGAACTGGAAGCTGCGGCGTGCCTTGGCGCGGCCGTACTTCTTGCGCTCGACGACGCGCGGATCGCGGGTCAGGAACCCGGCCTGCTTGATCGCGCTGCGGAGCGCCGGTTCGAAGCGGGTCAGCGCCTGGGCGATGCCGTGCTTGACCGCACCGGCCTGGCCCGAGAGCCCGCCGCCCTTGACGGTGACGACCACGTCATACTGGCCGCGGCGGTCGGCGATGTCGAACGGCTGGTTGATGACCAGGCGAAGGGTCGGACGAGCGAAATAGACTTCCTGCTCGCGGCCATTGACCATGATCTTGCCCGAGCCCGGCTTCAGCCAGACGCGAGCGACGGCATCCTTGCGGCGGCCGGTCGCATAGGCGCGGCCGAACTTGTCGAGCTGCTGCTCGCGAACCGGAGCGGCTTCGACCGGCGGCGGAGCGGCAGCGGGAGTCTCGGCAGCGGGAGCTTCGGCGGCCGGGGCAGGGGTGGTGCCGCCAAGCTGGTCGGCAATGGATTCACGCGTATCCGTCATTATGCGCCCACCTTGTTCTTGCGGTTCATCGACGCGACGTCGAGGACTTCGGGGTTCTGGCCGGCATGCGGATGCTCCGGGCCATTGTAGAGGTGCAGGTTCTTCATCTGCTGGCGGCCGAGCGGCCCGCGCGGGACCATGCGCTCAACAGCTTTCTCGAGAACGCGCTCGGGGAAGCGGCCGTCGAGCACCTTGCCGGCGGTGACCTCCTTGAGGCCACCGGGATAGCCGGTGTGCTTGTAATAGACCTTCTGCGCGAGCTTGCGGCCGGTGAAGCGCACCTTGTCGGCATTGATGACGACGACATGATCGCCGCAATCGACATGCGGGGTGAAGCTCGGCTTGTGCTTGCCGCGAACGATGTTGGCGATGATGCTCGCCACGCGCCCGACCACCAGCCCATCGGCGTCGATCAGGTGCCATTTCTTTTCGACCTCGGCCGGCTTTGCGGACCGGGTCTGCTTCGTCAGCGCCTTCATGGCGTTGATCCTTTCGGTTGGAATGCGAAAGGCGGCGCTTGTCCAG